>Ga0115002_10010279_pt1 | contig 10088 bp, 7 predicted proteins | sample ArcticOcean_MG_C_8_FD_89576 | JGI IMG/M metagenome (GOLD analysis project Ga0115002, IMG submission 89576) | Marine microbial communities from western Arctic Ocean - ArcticOcean_MG_CB11_86 | ecosystem: Environmental > Aquatic > Marine > Oceanic | place: Arctic Ocean: Canada Basin | collected...
CTGGGTCCTTACGGACGGCAAGGCTGGAATGGAAAGCCAATGTATCGGACTTGCCGAAAAACTCGGCCTAACGCCGATTATCAAGAGAGTTTCGCCCCGCTTTCCATGGTCAATATTGCCGCCACAGCTGTGGATCGCGCCTTTTTCAGCGCTCAGCGCCACAGGAGACAATTTGACACCGCCCTGGCCTGATATTCTGATTGCCACCGGGCGTCAAACCGTTGCCCTGGCCCTGGCGATAAAGAAAGCCAGCCCCTCTACATTGGCAGTCCAAATCCAGAACCCAACCATCGGCCTGAAACATTTCGACGTTGTTATTGCCCCCGCCCATGATCGTTTGACTGCAGAAAACGTCGTTTCAACCGCTGGGGCATTACACGGGGTAACGCCGCAAAAATTGGATAAAGCTGGCGTCGCATTTGCTTCGCACTATGCAAATCTCAAGACCCCCCTCATCGGCGTCCTCATTGGCGGCACCAATAAGAAATACCGCTTTACGAAAGAAAATGCCGAACGTTTCGCCTCTCTTCTAGAAGAAGCGATACATGACAGTGGCGGCAGCCTCGCGATAACCCCATCGCGGCGCACCGGCGAAGAAAATCTACAAATTATCGAAAGTGCACTATCTGGCCAGCCCGCTGACATCTGGGATGGTTCAGGCGAAAATCCCTATTTCGGCATACTTGCCCTCGCGGATTCATTTGTCGTCACCGGAGATTCAGTCAATATGGTTTCGGAAGCGGTCGCGACCGGTAAACCCGTTCATGTTTTTCAGCCATCAGGCGGCTCTGCTAAATTCAGCCGTTTTCATCTTCAGTTGGAGCAGCAAGGCAAAACTCGCCCTTTCACAGGCCAAATTGAACATTGGGAGTATCCGGGTACAGACGACATGACCCTGGCGGCAGAGGCGGTTGAAAATGCCTGGAATGCCCATAAGAATTGAAATTTCCCGGCGGCACTATTAAGACAGTCATTACCTAATGGCCCGCTCTTCAGGAAATTCCGATGTCGGCGATCGATCTCGACAGTTTTGACTCCACGCCGCTCGAAAAAGATCCCTATGAGTTCTTGATCGTCCCAGCGTTTATTAATCCAGAAGCGATCTCAGAGATCGACCAGGCCTACCCGCGAATCGTCAAAGCAGGCAGTTTTCCTTTGGAATATCTGAAGTTTGGAAAGGCATTTGAGGCGTTCATTTCCGAGCTTGAGGGGCCTGAAATGCGTCGCGCCTTTGAGAAAAAATTTGGCATGGCGTTGGAAGGCCGTCCAACCATGATCACAGCGCGCGGCCATTGTCAGGCCAAAGACGGCAAGATTCACAATGATAGCGAGACCAAACTCATCACCGTCTTGATTTACATGAACACCGAATGGGAACAGGACGGCGGACGTCTACGGGTTTTGCATTCTGACAACTCGCTCGATGATTATGCCGCCGAAGTTCCGCCTGAAGCCGGAACTTTATTGGCCTTTAAACGGGACGAGCACTCCTATCACGGCCACAAAACCTGCATCGGGGAACGCCGCGTCATACAGTTAAACTGGGTCACGGATGAGGCCGTTGTCCGGCGAGAAAAACGCCGTCATCGATTCTCGGCCTGGATCAAATCCGTCTTTCCGGCAGCGTCGCTTTAGGGATCCGACAATATGCCTCTAACGATCGAAACCTTTAGCAACGTCAAAGGCGGCAACTCCTTTTACAAGGCGATCAGCCACCCGTTGGCAGCCCGTAAGACCACGACATTCATCGAAACCCTGTCCGAGGCCGGGCCGGTCACCGTATATGACCCGCTCGGTTTCTATTCTGGTTTTACAGAGTTCTACGACCTGACCGAGATCAACATCGTTCAATCCTATGTACAGGATACTGCCCGAATTGGCAGCGACGTCGCCGGTCACAGCGCACGGCCCATAACCGGTCTACTGGACACGGCGACAACGACTTTGCTGATTGCAGCTTTCGATGCCCAAAAGCTGCAGGATCATATTGGCCATCTGATTCCTTATGGATGCGCCGTTCACAGTTTCGATAATTGCCGCCTCGACAGTGCCCTCCTGACCAATCAACGCGTCTATCTCGATAACCGGAACTTTGCGACAAATTTCGCCTTTTTTCGCGATGATGCAGGTGCCCGGACACGAATAGCGACCGCAAATTACTGGTCGGGGTACGGTGCCGAACAAATTTCATTCCATCTCATCCTGTTTGGTGAAGACGGCAGCGTACTCGCAGAATGGGATGAAAAAATCGGTGACGGCGCAGCATCTGCAACCCTTGATAGCCAAATAATCCGCCAGCAATTCGGTCTCAGTGATTTCACCGGCCAGCTCTTTATTCATGCCATTGGTGTCGCCGGGCACGACATTGTCAAATATGCCCTCGATGTATGGAATGATGCGGGAACGGAACTTTCCTGCACGCACGATGCCAACGCCTGGCCGTCGGATTTATATGCCGGGCTACCGGCGCCCAGCGACGGCGAAGAAGTCGCGCTGTGGATTCAGAACTCTCACCCCAGCCCTGTCCCCGCCGGAGAAATTGGTCTTAATTTGATGGGCCAGGATGAAACTATATGGTTAGACGAACCCATTGCCGGTTTCGGCACCCGCAAGTTGGTAGTCAACAACCTGCTGCCCGACGCCCATTGGCCGCAGCAGGTTGAAATCCAGGCCGGCAAGCATTTTGTCCGTCCCCGCTACGAAATTACATCGCCGCAAAACACGCGCCGTATGGCGCATGTCAATGTCGAACGCAGCGATCTAAAGCACGACCCCGGCATTGTCGATCTCGGCGACCTGATGGGGAAAGGCTATATTTTACCGGCGCCAATCCTGCCAACGGAGAACTGGCACAGCTCAGCACTGCCAACCCCTATGGCGACCTGTCAGAATGACTTGCCAATTGCCGCGCTTCTCATTGATGCGGCCGGCCACGAGGTTGCCCGCCATAATTTCGGCAAGCTCCCCCGCAACCATGGAATCGCGCTCGATATTGGGGAGGTGCTAGATGGCCATGCACCCCTGCCGAGCGGATCAGGCCACATAGAACTGATCTATGATTTCTCGAATGGCGGCCATGCCGACGGCTGGCTGCACAGCGTTTTCCGATACGAAAATCGTAAAACCGGCCATGCCGCCGAAACCAGTTTCGGGGCCCATATCTTCAATACGGTACTGACCTATCGTAATGAGCCGCAATCCTATAACGGCCCACCACCGGGCTTAAGCACCCGGTTGTTCTTGCGGCTGGGCTTTGCCCCGCTGGATACCATTTGCCACCTGATCTATCCCGCCTCAACGCCCTGGCACCCAACGTCAGAGACCAAGCTCACCTTAATTGGAAGCAATGGTGCAGAAATTGCGCAGCAGAATATCTCGATCCCGTGTGGCGGATCAGTTCATTTGCGGTATCACGAAGTTTTCGATGCCTCCGACCGTAGCAAAGCTGGTAACGGCGCCTATATTGTTGTCAGGGATACAACCTGCCGCCTTTTCGGCTATCACGGATTGCTCGCTGACAGCGGGGCGTTTAGTTTGGATCATATGTTCGGTTTCTAACTCTGGTAGGATTTATGTCACAAGAATTTCGTTCGCCTGTTTTAATCATTGGTTCCGGCCCTGCCGGGTACACCGCCGCGGTCTATACAGCGCGGGCAAACCTCAAGCCGCATTTGGTGACCGGTATGGAAACCGGTGGCCAGATGACCATTACGACCGATGTTGAAAACTATCCTGGCTTTGCCGAAGTGATCCAGGGCCCCTGGCTGATGGAGCAAATGCAAGGTCAGGCCCTTGCGGTCGGCACCGAGATGCACACTGATTTGATTGCCGAGGTCGACTTCACCAAAAGGCCGTTTCGCTGCGTTGCTGATTCCGGCGATGTTTACATTTCCGACACAGTCATCGTCACCACCGGTGCGCAGGCGCGCTGGCTTGGCCTGCCGACCGAAGAGAAGTTTATGGGCTTTGGCGTGTCTGCCTGTGCCACGTGTGACGGGTTCTTCTACCGCGGTAAGGAAGTCGCCGTTGTCGGCGGTGGCAATACCGCTGTTGAGGAAGCACTCTATCTCACCAATCACGCGACCAAAGTGACATTGATCCATCGTCGCGATGAATTGAGATCAGAAAAGATTTTGCAGGACCGCCTGTTTGCGCATGAGAAGATCGAAATTATGTGGGACACCGCGGTCGATGAAGTGATTGGCACGGAAGACCCTATTGGGGTCACGGGCATCAAGCTCAAGAACACCAAATCCGGCAACATATCCGTTCTTGCCGTAGACGGTCTGTTTATTGCCATCGGACATGACCCCGCGACCAAGCTGTTTGCCGGTCACCTCGATATGGACGACGAGGGCTATATCGTCACCGCTCCCGACAGCACGGCGACCAGTATTCCCGGCGTGTTTGCTGCTGGCGACGTTCAGGACAAGAAGTATCGTCAGGCTGTAACCGCCGCCGGTACCGGCTGCATGGCCGCTCTTGAAGCCGAACAGTTTGTTGCCGAGAACGGCGTCTCTGCTGTGGCCGCCGAATAACTGAGCTGTTCGCAATTGCCGTCCTGAGAAAGAAGGCAAAGGATAAAGCGCGATGGATTGGGACAAGCTGCGCATCTTTCATGCCGTTTCAGAAGCCGGCAGCTTTACCCATGCCGGAGAGCGGCTAAACCTCACCCAGTCATCTGTAAGCCGTCAGATCAGTGGGCTCGAGGAAGATCTCGGCGTACCCCTTTTTCACCGTCACGCCCGTGGCCTAAAACTTACCGAGCAGGGCGAGACGCTTTATCTAACCGCGCAGGAAATTGCCAGCAAGCTGACCACGGCTGAGTCGTTGGTCACCGAATCAATGGAGCGACCGCGCGGGCCATTGCGGGTTACAACCACTGTCGCGCTTGGATCGATGTGGCTGACGGAGCGGCTCAAGGAATTTTTGGAAATGTATCCAGAGATTGAAGTTTCCCTGATCCTCAGAGAGGACGAACTCAATCTCAGTATGCGCCAAGCCGATGTCGCCATCCGGCTAACGATGCCGCAGCAGCCCGACCTAATCCAAAAACATCTTTTCGACCTGCATCATGGCGCCTTCGCTGTCCCCGCCTATCTTGAACGATTCGGGATGCCACATTCGCTGAATGATCTCGAGGATCATCGGCTGATCGCCTATGACGAAACCTACCACCCGCCCTTCACCAATATTAATTGGCTGCTTGATGCTGGGCTGGATAGCGGTTATCAGCGCAAGCCTGTTTTGCGGGTCAATAATCTCTATGCTATGTATCGGGCGGCAGCGACGGGTATGGGGATTGCATCCCTACCCGATTATATGGCCGGGCTCACCAGTGGTCTTGTTCCTATCCTGCCAAAACTCAAGGGACCGGTCCATAAAGCATACTTCGTCTATCCCGAAGAAATGCGTAATTCACGCCGAGTCGCCGTTTTGCGTGATTTTTTGCTTCGCTGCATCTCTGACGACAACAGGTAACCATTTGTTTTTTAATATGTAATTCACTTGCTATGCGCTGTGTGCATGGCTGGGTTGCTAAATTGGTTATGGTACATCAAAGCAAACCACCCTATCTACACACTCATGGTTGTTAAGGGTTCTTCTAAATTCAAATAACCAGCCAGTTTCCCAGCTATTTCAATAACTTAAATAGCTGGATACGAGTTCCGGATGCAATATCCGGAAATGGGTCTTCGGATCCAACGTCTTATAGACGTGAAGCCTCCCTGTTATCTGGCCGGGCCTTCGGGCCCGGCCTTTTTTTGCCAATTTCCCGAAAATCCCTGTCGCTTAATCGCAATATAGACGAACTCGCCAGAACATCGTAAAAATTGGCTTCCTGTTCGAACACGCGTCCAGGTAGAAGAGAGACACGATGAAGGTTACACCGGTTTCAAAAATCGTTGGTGCAGAGGTCACAGGGGTTAACCTGTCTGATCCGATCACCGAAGATACTAAGCAGGGTTTGCGCCAAGCCCTCCTCGATCATCAGGTTCTGGTAATCAGAGATCAAACCCTGACGCCGCCGCAGCAGGTAACTTTCTCTGCCATCTGGGGTGACCTGGAAACGCCTTCCAACATCGACTACACCACCGAAGAAACACCCAAGGTCATGATCCTGTCGAACGAGATCAGGCCGGACGGCACCGCCGTTGGCGTCGTCGATGGCGGTGATTTCTGGCATTCGGATTCCTCCCATATCGAGGTCCCGTCTGCGATCACCATCCTGCAGGCAGTGAAGAACCCGGAACGGGGTGGCGATACCGAGTTCTGCAATATGTATGCGATCTATGAGGCGCTGCCCCATGACCTAAAACAAAAAATCGACGGGCTCTATGGCATCCATCATGTCAGCAAAGTTAAAAACAGGCGGGTGACGATCTCGCCGGACCGACCCGGTGCCAAAGACTTTTATGAAAGTTCCGCTAAGGCCAAGCCCGAAGTCATTCAGCCGCTGGTCTTGACCCACCCGGAAACCGGACGGAAATCATTATATTGCTCGCCGCGATTTACCATCGGGATTCAGGGGATGAGCGAAGAGGAAGCCAACCCGATTCTCGATGTGCTGTTCTCGCACGTAACTGACCGCAAACGCCCCTACCATTACCGGCACAAGTATCAGGATGATGACCTAGTTATGTGGGATAACCGCTGTCTGTGCCACCGCGCCGTCGGCGGCTACGGGCTGCCAGATATTCGCCGAATGCACCGCACGGTCATCGGCGGCGACCAGCCCTACGCCGAGCAGCAGGCCACCTAAAACCAATCAGCGCTAAAACCAGATGTTCTGGCCTTTGAGTTCCTTATAAAGACCGGCAACCTGTTCCTCATAACCATTATAGAGAAGCGTTTTCACACGCTTGCCGTCGCCACCAAGAACGCGTTCTGTCGCCTGGGTCCAGCGGGCATGATCTACTGCGGGGTTAACATTGGCCCAGAAACCATATTCCTTGGCCTGAACTTTTTCCCAGAAACTCACGGGGCGTTTATCGGTAAAGCTAAACCGGACAATCGACTTGATTGATTTAAACCCGTATTTCCACGGCACGATGAGGCGCAATGGCGCGCCCATCTGTTTGACCATCGGTTTGCCATAGGCCCCAGTGCCGATTAGCGTCATCTCATTGGTTGCCTCTTCCATCGTCAGCCCCTCGCGATACGGCCAGGGATACCAGAACTGCTTCTGCCCTTTCGCCATGGCCGGATCTTTGAAGGTCTCCATCATAATGTATTTGGCGCCCTTGAGGGGCTTGGCGAACTTTACAAGATCAGCCATCGGAAAGCCGGTCCAGGGGAGCGCCATCGACCAGGCCTCGACACAGCGGAAACGATAAAGCCGTTCCTCAAGCTGCATTTTTGAGATCAACGTATCGACATCGACCGTCATTTTTTTCTCGACCATACCGTCGAAGGTGACCGTCCAGGGGCGGGTCTTTAGCGCCTGCGCATCCTTGGAGATGTATTTATGCGAGCCGAATTCATAGAAGTTGTTATAGGTCGTCGCCTGTTTCTCCGTATTCAGCGGTCGGTCCAACCGATAACGAAGGTTGCGCGACGCCGGATAGAACTTTGCCGTCGGATCAGCGGTTGCCGCGCTCGCGGAGCCACCTGGCAAGGCTGCACCTGCTGCCAATATTGGCGCGATTGCCATAGCCTTTACCAGACGACGCCGGTCCTGAAAGTCAGATTCAGATGTAGCAGCCGATTCAGGAAGTTCCCAATTCGGTTTGGATCTGAACAGCATGGCAAAAGCTCCTTCATTGCGGGTGGGGGGCACCCCAGAAGGCACAGCCCCATCATTACCACTTAATATGAAGGATCGTACAAACCATGCAATAGGCCTCACCAATCCGTGAACAGGCAAAGGCATACAATTTGTTTTTTAGAGGCTCGTCTTAGGAAAGAGAGGCACAGAACCGTTGGATACGCTCGCAGGCATCTTTCAGCAACTCATCCGATGTCGCATAGGAAATCCGAAAATGCGGCTCAAGCCCGAACGCCGCTCCTTGCACCACCGCAACACCCTCGGCTTCCAGAAGCTCGGCCACGAAAACAGTGTCATTTTCGATCACCGTGCCGCCCGGCGTCTTCTTGCCGATGACCCCGGCGCAGCTCGGATAGACATAGAACGCGCCTTGCGGCGTCTGGCAGGTAACACCCGTTGCCTGATTAAGCATCGAGACCACCAGATCACGGCGCCCCTTAAAGGCCTTGATCCAGACGGGAAGAAAATCCATCGGCCCGTTCAGCGCTGCCGCAGCAGCCGCCTGACTGATCGACGAGGTATGGGTTGTACTCTGCGACTGAATGTTATTCATCGCCTTGATCAACTCAACCGGCCCGGCGCCATAGCCAACCCGCCAGCCAGTCATCGAAAACACTTTGGAATGACCATTCAGAATAAGTGTCCGGTCATGCAATCCCGGTTCAACCTGTGACGGCGTAAAAAATTCGAAATCATCATAAATAACGTGTTCATAGATATCATCGGTCAGCACCCAAACATGCGGATGCCGCATCAGCACATCGGTCAGCGCCTTGAGCTCATCACGACTATAGGCCGCCCCGGTCGGGTTGCTTGGTGAGTTGAGCATGACCCATTTGGTCTTAGGTGTAATTGCGGCATCGAGCTGATCCGCGGTGATCTTGAAGCCGTTATCCTCGCGGCCTTCAATAAAGACCGGCGTGCCCTCGGCCAGCGCGACCATATCGGGATAGGACACCCAGTAAGGCGCCGGGATAATGACCTCGTCGCCCTCATCGAGCGATGCCATAAAGGCATTAAAAATAACCTGCTTGCCACCACAGCCGACGGTGACCTGGTCCGGCGTGTAGGTAAGCCCATTCTCGCATTTGAACTTGTCACAGATCGCCTGACGTAGCGCCATGCTGCCGGGCACCGGCGTGTATTTGGTATCACCAGCGCGCACCGCGTCGATAGCGGCCTCTTTAATATGATCCGGCGTATCAAAATCGGGCTCTCCGGCACCGAGCCCAATAATATCCCGGCCAGCGGCCTTGAGTTCACCGACCTTTCCAGTCAGCGCGTTGGTGGCGGATGGCTTGATACGGGACAGGCGCGAGGCGACGATCGACATCGTTTTATTCCTGAATGGACAGTGAAAAACGGCGGCACAGTACTGCCGTGCAGGAAGGACTTCAACCGAAACTATACGCTTTTCGCCACTTTATTTGTGGACAGTTTTGCGGACTGGTTTCACACGCTCGGAATAGCCTCGCAATCGCCCTCCTCCAGCCATTTGATGGCCCTAATTGCCGGGCACTTTCAGACCATCGCAACTTGCGACTGGGCAGGGAATTATGGCTTCAATAATTAAAACATCATCAATCTACGCCGTCATCGGGGTCGTCGCATTCTTTTTAGCAACACAGAGTGCGTTTTCGGCGCCACAGGCGGTGAAGGTCACCCCCGCAGCGGGCACCGTGACGCTGGACAACATTCATAGCGGATCACTGGTCTACGCGACCAAGTTTCCCGGTGAGCACATCCCCGCTCCGCTCCTCGGCACTGAGGTCGATATCCAGATTAGCGGCCCGATGGCGCGGGTGGTGGTGAAACAGGACTTCATCAATCCGAGCGATACCTGGCTCGAAGCCCGCTATGTCTTCCCGCTACCTGAGAACGCCGCGGTCAACCACATGGTGGTCACCACTGGCGACAAACGGATCATCTCCGAGATCAAGGAAAAACAAAAAGCCCGCAAGATATACCAGCAGGCCAAGCGTGCCGGAAAACGCGCCGCGCTGATCGAGCAACACCGGCCCAACGTGTTCAGTACAAAAGTCGCCAATATCGGCCCCAAGGCGACGGTGACGGTAGAGATCACCTATCTGCAAAATCTGCGCTTTAATCAGGATAAGTTCTATCTGCGATTCCCGATGGTCGTCGCGCCTCGCTATACGCCACCGGGCAAGGCCCATATCGTCAAATCAACGCCCAAACCGCGCACGAAGCCCGACCCATGGCTGGATACCCCCGTGCTTGATCCCAAGCTCGGCAAGACCAACCCCGTAGCCCTGACGGTAACGCTTGATGCCGGGGTGCCGTTGAAATCTCTTAAAAG
>Ga0115002_10010280_pt1 | contig 10087 bp, 6 predicted proteins | sample ArcticOcean_MG_C_8_FD_89576 | JGI IMG/M metagenome (GOLD analysis project Ga0115002, IMG submission 89576) | Marine microbial communities from western Arctic Ocean - ArcticOcean_MG_CB11_86 | ecosystem: Environmental > Aquatic > Marine > Oceanic | place: Arctic Ocean: Canada Basin | collected...
CCCTACATTTCTCTTAGAACGTGGGGCTTACGACGCACGTGGCGAAGAAGTTTCAATCGAAACACCCGCAGCATTCCCACCCTTTCCGGTCGATCAGCCGAGGAACCGACTTGGTTTGTCGCGTTGGTTGACATCGCCCGAGCATCCGTTGACAGCCCGTGTGGCTGTGAATCGATTATGGCAAACCATATTCGGACAAGGCATCGTCGTAACGCCAGAAGATTTCGGCAGCCAAGGTTCTCCACCCTCGCATCCGAAATTACTCAATTGGCTGGCCAAAGATCTGATCGATCATGATTGGGATGTCAAACGATTGTTGAAGCAAATGGTGATGTCGGCGACCTATCGTCAGTCTTCCGAAACAACGGCCGAGATTTTGAATCGCGATCCAGAGAACTTTTTGCTCTCCCGCTCGCCAATCTACCGTTTGTCGGCCGAAAAGCTCAGAGATAACGCGCTCGCCGTGAGTGGTCTGCTTGTGGAAAAAATTGGAGGCGCACCGGCACGGCCTTACGAATTGGAAGCATCATTCAAACCGGTTGGAAGGCAGAAAGGCGAAGGGCTTTACCGCCGAAGCCTGTACACGTATTGGAAGCGGACAGCGCCGGCCCCCATGATGATGTCGTTAGACGCTTCCAAACGCGACGTGTGTCGTATGCGACGCGAACGTACCTCGTCTCCGTTGCAAACCCTGGTAATGATGAATGGGCCGCAATTCGTTGAAGCCGCACGGATGCTTGCACAAAAACTGATCGAAAAACATGGTGATGCGACCGATAAAATTGTAGACGAAATGTTTCGCGTATTAACAAGTCGGAAGCCGACCGAATTGGAACTATCGATTCTGACTGAACTCTACAATAAACAACTCTCTTATTTTGAAGCCGATGGCCAGCGAGCCGAGAAATATCTCAGCTCAGGGGATGCCAAACGTAATCCGAAAATCAACGCCAGCATTCTGGCAGCTTTTGCAACCGTTGCCAACACGCTGCTAAGTTTTGACGAAAGCCTGATGAAACGATGAGTCTGCCAACTTCTTCTGACAACATTATTTCTGGTCTCGACCGTCGTTCGTTCCTTAATCGTTTTGGGATGGGGCTCGGTGCGGTTGCCCTGGCCGATTTGATAGAGCCAGACCAAGCTTTCGCAGGCGGTGCTCTCACGAAACTGCATCACGCCCCCAAAGCAAAGCGTGTCATATTTTTGTTCCAGGCGGGGGCGCCCTCGCAGATGGATTTATTCGATCATAAGCCCGTACTCAACGAAAAACACGGACAACAACTTCCCGACGAAATTCGACAAGGACAACGGCTGACCGGAATGAGCGGCAACCAAGCAAGCTTGCCGTTGGTCGGCTCACCATTCAAGTTCGCACAGCACGGTGACAGCGGCGCGTGGCTAAGTGAGTTGCTGCCCCACACGGCTAAAGTCGCCGACGATCTTTGTTTTATCAAATCGATGCACACCGAAGCTATTAATCACGGACCTGCCGTCACGCACGTGCAAACCGGTTCGCAATTCCCTGGTCGTCCGAGTATCGGTGGTTGGCTGAGTTACGGGCTGGGAAGCAGTAACGAAAACCTGCCTTCTTTTGTGGTGATGGTCACGAAAAATAAAGGAGGGCAGCCGCTCGTCTCTCGGTTATGGGGAAGCGGCTTCTTACCATCGAGACATCAAGGCGTTCGATTTCGTTCCGGTAAAGATCCTGTGTTGTATTTGAGTAATCCCGATGGGATCGAAGTCGAAAGTAAACGGTTGATGCTCTCGTCGCTTAAAAAATTGCACCAATCTCAGATCGTTGCCTCTTCCGACCCGCGAATCGAAGACCGAATCGCTCAGCACGAACTGGCGTTTCGTATGCAGTCGTCAATTCCCAATGCCACGAACCTGTCAGACGAGCCGGACCACATTTTTAAGGCCTACGGTGAAGACTCTCGAAATCCAGGTTCATTCGCAGCGAACTGCTTGCTGGCCCGTCGCCTGGCCGAGCGGGACGTGCGGTTCATTCAGCTTTACCACCAAGGATGGGACCACCACGGAAATTTGCCAGCAAGTATTCGCAATCAGTGCCGAGAGACAGACCAAGCATCGGCTGCACTCATCAACGACCTGAAACAACGCGGGTTATTGGATGAGACACTCGTCATCTGGGGCGGAGAATTCGGGCGAACGAACTATTGCCAGGGCAAGTTGACCGGGACTAATTTTGGCCGCGATCATCACCCGCGTTGCTTTTCTATCTGGATGGCAGGCGGTGGAGTGAAGGGAGGCATGAGCTTCGGAGTGACAGATCCATTCTGCTACAATATCGCAGAAAACCCAGTACACATTCACGATTTCCAGGCCACGATCATGCATTTGCTAGGGATTGACCACGAACGACTGACTTACAAATACCAGGGCCGCCGTTTCCGTCTGACTGACGTTCACGGACATGTCATCGAAGAAATACTTGCATAGCGAGAGCCGCCAGAATTGAGGACGGCTGCACTTTGAGTGACGTGCAACACCACTCAGAAAACAATCAATCAATCTGTACCCAACGGGCCCAGTCTTCGGTTTCACCGCGTTGCCCGCGAAGTTTGCTCGTCGTGATTTCAGCGGACCCCGTATCCTGAGGGTACAAGAAAAGTGAACCGAGGAGAATTTCTTGGCGGGGAATTCCTAGCAAGTCGAACATCTCGGGATGTCGGAAGGCCCCGCCGCTTGACCAATAATTTTCGATGCCTCGGGCTGTCGCAGCGGTCAGTAAGTTTTGAATGGCCGCCGAGGCTGCGGCGATGTGTTCCATGTTTTCAAGGGTCGGGTCGAACAGACCTGTTTCCGACTCGGCTTTGGCCGGGTTGGGTAACCAAGTAGCAAGAATCATTGTATCGGCGGTCGCCAGCAACTTAGGCAGTTTGCCGGTATCACCCTGGCTGAGCAGAACCTTGCGGATTTTCCGACAGACGCCTGCATCCAGCAGATAAAATCGCCAAGGCAGGATGGACGGCAAGCCGGGCCGTTGTTGATGCGATTTGTCGCACATCCGGTGAAACGGAGCGCAGCCAGCCGCTTCAATCAGTTCTTGGACATTCCCCTGATCTACATCGGCAGGAAACGGCTCATCGGCGAGGACTTTGATGGTCCGTCGATTGCTCAAGGCCCAGCGAACATTTTCAATTCGATTCTCAATTTCGGGTTTCATATTTTGACTCGCATTCTGAATCTGACTGCTTTTAGCCTCTCAATAGAATGATTTTGTACCTGACGGTCAACCTCGCCGCTAGAGTTGTTGAATTGCTTGGACTGCAGATCGGCGGTCCTTTAATTCGCGTCAATCTGGCCATTCGCCGAAGATTTGGGATACGGCTCGGCATATTCAATGGCCGCTTCGGCGAGAAGTCCCTTGGTAAAGCCGTCAACGAATATTTAGCTTACTGCCACCACGAAAGTACAGTGCCGTAGGGCCGGGTGTCTGTATAGAACCGGTCAGAGCCGTTTGATTGTGAATGCTCGTTGTGGAGTTGACGATGTTCAAAGACATTCGGAAAAAAGAATTATGATTTCAATTCGTCACCCAATCCGATCGAAACAGACACCCAGCCCTACCTGGCTGAAGCTACATGGCTATAGAGATCTCATTTGATTTCTGGCCATCGAATACGAAATGTGCTGTATACTTCTTATTCTGATTCAACCTAAAAATAGCTCCAGGAAAAATGATATCGGCATTTGAAATTTCTGCCACCAACTCTATAGACCAGTCTTTGCCAGGAGATATCTTATAAGTGCCTCTTCCTTTTGTAGTGGTCTGATATGTATATTTCGCTTGGGTATTATTGGGGCTCCCGTTTCGTTAACAACTTTGAGATTATGAAGTTCCGCCTGACACGAAATGTTTGAAAAACGCAGTCTGAATTCATTTTCGCTTGAGTTCTTGAACGTAATCTTAAGCACTAAAAGCTTTACATTACCTCGCCCTGAATTCCCGTTGTCTGACCAAAGTTCTCGTTGAAGCCAAAACTTTTCCGTTGGCTCATAACAATCTAACTGCTCACTGGACAACTCTAGGAGAATAACATTAATAGACCCCATCAATCACCTTCCTCAAATTAATAATTGTTTGACGAGTTTGTTTATTTGGAGTTCCTTCGACCATTCTTTCGAATGTGTCTCTAAGTGTAGTAGGGCCGGGTGTCTGTATAAACTGGCCAGAGCCGTTTGAGAAGGCCTGCGTTGGCTCATGACCTTATTTATCATTCAACCGTTTTCATGTTCTAATAGTTGTTCTTAGGTTACCAGTAAAAACTCTCTTGAGTCAAAACCGAATGAAATAGATTCGTGGTTGCTACATGTCAGGGGTGGTTTAAGATAGAATCACGGGCGTCGTTTTCCACTGTCAGAACTCCCATCGGAACCGTGAGTATGAAACCCCTCAAAGCTATCGCTGCCTTGCTATTTGCTTGCTCGATCAACGGTGTGGCAGTTGAAATCGCCAACTCAGTAGAGAAACAGTCTGGGGCTAAAGTTGTTTCGTATTACGGTTACGATGACTGCATTCAGCTCGAAAACAATTCGACGCGAGTTGTACTTTGCCCGGCTGCGGGTGGGCGGGTGCTGGTGTATTCATTGAATAGCAAGAATGCTTTGTATCTGGCACCCGGTTCGGAAGGCTGGACTTATGAGCCGGGAAAAAAGGGCGGTTCGATGACGGCGGGCAGATTTGATATTGGTCCCGAGCAGATGGTGCCCTCTCGACCGGAACTTTGGATGGGTAAGTGGTCGGGAAAAATAACCGGTCCACGCACCGCCGTATTGATCAGTAAAAAAGACAAATCGACTGGCGTGCAATTGATTCGCACGTTTACGCTTGATGCGAAGTCTTCAAAACTGGCTTGTCAACAAACGATCAAAAACATTTCGGCAGAGACGAAAGAGTATTGTCATTGGAGCCGAACGTTTGCTTTAGGTGGAGGCATTTGTGTGATTCCGCTGACGAAGCCGACACGGTTTCCCAACGGCTATGTGATGTACACGCCTGCCCCAGTGATTAATTTCAGGCCGGTCGATGAGAATATTCGCGTTCGAGATGGTTACCTGGAAATTCTTGGCGTACCCGCCTATCCAAAGCTGGGCATGGACACATCGGCCGGATGGTTTGCCTATTTGATGAAGAACGACTTGATGTTCGTGAAACGGTTTCCCGTCGACCGCGACCGTGTTTACAACGAAGTGGCCGGCCTGACGATGTCGATTTGGTACCCAGACCGACCGATGTGTGAACTTGAACCGATTGGACCTCGAGAGAAATTGGCCCCAGGCCAGTCGGCGTCATTCACCGAAACTTGGTTTCTGTACCCTCGAGATTTTCCGAAAAAAGGCAAGCCGGTTGATCTAGAATCGATTGAGGCTCAAGTTGCTGCAGGTGCGAAATAAAATTTCACTCAGTTTTCAACGAGCCCTCTTTCCAGAGGCCTTTTTTGAACCAGTCTTCGAAAATCTTTTTGTCTTCAGGGTCTTCGATTACGTTGGCGGCCTCGCGGGCCTGTTTTTGGAAGTCGGCCGCGACATCGAGTGTGCCGTGAGCCGCGTTCGCGCGGGCTAAACTGTCGTAGGTGAATGCAACGTCCCAGTCGGCGAGCTCACTTTTGTTGGCTTCCAACATTTTGAACGCGCTGTTGGCATACCGCAAGGCGGCATTTCCATCGTTCACTTCGCCGTGCGTTGTCCCTAGTAGTACCAAGGCCCGTTGATGATTTACGACCGTCCCTGCCTGTAGCCAATGCAGGCAGGCCGCGTGGGCTGAGTGCAGCATGCGGTCCGACTCTGCGGGAGTCCGGTTTTCATTCTCCAGAAAGTCCCAAGCTAGATTGTTACATTCAATAGCAAACCAACGATTGACGGTGGAAAAGAAGTGGTCAGACTTTTTTGAGTCAAAAGGATGTTCTGACATGAGCGATCTCCGAATTGAGGAGCTAAACTTTTTAAAAGTGTGAAGTAGGTTGATCTAAATGCTAAACAGAGTTGCTCGAACTCTCAACTGTTGAGAAAGGGGGCATCGTTGTTTCAGACCTGCAAAACCTCATTCACTAAGCCCACCTATCCTCGCATTCCGGTAATCGATATGATAAAGGCATATAAGTTAGTTTTTTGATTTTCGAGTAAACTCGATATTAATATCGGCAGGCAATTCTGAAATGGAATCCGTTTTACCACTTGCTGATGATTCGCAATTGATAGAATTGTCTCAGGACACCCCGAAAGTTCTGTTTCCTTATCTCTCGCGGGCCGACGCCTTCGTTTCGCTGATCGTGTTGCTTGTCGTTTTCCATGGAGTGCTTGCATTTCGATATTCGCATCTCGCGGATGAGTCTGCGAACCGCAGCCTTGCTGGCCTTGCATTTCGACAATCCCCTTCAATTGAGGGGATCCTTGAACCGAATCTTTATAACCCAGACTTGATGAGCCGGTTCGCTCCGCCTTTAACCGGCTGGCTGACGACCGGTTTAGTTGTCTTGTTTCCCCAATTTCCTTTGCTAGTGGCCCCGCTGATTGCCTTGTTATCTGCGGGTTTTTTGTTTGCAGTTGTTTATGTGCTAATTCGAGAGTTTGTAAATTCTCGGGTGGCATTCTTGTCGGTAGTTTTGCTTGGCTGCCACCCGGCAATGATCAGATTATCTCAGTTCGCGTCAGTTGAATTATTAAGTGTTGGATTGTCTCTCTCGACATTCTGGACTTTTCATATTCATTTTGTTCGCCGCAGAGGAGCCGTCTCGTGGGAACTGCTGTGGTCGGGGATTAGTTTGGGGCTGTGCTTGCTTGCTTCGGGTTCTTTGGCAATTCTGACTGCGGCGATATTGTTTCTGTATGCTCTTGCGGCAGTCATTCTGCAAACGCGGTCTTCCAACAGAGGCCAAAAACGGGCAACGATTCTGAATCCTTGGATGGTGGTCCCTTCGTTTTTAATTCTTTTGTTAACCAGCTTTGCTGTCGCTGGATGGTGGGAATTAAGAATGGCCCAGCATTATGGTCAATCTTTTTGGCACGAGTGGCTGTTCAACACTTCTTCGATTTCTATTCCGGAAAAAATTCAGCTAGAGGGCTCTCTGGTCAATGGAGCAAACTCTGAGTTATGGGTCTGGTTACTGAATGTGGCAGACCAATTCAATTGGTTGATTGGGCTGTTACTTCTTGGTGCCTGTTCCTTGTTGTCTGTTCGTTCCGGTAACAAAGGAAACGGCAACTCTCTCTCAAGGTTGTTTTTGGGGTCCTGGTTGCTGGTTGGCCTTTTCTGTCTGGGATTATTTATTAGCTATGGAGAACTTCAGGTTTCCAATTCGTTGGCATTAAACTTTTTCATTTCAATTCCGTTATTTGTGCTTGTGGCGATTGCCCTGGATAAAATTAACTCGCGGGATGTGAGTTTACGGATCATCTTGCTTGTTGTTGTGTTGCCGTTTTTATTGATGGTTTTTCGGAAGTCCGTTGCTGCCGATGCTCAGCATCTTACGCCAATGTTGATGTTGCTCGTTTTTTTTGCGGTTTTGGTCATGTTGACAATAAGGTTTTGCGGCAATCAAGAACTCCGAAACCGTGTTGTCGTTTTATTGTTGACCGGCTTGTTAGTAATTGGATATTTAGGGAACAGTCAGAAAAGCATTCAGACAGCCGACGCGGATTACGCGACGCTTAGGAAGCTCAAGCATTATGTCAGCAGATACGACCATCCCATTCAGCAGGTCACCATGTTGGCCGATCAGGCTGCCCCACCCATTTTGGAATGTTGGTGCATGGGGCTGCGGCCAGATGCCGGTTTTCAAGTCAGTCAACTGTGGCAGCCACCTGTTAAGTCGATCGACAACTCTGAGTTATCAAACGAATTAATTGGATCGGAATTGATTGTGGCTTGGGGGTCGAGTGATTTTGTAAATCGTAGCAGCCAGTTTCCGGACGATGAACTCATCCAAATAGCCCCGCCGCAGTACTTCGCTTCTTATGAACTTCGCCTGTTTGTGGTCGGTGGGAATTAGGGCTTGTAGATTGACGAATTGACAATTTCAGATATCCGTTAGTCAGTAACAAGTTATCCTATTATCTGGGCTTCTCCTATTCCCTCTAATTTGATATGAAAACTGCCTTGAATTGGTTTTTTGAGGTTGAACACTGGCTCCAATCGATCTTTTCGGACTGATTTATTTAAAATGATGATTGTTAGAGACACGGACATCAAAGTGGAATGTGCGTTTTTGTCATGGAATTTGGGAAAGGACTCCCATGCAGAATCTATTGTTAAAGCTTGCAACCTTGGTTGGCGTTGTTGGCGTCGTTTGTTTGGTTCTTTTGCAGGTGAATCAAGGGATTGAAACAGTCGAAAGTGATTTCGATTTGCCGGAAGTCGCCCTTGATGACTTTGAATCGGCAGATTTTCCAGAGGACGAATTTTCAACCGAACCAGATCTCTTCTCTCAATCTGAACCTTTACCAGACAATTCGGATGAATTGCCAGCCGCAATCAATTCTGAATTTGAAGAGATCGATCCATCGTTGAACGTGCTCTCGCCAAAAAGAGTTGGAGACCCCATTTCAGCAGTAGATGCTGGCTCTCAAGTCACCGAGGTTGAATTTCAACCAGGTTCTGCCGGTCCTGACTTTCGTATTCCTCAAGAAAACTCGACCACTGCTAAAAACCAGAGTACAGACCCTTTTCAGATTGGTGTTGCAAATGTTTCTGGAAAATCAACTTCTGTTGTTAAAGATGAATCTCTCGACAGTTTTAACCCTTTCCTTTCAGATGAAAAATCTGATGGGCAGGAACAGTCAAAAGAGTTCAATTCTGAAAAATCAGAATCCGTTGGAGTGAGTGCGTTTGGTTCATCTCCATCGGGAGTCCCAATTCCAGATTTAGCGAGTCAGGCTTTCGAGAAAACATCAAGCGATGATTTACCATCGAATTTTCAGTATGATGAAAAACCATCCGGGCCGACGTTTGGGGTCTCTCCAATAGGTTCCGGTGATATTACACTTGTCGAAAATGAGAACTCCGAACTTACTGAATCGGGTATCAAAAATCTACTGGAAGCACAAACGGAGACATCCGTTGGAGAAGAGGAACTGACGCCCAGCAAAAACTTATCAGAGAGCTTGTTTAATTCTGAGGAAAGCCCTTCTCAAGTAACTGTTGAAGATCCAGAACCAACGTTCGGCTCGTTTGCTGACGAAAATTCGGCCGTTGATTTGAACAAACAAACGTCTGATTTCGCAGCCAACGAACAGATTAGTGGCCCTAGATTACTCACCGTTCCTCAGCTGCAAGAAAGCCCACAGGAAAAATCGGCTGCCAATTCAGGGAGCATTGAAGATATCAGCGAGCCAGCTCGCCTATCACCAAAACTCAATGCGGCTCCCTTGAGCCCGGACGACCTGAAAGGTGAAGGGGTCGTTGATTCGAATTCTCATAAAGGAGTTCAAAGGCCCAATCTGCAAATTGAAAAGGTTGCGCCCAAAAATTCGCTCCTGGGGCAACCGATGGTTTACACCATTCATGTCAGAAATGTAGGGGAAAGTGCCGCTCATCAAGTTGTCGTTGAAGACCAAATCCCCAAGGGCTCGCAATTAACTGGCACAATTCCTCGAGCTGAAATGGTTGATAAAAGATTGATCTGGCGTCTTGGACAAATTAACGCCGGAGAAGAGAAGAAAATCGCCGTCCGTGTCATCCCAACGGCTGCAGGGCAAATCGGGAGTATCGCCACGGTCAACTTCGTCGCTGAAGTTTCAGCAAGAACACTTATTACTGCCCCAGAACTCAAATTGACTTTGAAGAGTCCCAAACAAGTCCGTCTTGGTGACCAAGTGGAAGTTCAGTTTCACGTTCAAAACATAGGCACGGCAGACGCTTCAAAAGTCTTCCTTAGAAGCCTGCTTCCTAAAATGTTGAATCATCCCGGTGGAAATGACCTTGAGTATGAAATTGGAACATTGAAGGCGGGAGAGTCCAAAAACGTTCATTTAAGATTATCTGCGATAAAGTCAGGATTGGGAATCAGTAAAACGACGGTCACTGCCAAGGGTGATCTTTCCGTCGGGGCAACTGCTGAAATTGAAG
>Ga0115002_10010285_pt1 | contig 10086 bp, 8 predicted proteins | sample ArcticOcean_MG_C_8_FD_89576 | JGI IMG/M metagenome (GOLD analysis project Ga0115002, IMG submission 89576) | Marine microbial communities from western Arctic Ocean - ArcticOcean_MG_CB11_86 | ecosystem: Environmental > Aquatic > Marine > Oceanic | place: Arctic Ocean: Canada Basin | collected...
CGGTCTTGTGGATCAAGCCAGCCATTGAATTTGGGTTTACGTTTTTCTGAAAACGCAGCTCGGGATTCCATTAAATCATTCTTGTCCCCATGGTCATGCAAAGCTGTGGCAAGGTGGCTCAAGTCTGGAGCAATTTGTGGGCGCATTTGGCGCATCATATACACTGTATTGACCCGCGATGCAGGTGGCAAAGTCAGCAGATGTTCAGCCATCTCATTTGCAGTCGTGATCAAGTCATTTGGATCAACAAGGCGGTTTATAAAACCAACTTCGTAAAGACGTTCAGCTGTAAACCTGAAGCCAAGTGCCATTTCAGTTGCAATATGATGGGGCAACCCTGCAAAGTGGCCATGGTTATAGCCACCAAGCAACCAGCGCTTTGCTTCCGAAACTTCAAATACAGCACCTCGCACAGCAACCCGCAAATCTGTACGTTCAACCATCATGAAACCACCACCCATGGCAAATCCATTAATCGCGGCAATGACAGGTTTTTGAAGAGTTCCCGTCATGAACGGATCTACCAAGGGCGCGCCAGATCCAGGGCTCCCCCGTTCAAGAGATTCCTTCATATCTTCTCCGGCACAAAACGCACGTCCAGTACCCGTCAAAACTGCAACTTCTAAATCAGTGTCTTTATCAAAGATCGTAAAAGCTTCAGCCATACCTTGGCGCAGTTCCATACCCATGGCATTCATTCTTTCAGGCCTATTTAAACGGACATGAAGTATTTGTCCTTGCTTTTCTGTTTCAACAATAGCCATAGACTAATCTCCTTGAGTATAGCGTTTAATAGTGATTTTTTTGTAAATTTTGTAAATTTGAAACATCGTCTGATACAAACTAAATGACCCCACCGCTAAGAAGGGCGTGAATTTCAGCATCGGAGTACCCCAGCGCACTCAAAATAGTATTGGTATTTTCGCCAAGCTTTGGTGCGACTCCAATTTGGGTGGGCGTTTCAGAAAATTTCCATGGTGACCCGTGAACTTTTACTTTCTTGTTGTGTTCTGGGTATTCGACTTCCGTAATATATCCGTTCGCCAAAACATCTGGGTCATTTGACGCTTCAAGCATCGTATTAACTGGAGCCGTTACGATATCGGCCTTGCGCAAGATATCAACCCAGTGATCCCGTTCACCACGGGCAAAACAGGCATCAAGAATTGATAACATTTCTCCACGCAACAAATTAGAAGTAACAATGACACCAAGATCAGAAAAACCCGCCTCTTCTAGTTCTTCGAAAAACCCTAAAGAAGTCATTGCCACTTGCCATGTTCTTCCGCTCAGCTGAAAAACAAATGGTTTGCCGTCTTGATCGGCAAAGTTAGCACTGATAGAGGGTTTGTCAGGGGTTCCCGCAACACGGACCTGGCCGGTCACTGGATTTTGATTTTTCCACATGGTTGTGGTCATTGTCCAACCCATAAGGCGGGTTTGCCCACCAAGTAAGGATGTTTCTACTTTCTGTCCGACGCCTGTTTGATTGGCGCTGTGCAAGGCTGCTAGAATTCCACCGAAGGTCAGATAAGCACAAGCTTCGTCTGCTACAGACACTATACCAGTACGAAGTGGTTGGCCCGGTGTTGAATAAGCTTCTGCTATACCGCCAAGCGCCTGCCCCATAGCGTCTGTTCCAGGTAGCGATGCGTTGGGCCCGTCTGGCCCGTATCCAGAAATTGATGCATAAACTAGTTTGGGATTAACCTTATGCAAATCTTCATAACCGAACCCATTTTTTTCTGCAGCACCGGGTCTAAAATTTTGACCAAAGACGTCAGCTTCTTCGACCAGTTTATAAAGTATTTCAAGTGCGCGTTGGTCTTTGAGATTAAGTGTCAGGCTTTTGACCCCACGATTATTGGTTTCAAAAAATGAACTTGGGTAGCCTGGTAGAACACTCTGACTCCGAGAGTTATCACCAATTATGGGAATTTCAATCTTGATGACATCTGCCCCCAGATCGGCCATCAAACTGTATGGAACGGTTCCAGCTTGGGCGGTCGAGCAGGTTACAACTTTCACACCGTCAAGCGGACCCTTTGATTTCATGATTTGCGTCTCACTTTTTAAAATTGCGGTTACGTATTATTTTATCAAAATTTAATAAAATGAAATAATTTTTCGTTTAATGCCGTGTACTTCAGTGTTCATTTAAACTTTTACTACAATTGGATTAGCTCACGTTACGTGTCCAGTTCGTTGCGTCCCTTGTAAAATTTTAAGGCTTCAGGGTTGGCCAAAGCTTCCACGTTTTTCACACTCCACCCATGGACTACATTACGCACAGCAAGTTCGGTAATTTTCCCAGACTTTGTGCGGGGGATGTCTTTGACTTGTAATACCTTTGATGGAACGTGTCGCGGTGTGCAGGTGTCACGTACTTGGCCCTGGATTTTTTTAATCAGGTCAGCATCCAAAATTAGGTGCTTTCTTAAAACCACAAACAGCACAACCCGAACATCGTTATCCCAACTTTGGCCAATTACTATGCTTTCTTTAACTTCAACCAAGCGCTCAACTTGGCGATAAATCTCAGCTGTGCCAATGCGAACGCCACCGGGGTTCAGTGTCGCGTCAGAGCGGCCAAACATGATATATCCATCGTGCTTGGTATGCTCAACAAAATCACCTTGGCACCAAATATTATCATAGACGTCAAAGTAGGCATCATGATAGCGGCTGCCGTCAGTGTCACCTAAAAAACCTAAGGGGACGGTTGGAAACGTTTGCTTACAAACAAGCTCACCCTTTTCACCATAAATTGATGTGCCGTTATCATCAAAAACATCGACATCCATCCCATAAACTGCCTGTTGTAATTCACCCCGCCAAACGGGTTTGGTTGGATCGCCTGACATAAAGCAGCCCATGATATCCGTCCCACCAGTGAACGAGATTAAATGGAAATCCTTTTTGATCGCGTCATAAACGTAATCAAAGCCTTCTGGTGTCAACGTAGACCCGGTTGAGCATAGAATTTTGATTGAGCCCAGGTCATGTGTATCTATGGGACGCGCATTGTTTTTTGATAAGGCATCAATAAACTTAGCTGACGTTCCAAAAAGCGTCATGTTTTCTGCATCGGCGTAATCAAATAAAACATTGGGACTGGGATAAAATGGTGACCCATCATACAGTAATATGGTCGCCCCCCAAGCCAAGCTGCTGACAAGCCAGTTCCACATCATCCATCCACAGGTGGAATAGAAAAATATACGGTCGTTACGTTTCATATTGCAATGTAGCAAATGCTCAGACGCATGTTTCAACAAGCTACCACCAGCGGAATGTATAATGCATTTGGGCGCGCCAGTGGTGCCAGATGAAAACATAATATATAGCGGTTGGTCAAAGGGCAGCTGCTCGAAATCGATTTCTGTCGGCACGTGTTTGGCAACTACATCATCCCAATATTGATAGTTTTTCAAGACTAACTGATCAAATTCATTGTCTAAGTATCGGATTACAATCACGTGTTCCACGCTAGGTAATTGACTAGTAATCTCAGCTGCTTTTCCCAAACTACCATGAGTTTTCCCGTTGTAGTGATAGCCATTGGCACAAAAAACGACTTTAGGCTTTATTTGGTTGAACCGGTCTAATACGCCTTGCACCCCAAAATCGGGAGAGCATGATGACCAAGCGGCCCCCAAACTCGCAGCAGCTAAGGTTGCGATGATGGTTTCAGGCATATTGGGTAAATACCCCGCCACTTTATCACCTGGCTTAATACCCATTTCTTTTAGGGTTTGGGCAATCGATGAGACTTGATTGTACAGAGTATTGAAGCTCATACGGCGTTTGACTTTATCCTCCCCCCAAAAGACAAATGCGTCCGCATCATCACGGCGTCTTAATAAGTTTTCAGCGTAATTAAATCGGGCATTGGGGAACCATTTGGCCCCGGGTAATTTGTTCCGATCAACCAATTCAGGCCCAACCCATGTTTTGCCGTTCAATTCTGCATATTCAACCACGCTGCGCCAGAATTTTTCCATTTCTACAACTGAAAAGGTATGTAGCTGATCAGAATCAATAAGGGATACTCCCCAGTCTGCGTTTATTTTAGCTATGAATGGCATGACGTTGGATTGTTGAATACGTTCAGGGCTAGGGGCCCAAAGAGGCTGCTTCACGAATGACTCCTCCATATTTAAGTATGTAATTTGATACAGTATGCGGAGCAAAAGATACGTATTCAAGCTTACATGTAAACAATTACTAAAGTTTTTTGAACTCTTCTAAGTTTATCTCATACAAATTTTAATGACAGCGCCTTAAACTTTTATGAAAGGGAAGGCTAATAAAATGAATAGGAACGCTATATCAGATTTAGTAACTGTTGCAGGATCTAGTTTGGGGGCTGCAACAGTGCAGGCATTACCTAAAGCGGTATGAAAGTTGCTCTTTTAAATTTCAATTTGACCACTACCGCTGAAGTGGTGGATGAAGTTGGTGCTGTCACTATGCAATATGATGCTGAGTGGCGAAGTTATCCACTTGGATGGAGCTAATCGACAGACACCTAAACAATTTTAAGTGATAGCATTCATGAACTGAGCTAATCTAATATCTTTTTCTGTAACGCCATCAGCATCATGCGTTGTAAGCGTCACTTCAACTTGGTTATAAACATTGAGCCATTCTGGGTGGTGGTTGGCTTTTTCAGCTTCCATGGCAACACGGGTCATGAAGCTGAAAGCTTGGTTAAAATTTTGGAATTTAAACGTTTTTTGAATGGCGTCCCGATTTTCAACATCTTTCCAGCCAACCAGCTCAGCTAAATACTTGGTGCGGGCTTCTTGCTTCATGAGAGGGCTCTTGTTCAATGGTTTTATCTATTATGGAATACGGAATGGCTCTAATTATTTTCAGTTTGGACATAATTTGTAGTAATCCAATTAGTCAAAATTACTCGGTATGTCAATAATATGAGTGATAGGGTTTATTTTACTGTTTCCTCTTATCAGGTCAATACCTTCGCCGGTATCCGTAACCAGAATGGTGAGCTTAGTAATCAGTGAGTGTTGATGGGATAGGCGAAAGATGATCAATATTTTGAGTGTTAATGATTTGATACGCTCTACTTTTAATAATTAGAGAAATTTTACATACGGTTTGGTATTCCCCCAGATGATCATAACGGCAATCATATTTACTTGAACCGGCTCATGAATACATAATATTTATGCCAAGTCTTGCACCTAGGTGTGCCTAAGATTAAGTTAGAAACTTAAAATTTAATAGAAACCGGTAGATAAATATGAGTGTAGTTTTAGGCCCTTTGTTGCAAGTTCTTTTTATAGCCATCGACCTGTATATGTGGATCATCATCATTAGCATCATCTTAAGCTGGCTGATCAATTTTAATGTGGTTAATACTCAGAACCGTTTTGTTTATATGGTTGGCGATTTCACGCATCGTGCAACCGAGCCAATACTTGGTCGAATTCGGAATTTTTTGCCTAACATGGGTGGGATTGACTTATCGGCCATGGTTTTGATTCTCGCCCTTATTTTTGTAAAAGGTGTTGTGCAAAACTTGCTCTTCCAAATTGGCTAAGGATCCATCGTTATTTTGTATTGTTGCCGTTGTAGGGTGGGGCGCATTTGTTTGACACCTAAGGAACAAAAAAACTAAAAGATTGAGGAAGAGCTTAATAAAAGAGAAAATGGGGTTTCAAAACGGAAGGAATTCCATAAATAAGGGATCCCTTTGGTCAGAGGCTAAAAAATCGAACCAAAAAACTACATACAGGTATTTTTAGATCGTGTGTGTTGCTGATATTAAAAATTGGCTAATCCATAGTCTGTTTAAGCTTTAAAGTAGAGGATTGAGAAATGTCGATAGCGAAACGAATTGATGGAAAAGCCTTCGCCGCGGGACTGCGCAGAAGGGTTGCAACTGAAATTGAACACATTAAAAAAAGTTATAATTTAACTCCAGGTCTGGCCGTTGTACTTGTTGGCGAAGACCCTGCCAGCCAGGTTTATGTGCGCAATAAATCGCAGCAAACGTTGGAAGTCGGCATGGCATCATTTGAGCATCGCTTGGACACTCAAACACCTGAAGCTGATTTACTGGTCCTCATAGACAGGCTTAATAACGACGATGCCGTGCACGGTATTTTGGTGCAATTACCGTTGCCTGATCATATTAACGAACACAAAGTGTTAAGTGCCATTAACCCAGAAAAAGACGTTGATGGATTTCATTTAATTAACGTTGGGCGATTATGGACGGGTGCTGATGCATTGGTGCCATGCACGCCTTATGGCTGCATTTTAATGTTAAAAGAGCATTTAGGTGATTTGACAGGTAAGCGGGCTCTAGTTTTGGGGCGGTCAAATATTGTTGGTAAACCCATGGCGGCCTTATTGCTCCAAGAAAGTTGCACTGTTTCGATCGCCCATTCGCGTACGATTGATCTACCTACCCGCTGCCGAGAAGCTGATATTTTGGTCGCAGCTGTTGGCCGGCCAATGATGGTTCAAGGTGATTGGATCAAGCCGGGTGCAGTGGTTATTGATGTTGGCATTAACCGGGTTGATGCCCCAGAACGCGGCGAAGGCAAAACTCGGTTGGTTGGGGATGTGGACTTTGCTCAAGCTGAACAAGTTGCTAGCGCAATCACTCCAGTTCCAGGCGGTGTTGGCCCCATGACTATAGCTTGCCTGCTACGCAATACTGTTGTTGCCGCTTGCCGCCAAGCAAACATTCAATCGCCAAAGATATAGGGCAAAAAATATTGGAATAATTAACTTTCTGCAGAAATAGTAAGTGCAGAAGTTCTAAAATGGCAGGCTTCATAAGGCCAGCTGGAAAGGATACGAATAGTGCTTGATCATATTTACCCGGTTACGTGCCAGATTTGTGGAGAAAGCCAAAACACCGTCCCTGGTGGGTTTGACCCCCAAGCTGAACCTTTTGGTCCAGTTTCCTGCATGGTTTGTAACCATCAATTTTCACAATCAGATTATCTGAAAGGCTTAGAAGCCAAGGCACGTTTTTATGGCGCGCTTACAGGACCTGTATCAGAATAACAAAAGGCAACTAAAGTTATAGTTTGATCTTGCGAGTTGGATTTATGGATACATCCTGCTTTAATATAAAGCCGGTAAGTTCTGCTTGTGCCAGAATTTTTGTAATACGGCTTTATTAAGCTCACTAGAAACCCCACCCTGTTTAGGCTTGTCGTTTGGGCTTTGGTTATATTAACGGCATTTGACCCACACACTCTAGACAAAAATTAAAACCCTAATTTGGTTCTGATTGGATTTAAGGACTTGGCGATGAGGTCAAAAAAGTAAAAATTAGAGGTTTTAAGAAAATTAAACATCTGCAACTCGTTATGGTGCTCCATTTATCCTTTTTTGCTCCTCCAAGGCCGCTCCTTAAGGGGCTTGCATTTGGAACGCTCATAATAATAACAAGTTTTCCTGTAAACAATGGATTGAGCCAACCGCTAACGGATGATAGACAGCGAAGTTATGACAACTGAACTCTCAAAAATTCGTAATTTCTCGATCGTTGCTCATATTGATCATGGCAAATCAACTCTAGCGGACCGCTTGATCCATCTGTGCGGCGGATTGACGGAGCGCGAGATGAAAGAGCAAGTGCTCGATTCCATGGACATCGAGCGCGAACGCGGTATCACCATTAAAGCTCAAACCGTGCGCTTGGAGTATAAAGCCAAAGATGGAGAAACTTATGTCTTAAACCTGATGGACACGCCAGGTCACGTTGATTTCACTTATGAAGTTAGCCGTTCGTTGGCGGCTTGTGAAGGCTCCTTATTGGTTGTTGATGCCAGCCAAGGCGTTGAAGCTCAAACATTAGCAAACGTTTATTTAGCTATGGAAAACGATCACGAGATTATTCCTGTTTTGAATAAAATTGATTTACCAGCGTCTGAGCCACAACAGGTTATGGAGCAAATTGAAGAAGTTATCGGCATTGATACATCTGACGCCTATATGATTTCAGCCAAAACGGGTGATGGTATTCCAGAAGTTTTGGAAGGCATAGTCACACGCTTGCCCGCTCCCACTGGTGACCCCAGTGCCCCTTTAAAAGCACTTTTGGTCGACAGCTGGTATGATCCATATTTGGGTGTGATGATTTTGGTTCGAGTTAAAGACGGTATTTTGAAGCGTGGCATGAAGATTGAGATGATGGGATCTGGGGGCACTTATAATGTCGAGCAGGTCGGTTACTTCCGTCCAAAGCCCGAAAAGGTTGATCAGTTGGTGCCAGGTGAAGTGGGTTACTTTACTGGTGCAATCAAAACTGTTGCAGATACATCAGTTGGGGATACAATCACTGATGAAAAGCGGCCAGCATCAGAGCCATTAATCGGATTTAAACCCTCTGTACCCGTTGTTTTTTGTGGGATGTTTCCAACTGATACAGGGCAGTATGAGGAACTTCGCGATTCCTTACAAAAACTTCATTTGAACGATGCGAGCTTTCACCATGAAGCTGAAAGCTCAGCTGCATTGGGGCTTGGTTTCAGGTGTGGTTTTTTAGGTTTACTACATCTGGAAATAGTTCAAGAACGCTTGGAACGAGAATTTGATCTCGACTTAATCACAACAGCACCAAGCGTTGTCTATCGTTTGCATTTGCATAAGGGCGAGATGATGGAAATGCATAATCCAGTGGATATGCCTGACGTCACCAGAATTGATTATATTGAGGAGCCATGGATCAAAGCAACAATAATGGTCCCTGATGAATATTTAGGTCCAATCTTGCGCCTATGCCAAGAGCGCCGAGGCGAACAGGTTGAACTAACGTACGTGGGCAATCGTGCCATGTTAGTTTACAAATTGCCCTTGAACGAAGTTGTGATCGATTTTTATGACCGTTTGAAATCTATATCGCGGGGTTATGCCAGCTTTGATTATGAACTGGATGACTATGCGGAAGCTGATTTGGTTAAGGTCTCGATTTTGGTCAATGCTGAACCAGTTGATGCGTTGTCGTTTATGGTTCATGCCAGCCATGCCGAACACCGTGGTCGGACGATTTGCGAACGCCTAAAAGATTTGATCCCTCGCCAGTTGTTTAAAATTGCTGTGCAAGCGGCCATTGGTGGCAAGGTTATTGCCCGCGCGACGGTGAATGCCATGCGTAAGGATGTGACGTCTAAATGCTATGGAGGTGATATTACGCGGAAGAAAAAGCTGCTGGAAAAGCAGAAAAAAGGTAAAAAGCGAATGCGCCAATTTGGAAATGTTGAAATCCCACAGTCAGCATTCTTAGCCGCTTTAAAAACGGGTGAAGATTGAGTAATATGCTAAATCTTCTGAAATTGACTATTTATGCTAAAGACACTCACTCTTTCGATTAGCCAATTTTAAATCAAAATATCTAAATAACGATGATGTAAAAGCAGCAAGGTTCATTAGTTTTACGTGTAACTAGTCTCAAGCTTAAATCTCTAAATGTGGGATGAAATTATATAATATTTGGAAAAATAGTGGGCTTTCGATAAAACATTACATTATTTTTCTTTGGTTTCTTTAAATGTTTCATCAGATATAATAGTTTCTGGCTGTATTTCTTCGTCTATTGATCCTGGCGCTTTTTCAAAGACAAAGTTATCGTAGTAGTCAGGCGATACATAGATGTCCTCATTGTTGTCCACGTGGCCGTTCATTCCTTCAAAGACGGAGTTATCGTAGTAGTCAGGTGCTATGTAGTAGTCCTCATTGTTGTCCACGTGGCCATTCGTTTTGGCATCACTAGCAAGTTCGTCAAGTAAAAAAAGCTGTTCTACTTGTTTGTGTTGATCATCCTCCTCTTCCTTAGAAAGAAAGCGGTTTGGGCGATAAAACCAAGTAAATGCTATACCTGGAACCCCAAATAGAAACCATGCAGGGGCCAGTAAAATCGTCTTTAACACCGGGTCCCATAGATTAATCGATATACGCTCAATGCGTATCTGTGAGATCGTAAAATGCTTAGCCGAAATAGCAAACCAAAGATCATAAGCTGGGACGATCATTCCTGAGTCACGGACAATATGCTCCGCCGACACTGATGCTAACGCCAACACTATAAGGAACCAA
>Ga0115002_10010288_pt1 | contig 10082 bp, 9 predicted proteins | sample ArcticOcean_MG_C_8_FD_89576 | JGI IMG/M metagenome (GOLD analysis project Ga0115002, IMG submission 89576) | Marine microbial communities from western Arctic Ocean - ArcticOcean_MG_CB11_86 | ecosystem: Environmental > Aquatic > Marine > Oceanic | place: Arctic Ocean: Canada Basin | collected...
CTATTTTTACTTCCACACCTCAAGGGAACATACGAAATGGTTCCAGGAGACATCCTTTCCTATGTCAAAAGGGAACGCCGTTGGGCCCAGGGGAGCTTACAACACCTCCAATTAGTGGTAGCCAAAAATATACACTTCATGAACCGAATACACTTTCTAATGGGGGCCATGAGCTACCTCTCTTCCGTACTGTGGCTTTGCCTGTTAATCGCTAGCACCGGATATATTTTATCGCTTGAAACAGACTCCACTTTCTTTTTCCTTAAACCCTATTTGTTTCACAACGATTTTATTAGTGCCTCCTGGAAACCAACAATATCACCCCTCCTGATAACTGGATGCGTCCTTTTTCTTCCGAAAATGTTGTCCCTGACTGTTTCTGTCTTCCAGGCCAGAAACAGTATTAAGAAGATTCCACTTCTGATGCTGAGCACTCTCCTTGAAAATATTTTCGCTATCTTACTCTCGCCAATTTTAATGTTTTATCACACTTTATTCATTTTTGGATTCGTTAGCGGAGCAACAGCTAAGTGGGAACCTTCAGAAGAAAGAGAGGTGGAGATTACATGGAAAAGGGCATTTGAAAGTACCGGTTTGATAAGCATATCCTGCCTAATGTGGGCATCCGTCATTCTTTGGTTCAGCCCCATTTTTTTTCTATGGATGCTACCCATATTCATTGGCCTAACCCTCTCCAATCCAATCATATGCTTAACAACCAAGCCCAGCATGCTACAATTGTTTGAAAGTTTCAAACTGTTCTCCGATCCCAGAGGAAACAAATCTGCAACGATGATCGAAACATTGACTGACTCGTGGAAACACCAGAATCATTTGCAACACAATTCAAAAGATTCGACAAAACCTCCACTGGAAAACCCCACTGCAATGCCAACACAAAAACTGACTTAGTAGTGCGTAGCAAGCAACTTCAACTTAGACTAGTTGTTGCGACTCTTGGGCCGCAAAGATGATTTCTTCCTAGAGGATTAATAGCCACATGTATAGTGCAGAAAGAGCACTTTTTGAATTAAGACAGGGGCGGCCCATCTGGGTCAAAAACAAAGAACATTTCCAACCTGGTTCTTCTTCCATCGTCGCACCAGTCGAAAACCTTACAGAACCATATCTGAAACATCTGAAAGGCTTATCAAATAATGACTTGAGATTAGTCATTACCATAAATAGAGCAAAAGCTCTTGGCATCAAAACTGCTACAGATGGAAGAGTAGACCGGCAGGCTATATCAATAGCGCTAGACCCAACTTGTGACATAGATCAATTGATGCTCCTAGCTTCCGGGATCAACCAAGTTGATGATCTGAGGACAGGAGAAGCTAACCATTCTGAGACGATCTCTCTCTCCCTCCTCCGACTTGTAAGACTCATCCCAGCTGTCGTGAGCTGTCGCATAGACAATAACCAACAAGAAGAAGCAGAGACTTTCTCCAAGGAGAACAGCATCCTCACTACGACTACCCCAGAAATTCTCAGCCTGACCGATCCTTCCAATTCGATTATAACGAAAATAAGCGAAGCGGTTGTTCCCCTAAAAGGCTCTTTAGATACAAAGTTTATATTATTCCGAGAATCTAATACACTCTTTGAACACCTTGCTGTGTTAGTGGGAGATCCAGAGAACTGGGCAAATCCCGTTCCCATTAGGATCCATTCAGCTTGCCTCACTGGTGACCTTTTCAGCAGTCTCAAATGTGACTGTGGCGAGCAACTACATAAGAGCCTTGACTACTTCCACCAAAATAAGGGAGGGGTTTTTCTCTATTTAAATCAGGAGGGCCGAGGAATTGGACTCACCAACAAACTTAGAGCCTACCAACTCCAGGATTTGGGATTGGACACAATCGATGCTGATTGTGCCTTAGGCTTCCAGTCCGATGAACGGGATTACAACGTTGGGATGAAAATGCTCGATGAATTAGGCGTCAAACGCATAACTATCCTTACCAACAATCCAGAGAAACTGAGCTGGGCCAAAAGTGCTGGGTTGGAAGTTCTAGGCCGCATACCTCTGTATGGGGAACCCAACGAATACAATCTTCCTTATGTGGAAACAAAAATAAAAAGAGCAGGCCACTTCTTGGAAGAAATGATAAAAAAGAAAGAAGATCAACCGATCGCTTTAATGCCAGATCACGACTCTTGACATCATGACAAAGAGAATTCATACAGAAGTTACTAATTGAGATTGCACGGAAAACGAGCACTCATAACTGGCGCTTCCCGTGGTATCGGTAAAGCGATAGCAATAGGGTTAGCGAAAGAAGGCGCAGATGTTGTTGTCAATTACCAATACAAAGAGAATGAAGCCCAGCATGTAGTTCATCAAATGAAACAAATGGGGCGCCGAAGCCTCGCAGTACAAGGCTCTACTCATGTGGCCCATGACGTAACCAAAATCATCAACACCACTCTGGATTTTCTGGGCCACATCGACATTCTGGTTAATAATGCTGGCATACTGACTAGGACTGCCTTCCTAAAAATACCAGAGGAAGAATGGGACTCTATATTGGAGACAAACCTAAAGGGCTATTTCCTGGTGGGACAGGCAGTAGCAACCAGTATGGTCAAGGATGGCATTCACGGTTCTATAGTAAATATTTCCTCTGTCTTGCAGACTGTCACTGCTCCAAATTTGACACATTATTCGGTAACTAAAGCAGGAGTAGGGATGCTAACCAAACAGATGGCCCTGGAATTGGCTCCGGAAAACATTAGGGTAAATGGCGTAGCACCGGGATTAATATCTACTGACATGAATTCAAAAGATTTAGCCAACAATCAGTTCAAGGATTTGGTCCTAAACGACATACCTCTTGGAAAAATAGGCATGCCCGAAGATATCGCCGGATCTGTAGTGTTTTTATGTTCAAACCAAGAAGCGGGACTCATAACCGGCACTACAATTTTCATAGATGGTGGCCGGAGCCTCAGATAGGAAATATTATGGGCTAGGCATTCAATAACTTGATTTTTAGGTATATATTTCATTCATAATTGTAATTGGTTCAGTTCTCTCTTACTGAGATATTTTTTGTATAAACATTGCTTTGATTTCCTGTCCTCTCGAATAACTACAGCTTCAATAATTGGATTTTTATTGGTTGCCATAGGAACCTTCCCTCTGGCAGGACAGGAAACCAATCCTGCAACACAAACCCAACTGCCAAGGATTTTCTTGGATTGTGAAGGAATGACTTGCAGGCTCATGAATGAAGTCCGCATCCAAATACCATGGGTTACCTGGGTTCGAGATCAAAATGATGCTGACTTACATGTGATCACAACGTCCTCCACGACTGGATCTGGGGGTGGTGTGATGCAGGTCGACTATATCGGCTTAGGATCTTTTTCGGACTACGCCGATCAAATGCAGTATTTCTCATACCCAACAGATACAACTAGGGAAATAACTGACTCCGGAGTTCACACTTTAGCATTAGGGCTAGCAAGGTTCGCAGACGTTGCAGGCTATAAAGGTATCGTCAATTTAATCGGAGCTAGAACTGGCGAAACACTAATGACCGAAAGAATTGTCTCTCGAGAAGAAGTAGAAGACCCGTGGAACCTCTGGGTTTTCCGATTGAATACAAGTGGAGATTTTGAAGGCGAGTCCTCCCGTGAAACATTGCGAACAAATGCTTCATTCAACGCATCCAAGGTAACACCCGTTTGGAAACACAATTATAGGGTGAGTGTGAATTCAAACCTCATAGAGCAAAAACTAGTCGATGGGACCTTCAGGGATACTCGTATCGATTGGGCTGTAAACCAATATTCCGCTTATGCCCTTACTGAGCATTGGTCTATAGGTAGTCGCTTTGAAGCGCGCAGAATGGAACGGTACAACCAAAAAATAAGATTCGAACTAACACCCGCCATAGAATACAGTGTATTCCCTTATCCAGAAGCGACCAGGAGGGCGTTCACTTTTTCATACCTCATCGGACCAGCCTATCGGGAATACTTTCAAGAGACTATCTGGGAACAAATGGAAGAAACTCGTTGGGAACAAGCTGCCGAAGTGGAATTTTCACAGAGACAAACGTGGGGTGATGCTTCCATAGAGGCATCCGCGTCCCATTTTCTGCATAACATAGACCGACATAACGTGTCACTAAGTGCCAATGCTGATATACGTATTACCAGAGGACTAAATTTGAATATAAGGGGAAATGTGTCCTGGGTAGACGATCAAATATGGCTACCTGGAAAAGGAATTACTGACGAAGAAGCCCTCCTCAATCTACAGGCTCAAGCCACTGACTACAGGTATGGTTTTGACATAGGCCTTTCCTACCAATTTGGATCAATTTTCAACAACGTTGTTAATAACCGTTTTCGTGGAACCGAAGGATTCAGCAACCGTCACAGGTAGTTCCAAGACCTATGTCATCCGATGCTGACATCTCCTAAGACTTTCATATGGCAGAATTTACAGATCGCTCCAAAATTTCTAGTGATTTATTCGTTTACCCAATGAGAACCGACCAGACGGGCAGGCGAAAGAATTACTGAGCATTTATTATCTAATATAGATGAACTCTGCGACGACACAGAAATTCGTACTTTCTTTGGAAATACTGCTAAGGTTCGATTCTAATCGACCAGAAGAGATCTAACTCTTTCAAACAAAGTTAACATATCACTTTCAGTGTTATAAAAATGAGGTGAAACTCTGATTCGGCCTCGCCTCATTGATACAATTATCTTTGATTCGGTCAGCTTCTCTAAGAGCCATTCGGTATCAAGCGAGTCGTGTTTAAATGTGAGTATATGCTTGCGAATAGATGGATCAGGACCGACCGTACATCCCAACCTTGAGAGGTTCTGAGCCAACAACTCCAATAATTCACTAACTTTTGATTCTATTTTTGTAATGCCGATTTCATTTATCATTTGCAGGCTTTGACCAAATCCAGCTATTAGTGGGTAAGGTAAGCTTCCTTCCTCAAAACGACCCGAATCCTTCAACAATTCAAAGAACGGAACATCGAAATCCCATCGATTCGTAGTACTTCTCCAGCCCAACAGAGGTGGGTGAACTTGTTCGACAATAGTTGAGTCCACATAAAGGCAACCGATACCCATAATTCCTAACATCCATTTATGGGAGTCAGCTGATAAAAAATGGATTCCCATTCTCTTAACATCGGTTGGAAGAACTCCCACTGTCTGGATACCATCAACACAAAAAAGTATTCCGTGATCCTTGCAAAGGTCACCCAATGCCTGTAAATCAGCGACATCTCCAGTAGCATAGTTCGCCGAACTTACTGCTAGAAGCTTCGTCTTTCCCTGTATTGTTGCCTCAACCGATTTTCTGTCCAAGATGCCGTCCGGAGTGTCAACAATGTCAAGTTTAGCAATGCCCCTTTTCTCTAGGTCCAGCCAGGGATATACATTTGATGGATACTCTAAAGATGTTGCAACCATTATTCGATCATCTTTCTCCCAATTCAACCCAGCCGCTACAATGGAAAGCCCGTGGGAAGTATTCCGAACGAAAGCCACTTCCCCTTGATCACTTCCTATCAATTCAGCGAATCGACTCCTACAATTATCCGCAATAAGTTCTAAGTCTTCGAAACTGTGCATACCCCTTGAATGATCCCCAAAAAACTTCTGTGCGGCTTCTACACAAGAAGGTGAAGGAGGACCAACCCCGGCATGATTCAGACAGACATATTCTTTAGATATTGGAAACTCAACCAAAGATTTGCTATTACTCATTCTTTTCCTCATATATTCAAAATTCAGAACAACAATGGCGTCAAGGGATTAGTCTGGGGATGAATTTTGTCAATCCGGTGACACTCCCTACTTCTCCACCATAGAAATCCCCCCAGAAGATAGATTCCAATAGCTATGATTTTCTTGAACTTCTGCATCCTAATCAATCTTAAGATGACTCGCGAGAGGTGCAACCTTTCTATGGTTTAACAGACAAGAGTATCGCACTGAAATTAGCTTCCATTTACATCAGTGTTTCGATCCCATCCGGGCAAGAACAAAGAATACAAGACTGGGAAGGCCAACAGGATCGCCATTGTCGAAAAAAACATCTCTACCGATGACAAAGGGTCAACCCTATCCCTCAAGGCGTTCATAACTTCCGTAGAAGGTAAAATCTGCAGAAGCCACCACCCAGACCTCCCCACATCCTGTAATCTCCTGCTGGCCATCGAAATCAATGGTATCAGGACCAAGATTTTCCAAGTTACTCCGACCCATGCGTGATCACTATCCAGCGACTGTTCTCCCAGCATTAACAAGCCTATAATCACACAAAATGCTCCACTAAACCAACAAAATTCAGTCCGAGAACTTCGACCTTTGAAATGAAGACAATGGAACAATGCTGAATTGATTACTCTAACAATTTCCATCTTTTATCAACGGATAAAAATATTTTTCGGTATGAACCCTGAAACGACTTGGGTAAGATCTACCACTTCACTGATTCGTAGATCCAAGGCAATACTGGATAACGACAGAGCAGCATCTGGAGCTAGGCCCATTTCTTCAACTAAGAAATTGACAGCTTCACTCGTTGCTTTTACTGCAGCTCTGTCTAGATCCAAATCTATACCCATAAATATGTAGTGTGTGTCATTCTCTGCCCTAGGTCCATTCGCCTGTTTGTTGCGATGAAGTACAAATTTAAAAGTTCCGGTCATGGATTGCTCTATAGCCGTGCCACTAACCTCGCCGTCGCCCTGTACTCCGTGCGGATCACCAACATAGAAGAGGCCGCCAGGTTGTAGCACTGGAAGATAAAGAGTGGCTCCTTTCTTTAAATCTTTGACATCAAGGTTCCCTCCAAATTTTCCAGGAGGTCTTGACCCTTGAACACCTGAGTCAGTAACTCCTGGTTCGCCAGGCTGCGGATCAGGAGCAACAGCGAGTATTCCCATGAAGGGCTCTAAGGGAACTTGAATGCCGTCAGAGAACAAAGCCACTTCTTTCGATCCTCTCTGTGAGGTACGAATCAAATGGTTAACACGGCCACTCATTCCAGAAGAAGGTTGATCCTGTTGAGCTCCTGGGTAGTTCTCTGAAAATATCCCTCCTCGCGGGTTGGTACTGTTGATGCCCCAAGAGGCACGAGTTTCCATGTCCAAAATCTGGATCTCCAAAACGTCACCAGGAACCGCACCCTCTATGTGAATCGGCCCAGTGATCACATGAGAGCTCCTGCCTTCTCTCGGGCGGCCTTCTCTCGAATTCCAAAAATCAACAACATCCTGATGAATCTCATCTTCTGGCAAACCTAAATTCCCCAGGAAAGTGACGGGGTGCTCATCTTGACTAGCCCCCGCCTGAGAGAGAGCATCTATTTTGACGACCTGACCCGACTGGATTGTAATCACGGGGTCTTTGTCCAGCGGGAACCATCCCCAGCTAACATTTTCGGGCCGAGATGACACAAAATGATCTATTGCTATTTCTTGTGTCTCACCTTGGGTCGGAGTCCTTTCTACAGTACAACCCGCAAGTAAATTCATAATCAAAAAGCCAAGACATCGAATTGTCTTCATGTTTTCATCCTCGAGCTAAATCTATCATTGCTATATAGAATAACCTTCCAAGTCTTCCTTCAACAAAGCCACATCTGGAAACATCCACAATGGGAAAGGTCTCTGCCTGTGGCAAGTTCACTATTCCAGTGACGCCTTTGACTGATTCAACTACATAGCTATCTTCAGAACCATCAGGTGTCCACACTCATCGTTAGTAATAAATTATTTACTCAATGCCATTTACTTCCAAGCAACTAGAAAAATTCGCTAAGAAACATGGGGTATCTCTCGACACAGTATCCCCCCCAGATTTCAGCGAACGCAGAAAGACACTCGAGAGCTTGCTTGCACAGCAAAATGTCCCCTTTCCAGTGACCAAGGATCACGCACTCTCCTATTTAGAAAACTCGCATTTGCCATTCAGCTTGGGGACACTGTCAGATAAAAGCATCAGCCTGGGTGAGTACCAGAATCACCAGGACTATAATTCGTTGAGTTTCGAAGACCACTTGAGTTGGGCTTGCTTGATTGCCAACCAAAAAGAAACCAAAGAGCGTTATGCTTGCATTGAATACCTCCGAGGGGAAAACACCTTCCCAATCAAAAGTTCAGTGATCCCGGATTACCACATCCTCAATGCCAGGCTCTACCAACAAACTGGCTGGCAGTTAGCCACGGTTAACACAATCATTCCATCGTCACTATTTTTTCAGTGCCATCGTCACAAATTTTTTCCGGTAACCACATTCATGAGGCCTCTGGGAACAGACTACCTTGAGGAACCTGACATAGGTCATGATTTGGCTGGCCACATAGCGACTTTCACAATACCGCAAGTTGCAGAGATCATGAAAAACCATGGGATAGCCCATGAGCGCATTTTTGAAAACATGAAAAAACAATTGCTTAAAGCCAAGAACGAAGAGGAAATAGACTCAATAAAACTGGATGCAGAAGAACTTCTCGTGTACGCCGGCAGGATCTATTGGTTTACCGTCGAATTTGGATTGGTTATGCAAAATGACCGGCTGACTGCTTTCGGCGCTGGGATACTCTCATCTCCCAGTGAAACACCTCACAGTATTGAATCCGCCGAAGCCACTCGAATACTCATCGACCCAAACTCGGATCGAGATCTACTCCGCCTAGCTACCACTGACTACTCGATCAATGAATATCAAAAGACTTACTTTGTCCTGAGGGACTTCGAGAGCCTCACTAGTATCACTTCTGAGCGAATCATTGAGATAGTAACCGAAGCAAAATCTTTGCCGCACTTGGGTTGGCGAGACATTATAGATAGCGATCAGGTCATTACTTCTGGGACCGATGCGATGGCTCCAAATGACAAATACGAAAGTCTTGCAAGGGGTATTCCATTGGATGATACCAGCAAGGCTGTAGCAGAACGGAATATCAAATGGGCAGCTTCCAAATCACGGCCGGCAGGACAAGCTGCCAAACTCTTCTTGGCTTCTATCCCTCTAATACCTGATCTATAAATTCGTTTTCAGACAAAACTTTCCACCATCATCATCCATTTGCAATTCCGGAAAATCCACACTGATTGGCAATACTCACAGTAACATTCACATGGAATTCATTGAATTATACATGGGTGATAGTCCAGAAAAACTAAATCTTCGATCCATTCACCACATTGTACTCCATCCTGCATCATTCCTTTAGTTTTTAATTCGCCTTGCTCTGAATAATCTTCGACCATACCATGCTGAACTCCTTCTCTGAAAATAACTTTCACATTCAGGGAACCATTTTCGTAATATCTCAACCAGGCACCATTCTGAAGGCCTTTTTTATATCCTCCGGAATAGTTGAGAGATTTGTTAGGATAGAATTTCTTGAAAGGACCATCATATTCTCCTCCGGTATAAGACCTTTCTTCAAACAATGATCCATCTTCGTAAAATGTCTTTTCGATCCCTTCAACACTGCCACTACGATGGAATGCGGTGTAAGATAAGTTCCCATTACTGTGATACATTTGAACTGGACCATCAGTTCTGCCATCCTGAAGCATTGCAACAACCCTTTCTTTACCTGATTCCCAAAAGCGCACTACTGGACCATTGAATGGTTCCATGTAGTCAGGATCGAGAAATACCTCACCAGAACGAACCAGAGCTTCTAAATCAGTTGGTTCCTGTGAATACAAAGTATTACTCGAAAAATTCCAGAAAGTGAAGAAAATGATGACCGATATTTTTGTCATGATTAGAGCCCTGTGATTGAGTGGTTAGTATAAATCTATCATTATCTACTTATATGTCCGAATTACCCCTCGGTTTTACCAGGTTAAAAGTTTTCCACAGCACTAACTTCGACGAAATAATGTACACAATGGACATCCATAAACCTCTGCGCTCCAACAGGTTAAAGATCTAGATTGTCATATGGTTTTCCACATGGGTAAAATACGTCGATTTATCGCCGTATTTCAGTCGATTGATTGATTTTTTATTCAAATACTTGTATTATCTCTCATTTACGCACTAAAGGTCACCTGGACCAAAACTA
>Ga0115002_10010290_pt1 | contig 10081 bp, 7 predicted proteins | sample ArcticOcean_MG_C_8_FD_89576 | JGI IMG/M metagenome (GOLD analysis project Ga0115002, IMG submission 89576) | Marine microbial communities from western Arctic Ocean - ArcticOcean_MG_CB11_86 | ecosystem: Environmental > Aquatic > Marine > Oceanic | place: Arctic Ocean: Canada Basin | collected...
CAGCGGTATGCACCGGGCCGGTTTGCCGCCCGAATCGCCGGGAATCGTCGAAACCGGCCGGATTTTGGCCGATGCCAGCCATCTGACCTCGGCCGGCGTGCTGACCCATGGAGGCCAGTCCTATGGCGCGCGCGGGCCTGAGGATTGCCGCGCCGCGGCGGAGGACGAAAGGCGCGCGATCGTGGCGGCGGCGAAAATCCTCATCGACACAGGTATCCCTTGTCCCCGGATCGCGCCGGGCGCCACGCCGAATGCCGTCCATATGGCATCGGCGGAGGGCTTGACCGAAATTCGCCCGGGCAATTACGTGTTCTACGACCTCCACATGGTCAGTATCGGGGCCTGCCGCCCCGAACAGATCGCGGTTTCCGTCCTGGCGACGGTGATCGGCCATAACCGGGCGCGCAACCAGATGGTGATCGACGCCGGGGCCCTCGCCCTCTCTCTCGATGCCAGCGCTCAGTATCATCTGCCCGAGGCCGGTTACGGCTGGCTATGTGATGCGGCCGGGCGCGGGCGGTTGGGCGATCTGCGGCTCGGCAGGTTGAGCCAGGAACATGGCGTGGTGGCCAGCGACCGGCCGTTACCCTTCGAGAACCTGCCCATCGGCGCCCGGGTGCGGGTGCTGCCCAGCCATTCCTGCATGACGGCCGCCGCTTATCCCGCCTATCATCTGGTCGAAGGCGGTGAAACGGTGGTCGATCGCTGGGAGCGGACGAATGGCTGGTAAATCTCGAGCGATGTTACACGAGCGTTTTCAAATACTTCGGATTTGTTTCACACACCTTATCGATCACCGTCTGCCATAAGTGCTCACCCAGAGCCGCAGCCCGAAAGCCGTCGAATTCACCGATTCGGATGGCCTGGCAGAGCGCAAGGTTGCGGGTCTCGATCGCCTGTTCCAGTTCGGCTTTATCGCGCGGTGGCCGGGCCGCCACCCCGGTCTCTCCGATCAGCGCCGACAGGCTTTCGTATTCCCTGTGCAAGGGGGTTTCACCGGCAGCCAGGGCGCGCGCGGCAATTTCCATGCAGCGGGCGACCATCAAGGTCTCATAGAGGCGCGCCTCGGGCAGTTCGGGCAGCAACTCGTCGAGCAGCAAGCGCCGCGCCGTTTCCAACAGGTTTTTCGCATCCGGCCGGTCCTGCATCGCGATCAGCCCTTCCGTCCGTCGACATTTTGGATCATGTGAAGGATTTCCAGTTCGAGTTCGGCCGGCCGTCGCCCGGTCAGGGCAAGGTCCAGGGAGATCTCGCCGCCCGTGACATGGCGTTCGCCCTGAAGAATCGCCGTCACGGCCCAGCGCAGATGGGCCATGACCTCCCAATAGAAAACCCTATCGTTATTCACGGCTTGCCCGGATGCTCGTTCGTATGCCGCGTAGAAGGTTTCCCGGTCGGCGATGCCGCCCGCGTCACCCGGCGCGCCGAAACGCCAGCACTTGGCGCAGAACCAGCCGAGATCGGCCATTGGGTCGCCCCAGCTGGCGAATTCCCAATCCAGAACAGCCATCAATTTCCCTTCATTCACCATGTAATTTCCGGTTCGAAAATCATTGTGAATAAGGGATATTTTGAAATCCGAAGGCTTGTTCAATTCGGCCCAGCGAAAGCCCCATTCGAGGGCTGGATGTGACAGCGGCTGGCGGTCCAGGTGACCGCGCAGCCGTGCGATGGCTGCGCCTGCCGGGTCCGCCGTCGACGCACCCAGGAAAGCGAGGGATTCGACGCCCGGGCACTCGGGTACGATCCGGTGGATTTTGGCCATTTCCTGGGCCAGCGCTGCCGCCAGGTCGGAGCCATCCCCCTGTTCGGCCACCGCCTTGGTCACGATATGGCCCGCGGCGGCGCCGCCGATCCGGCGCATCAGGTAGAAGTCCTGACCCAGAACGGCAAGATCGGTGCAGAGCCAGAGCGGCTCCGGCACCCTGACGCCGCCCCCATAGGCGACCTTCAACAGGGCGAATTCCTCGGCCCGGCCGTGGCTTTCCGCGATCACCGAGGGCGCGTCCGTGCGCAGGACCAGGGCATGGCGACCGGCCATGGGGCCGCCCTCAAGCTCCAGATCCAGACCGTAATTGTTCTGAATGGCCCCGCCTGAGAGCTTTTCGACGGTCAGAATCTCCGCGCGGTCGGCCCCGGCCGCGGTCGCCAGGAAGCGTGCGAGTGCCGGGCGTGCTGCCTCAAGGTCTACTCCCACCGCCAGAAGTCCCCGCCTTCCTGCATCAGAAAGCGGGCCAGGACCACCTTGTGGACCTCGGACGCCCCGTCGACCAGACGGGCCTGGCGGGCATAGCGATACATCCACTCAAGATGCGTATCGCCCGAATAACCCTTGGCGCCCATGAGTTGGATCGCGGTATCGATACATTTGTGCAACAGATCGGCCACGGCGATCTTGGCCATGGAGACCTCCTTGCGGGCGAAATCGCCCTGGTCGAGTTTCCAGGCCGCATGCATGGTCAGCAGCCGGCCGATATGAATCTCCATCGCCGCCTCGCCCAGCATCCATTGGACGCCCTCGTGATCGGCCAGCTTGGCGCCGAAACTCTCCCGCTCGGCGACATAGGGCATGCAGATTTCGATTGCCCGTTTGGCCATGCCCAACCAACGCATGCAATGGGTCAAGCGCGCGATGCCGAGGCGGATTTGGGTCAGCTTGAGGCCGTCGCCGATCTCCATCAGGCGATTCTCGTCGGGGATTTCCAAGCCGTCGAAGAGCAGCTCGCAATGGCCGCCATGCTCCTCCGGTCCCATGATCGGGATGCGGCGGACGATCTCCCAGCCCGGCTGGTCGGCATGGAAGAGAAAGGCGCTCAAGCCCTTGCGCTTGTCGTCCGAGGTGCGCGCGATGAGGATGAAATGCTTGGCCTCGCCCGCCCCGGTGATGAACCATTTGCGGCCATGAATGAACCAGGAATCGCCGCGTCTCTCGGCGCGGGTTAGCATTCCGGTGGGGTCGGAGCCGGAGCCGGGCATGGGCTCGGTCATCACGAAGGCGGAGCGCACATCGCCATCGATTATGGGTTGCAGCCAGCGATCCTTCTGATCCTCGCGGGCAACCCGGTCAAGGATCATCATATTGCCGTCATCGGGCGCCGCGATGTTGAAACAGGCGGGGCCAAAAATGGAGCGCGCGGCCTCTTCGTAGCACAATGCCATGGCGGTCACCGGCAGACCCAGACCGCCCCGCGCCTCCGGCATCTGAAACGCCCATAAGCCACTCTGTTTCGCAATTTTCCGGATTTTATCAACTTCTTGTATTTTTAAGTTCTCGCCTTCATCGAGAAGGTCTCTATTTCCCTCTAAACCAACGATATTATCGTCCACGAACTTTCTGATTCGCAGTTGCAAATCAAGAAACTTCGGATCAATTTGAAAATCCATTTTAATATATCCTTACAAGCAATTGTTAAATCACATACTATTGACGAGATGGCCGCCGTCACTGGCGATAACGCTGCCGGTCATATAGCTGGCCGCGTCGGAAGCTAGAAGCAGCAATATCCCGTCGAGTTCCTCGGGGTTTCCAACCCGGCGCATGGGGATGCGCGAGATCAAGGCCTTGCCCGGATCGGTTTCCCAAAAGGGTCGGTTCATCTCCGTGACGATATAGCCAGGGGCGATGGCATTCACGCGCACGTTGTGGCGCGCCAGCTCCATGGCGAGCTGGCGGGTCAGCTGGATCAGCCCAGCCTTAGCGGCGGTATAGCCCGGGACCTGGCCGATCGGCCGGATGCCGAGGACGGAGGCGATATTGATGATCTTGCCGCCTCCGCGCGCGACCATTCTTTTGGCGACATATTGGGCGGCAAGCCAGGCCCCCTTGAGATTGGTGCCGACGACGCGGTCCCAGTCATCCTCGGTCCAGTCCAGGGTCGGCTTGACGATGGCGATACCGGCATTGTTGACCAGCACGGTCAGTGGCCCGATAGCCTCCTCCGCCGCGGCGATGCCGACCTCGATCGAAGCCGAATCGAGCATATCCATGGCAACCGGCTCGGCGGTGCCGCCCGCGGCACGGATCTCCGCGGCCAGGGCTTCGAGCTTGTCCATGCTCCGCGCCGCGATCGCGACTTTTGCGCCGCGTTCCGCTAGGCAGAGGGCGAAGCGTTTGCCTAGGCCGAGAGAGGCGCCGGTGACAAGCACCCGTTCGCCCGAAACGTCGAAGAGGGACTCGTTCATTCGTCGCTGTTTCCTTCGCCCGCTGTTCTGGAGATCCTTCTACCCGTCCTCGGGTTCCGGCGACAAGGCCTCCCGGGGCGGGTTTTATCGAGGGCTTTTCCGAGGCGGATTTGCATCCTATGTTGCCGGAATGCATCTTGATATCGTCTCGGATACCATCTGCCCTTGGTGCTTTATCGGCAAGCGCCGCTTCGAGCGCGCTCTGGCTGCTGAGCCCCAGCCGAACCTGACCGTTCTGTGGCGGCCCTTCCAGCTCAACCCGGAAATGCAGCTTGAGGGCATGGCGCGGAAGGATTACCTCGCGGCCAAATTCGGTGGGCGCGAAAACGCCGATCGGGTCTATGTTCCCGTGCGCGAGGCCGGAGACGGCGAGAATATCGCTTTCGACTTCGATGCCATGCCGCGCACCCCGAACACCATTCTCTCCCACCGCCTGATCCGCTGGGCCGGGGACCAAGGCAACCAGGACGACGTCGTCGAAACCCTCTTCCAGGCCTATTTCACCCAAGGCCGGGATATAGGCGATCTGGACACCCTGATCGAACTGGCCGTGCGGGCGGGCGCCGACGGAGCCGCCGCCCGCCTCTATCTGGCCTCGGACGAGGGCTTGCGCGAGGTCCAGGCCGAGGACCAGATCGCTCGCCAGTCAGGGGTCAACGGGGTCCCGGCTTTCATCCTGAACCGCAAATACATGATTTCGGGCGCCCAGCCGCCGGAGGCCTTCATTCAGGCCCTCGCCAAGGTACGTGAGGAAGACGCCGCAGGCGGCGACGCTCCGCCTCCCGCCTGAACGCTGCGCGTTCCACTATTTGTGCGGATATCCGGACGATCTGTGGCGCAGCAGGTTGCTACCCTTGGGCGAGAGTTTCGGGCAAGGCGACAGCAGCAGGGCGCTCAAGGCCTTGCGCCGGGACAATCGGAAGCGATTCAGGCATCGGGCAGCTCCCTAACGCATAAGTTGCTGGTGCGAGTGAAGGCGCGATCCGTATCATAGAAAGACGTTGCTGCCGATTGCCGCAGCCTCGCCTTATTGGCTGGAGACGATCTATTGCGCCGCGGCGCCGATCGCGGCGATTTTTTTGAGCATGAAGCGCAGCCCTTTGATGCGGACCTCCGATTCGAACCAGTCCCGCCGATAGACCAGCTTGTGGTCCGGTCGCAGCTTGGCTGTGCCCATATTGGCGTCAATGAACTCGACGAGACCTGCCGGGTTCGCGAAGCTGTCCTGGCGGAAGCTCAAGGTCGCGCCCTTGGGCCCGGCATCGACCCGTTCGATCCCTGCCCTGCGGCACAGCGCCTTGATTTCGACAATGCGCAGCAGGTTTTCGACCTCCGAGGGCAACGGGCCGAAGCGGTCGATCATTTCGGCGGCAAAACCGTCGATCTCTTCTTCGGCTCTGATGGCGGCCAGGCGGCGGTAGAGGCCCATGCGCACGCCCAGATCGGTGATATAGGCCTCGGGAATCATGACCGGACTGCCGAGAGTGATTTGAGGCGACCAATCCGCCCCCTCACCCATGCTCTCTCCAGTCGAAGCCGGATCGGCCTGCAATGTCGCCACGGTTTCCTGCAGCATCTGCTGATAGAGCTCGATACCGACCTCCTTGACGTGGCCCGACTGCTCTTCGCCCAGAAGGTTGCCCGCACCCCGGATATCCAGATCGTGGCTCGCCAGCGAGAAACCCGCCCCCAGATTGTCCAGGGTCTGCATGACCTCCAGTCGACGCTGGGCGTTGGCTTTGAGCATCTTGCCCGGCGGCAGGGTCAGATAGGCATAGGCCCGGATCTTCGATCGTCCGATGCGGCCCCGCAGCTGATAGAGCTGGGCCAGGCCGAACATATCGGCGCGGTGGATGATCATGGTGTTCGCCGTGGGGATATCGAGACCGGATTCGATGATGTTGGTGCTCAGCAGGATATCGAAGGCGCCGTCGTAGAAGGCGCTCATCACGTCTTCCAACTCGGCCGGGGCCATCTGGCCATGGGCCGTGGCGACGCGGGCGTCGGGTACCAGTTCGGTCAGGCGCTGACGCACCCGACGTAGATCCTCGATGCGCGGGCAGACATAGAAGACCTGTCCGCCGCGATAGCCCTCGCGCAGGATCGCTTCGCGCACCACGACGGGGTCGTAGGGGAGGATGAAGGTGCGAACCGCCAGCCGGTCGACCGGTGGCGTCGCGATCATGCTGAGGTCGCGCACTCCGGTCATGGCGAGCTGCAAGGTGCGCGGGATCGGCGTCGCCGTCAGGGTCAGGACATGGACGTCATGGCGTAGTTGCTTCAGGCGTTCCTTCTGCTGCACGCCGAAATGCTGCTCCTCGTCGACCACGACCAGGCCCAGCCGCGCGAATCGGACCGATTTGGCCAGCAGGGCATGGGTGCCGATGACGATATCGACCGTGCCGTCGGCCATGCCTTCACGCACGGCTTTCGCCTTAGCGGCGGGCACGAAGCGGGAAAGTTGCTCGACCTTCACCGGCAGGCCGGAAAACCGCTCGACGAAGGTCTTGTGGTGCTGGCGGCTCAGCAAGGTCGTGGGCACGACGACGGCGACCTGCATGCCGCTCATCGCGACGGCGAAGGCAGCGCGCAGGGCGACTTCGGTCTTGCCGAAGCCGACATCGCCGCAGACCAGGCGGTCCATCGGACGCCCGGCCGCCAAATCGGCCAAGATTTCGGCAATGGCGCGTTCCTGGTCCTCGGTTTCCGGAAAAGGAAAGCGCGCGGCGAATTCGTCCAACAGCCCACCGGGCGGTTGCGCCACGGGGGCGGAGCGCAGATGGCGGGCGGCGGCGACCTTGATGAGGTCATGGGCGATGGCGAGAATGCGCTCCTTGACTCGAGCCTTGCGGGCCTGCCAGCCGGCGCCGCCCAGGCGGTCGAGCTGGACCCCAGAATCCTCCGAACCGAAGCGCGACAGCACTTCGATATTTTCGACCGGCACGAACAACTTGTCCTCGCCGCCGTAATGCAGCCGCACGCAATCATGCGGTGCGCCACCAATTTCCAAGGTTTCCAGCCCCATATAGCGGCCGATTCCGTGATCGACATGGACCACGAGGTCGCCAGTCGCCAAGGTCGAGAGTTCGGTGATGAAGTCTTCGGCCTTGCGGCGCTTGCGGGTGGCCCGCGCCAGTCGGTCGCCCAGAATGTCCTGCTCGGTCAGCACATAGAGGTTTCCGGTTTCGAAGCCGGTTTCCAGCTCCAGGACCGCGGCCGCCGCCAGATTCGGCGCCAGGGCCTTGGCTTCTTCCCAACCCTCCGCCGCGGCTAGGCCCTTAAGGCCGTGCTCGGCCAGGACATGCATCACCCGGTCCCGGCTGCCCGCGCTATAGGCGGCTAGCAGGACGCGCCGTCCTGCCTTGCGCGCCCGCTCGATCTCGACCGTGACCGCGTCGAAGACATTCGATTCGGCCTTGGCCCGAGCTTCGGCGAAGCCGGCCACCCGCCGGCCGCCCAGTTCGACGGCATCCGCATCGGAATCAGTGGCGGAAAATGGCGAAAAAACGCCGCCCGGTCTGCTCTCCACGATATCCGCCCATTCCCGCGCCGTCAGATAGAGACGGTCCGGCGGCAGGGGGCGATAGACCGCATCGACCGCCTCCTCGTCGCGCCGGCCGGGCTTGCCGGCATCCAGCAGACTACGGCGAGCTTCGTGATACTCGTCGATCTGTTCGATACGCGCCTGGGCGGCTTCGTTGGTCTGATGCTCCAGCACGATCGCGGCGCCGGGCAGGAAATCCGACAAAGTTTGGAGGGAGTCGTGGAACAGCGGCAGCCAATGCTCCATCCCGCTCATCCGCCTTCCCTCCGTGACCGAGCGGTAAAGAGGGGCCTCGGCCACAACCGCGCCGAACAGGGCGCGATAGCCGGTGCGGAATCGGGTGCGCGAGGCGTCGTCCAGCAGGAATTCGCTGACCGGGGCCAGGATCAGGGCTTCTTCGCGCCCGGTCGTCCGTTGGGACAAGGGGTCGAAACGGCGAATTTCCTCGATCTCGTCGCCGAAAAGATCGATTCTCACCGGCTCCAGAAGGCCTGAGGGAAAGGCATCGGCGATGCCCCCGCGCAGAGCGTATTCGCCATGCTCCCGCACGGTCTCCGCCCTGTGATAACCGTTCGCTTCCAGGAAGGCGGCGAGTTCGTCCAGGTCCAGCCGCATCCCCGGCGCGAGATGGCGCACTGAATCGCGCAGCATGGCGGCCGGCGGCACGCGCTGCAGCACCGCGCTGACCGTGGTCAGGACGATGGGCGGCGGTTGCTCCGCACTCAGCCGCGCGAAGGCGGCCATGCGGCGGCTGACCACGGAAGGATTGGGCGAGGCCCGGTCGTAGGGCAGGCAATCCCAGGCCGGAATATCGACGATTTCGAGCCCCGGGTCGAAAAAGGCGATCTCCCCGGCCAGCGCGGCCATGCGCGGCTCGTCCCGCGAGACATGAAGGATCGGCGGGCCGTCGCCGGAGGCGGCGGCGGCCAGGGCCATGGCATCGACGCCTTCCGGCGCGCCGCCATAGGTCAGACGGCGGCCGGGCTTGAGCGGCAGGGCCAATCCGGTCATGGGCCGGCCTTCGGCAGGCGGAAGGCACGCAGGCGGACCATCACCGGCCCGTCGCATTCGGACGGCACCGCCGTTCCGCCGATCAGCCAGGAAAACAGGTCGGGGTCGGAAAATTCCAGAATGCGCTCAAACTCCTCCAACTCCGGGCCGCTCATGCCGTCCAGATGACAATCGGCAAAGCCGCCGATCAGCAAATCCATTTCCCGCGTGCCCCGATGCCTGCTGCGATAGAGCAGACGTCGACGCCGCGCATCCGGTATTCCGGACATGCTTTCGATCCCTCGCCAGACGTGGGAGTGTTATGTAAAGCCTTCGCTCGCCGCTGTCAGCTTTCCAACCTCGGATTTGCACGCAAATGCGCCCCCAGGTCCTGTTTTCCCTCTTTACGCCGGTCACCAAACTGCCGGGCGTTGGCCCGCGCATCGCCCAAGCCCTGGCGCGGGTCGCGGGCGAGCGCGTCGTCGACCTGCTTTGGCATCTGCCGAATGGCGTGGTCGACCGGCGCTATGCCCCGAGGCTGGCCGATGCCGCGGCGGACAGGGTTGCGACCCTGACGGTGACGGTCGGAGCTCATAACCCGCCGCCCCCGGGGCGCGGGCGCATCCCCTACCGGATCACCTGCTCGGACGGCACAGACACCCTCACCCTCGTCTTCTTTCATGCCCAGGGCGAATATCTGGAGAAGGTGCTGCCCGTCGGAGAGCAGAGGGTGGTGAGCGGCCGGGTCGAGCAGTATCAGAGCGCCCTCCAGATGACCCATCCGGACCATATCGTGCCGGTCGCCGAGGCCGAATCGATCATGCGGGTCGAGCCGGTCTATCCCCTGACCGCCGGGTTGACGCCGCGCGGGTTGGGCAAGGCGATCCAGGGTGCCCTGGCCCTCGCGCCCGATCTCGACGAATGGCTGGACGGCCCGCTCAAGGCCCGCCATTGCTGGTCCGATTGGAAGGCAGCGCTGGCCGAGGCCCATGCGCCGGACAGCGCGTCGGCGCTGGAGCCGACATCCCCCGCGCGGATGCGGCTCGCCTATGACGAATTGCTGGCCAGCCAATTGGCGCTGTTGCTGGTGCGGGCGCGCCAGCGTCAGATGCCGGGCCGGGTCACAAAGGGCGACGGCGCCCTCCGCCCCAAGGTGCTAGCCGCCCTGCCCTTCGCCCTCACCGCCTCCCAGCGCAAGGCGATTGCGGATATCGAAGCCGATATGGCGGGGGAATCGCGCATGCTCCGCCTGCTCCAGGGCGATGTCGGCAGCGGCAAGACCCTGGTCGCCCTGATGGCCATGCTGGTCGCGGTCGAGGCTGGACGCCAGGCCGCGATGATGGCCCCGACCGAGATCCTGGCGCG
>Ga0115002_10010292_pt1 | contig 10079 bp, 10 predicted proteins | sample ArcticOcean_MG_C_8_FD_89576 | JGI IMG/M metagenome (GOLD analysis project Ga0115002, IMG submission 89576) | Marine microbial communities from western Arctic Ocean - ArcticOcean_MG_CB11_86 | ecosystem: Environmental > Aquatic > Marine > Oceanic | place: Arctic Ocean: Canada Basin | collected...
CCAGAGATTGCAATTACATCATCGATTCTAAGAATCATAGATGCGGCTTCTGTTGCAGATTTGATAATTTGTTCTTTGACTACTACAGGTTCTACAATGTTTAGAGATAACATATCAGCTACTTTACCTTCTTTTGCATTAATTCCGGTCCATTTTTTACCTTCACTTTGTTTTGCACGAAGTTTAACCATTGTATCAATTGGATCCATTCCAGCATTTTCAGCAATTGTTAATGGAATGACTTCTAATGCTTCAGCAAATTTGTTAATAGCTAATTGTTGTCTTCCCTCAAATCTTTCAGACCAGTCCTTCAAAAATGATGCCAATACTGCTTCAGGTGCACCACCGCCTGCAACTATCTCTGGTTTTTCAATTACATCTTTTACAACCATTAATGCATCATGTATGGAACGGTCAACTTCATCAACTACACGTTGAGAACCACCACGAATTAGAAGTGTCACAGATTTTGGATTTTTACAACCTTCAATGAAAACCCATTTGTCAGATTCAACTTTCTTTTGTTGAACCAAGTTAGCTGATCCTAGATCTTTTTCAGAAATATCTTCAATGCTTGAAGTAATACGTGCACCTGTTGCTTTTGCAAGTTTAGTCATATCGCTTTCTTTTACACGTCTAATTGCCAAGATTCCATGTTTGGACAAAAAGTGTTGTGCCATGTCATCAATTCCTTTTTGACAGATTACAACATTTGCTCCAATTGAGTGAATTTTATCCACCATATTTTTTATCATTCTATTTTCTTCTTCTAGGAACATTTGCATTTGTGTTGGATCATTAATTCTAATTTCTGCACTCATCTCTGTTTTTTCAATTTCCATTGCAGTATTCAGTAATGCAATTTTAGCTTGTTGAATTTTTGTTGGCATTCCAGAATGAACTACTTCTTTATCCAAAACAATTCCTTTGATTAATACAGTATCTTGAATTGAACCACCCGCCTTTTTCTCAACTTTAAGGTTATCAAGATCTATAGATGGTTTAGTATCAATTGTTTCTGTTATGTTCATGATAGAGTCAACAACAATTTTTGAAAGAGATTCACTATCTTCCGAGATAAGTTTTGATTCCATACTGGTACTTGAAATTTTTAACAGAATTTCTCTATCATTAGGACTTACTTTTTTTGAAATTTCAGATAATATTTCTAATGCTTTTTCAGATGCAGCTTGAAATCCTTCGATGATAACTGAAGAATGAACGTCTTTTTTGAGTAATTCCTCAGCCTTTGCCAATAATGTTCCAGCAAATATAACAGATGAAGTAGTTCCATCTCCAACTTCAGTATCAACTGTTTTTGAAATTTCAATCATCATTTTAGCAGCTGGATGTTGTGCATCAATTTCTTTTAGAATTGTAGCACCATCATTTGTAATTGTTACATCGCCTAAGGAATCTACTAGCATTTTATCTAAACCACGTGGACCCAAACTTGATTTTACAATATCACAAACCATTTTTGCAGCCATAATATTGTTTTTTTGAGCATCTCTACCTTTTTCTTGTAAAGCACTTTCTTTTAGGACTAAAACCGGTCCATTTGGTGTTTGTTGTATTGAAGCCACGGATATTTTGCTTTAAATCCCCTTTTTATACTGTCGTCTGGATCGGCGATATGAATTTTCTAGCCTTCACATCTACAATACCACTATACAATATTCGGATATCAGGTAATGCCAGAAAAGGTAAGAATAAAGGAATAAGATGTGGTTTTTTAAATTTACAGCCAGAATCTAATAAAACATTATTAATTTTTGTAAAGTTCTTTGTTACTTTATCAATTTTATCAGTTGATATTATTCCGCCCATTTGAAACGGTAATGACGCTAATGTTTTTCCATTTTTTACAACAATTAATCCGCCCTGTGATTTAACAAGTTTGTTGGCTGCATCTGCCATATCTTTTTCATTTGAACCAATAACAATCATGTCATTTTCATGAAAATTCCACGTAGATGCAAATGCACCTACATCAGCACCAAAATTTTCTAAAAATCCAACAGCATGAGTTTTACTACCAAACGTTCTATCCATTGCAGCTACCTTCCAAATGTCTTTATCATATGATGGTAAAATATTAGAATTTTTAACATCCAAATCAGTTACAGTCTTTTTTGTAACAATTTCGGTTTTCATTGAGATTACATTAACAGTTTCGGTATTATTTTTTGACGTAATATAGAAATTTTTTGATTCCAATTTTGGTAGTTTAACAGTTTTTTGTATCCAAATTGGTAATTTAGGAGTGTGAATTGTTTGTAAAATTTTTCCATTAGAAACAACAATTTTCCCACCTAAGATTACTTTGTTAATTTTTATTTTTTTAAAATCATCTAAAATTAAAATGTCAGCAATTTTTCCAGGGCCAATTCCACCAAATTCATTTCCCATTTTATAATAATCAAAACAATTTTTTGAAGCCATTGAAATAGCATCAATTGGATTCATTCCAAGTTTAATTGATTCCCTAACACAATGATCAATATGACCAATATTCGATATATCAAATGGATCTAATCCATCTGAACAGAACATCAATCTATTTTTGCATGTTCCATTAGATAATACAAGTGGAATAATTTCTTTCAAGTCTCTACGAATTGAACCCTCGCGAATCATTATCCACATTCCAAGACGTAATCTCTCTAGTACTTGATCAAAATTTATCGGTTCATGACAAGAGAAGATGCCAGATGAAACATAAGAATTTAATTTTTTACCGCTTGCTCCAGCAGTGTGACCATTAATTATACAATTATTCTCATGCATTTGTTTTAATGATTTTATGGTTTTAGGATCTCGCTTGGTTACCTTAGTCCAAGAAAAAACTTCACCTAATGCAACAACAGAACGTAAACCAATTGCGTCTTTTTCCTCTTCAATACTAAGAGTTTTTCCATGACTGAATTTTCGATCAACAGGTAAACCTCCAGGTATTGTATGAAAGAATCTCATTGGGAGATTTTCTGTTTGCCGTAAAAATTCCTTAAATCCACGATAACCGCATACGCTCACAATATCAATAGAATCTGGAAAAAGTGAAGTTACTCCACATAGTAATGATTTTTTTACAAATTCTGCTGGAGTCAAAAAATGATCAATGTGTATATGAGGATCAACAAAACTTGGACAAACATGTTTGTTTTTTACATCTAGAACTTTGGTTTTTGGACCACGGGTATGAGATGCATCAACACCGACAAATACAATTCTGTCATTTTTGATGGATATCTGAATTTTTTCTTGGATTTCATTTGTATAGACATTGATTAAAGAACAATTCTCTAGAATTAGATCTGCAGGATTATCTCCAATGGCAACGGAATTAATTTCAGAAAATACTGATGAAAGTTTTGAATGCACACCACAAGATAGCCTCAGATATTATTATACATTGAAGCGATGTTTAAATTACGGTCATCGAGGCAAAATATTATGAATTTACCAAAAGAGACTAGATCGTATTGTCCAAAATGTAAGTGTCATCAAAAAATGAAAGTCTCAATTTACAAAGCTGGAAAAAGAAGAGGTTCAGCAGCAGGTGAAAGAAGACATGCTTTAAGAAAAAAGGGATATGGTGGACAAAAGTTCCCAAAACTTGCAAAACCTGCTAAAACTACTAAAAAAGTTGTATTAATTGAAACATGCCCCGTATGTAAAAAGAAAATGATGAATAAAGGAATTAGAATTAGAAAGTTTGAGTTGATTGCAGTATGAAAAAAGATCATGTTTTGGTTCCAGTACCAAGTAGCAAATTTAACAAAGTTAAATGCCATGAATGTGAAGAAGAACAAATTGTGTATTCACATAGTACAACGCAAGTAATTTGCAATTCATGTGGAAATATTTTATCAAAATCAACAGGTTCAAAAGCTAAGATAAATGGTAAAATTTTAGAAAGTGCTGAGTAATTTAAAATCAGTTTTTGTGTTTACGTTCAAACATACACGTTTATCATTAATTATTAGATAATCCTCTTTAATAGAATTCATATTTTTGATTTTACTTGCATTTACAATTGAAATTCCTGTATGTACATAATCCTCTTCATTGAATGAAACATTGCATTCAGGAATTAAATTCAAAGATGATTGAAACGATTTAGTAGTTATAACACTAGTCCAAGTTTTTTTAGAATTTGCAGTGTCAACTATGTGTTTTACTATATTTTCATCTAAAAGAGGTAAATCCCCAGAAGTGACAAACACATAATCATCTAATTCTTTTAAAATATGATTTAGATCTGTAACAAAATTTTCTCCTAAAGTTTTAAAGATAATTACATTGTTTTTAGTAAGAATTCTATGGGTTTTAGGAGAATTTGGACTAGTAGCAGCAATGATTTTTTCAAAACAATTTGAGTTTTTTAATGCATCAATAACATGCAAAACAAGTGGTTTTTTGTATTCAAGCAATAATTTTTCCTCATTACTTTGCATTCGGGTTCCTTTTCCACCAGCCATGATAAGACCAATCATAGTGAAACAAAAATTAGTAATGATGATAGTCTTGTTAGTTCATTACTTGCACCCATTACATCACCAGTAATTCCTCCAAAACTCCTTGTTGACAATCCAACTAAAAACATTGTAATAATAATTCCAGATGCAAAAACTATGAATCCATTCATTTCACCCACAATAATAAATGGAATAATTGTAATAATTCCAGCTACAAGTAGACGTTTTTTATCTTTCATAGAGTCCATGAAAGGTGAGTTTGAACCTATTGAAGCAGAATTTCCTAATCCAGCCATCAAAACCATTGAAAATTTTGCCATAATTTCACTAAGCAATATTATCTTGAATAATTCCATTCCACTACTAAGCGATAATGCAATGATTACACCTATTGCATACAGCACTATTGAAAATATTCCAGCAGATCCTACAGAAAGATCCTTCATAGCCTTACGTTTTTTTTCTTTTGAACCTCTAGTCATCAAGCCATCTGCAAAATCAGCAAGACCATCAGTATGATGAATTCCAGTTATTACTGCAAGTGATGCAACAACAACCAGAGATACAACAAGTGGTTCCAGATAAAGAGATAACCCATAACCAAAAGTTCCAATAATAAGTCCAATTACAATTCCAACAATTGGAAAAAGATACATGTTTTTGGCAATAGAATTAAGATCAGAATTTGATGTAGGGATAATTGTCAAAAATGAAAAAACAGAACTAATTTGTTTAAGCAATTAAAATCGACCCCACAAATGAAATAAATAGAATTATAGGAATAGATACAGTTCCATAGAAAAGTAATGATGTTACTTTCATCAATGCAATTGCATCCTTAACTTTTTTAGAAGTAATTTCCTGAATATCTGTTCCCAATGAATAATGTTCAATTTTTTCAAGTTTTGTTCCTAATGCACCAGCTAAAGCAGCCATCGGATATCCTGCATTAGGACTATCAGTTTTTTTACCATCACGCTTAAAAATTTCATAACAATTTTTCCAATCATGTCCTAACAACATTGCACCTAGCACCATTGTCATAGCAGTCAATCTCGAAGGAATATAATTTAAAATATTATCACAATTTGCGCCAAACCAACCTAGATTTTTGAACATATCAGTTTTGTAACCAACCATTGAATCAATTGTATTGATTACACGATAAACAAATGCACCTGGAAGACCAAATAATGCAAAATAAAACAGTGGACCCGTAATACCATCAACGGTATTTTCACTGATACTTTCTAAAACTCCAGATAGAATATGATGTTTATTCAAATTTTTTGTTTTACGTTTTGTAATCATGGCTAAATTTGCTCTTGCCGTCTCAATGTCATCATTTTCTAATGCGTTGGTAACTGCTAACGCATGCTTTTCCATCCCCCTAATCGCTATTGTAGTTTTTAGCAAAATTGCACTAACCATAATTATCACGATTATGCTAACAATTTCATTCCCAATTATTGAATCAAGTTTTAGATTTAGTACTAACAATAATGTACCAACAACAGCAGTTGAAATTAATACAATAAGTATACCACCAAATTTCTCTAAGTTTACATTTTCATTTTTGAATAATGGTACTAAGTTACCAATAAAATTTCCAATCCAGGCAGTAGGATGATAACGATTTTTTGGATCTCCAAAAATCAAATCTAGCATTATAGCAAACCCAATAATTATGATTGATTCCAAGATCATTTCAAAAGATTCTCCACTTTACGAATATTAAGACTTGACTTTACAACTTTAGAAATTTTGTTTATTTCCTTATCTAATTTTTTTAAATTTGAAGCATTCCAATTCAAATTTTTAGGGGAATTACCAATAGAATCCTCATCTGGAATTTCAAAATTAGTCATTGGGATTGTACCAAATACAGGCAAGCCGGTTTTTTGTTGTAATTTCCTATAACCAGGTTTTAGAATTTCAATGTCTCCCCGAAATTTGTTTATAATGAATCCTTGGACAAGTTCAACATATTTTTTTTCAATCAATTCCATGGTTCCTACAATACTTGCAAATGCACCACCTCTTTCGATATCAGTTACAAGTAATACTGGTGATTTTGTTTTCTTAGCAATTTTCATATTTGTGATATCATATTTCTGTAAGTTAATTTCAGCTGGAGACCCAGCACCTTCAAGAAATATAATTTCATGAGATTCTGAAAGTTGGTTAAATGAATCAGTAGAAGTTTTAAGACCATCTTTTAACACAAAATTCTCATAATAATTACTAGCATGCATTTTTTTGAAGAATTTTCCATTAACAAATACAGAACTGCGATAATTTCCTAAAGGTTTTAGCAGAATTGGGTTTTGTAATGGTGTTATCTCGGTTCTCGCTGCAACTGCTTGTATTGCTTGTGCCCTAGAGATTTCAAAGTTTTTTCCAACATATGAAAAATTTGACATGTTTTGTGCTTTGAATGGTGAAACTGTATAACCCATATCAGAAAAGATTCTACATAGGGCTGTAACTAATATTGTTTTTCCAGCTCCAGAGGAAGTTCCTTGAATCATTAATGATTTTACCATTTTATATCTCCAAGTGCCTTCATTAGCAATTTATTTTGATTTCTATTTTTTATAGCTATTCGTATATAATTTTCATCAAGACCACAAAAAGTACTACAATCTCTAACAAGAATATTTTTTTGAAGTAATTTTTTTTGTAAAATTTTTGAATTAATCTTTGTTTTAATAAGAATGAAATTGGTAGATGAATTAAAGCAAGATAACCATTCTAATTTTGATAATGAATTCATTAAAAACAAATTTTCTTTTTTAATATTTTTACGTGACTTTTCTAGAAAATCTGAATAACATAATGCAGCACTAGCAGCTGTTTGTGCAATATAATTTACATTCCAAGGAATTTTTATTCTTTGTAGAATTTCAATTATTTTTTTACTTCCAAGACCATAACCAATACGAAGTCCTGCCAAGCCAAACGATTTTGTGAATGAACGTAGAATGAACAAGTTATCATAAGATTTTATAGTTTTTACAAGTGTAGGATTGGAATCAGGTACAAGTTCAATAAATGTTTCATCAACAAATACCAAACAAGATTTTTTTTGAGCGGCTTTCACAATTTGTTCCATATTCTTTTTTGATAAAATTTCACCTGTAGGATTATTTGGATTACAAAAAAAGATTATGCCATGTTTAGGAATTTTTTGTATGAATTTTGATAGATCTTTGTTAAGGTTGAGAGATTTAAAAGAGATAATATTTCCACCGAAAAATTTTGTTGCTTTCTCATATTCAGAGAATGTAGGACATGGAATCAAAACTTTAGATTTTTTGTTTACAAATGTGCTACAAAAATTATAAATTATTTCAGTAGCTCCATTTCCAACTAGAATTTGTGACGTGCTCATTCCAGTAAACCATTTTAAGTTTGAACGTAATTTTGATGATTCAGAATCAGGATAAACATGAATTTGGTTTAATTGTTTTTTTAGATATTTTTTGACACCGGGATGACATCCTAATGGGTTAACATTTGAACTGAAATCAATTATTTTCTCATTTGGATTCTTAATAGAAAAGATACCTCCATGAGCAGCAGGCGTATGAGAAACAATATTTGGATTAGGGGTTATTTTCAATATTTCAAATAAAGTAATTCAGTATAGTATTCTTTTGGTTATTTGACTAAAGGAATATTAACAGAAAATTGTTAATTTGGATCTATGAAAAAAAGAGTTGCCATTATAGGAGTCACAGGCTCGGTAGGTCAAGAATTTGTACAGTCACTAAATGATCACCCATGGTTTGAAGTTACTCAGATTGCAGCATCTGAACGTTCAGCAGGAAAGATGTATCTTGATGCGATTAGAGATCCTAGTGGAATTATTGCATGGGATGTTGGTGGAGAGATTCCAGAATATATCAAAAGTATGAAAGTTCTAAAAGTTGAAGATGTTAATGTTCAAGAATTAGATTTAATATTCTCAGCTGTTGAATCAGAGGCTGCAAGAGATATAGAAACAAGATTTGCAAAAGATTTACCGGTAATTTCTACATCATCTGCATACAGATATGAAGAAGATGTACCAATTTTAATTCCAGGAATTAATGATGAACAAGCTGAATTGTTAGAAGTTCAAAAGAAAAATAGAGATTGGAAAGGATGGGTTGCACCACTACCAAATTGTACTACCACAGGTTTAGCAATTACATTAAAACCACTAGTAGAAAAATATGGTGCAAAAAAAGTGATGATGACTTCGATGCAAGCGATTTCAGGAGGAGGAAAATCAGGAGTATCAGCAATGGGGATTACAGATAATATTTTACCATATATACCAAAAGAAGAAGATAAAGTAAAAATAGAGACTAGAAAGATTCTTGGGAAATTAAAAGATGGAAAAATTGAAGATGCAAATATCAAAGTAAGTTGCACATGTACAAGAGTTCCAGTAATTGATGGACATACAGAGTCAGTATTTGTTGAAACAGAAAAAGAAATTAATCCTAGTCTAGCAAAAGATACATACAATGAGTATAACAAAAATATTTCAGTAGCGGGATTACCTTCTGCACCTGAGAAATATTATGCATTTCATGAAGATCCAACAAGACCACAACCTAGAATGGAAAGAGAAGTTGGAGGCGGAATGACTACTTCGATAGGTAGAGTTGAGAAAGAAGAATTATTTGAAAATGGACTAAAGTATATGCTGTTTTCACATAATAAGAAAATGGGTTCTGCAAAAGGTGCAGTTTTGTTAGCAGAGATGCTATACAAAAAAGATAAAATTTAGTTAAAAATTTTAGAAAATTTCCAATAATATCTTTATTAAAGGTAATAAATTCTAAAATACCGGTGAAATTAAATGGCTAAAATAGATGATCTTGATTTAAAAATTCTTTCAGAATTGAGCAATGATGCATCAGTATCAGTTCCAAAATTATCAAAGAAAATTAATACCAATTCATCTGTAGTTTACAGTAGAATTAAACGACTTTTAAAACAAAAATTAATTCAAAGATACACAATAGATGTAAATGACAAAGAATTAGGCTATGCAGTAAAATCAGTTACAGGAATTAATATGGATTCAAAAAAAAGAGATACGATAATTGATGAATTATTCAATATTAATGGTGTCAGAGAAATTTCAGAAGTAACAGGAAGATTTGATATTATGGTTACAATGTACGCAAAAACATTAGGTGATATGCATAAGGTGGTTTCTGAGAAAATCGGTAAAATTGAGGGAATTCTAGGTTCTGAGAGCTTTATAGAGATGAAAAGAAGGACAAAAACAATGCCTTACATGTCAGAGTAAACGCGTGATATTTATTTTTCTGAGAATGAGAGTGATTAGATGCAAGAAACAACTACTAAAATCAAGATAAAAACATACTACGAATTAACAAAACCAAAAATTTGGTATTTGTTAGTTTTTACAGCATTTGGAACTGCAATTACTGCATCTAATATCTATAACATTGAGATTTCAATTGCAACCTGGGCCTTAATGCTATTTGGAGTTGCTGCAGGTTCTGCAGCAGCAAACACATTGACAAATTATCATGATAGAGATATTGATGAAATTATGGAAAGAACAAAAGA
>Ga0115002_10010294_pt1 | contig 10079 bp, 6 predicted proteins | sample ArcticOcean_MG_C_8_FD_89576 | JGI IMG/M metagenome (GOLD analysis project Ga0115002, IMG submission 89576) | Marine microbial communities from western Arctic Ocean - ArcticOcean_MG_CB11_86 | ecosystem: Environmental > Aquatic > Marine > Oceanic | place: Arctic Ocean: Canada Basin | collected...
ACAGAGTCCACACGTTCTCTCCCGAAGACGACTCACCTGCCGGACAGGTCGCAGACCTGGAGGTGACCGCGCCGTATGCGGACCTCGACGCGCTTCGTACCTTCGCGCGGGGGGTCGAGGTGGTCACATTCGAGTTCGAGAACATCCCGACCGAGGCGATCGACGCGGTGGAGGCACTCGCGCCGGTCCGTCCGTCTGGCGTTGCCCTGCACATTGCTCAGGAACGCGCCCGTGAGAAGACCTTTCTCGCCGACCGCGGAGTACCGACGGCCCCGTTCGCGCCTGCCGAGAGCTTCGACGAGTTGTGGGACGCGGTGGCACTCGTCGGGACCCCCGCCGTCATCAAGACCGCCGCCTTCGGATACGACGGCAAGGGTCAGCACATGGTCACGACGCCGGACGACGTGGAACACATCTGGACCGCCATCGGTCACCAGGCGGCGGTTGTCGAGAAGTTCATCAGCCTGCAGGCCGAGATCTCGATCATCGCGGCGCGGGGCGCGGACGGTGAGGTTGCTCTGTACCCTCCCTTCGAGAACCGCCATCGCGATCACATCCTGGACGTCACCACGGTACCCGCCGCGATTGCGCCGGCCCTGGTGACCCAGGCCAGCGACATCACGCGCACGATTCTCGAAGAGCTGCAGTACGTCGGTGTGTTGTGCGTCGAGTTCTTCCTGAGCACCGACGGCGAGCTGCTGGTCAACGAACTGGCGCCCCGGCCGCACAATTCGGGTCACCTCACGGTCGATGCGGCGGTCACGAGCCAGTTCGAGCAGCAGGTACGCGCCGTCTGTGGCCTTCCGCTCGGGTCGCCGAAGATCCCTCGCCCAGCCGCAATGGCCAACCTGCTCGGCGACCTGTGGGTCGACGGCGAGCCAAACTGGGCCGACGCCTGCCGGCTCACCGACGTCAAGCTTCATCTGTACGGCAAGACCGACCCGCGGCCGGACCGGAAGATGGGGCACCTTACAGCGGCGGCAAAGACAGTAGCCGAGGCTCAGGACCTTGTGATCGCCGCGCGTGATGCGCTGCTGATCTAGCAGCGAACGCGCTGGTGCGCCCTGGAGCCGGGATGTCTCCAGGCCTCCTCTTCTGTAGCGGGGGCGGGCCCAGTGCGATCGGCTCTGGCGGTACGAACGTCGTGACCGATACCACGTGCGACGGACAGCCGAGCGATATCATCACGACCACTCCGGGCGTCGACGCAACCCTTCAGATCAATTTCGGCACGACCCCAACGCACAGATTGCTCCCGGGCAGCATCGCGTTTGGCGCGGGCAACAACAGCGTTCTAGGACCGCCGTTCAACGTGACGACCGACCAGCGCGGCGCCGTACGGCCGCAGCCGGCCGGGAGTGGCGTTGACGTCGGCGCGTTCGAGGTCGACCAGACGCCGCCCGTCGTCACGCCGCCGAGCGACCAGACGGTTGAGGCTGAAGGGCCCGGCGGCACGCCGGAGTCGAGCACTCAGATTCAGACCATCCTCGACGAGGCGACCGCAGACGACCAAGTCGAAGGCGCCGTGCCGGTGACCAACGACGTGTCGGGCAGCTTCACGTTCCCCCTCAACCAGACCACCACAGTGACCTACGAGTCGGAAGATACGTTGGGGAACGTCGGGAGCGCGACGTCGACGATCACGGTGTCCGACACCACGGAGCCGGATTTGACGGTTCCCGCCGACATCACCGTGAGCGCCACCTCGGCGACCAGCGCGTCGGTGAGTCTCGTGGTGTCGGCGGTTAACGTCGTCGACCCGAGTCCGGTGGTGGACCGCAACGCTTCGTCGGGCGACACGTTTTCCGTCGGCACGACGACGGTGAACTGCAGCGCGACCGACTTCTCCGGCAATGAGGCTTTCGCCAGCTTCGACGTGACCGTGGTCGCCACGTTTCCCGTCCTGACCCTTCCATCGCCGATCAGCGTGCTGGCCGAGGGGCCGCTGGGGACGCTCAAGACGAGCGGGACCGTCGCCTCGTTCCTTGCCGGCGCGAGCGCCAACGATCCCCAGCAGGGCAGCCTGCCCGTCTCGAACAACGCACCCGGCACGTTCCCGATCGGCTCGACGGACGTGATCTTCAGCGCGACCGATGCGCAGGGGCACTCGTCCGCCGGGACGTCGAGCGTCACGGTCGTTGACGGTCCGCCGGTGGTGAGTAACGACGCGCCGGGTACGTTCCCGGTGGGCATCACGTTCGTCACCTTCAGTGCCACCGCCTCGAAGGGCAACACCCGTCTCGCGTCGGCCACGGTGACGGTCGAGACCAGCTTCAGCAATGCCCTGGATCGGTTTCTGCCCGATGACGGCTACCTGAGCTGCATCATCGGAAACTACCCCGGGCCTGACGCCGCTGGAACGGACCTGATTCAGCGGTACCGGTTGCGGTCGCGGGTGGCGTCGGCAATCACGCTGCGGGTCGTCGCCACCAGCTTGTCACCGGACGATGCGGGCGGCACGGTCACGACGCGAGTGATCAATCCGCTCACCGATGCCGTGGTGGGGTCGGCCACGGCGATCCATCCGGCGCATCCTGGTTCTGGCGGCCCGGTTGATGCCGAAGTGCCGCTCACGGTGACAGTGGTTCCCGGACAGGACTATCTGGTCGAGGTCGTGAACGAGCCGTTGGCTCCCGCCTCCGGATTCCACTACAGGCTGGGTGTTGATGGTCCTGGTGCGAGCGATGTCGAGCTGGGCGCGTTCGAAGCGTTGGTGTATCTCGAGCCTACGCCGGGCGACCCACTGCCACCCTTGGCAGAAGCGCCACGTCAGTTCTGGGCGGTGCACGTTGCGGAGTTCGAGGCGCCGGTCGTTCGGCTGGCGGTCGACGTTCCGCCGCTGCCGTCGCCGGTCACGGTCCCAGACCAGGCGACCATGGTCGTCTATGACGTCTTCGACACGAACGGCACGCTGCGGTTCTCGTCATTCTTCCCGGTGCCGGTCAGCCCTGGCACGGACGTCTTCATCGCGCCGTTCGGATTGGATGCCGACACCTACTTCGTCGGCGTGAGCGCGAATGGTCACTACAAGATCGAGAAGACGTCGGGGCCGAACTGCGGGCTCTATGTCCTGGATTGCGATTTCCTGCCGCCGGTCGAGGTCTTCGGGCTAGACCTGACGATTGATGGCGTCGCCCCTCCAGGGGGCTTCGCTGAGAAAGCGGTCGGGCAGGAGGTCACCCTGATCGCAACGGCCACTGGTGAATCGCCCGATTTCGGCCTTGAGCCAGGGCCGCTGGTCGAGGGTGCTTACGTGTCGTTCGACATGTTCGTCGGAAGTCCGCATGAGGAGCTCGCAGCAGTCGTGCCGACCGATGCGAACGGCGAGGCACGGTCCACCTATACCGGGACAGCGTTCGGGAGCGACATCGTGCGCGCGACGATCGGGTCCGTTTCGTCCATCGACGCGATCGTGGACTGGGTCGATGGGGACCTCGATCTGGATGGCATTCCCGATTCGGTGGACAACTGCCCGGCGACTCCCAATCCTGCGCAGACGGACACCGATGGCGATGGTGCCGGCGATGCATGCGATGACGACACACCGCCGGTGTTGACGCTGCCGATGAACATCACGGTAAACGCGGATCCGGTGAGCGGGGCGGCGGCGGCGAATGATGTGGTCGACGGCTCGGTCCCGGTGACGTGTCTACCGGCGTCTGGCAGCGCGTTCGGAGCGGGCGCGACGACTGTGGGTTCCTGGGCGAGTGACCTGGCCGGGAACTTGGCGAGCGGGTCATTCACGGTGAGGGTGATCGACGTGACGCCACCGGTGTTGACGCTACCGGGTGACATCGGCGCGGAGGCCACGAGCGGCGCCAGTTGCACCGGCTCGGTACTGCTGGGCGTGCCCCATGACCGGGGCCAGAGAAGTGTGCCCATCGATGACGGGGTTCGCTACGACTCGACCGTGGCCGATGGCCCCATGCTTCCGTAGCCGCCGAGCCGTCGTCGGAGGTGCGATCGAAGGGGCGCCTAGTCCAGGGGACTAGGGTTTCTTTAGCAGCTTGTCGAGACCGGCGAACGGCTGGTAGGTAGACGGCGCGGGAGCGTCCGCGTCAGACGAACCGCTATACGCGTCGGCGACGTCTTTTCGGCCATGCTCATTGTCGTGGCAGTAGACGCAGAGTAGTTCCCAATTGCTGCCGTTCGGCGGGTTGTTGTCGTGATTGTGATCTTTGTGATGCACGGTAAGCTCGCGGAGCTTTGCCCCTGCAAAGTCGCGACCGCACACGCCGCATACTGGCGGAAACAGTTGTAGCGCACGGGATCGGTAGCTTCGGTCGCGACGCTCGCGATCGCGGCGCGCCGTGGCCACGAGGTCGCGCAGGTCGTCGTCGCGGGTGTCTGCTGCCATCAGCGTCCTTCAGTCGTGTCCCACTGCTCGCGTGAGGCAAACCCTAGATTTATCTAGGGTCTACTGTCCCGCCGCGTCCGCCTGCTCTTGCTCCAGCCTGAGCTGCGCTGCCCGGGCGCAGTTCTCAAGCACGTGAAAATAGCGTGCGACCCAGTCCGCCCCGACTACGTACGGATGTGGGCCGTCACCCCGTCCCGCAAGCATGCGGTTCTTGCTCACCGCGTTGTCGAACTCCGAGTGATTCGAGAGCAGGACCGTTGCGCCCGTGGCCTCGGCTTGCGCGGCCATGTGTCGCTGCGACGCGATGTAGGTGTCGAAGTTCCGAATGCCCGGATCAGGCGTGTTGTTCACGAAGTTGAACCCGGTGCCGCCTGAGTACGCCACGTTGACCGGCCTGCCGTCGTCGTGCACGGTAAAGGTGAAGGAGAGCGTGCCTGGCGTATGGCCTGGTGTGTTCCACATTGCGACCGTGGTGTCGCCCAGCGTGATCTCCATGCCGTCGGTCGCGATGATGTTACGCGTGGGCGCCATGCTCATGTACCGGTTGGGGAATTTCTCGACGAGATCCCAATCGGCTTCTCCCATGACGACCTGTGCGCCGTATCGCGTCTGCAGCATCTCTGAGCCGCCGATATGGTCGCCGTGGGCGTGCGCAACGATCACGTACTCGATGTCCTCGGGATCCAGGCCCAGCCGCTGCAGCCCGCCAACGATCAACTCTTCGGAGTTGTACGGATAGATCGTGTCGAGAATGATGATGCCCTCGCTCGTGGTCAGCGCCCAGGAGGAGTGGACCTTTCCGCCGACGAAGTAGAGATCGTCGAAGACCTTGGCGGAGTCTGCGTACCAGGCCTCACGCGCCGGCACGCTGGTCGGGTCGCGGATGTAGCGAGGCAGGTTATCGGTCGTGTTCTCGCCTCCGCTCTGTGGCAGTAGACACACGCGTACCAGAGTGCCCAGGAACTCGAAGCCGGCCGCCCGCTTGGCGGCCTGCAGAGAGTCCCTGATTTCAGCGTCGAAGTCCCTTGCCGCCGCCGGGGATTGTGCGGCAACGGCGATGGTCGCGACACTGGCGACGATCGCCAGCGCCAGGCTGATTCTGGCGATCGTCGATTTCATGAGGGGAGTCTACGCGAACTCGCCGACAGCGATGCGACAAAACGAGTTCGGGATCAGGGTGTCAGCGTCAACGTGTGTGTGGCCGGCCCCGGCAGAAATGGCGTCGGCTCGCCCGTCAGCCAGGCGTCGTGAGAGTTGGCGTAGAACTCAGACAGCGGATGCCCGCTCTGACCGGTCGGCATCTGCATGATGCCGTCGGCTTCGCGCCCGGGAGACACCACCATGCGCTGGGATGCGCCTTGCGTGCCGGACTGCACGCGCGGCGAATACAGGTCGCCCGGGAGGGCGACCGTCGGCATGTCCAGCCAGCGGTCGAGAAACGGTACGGCCCCGGACAGGGGATGCTGGTACGCCGTCACGTTGTACTCGGACCAGACCCGGTCACGCAGATCACCGGGGCGGAGATTGCCGTTCTGGTCCCGCATCGCCCGCTCGATTGTGGCGTCGACCGCCTCGACCAGCATCTCTGGCCAGTTCGCGTATTGCGGGTCCAGCAGATGCTGCGGTTGCTCGGTGACCAGCGTCCAGATTGGTGTGTCGCGGCGCCGAACGGTCGTGTAGTCGAACGCCCGGTCCGCGTCGTAGCATTCCGAGAGTACGAATGCGATGACTCGCGTGGAGACAATCTCCCTGAACTCACGAATCAGGCGATACGCCGCCGAGTCAGCCGCGGCCTGGCCCGACCACCCGTCGGCGACGATGTCCCGAAACAAGGCCCGCTGGCTCCGGCCGCCTATGGCATCCACCGTGAGCGTCCTGAGAAGCAGGTCGCGCCAACGTGATAGAAACTCGGCGCTGGTATCGAGCTGGATGTCGAGAAGGTCGTGTGCGGTGAAGACGTCGCGCGCGGCCAGACGCTCACGAATAATGGTGGCGCGTGAGCCGATCTCGTAGCTGCCGTCCCCAAGCGCGACCAGCATCTCCCCATCAACGACGCGGGCGTTCGCCGTCCACACGCGGCCGTCGAACGGATCGGCAATACGTGGGTACTCGGCGTCCTCCAGCCAACCGTCCCATCCCATGGAGCCGTCCGACCATGACACGGGTGTCTGGCCGTCGAAGCCGCGGCGTCGAGGTATCGCGCCGTAGACGCTCCAGCCGACGCGGCCCGATCGATCAGCCACGACGAGGTTCTGTCCGGGCGTGCCGACACCGTTGCCGTCGTCGAATGCCTCGTTGATAGTGCGTGCGGATTCCAGCGGCGTCAGCGATGCGGCCAGACGCTCAGCCGAATGCGCCACCCACCGATAGGCCCGCGGCCGCCCGCGGTGATCCGGTTCCAGCACCGGCCCCCATATCGTCCAGCGCACCGTTAGGTGCTCTTCGGGCGCGCCAGCCACTTCGATCACTTCATCGAAATGTTCGAATGCGCGCCACCCGCTTGGCGTGAGATAGCTGTTCGGCCGATCGGGATCGACGTCGAGCAGGACGATGTCGCTCCAGTCCGCGTAGGTATTGGTGAAGCCCCACGCGACGTAGGTGTTGCTACCGACAACGACGGCGGGAACGCCGGGCAATGTGACGCCGCTGACCTGGTTCGGCCCAGTGGAATTCGGCGGGGCCGACCACTTGAGCGACGCACGATACCAGATGTTGGGCACGTGGATGCTGAGGTGCATGTCGTTGGCGACGAGTGCTCCGCCATCGGCAGCGAGGTCACCGGAGACCGCAAAGTTGTTGCTCCCGACGGCCGGCGCTTCGCGCGGATCGTCGCGAAGGCGAGTGACCCATGGCAGCAGGTCAAGCGGGGCCGGCTCGGGGCCGGACGCCGACGGCCCCAGCGGTGGGCGTGGGCGTCTTCGGCCGCGAATCGCGCGAAGGTTGTACACGTTCGCCCCCGGGATCGGCGGCGGCACGAACGCGTCACCGACGAGCGGTGAGTCCCATTCCGAGCCTCGTGGCGTCAGAAAGTCGACCATCGCCTCGGGTAGCATGTCGCGCATTGTGGCGAGCGTGGCCTCGTAACCGCCATCGGAGTCCTGTAGCGTTACGAACATCGACAACACCACCAGCAGGCTGTCCTCCGGCACCCATGGCAGTGGGGACTGGCGCAGTAGCAGGTACTCGAATGGAGGAGTACTCATCGCGCGAAGGCCGGCGTTGACACCCTGCGTGTAGGCCTCAAGCAGCGCCAGGTCGCGGGCGCCAAGCAGTGACACAGCACGGTGCGCCTCGGCCCGAAACCGATGAAGGCGAATCTCGCGGTCGAGCGGCACCGCCCGTGGCCCGACCAGCGCGGCCAGTTCGCCAGCGGCGCGACGCCTGGCGAGATCCATCTGGAAGAATCGGTCTTGTGCGTGCAGGAACCCGGTCGCTCGACCCACATCCACGCGTGTGGCTCCACTGACCGTGGGGATGCCGAGCCCGTCTCGGCCGATCTCGACCGGTGCCGAGAGCCCCGGCAGTTGTTGCTCGCCGTCGAGTAGGGGAAGGCTGCCTCGCAGTTGCTCGCGAGCCCACAGCGCACCGACCGCGGTCGCCACCAGCAACGCGGCCAACACGAGGACAACGACACGGGCGAGCCGCCGCATAGTGTGGGTGATCTTAGTCGGAACCTGCTGTCGGTCAGGAATCAGGGTCTGACCGTCGCGGATGAAACGTCAAAGGTAGAATCGGTACTCATGCGCACACGCTACGGTGCTTCGCCTTGGGTCCATGCGCTGGCCTCCTCTCGCCCGGCCTTTCCACGCTTCCGTGGCGACCGGGCGGCCGATGTCGTTGTCATCGGTGCTGGTATGACCGGCTGTGCCGTCGCGTACGCGTGTGCCAAGGCGGGGCTGGATACTGTAGTGCTGGAGGCGGCGCGGGTCGGCCAGGGCAGCACCGGTCGAGGCGCGGGGTTATTGACCGTGGAGCCTGGGCCGTTGTTTCGAGACGTCGTTGCCGCGCACGGCCTTCGCGATGCGCGCAATATTTTTCAGGCGTGGCGGCGAGGGGCGGTCGAAGGGGCGGCGTTGTTAGGTCGCTTGCGCGTCTCCTGCCAGTTGACGCCGAAGGACACGATGCTCGTCGCCCGCGATGACGACGCGCGTCACCTGCGCCGTGAATTCGATGCGCGTCACGCAGCGGGGCTCGGGCTCTCCTGGCAAACGCCGAGGCAGCTCCAGACGAAGACGAAGCTCAGCGTTGCTGGCGGCATCAGAGTGTCTGGGGGCTTCACGCTTGATCCGTATCGCGCGTGCCTGGGGCTGGCGACGGCGGGCGCCCGCGGGGGCGCGGAGTATTTCGAACAGTCGCCGGTCACCAAGGTCCGCTTCACGCGCAACGAGGCCGACGTCATCACGGCGCGTGGTCGGATCCGCGCCGGCACAGTGGTCGTCACGACCGGGAGCGCCACCACCGAATTCAAGTCACTGCGGCGACATTTCGAACAGCGCGAAACCTACTGCGTCCTGACGGAGCCGGTCTCCGCCGGTGTGCGGAAGCAACTTGTCGATCCGTCGCTGGTGCTGTCCGACCGGGCGACGCCGCCGCATCGCGTTCGATGGGCAGCCGGTGATCGGCTGCTCATCGGAGGAGCCGACCAGGACGAGACGAGCGCGAAGGCGAAACCCGCTGTGCTGGTCCAACGCACCGGGCAGCTCATGTATCAACTTCTGATGACGTATCCGGTGATCTCAGGCCTCCGGCCTGAGTACGGGTGGGATGCTGGCTATGGCGAGGCGTCGGATGGCCTGATGTATGTCGGCGCGCATCGTAACTACCCGCACCACCTGTTTGCGCTCGGCGGGGCTGGCGGCCTGACCGGTGCCTTCGTGGCGTCGCGTGTGCTGCTCGATGCGCTGCGAGGTGAGCCGGACAAAGCGGATCGCGCGTTCGGCTGGACTAGATGACCCCGGCGCTTCAGGCCGTTGAGATACTCGCCTTCGGTCCTCATCCTGACGACATAGAAATCGGCATCGGCGGCACCCTCGCCAAGCATGCGGCGCTTGGGCACCGCGTCGGCTTGTGCGATCTCACGGCCGGCGAGATGGGGAGCAACGGTACTGTTGATGAGCGTCTAGCCGAGGCCGAGGCGGCCCGCGTGGTGCTTGGCGCTCGTTGGCGCACCAATCTCAGGCTGCCTGATCGGGCGATTGGCAGCGATCCCGCGCATCTTACCCGTGTGGCCGAGCTGGTGCGGCTGGTTCGTCCGCGTGTCGTGGCACTGCCGTACTGGTCCGACCGGCATCCCGATCACGCCGCCGCAAGCCATCTGGTGGCCGAAGCCGTGTTCAGTGCAGGCTTGCGGCGCTATCCGGCCGAAGGCGAGGCGTGGAAACCGGACGTCACCTGCTACTACTTCATTAACGACTCAGCGGCGCCGTCCTTTGTCGTCGATGTCAGCGACCAGTACGAGACGAAGCGACGCGCGTTGGCGTGTCATGCCAGCCAGTTTCAACCCTCCGGCGCCGACGCGGTGGCGACACGCCTGACCAGTTCGCGGTTTCAGCAGTTGATCGAGAGCCGCGATGCGCAGTTTGGGGCGCAGGCTGGGTTTGCGTTCGCCGAAGGGTGCGTCGTTCGGCACTCGGTGGTGCGCGACCACCTGCTGCCGGACCTCCCGTCGATCGAGAGTAGCGAATGAATATCGGTCTCGTGTGTTACGCGTCGGTCGGTGGCA
>Ga0115002_10010295_pt1 | contig 10079 bp, 7 predicted proteins | sample ArcticOcean_MG_C_8_FD_89576 | JGI IMG/M metagenome (GOLD analysis project Ga0115002, IMG submission 89576) | Marine microbial communities from western Arctic Ocean - ArcticOcean_MG_CB11_86 | ecosystem: Environmental > Aquatic > Marine > Oceanic | place: Arctic Ocean: Canada Basin | collected...
TCGGCCCGGCTGGTTGTCTCGGCTGCGCTGCCACCAAGCAGCAGCGACCCTGTCGCCGGCACCGGCGTCTCGTCCAAGACCAGCTCGGCGCGCTCCTGGCCATGCAGAGCGCCGGCCCCAGGCAAGGCGGCCACGGCCAGCGCGACCAGATACCTCCCTGCGAGTCGGCTACACGTGCGAAAACTACTGCGTACTCGGTCTTGTCGCGACAAATAGCCCTTCCGGAGCAGGCGATCTCTGCCCGTCGCTCGAGTACACAGCAGTATCGATTGTAGTTCTTGAACGAGGGTGACAGACATCCGTCCTCAGTTCGACGAGGTTGCCGACCCCGAGGTTCGACTCCCCGGGGTCGGTTCGAGGTCCGAGCGTCAGGAGGATCCGCACACCATTCGTAGCAAGACCAGTCCTCGTGGCGGCACTGGCATGGACAAACCGCTAGCGCCTGCCAGCGGCGAGTGATACGGAGACGATCTCCTGGTCATTGCGTACATAGATGTGCCGGTTCGCGTAGGCGGGATGTGACCAGTTGACCTTCTCGAGCTGGCGCCGATTGTAAGAAGACACCGCCGCGACCCGCGGCGCCACGGCAGCGCGCCCGGGTCTCGGCGGCGGTAGGCATGGGACGCGTCGACCGCTAGACGTCCACTAGTCGAGCGGTTCTACTCTGGTGACTCGCGCGTTGCGCGTGTTAGCCATCCAAAGTGCTACCCCATTGGTCGTCGGATCGTGGCCGATCTTCTTCGCGTCGAAGTCAGTCGGTATTTGGTATTCGATCACCTCTCCAGTATTTGTATTTAGTCGCAATATGCGTTCCGACATATTGCTAGACGCATAGACATAGCCATTATTGTCAGGCCGCGACACAGTGTACGGTGTCGTGTACTTGTACGGCAGTGGCCATTCCTGAAACTCTTTGGTCTTGGTATCGAATACTCCGATTTGGTCCCCCGTGTATTCAGCAAACCAGAAACGATCCTGTGCGTCCATCCGCGCACGGCGCGGCATTGAGTTCTGGGTTGGCACTTCGTAGAAGTTCGCTTCTTCGGTCTCCACGTCAATTTCGATGATGTGCGATCCCATGAAGTCTGTTAGATACGGGTTGCCCTTGGAATCTATTCCGGTAAGCCCGGCGTAGCTGCCGTGTGGGCCAGGAGGGAGGTTCGGGGAGTCGTTCCAGGTAAACTCCGCGTCCAGTTGCATGGTTTCCGGGTCGATGCGTTGGAGACCAACCCACATTTTGCCATCTGGACCGAGCGACAGAAACTGTCCACCCGTGCCGTCAATCGTCGTCAACTCTTCCGTTTCCCTGTCGAATTTTACCAAGATTGTGCCGCTTCCGGGGGTTCGCATAACGAGCCAGGGATTATCGTCCTGGTCCATTTGGATATCCCGGGCACCGGGAACGTCGCCGTCCGGCACTGGTGGCAAGGGATACTCGGTGAACTCGTTAGTCTTCGGGTCGAGTTTGCCGAATATTTGCCGACTCTCGTCCGTGTACCAAAAGATGCCCTGCGAGTCCACGTCCATATCGTGCGGCACGGTGCCACGTCGAGGCATGTCCCACTGGGTAATGACAACTCGCGTGGCTTGGCCTGTCGGACGGGGTAGCATCTTAAGTTCGTACGGCCAGGTTGTTCTCCCGTCGCTCAAGTTGTTCGTGGCAATATACTTTGCCAGATCGGCGATCGGAGCGCCTGGAGCTATACCAGCATCTTGAGGCGGATTCTGCTCGAGGGAAATAAGTTGTGCCTCGCTCTTCGGCTGGGCTCGCCCTCGGCCACCTCTGCCCTGTGCCGTCCCATCCTGGTAGTAGTTCTGCATGCGTTGAATCACGGGGACTAACTCATCAGCCGTGTATCGCGATTTCATAATCCGTTCGTAGGTATGACAGTAAGCGCAACTAAGAGCTTGATACACCAGTTGGTCTTTTTCTTCGGTCGTACCAGTCATGCTCATCACCCATTCGAGTGATGAGAGTTGCGAGGCCAGATCGGCAGTTGGTTGCAGTCCAAGATCAAGACTAGTGGCTTGGTTGGCCGTGACTTCCACGGTTCCAGGATCATTCAAGTCATACCCGACGGCGCGCGTCGTCACCGTATATGTGCCGGGTTCCACATGCGAGCGAGGAAAGCTGTAGCGGCCTTCAGCGTTGCTCACAACTGAAACAGTGAAATTTGCCCCGTCCCGACGGGCGCTGACCACGACGCCCTCCATGTTTCCTTCCTGTTGAGAACTTGCCACTCCCCCAAGTGCCTCAGACTCAATTTGTGCCATAAGTTCACCAGGTGGTACCAGACATAGCCCAAGCAACAGAACTATGGGTGCAATGATTAGATATTTTCGAATTAACACAACTCCTCCATTCGTAGTTTTCTACAGTTGGTTCGCGCTCGCCGCCAGCACCTCGACAGGGACCGGCCGAAGGAGACGGTCCGAGTGCGAGACATCGCGACTATCTCAAGGACGCCGCCGCGACCCTCGGCGCCACGGCAGCGCGCCCGGGTCTCGGCGGCGGTAGACATGGGACGCGTCGACCGCTAGACGTCCACTTCCTTCAACTGGCCCGTGCTATCCCCCAGGTTCTCCACAGGGACGCCCGCTCGATCGAGCAGCGTAACCAGGAGGTTGGACTCTGGCACGTAGTCCTCCACCTTGTAGGAGATGTGCCGGTTGCCCTTGATGCGGCCCGAGCCGCCTCCGAGCACCAGATTGGGCAGATCGATGATCGCATGCTCGTTCGGGTTTCCGAGCCCGCCGCCGTAGAGGATGCTCACGTTGTCGAGTAGCGATCCATCGCCGTCCGGCGTGCTGCGCAGCTTGCCCAGGTAGTAGGCGAGCAACTCCACGTGATAGGCCTCGATCTTCGCAACGTCGTTGATACGCCCCGGGTTGTTGCCGTGATGCGACGTCGCATGGTGCTGCCCCGCCACGCCGATGCTCGGGTAGGTGCGAGGGCTTAACTCTCGGGCCAACTGGAACGCGATGACTCGAGTGATGTCGGCCTGGTACGCGAGAGCCTGCAGGTCGAACATCAACCTGACGTGTTCGTCGAAGCCGTCGGGGATGTCCCCGGGCCGTTCCGGTAACTCCATCGCGGCGTCGCCGGTCCTTGCCTCCGCCTTGTCGATGCGGGTTTCAATCTCACGGACCGACTCCAGGTACTGCGTCAATCGCCCACGATCGCTGGGACCGAGCCGCCGCGACAGTTCCCCAATCCGATCCGTCACAGCATCGAGAATGCTGCCGCTCGTCTGGAGATGGCGGCGCTGCTCTTCGGGCGTCGCACCGTCGCCGAATAGACGCTGGAACACGACACGCGGGTGCGTCTCCATCGGAAGCGGTGTCGTCGGATTCCGCCAGGAGATTGTGTTCTGGTAGAGGCAGCTGTAACCGGCCTCGCAATTCCCGACCATCTGCTCGTTCTGCTCGATCGCGAGCTCAAGCGACGGTAGGACCGTCGCCTTGCCCAGCACCTGGGCGGCGACCTGGTCGGCGCTGATACCCGCCTCGACATCAGCCCCTTCGGTCTGCTTTGCATGGGTGCCCGTCATCCACGCCGCGCTCCCGCGCGAGTGCGGACCGGGGGACGACCCCTGGGCTTCGGCCTCGAGGTTGGCCAACCCCGACACGATGAGCGTCCGGTCGCGGAAGGGCTCCAGGGCCTGAAGCGACCGCTTGAGGTCCGGGTTCGGCCCCACGGTGTCAGGCGTCCAGTACTGCCGGATGAAGCCGTTCGGCCGGTAGATGAATCCCATCCTCGACACGGGCGCTGCGGCGGTCCGGGCGATTGGGGTAAGCGCGGGCACCATTGCATCGAGGAGCGGCAGAGCCAGCGTGGCGCCAACGCCACGGAGGAATGTCCGACGGGGTAACGCGAACTTCGTGATGAACATTAGTGACTCTCCTCAATCGAGGCACGCGATACCAGTTGCTGCCCCTGCCTGTCCGCGGTCCCGGCAACAGTCGCCGCGACATCCGACGCGGATTTGCGCATCTGGAACGGTGCGCTGCGGACGATTCCCAGAATCAGTTGTGAAAACTTATTGTCGTCCTGCGCCGCCGCTCGCGCGATCTGCCTGGTCGTCGGTGCGTCGAAGTACTCGACGCCGCGACCGAGCGCGTAAATCAACAACTTCTCGGTCACGGTCTCGACGAACACATCGGACTTGGAGAGCAACGCGGCCCGAAGACCCGACACTCCGTCAAACTTGCTCCCGTCTGGCATCATCCCGGCGGCATCGACAAGACCACCATCATCTTCGCGCCGCCACTGTCCCAAGGGATCGAAGTTCTCGAGTGCAAAGCCGAGTGGGTCCATCATGTTGTGGCACGACGCACACACGGGATTCTTGCGATGCTGCTCCATGCGCTGGCGCAGGGTGCCCTTGGCCTCGGTCTGCTCGAGCGCGGGCACGTTGGCCGGTGGCGCTGGGGGCGGTGCGCCCAGCAGGTTCTCCATTACCCATTTACCTCGTGTCACGGGCGATGTCCGATTGGACTGCGACGTGACCGTGAGGATACTGGCGTGTCCCAGCAAACCTCGGCGGTTCGGATCCGTCACTGGCACGCGGCGGAAGTGGCTGCCGTAGACGCCGGAGATGTCATAGTGCCGCGCCAGCCGTTCGTTGACGAACGTGAAGTCGGCGTCCAGTAGGTCGACGACGCTTCGATCCTCGCGGATGACAGCCTGGAACAGGAGTTCTGTTTCCCGCCGCATGGCGATCCGAAGGTTGTCGTCGAAGTCGGGAAAGAGCTGCGCGTTCCGATCCACGCCGGGCACGTTGCGCAGCCGAAGCCACTGGCCGGCAAAGTTCTCGATGAGCGCCTCGGCTTTCGGGTCGCGAAGCATGCGGAGCGTCTGCCGCTCGAGCATCGCGGGGTCACTTAGCTGACCGCGGTCGGCCACGTCGAGTAACTCATCGTCCGGGATGCTGCTCCAAAGGAAAAACGACAGCCGTGAGGCCAGTTCGAGATCGCTGATCGTGTACGGCTCGTTAGCGGCGGCGCTCGCCTCGTCTTCCTCGAGGCGGAACAGGAAATCCGGACCGGCCAGCATGCGCTCGATCGCAACCTGGACTCCCGACTCGAAGGTCCCCTGGCTGCGCCCCTTGCCATAGAAGAGCATCAAGGGGTCAACGTCGGCCGCGGTCACAGGGCGCCGGTACGCGCGCCGCGCCAGTGCAGACAGGATGGTGCGAGCACACGGCTCCTCGCCGGCCGCGCTGTCCGGCCGGCACGTAAAGATGCGCTGCCGGCTCGGGGTGTCGCCAGGGCCTTTCGCGTCGAACGGGCCCGTGAACGAGATCTGACCGACGTAGGGGCCGGAATAGCCGCCCACCCTGGTGAGCCTGAACGCCGAGATGCCGGGTGGCCGGAGGAAGGGCTGCAAGAGGTCCTCGAGCTGCCCGGTCGTGGCGCGCTGGAACGTGACGCTCACGTCACGCAACCCCGCCTCGACCGACACCCGCACCTCCCAGTCCGTGTTGGCCTGGATGTCTGCGCCGGGGAGGGTGTGCATCATGGGCACTTGCTTCATCTTTTCGAAGAAGACCTGCTCACCATCGATGCTCAATTCGATGAAGTTGGATTCGGTTTCCGACAGTCCCACGCCGGTAAACGCCTGGAACCTGATGACGTACTCGGCATCAACGGGAAAATACCGCTGAATCAACGCACCGCCTCGCGTCCCGAAGGGCAGGCCATCGAGACGGCCGTCCTGCGAGAGGTCGGGGCGGAGAATGTGGGTCTCGCCGCTCGGCGGCAGCGTCAGGTCGCCCACCGCCGTCCGGCTGACTGTGCGCGCGGCGTTCAGATACTGGTCGAGATGCGTCGGCGACATCCCGAGCACGCCCGCGATGTTGTCGAAACCGTAGCTCGCATCGTCGCCCGGCAGCAACGTCGAGAAGTCCACGCCCTCGAGGTGGAGCAGGTCGCGAATCGCGTTCTGGTACTCGGCACGGTTCAGGCGATGCAGGCTCTCGGTTCGGCCTGGATTGGGATGAAGTTGGGCGGCCCCATCGAGTTCCTGTTCGAGCCACCCCCTGAGCGATGCGTAGCCGGCGGAATCTGGCCGGGTCGACCCTGCGGGAGGCATGGTGCCGGCGCGCAGCTTGCGGACAACCTTTTCAAGCATCTCCGCTTGTCCCGGCACATCACTCACATCCGCCAGGGACAGGCCGGCGGTCTTGAGCCTGTCGTTGTGACACGTGACGCAGTAGCGATCGAGCACCGCGCGGGCCGCGGGCTCCGATGCAGCGCTCGCGCCGGCCGCCTGTTCAAGGCCTTCCGACGGGCTCGAAGCCACCATAAGGAACGCGATCGTCAACACACCCAGGGCCGTGACTCTCATAGATTCTCCTTGCCTCACCTACCGCCAGTAAACCTCTATATTGTATGACGTATTTTTTGCCATTGTCACGTAAACTTGGGGGAGTTATTCGTCGCCCGGTTTCCGCTCAGGCAGGCCCTCCTGCCCGTCGTTGACACCATGAAGCGAGGCCAGAAATGACGTCAGATTTTTCACACTCGAGGCGCCGGAGAACTGTTGCCACCCGCGCCGTGATGGTGACTGCCCTACTTGTCGGACTGGGTGGGAACGGCCTGGCGGCCAACCGCACGCCGGCCCTCGTGGAGGCTGCCAAGCTCGCTAACACGGCGACCGTTAAGTCCCTCTTGCAGGGTGGCGCCGACACCAGCGAGGCAGAGCCCGACGGCACCACAGCCCTGCACTGGGCTGCGCACCACGGGGATCTGGCATCGCTTGATGGACTCGTGCAAGCGAAGGCAGATGTCAACGTGAAGAACCGCTACGGAGTGGCGCCCATCTGGCTCGCCGCGACCAACGGGCATGCAGCGTCAGTGGAGGCACTCCTGCGCGCTGGGGCGGACGCGCAGACCACCCGCGCCGACAGCGGGGAGACGGTGCTGATGGTGGCGGCCATGACTGGCCACGCCGGCGTGCTGCAGCGGCTGCTCGCCCATGGAGCGGACCCCAACGCCGTGGACAAGGTTCGCAGCCAGACGGCCCTGATGTGGGCCGCAGCCGAACGGCATGACGCCGCCGTGCGGGTGCTCGTCGAGGCCGGAGCCGACATAGAGGCGCGGTCCAGCACGGGCCTGACCCCTCTGATGTTTGCGATCCGGGCCGGGGACATCAGCGGCACGGTGGCGATCCTGGGCCTGGGCGCCGATCTCAAGGCGACCGCTCCGGACGGGACCACGGCGCTTGGGCTTGCGCTCATCAACGCGCACTGGGAACTCGCGGCCAATCTACTGGAGCAGGGCGCGGATCCGAACGGCAACGACCCGCGCGGGCGACCGCTGCACATCCTGACCTTCGTACGACGCGCCGAAAACCGTGGGCTCTCTGCGTGGCTGCCCCGTCGGCCCACGGGGAACATCGACTCGATCGATCTGGCGCAAAAGCTGATCGCGCGTGGCGCCAAGGTGAACGATCAAATCGACTGGAAGAACCCGAACTACAGCCCGGACCACATCGCGCTCGGCTACTTCCTCGCCACGAACTACGTCGGCGCCACGCCCCTCTACATCGCAGCCAAGCAGTGCGACGTGGAATTGGTCAAGTTCTTCATCGACAACGGTGCCGACCCGAAGATCGCCACGGGTCAGAAGGTCAGCCCTCTTCTGGCCGCCGCCGGCATCGGCTTCGCCATCGGCGAATCGGCAGGAACACCCGAAGAGGCACTCGAGACCGTCAAGCTCCTCAGTGGACTGGGCGGGGACGTGAACGCCATCGCGGATTTCGGCGAAGGGAAGGGCGGTATGGGTGGCGGCTGGAACGGTTCGGGCGCCTTGCACGGGGCGGTCATCCGCGGCGCCGAGGGACTGGTGAAATGGTTAATCGAGCAGGACGTGCCGCTCGACTTGAAGACCCTAAGTGGCAGGACCGCCCTCGACATGGCGCGGGGCTCGGACCTGGGAGTGACCTTTCACGTGCAGCCTGAACTGGCAGAGATCCTCGAGAAGGCCATGGTCGCCAAGGGGCTACCGATCGGGGAACACAAGTACGGGGCCGCGCCGGCCGACCGAGACCACAGCCAGGAGACCAGATGACCCGTGTGATTAGCGGTTTCATAGTCATCGCGGTGATGGCGCTCGGCCAGGCGTCCCTGGCGGCGGAGTCCTCACCAGCCATGTTCGGGTGGTTCGCCGAGTTGGTGTCCTTCGATCCGGCGGCACGGACGATGACGGCGAAGGCGCCGCTCGAACCGCATGTGGCCAGATACATCGGCTCGTTCGCGCCGGGCGACCGCGTCGTCCTGGTCTGGACGCAGTTCGGGGGCGAGGCGGACGCGGTCCGGTATGTTGCCCGAGAGGCAGCCATGGACGCCGAAAGTGGCTACGTGGTCCGCGCCCGCTTCGTTGGCGCGGACGCGGCCGCTGGGACAATCACGTTTGTGACGTCTGTTCCAGACGGCGTGGCGCGCACGCTGGCGACGGCTCGTCCCGGCACGCCCGTGCGGGTCGGCGCCCCGACGCTGCAACCTGGGCCCGACGCCGTACTCGCAAGTGTCGCCCTCGACAAGACGGCCCCCCCCCGCCCGGAACCCGTCGTCGAGGCCCCGCCCGTAGACAACTCCCGAAAGGTCGCAGACCCCTGGACGGTGGACACCGACCTCATGGGAAACGCCGTCCAACTCGACTGCGTCTTCACCCAGGAGGGTCCGAAACTGGGTGGCACGTGCAACGGCCCTGGCCCGCTGGCCAACCTCGAGGTCACCGGCAACATTGACGGCGACGAAGTGACGTTCGGTTTCGAGGTCACGTCGTTTGGGCCGCCCCTCACGCTGCTCCACAAAGGCACGCTCGACGCCGACGGCACGTCGATCAAGGGCACCCTCAACCTCATGGGCACGGATTCTGAGTTCACGGCCAACAGGGATCAGCAGTAGCAACTGGGACTCCCCAGTCGTGATCCTACGTCTCTGCGTCGTCGGGCTGCTGCTTGCCATCTCTGGCTGCGGATCAAGCCCCACCGCACCCACGTCGAGTGTGCCGTTCTCACAGACCGACCTGGTCGTCGGCACGTTGGCCGAGGCAACAAACGGGAGTCGTGCCACGGTCAGCTACACCGGGTGGCTCTACGATTCCACAAGGCCCGACGGCAAGGGTGCACAGGTCGATTCATCGCCGAACTTCTCCTTCGTACTGGGAACGGGCCAGGTGATCAGGGGTTGGGACCAGGGCGTGCTCGGGATGCGGGTCGGAGGACGTCGCCGGCTGGTCATCCCGCCCGAGCTGGCATACGGCAGCGCCGGAGCAGGCTCGGCCATCCCTCCCAACGCGACGCTCCTCTTCGACATCGAGCTGCTGAGCGTGGAATAGACGAGCGCATCTCGCCGCAAGCAGGACGTTGCTAGTGGCTGTGTCCCGCAGCCGTTGTGGAAGGCTCGTCATCGCCGGCGAGAAAGCGCCGCTGCTCTTCCTCCTCGCGAAACTGCGCCGGGCTCCTCGGATTCACGTCCTCCATCCGCGCGATCTCTTCGGGTGTCAGCCTGGGCAGCCGTCGAATGAAGTGCACGAGCGCCCAACTACCGCGCGCGTCCTCGGACGTGCCCGTTCCCCAGGCCGGCATCCCGGTCAGGCGAATACCATTCTCGATGATCGAGAACAGAGCGCCGTCCGACAGGTCCTGGGTGACGGCCGCGGCCATGTCCGGCGCAGGCGGGTACATGCCGCGACCGATCTCGGTGTCGCCGCGACCGTCGTTCCCATGGCAGTTCGCACAGTGGTCGGCGAAGTGCATGAGCCCCGCCTCGAGAACAGCTGCGGTGGGTTCAACAGGGTTCGCTTGCGATCGCACGGCCGCCGGCGTCGCCAGGTGCCGCATGGTTCTGGCCAGAGTCGCTTCAACCGCACTCGGTTCGACGCGCGTGCTCAGACCCCTGCGGACGACCGTGAACACGGCGAGACCGCCGGCGATCGTACCGACCACGACGAGCAGCAACACTGCGCGGAAGACAGTCCTCATGATCGACGTCCTTTCTCTGATCGATAGTATGCCCACGATACACCCCACCGGCTGTGTCGGGCCGCTGTACGACCGAGCATCAGGTACA
>Ga0115002_10010297_pt1 | contig 10078 bp, 8 predicted proteins | sample ArcticOcean_MG_C_8_FD_89576 | JGI IMG/M metagenome (GOLD analysis project Ga0115002, IMG submission 89576) | Marine microbial communities from western Arctic Ocean - ArcticOcean_MG_CB11_86 | ecosystem: Environmental > Aquatic > Marine > Oceanic | place: Arctic Ocean: Canada Basin | collected...
AGAAATTTCAACTTTTTCATCCGTAGCTCCGTGGCGGTTGCTAATTTGATTGTCATTACCATTAGATTGAATTTGCGTCATAATGTGTTTCCTCCAAAGTTCTGCGTATAATCAAATGAATGTTGTTTTATATTAGATGAGTCCCAAATATCAGAAATCAAGGCGACCCCGAAGGCCCCCTGCTCCAAACATTCGGGAACACGGTGCAGTGTTATTCCTCCCAAAGCCAGAACTGGCAAGCGAACTGCTTGAGTGACTTGCTGCAATGAGTCCAGGCCTTGTGGCGGACCGTAACTCGCCTTGGAGGGTGTTTCGTAAATCGGACTGAAAGTAATGTAATCCGCGCCTTGTGTTTCTGCAAGATGCGCCCCTTCCAGTGAGTGTGTTGAGACTCCTACAATCAAGTCAAGGAAATTACTTTTAATCTCATTGGCATGAACGCTGGTTTCAGTCAGGTGTACGCCATCAGCACCTATTTTCTCTGCGATATCTGCCCGTGAATTGATAATGAGTTTAGCCTTATAGTTTGATGTGAGTATACGCAATTGAATGCCTAGTTTGGTAAGTTCACTATCTGGTAAATCTTTTTCTCTTAACTGGAGAGCTTTAACACCTCCGATTAAAGCCTCCTCCACTGCAGTAAGAAAATATTTTTGATCTTTAAACAAAGATCGGTCTGTGATTAGATATAATCGAAGATCATTTAGATCTTTCAGAGTTTGCATTTTGTAAGAGCTTTTTTCTTTCAAAGTGTACACAATTCTTTCCAGGCACTAAATATTTATTAGACCATCGAGTGGACTGCTAGCAGAAGCATAAAGCTTCCTTGGTATGCGCCCTGCTTCAAAAGCTTGACGTCCGCATTCGACAGCAGCTTTCATTGCAAAGGCCATTTTAATAGGGTCTTGCGCTCCTGCAATTGCAGTATTCATGAGAAGCCCATCTATTCCAAGCTCCATGGCCCTGCATGCGTCGGAAGCAGTTCCCACGCCTGCGTCAACGATGACTGGGATTTTTACAGCTTCACAAATCAGTTTTATAGTAAACGGGTTGCACACTCCGAGCCCTGACCCAATGGGTGCAGCTAGTGGCATGACAGCTGAGCACCCCGCGGCCTCTAATTTTTTGCAAAGCACCACATCATCTGTGCAGTAAGGGAGTACTTGAAACCCATCTTTTACCAGAGCTTTTGAGGCTTCCAGTGTGGCTTCATTATCGGGGAACAACGTTTTTTCGTCACCAATGACTTCAACTTTGACCATATTCCCAAGGCCCGCTTCACGAGCAAGCTGACAAGTCATAATTGCTTCCTTGACCGTATAGCAACCAGCAGTATTAGGTAGGAAAGAGTATATTTTCGGGTCAAGAAAATTAAGAATAGAGTCCTTGGTTTTATCTAGCTCGATACGGCGCACTGCTAAAGTGACCATTTCTGCTCCTGAAGCGGCTATGGCATCTCGTGTTTCCTCAAATGACGCATACTTTCCTGTCCCAACAATCAAGCGAGACTTGAATATTTTATCGCCTACCTTAAAATTTGATGATTCCATTTTAAAATCTTCAGAAAAAAATTTAGGAAAATTTTTTAAAAAATATGTTTATAAATCAGAGTCCGCCACCTACAGCATGAACAATCTCGATATTGTCTCCATCGCAAATTTTAGTTTGCTTGAGTTTTGAATTGGGGATGACTTCCTGATTTAGTGCTATGGCACAATATGGCGAAGCTATTTCCAGTTCAAGTAACAGCGCTGCTAAATTAGAACTGGAATGTATGTTTTTTTCTATTCCGTTTATTTTAAGTATCACCCAGAAAACCCCCGCTCAATCAAACTAAGATAAAGCTCAATCGAGATTTAAAATCTTAATTAAGTGGGAAGAGAGGACGCAAAAAAAAAGCTACAACCGAGAAGGGATCGTAGCATGCTAAAGGCTCCATCCACTTCCCTTCGCTGGTATTAGCCAGATCAGGTTCAAAGGGTTGTCCTTTAAAGACTCTCAGAAAATCACCCCTAGCGAAATACTTTTGACTTTGGAAGGTAGGTTAACGGAAATAACAAACATGTCAAGGTATATTGATCTTAAAGAAATATTTGGTATAGTCTGTCTATGAAAATTTTCAAGTTTGCCATTATTAGTTTTATAGCGTTGAATTATCTTGCTTTAGGTTGTGCAACAGCGCCAAGTCAGTTCTCCGAATATCCTTCCCAGTCCCTGTCGAAGTTTGATCGAAAATTGTTCGCAAGGGCTCTATTGCATCAGCAGAAGGGGCAGATCGAGCCGGCCATTGTGCTTTGGAATAAGTTTTTACAAAAGAAGCCAAACTCTTTCGCAGCCAGAAATAATTTGGGCTTGCTCTATTATGCTAATGACGATATTACACAGGCCGTCTACCACTTCGATCAGGGATTCAAGTTAAGACCGGAAGCAGTTCAACTTAAAATGCACTTGGCGCGTGTACTAAAAATTCGGGCTTCCATCTTGGAAGAAAACAGGGAACACGATGAGGCAATAATGGATCTTAGAAGAGTTGCTAAATTATCTCCAGCGAAAGAGCAGGAAGATGTTGATAGGCAGATAGAAGCTTTGGAGGATCGGATTTTTGCACAAGTTAAAAAATCTAACTCGATGGAAGAATATCAGGGGTTTCTAAAAAAATATCCACACAGCCCTGGAAATTCTGATGAAGCTAGGCTATGGATTGAAAATAGACTGCAAGTCAACAAAATGAACAACTAAGAGTCATAGTCCTATGATCCACTATTTAGCTTGAAAACGGAATCAAAATAGATTGCTAAATTTGCTACGAATTTGTTCCCATTGCTGTTAAAAACCTAAAAATAAAAAAATTTTATGAGCATGATTGATCAAAATGAACTAGATCTAGTTATTGAAAGTGAGTGGAATTATTTACTGTCTGAGGCTGACCAGTGGAGTCTTCTTCGCGGTGAGCAGGATATGGAAGTTCTGGAGCATGTTCTAAGATGTATTTTGCATGTTGGCAATACAAACGAACACGGCGAAGACTTTGCTGAGTGTACAAACGTACAAAACTCTGATGGTGGATGGTCTAAAATGTCGAATACAGATAAAACTTCAATATGGATTACAACTTTTGTTGGATTGAAGCTTTGCCGTGGAAACCTTGTTCTGAATAACCAAAAAATTGAAGCGTCGATTCAACGTGCTTTGGAGTATATCTTGTCTAGTCAGGAAGATGATGGACATTGGTCTGACGTTGAATGGTCGCACTTGGATACTACTTGTTCGGTAACCGTCTTCCTTACTGTTTATCAGGTTACTCATGACCAAAAAAATGATGATCGGATCAACAAAGCCCGTAAACGAGGATATGATTTCATTATGAATTGGCAGCGTGGCTCCGGCTTATGGAAGGATGATACATTTCACCCAGCAGGGATCGAAACAACAGCACATCTCATGCAGTATACCTTGATACCCGCATATTTTATGGATGGAATAGAAGATGCCCAAAGAATTTGTCTTGAGGCAGCTGATAGCCTGGTAGACGAACAGGCAGAAAACGGATCGTGGGATGGTGAAAATATGGATCACACAATGGATGCCTGTCGCAATCTGATTTTGGTAGCGGATACATTTAACCAAAAAGAGGAATACTCTTCTGTTATCCAAAAAGGAGTTCGTTGGCTCTTAGATGAAAAAAATGAGCTGGGCTGGGGTGACTTTAAGCAGGAGCCAACTAACGTCGAAAGGACAGCGGACGGATTGGATACGCTTCTCAAATACCGACGATTTTGTTCCAATGAACCTATGTCGCATTTCTGGGCGTATAGCAAGTAGCAAAATTCTACCATTTATCCTTTGCTCCAATTATAATTAACTCATGCAAGCAGTTATCCTTCTCGCTGGATATGGATCCCGCCTAGGTCGTGATGATATTCTCCACAAAAGCCTTTTACCTTTTGGTGACGAGACCTTGCTTTCAAGACATCTTGCTTGTTTGGACTCGTTAGACATAAGCTCTGTTTACCTAGTGGTCGGCCACAACAAAGAAGATGTAAAGCAATATGTTAGAGATCTTAATATAGGGCTTAAATGCAATTTTATTGACAATGATGTGTATCGCACCACCGGTAATACCTTATCTATGGTCATGGGTTTGCGCTATTGCAGTGAGGATGTCGTCATTCTTGATGGAGATGTGCTTTATCCTAAATCCGAGTTTTGCAAGTATGTTAAAAACTCAGAACCAACATCCTTCGCATTAATTCCTGCAGATATAGACAATACAGAATCAACTAAAACGCTGGTCCGGTCCGACGGTAAAATAGCAATGTTTGTCACTAAAAGGGACCTGACGTCCGAAGAAAAAACTGATTTCGGTTTCGGCGGTGAGGCCATTGGTTTTTTTAAACTTTCGTTTGAGAATTGCAAAAAATTTATAGAACATTACGAAAACTTTGAATCTAAATATGTTGAACTTTTATGGGAAATTCCGCTCACTGATTTTGCTAAGTCTGTAGACCTAAGCGTCTGGTCGATTACTCAAGGCCCAGGTTGTTTTGAAATCGATACTCAGGATGACTATGAGCAAGCATTGTTGATCTTCCGAAAATACAGAGATAGTTTTTGACCGATTCCCAGCTTCACTTTTTCTGCTTTCATTACTTAAAACTTCCTAAACGTGGTTTAATGAAAAGATTAAATTGTCACCATTTACGTTTTTAAATAGGGGTATAGGTGCTATCCAAGTATAAGGCAGTTTTTTTTGATGTAGGTGGGACACTTCTTCGAGTTGAACCTTCTGTGGGGGAGGTTTACGCAATTTATGCTCGACCTTTTGGGTTTAAGGGGTCAGCCGAAGAGCTGAATCAACTTTTTCACAAAGAGTGGACTAATTTTGGAGGAATTGAATCTTTGGGCAAAAAGAGTGGCGAACAAGCGGAAAGGAATTTTTGGAAGAGCCTGGTTTTTCAGGTCTTTAAACACTCTGGCGGTCTTGAGAATTTTGAACATTATTTCGAAATCATTTACGAGGCATTTACTCGTAAAGACCACTGGCATGTTTTTGATGATGTTATTGGTTCAGACATTTTAAAGAAGTTGAAAAAATCTGGTGTTACGTTGGGAGTTGTTTCTAATTGGGATTCCCGTCTTCATACAATCTTGAAAAGCACCGGCCTTGCAGAGTACTTTGATTTTATTTTAGCTTCTGCTGAGGTGGGATCAGCCAAGCCAGATAAAAAAATTTTTATTGAAGCTATTCGAAGAAGCGGGGTTGATTCGACGGAAGTTTGTCATATTGGTGATGATCTTCATGCGGATATTCAAGGTGCCAACAGCGTAGGAATAGAAGCAATACTTATAGATCGCAATAAAAAGCACAAAAAAAATGGCCTTACTACCGTAAGTTCTTTCCAAGAGTTGCTGTGAAAAATAAGTTGGAATTTGTTTGAATCCGTTTTTTTTGGGATAAGCGTTATGTGTCTTCTTGATTCACAAATCTATCGATTTAACCGGAACAACCTTTGCCCGGGTCTTCTTTTACTAATTGTGGATCTAAAAAATAACATAAAGTAGGTGGGTTTCTTTAAAATCCGAAATCATTCGATGGTTTTCCAAGTCTTTTTTGACCTAGTAAGTTCCCAAAGCAAATAGATATAAAATGGGGTGTATTCTAGCCAGGCAACTAAAACTGAGTATTGGGTGATGTCTTGATAGTCAAAATAAAAGTCAAGATAATATAATCCTATTAGCCCCGTTAGGGATATCAACGACCTCGAATGGAAAATGCATAGAAAGGGTACAGTCCAGCATAGATACCAGGGGTTTTGAACAGGACTTACAAGGAATACTAGCACAATGACTATAAAAATATTTCGTATCCACATCTCTGGAGAGTTTGCGTCAGGACCTTGTTTAGCAATTAAATAGGCTACCGTTCCTAGAATGACTAAGGCCATGATACTTTTCGCAAATATCATGCTACTGCCAAAAATTGGAATTTCTGTAGCCATTCCTAGTTTTAAAATATTTTTAAGAACATATAGCAAGATTGCAAACAAGCTGTCATTGCTTTGCCAATGGGTGCTGTACGTTTTTAATCCCTCAAAAACGCTCCCTCCTATATCGATAAAAGGGAGGTAGAAAACTGTAATTACGGTACAAAATAAAATTAAGTGAAGGGCTAGGGTTGCCGCACCGCGTTGTCTGTTTTCTTGCGCGAGAAACCAGGACCTTTGAAGGTAAAAAGGGAGAAGGACTGCGGAATAAAATTTTCCAAGAACGCTCAACGCCAGGAAAAAAATGGATCCCACCATGCGTTTTCGTATGAGAAAATATACGGATGCACAAAGACAGGAGATTCCGATTATATCTAGGTGAGTTGAGTTATAAGTTTCCTTGATCATTAGGGGCGACCAAAAATAAATTAGACTAAAATTTTGGTTGAGGTTTAAGGCCCTTAACGTAAGTATGATGAAAACCATTCCCATTAAATCAAATGCCAGAAATATTATTCGCAAGGTGAATAGACTGTCTGGATTTATTTGCTGCGAGAAGCGAAACACATACTGAGCCAAAGGTGGGTAGATGGTGGGAACATCTGGATGGTTAATTCGCTCAATGTACCGAAGGGCAACGTCACTTTCCCATTTCAAACCATTTAGAACGGCTAACTCATTTTGGTCAGTTTTCCCGTAATGTGAGCGAAAATATGCTGGGTTTTGTACTTTTATAGACTGGTATTGGTTAATTTCTTCCGGGGCAAATTTAAATGGGTTAATTCCATGAGCAAACACCTTGCCATCCCAAAGATAGCGATATACATCATCTTCTTGGATCTGTTGAGAAGGAAGCACCGCAAAACGAAATAATAATCCGAAGGCGATCAGAACCCAGAATGTTTTTTGAGTCCAATTGGATTTAAAGACAGAAAGACAGGCTAGTGTGTAAAGAGAAAATATGGAAAAGTAGATGGCAAGATATTCGAGAATGGGTCGTTCAGAGTAACCTTCACCCCAGTTAAAGTCCTTAGACAGAACAGTTAACCCTAGATACAGGATCAAACTCAATAGACCAAGAACTGATAGATAAATATGTGATCGCATGATCTATAAAAATATAGGGAGATGAGGCCGTTTTTATTAAGTGTTCTTAGGCCAGTGCTTCCGTTTTGAGAATAATTTTTTTGTAGTTTTGTTGACTGGAAAAAAGTTATAGGTATTTAGTACGGCCCAAAAATGTCTTTATATTGTCGAACAACATAGCTAAAATGAATATAATATTCAAAAAAAGAATTTCGTGAGCTTAGATCTAATGAGTAAAAAGACGTACACGGGTTGGGAAACTATACGCTCCGTGCTTGGAAAATCAGTGGCCCAGATAGACCCCAACGATTCCCAGTCCTTGGCTTGGTACGATTTTCAGTGGAAGCTTGCAGTAGGTAACGACTTGGCATCTGTCACACAGGTTAAAAAATTTTCGAGTAAAAGTTTATTTGTCACGGTGTCAGACCGAGTTTGGTTTTCGGCCCTGGATTCTTTGCGCGAGAAAATTATCAATACCATTAATCAACGCGCAGGATCGGTTTTAGTAAACAGGATTGTTTTGCAAGAAAGTTCAGCTGTAAATCACACGATAAAAAAACCTACCAAAGAGAAAAAGCATTATTCGCTGGAGCAAAATAAAATACAAACACTAAAGGCCGGAGTTAAGGATGAAAGTGTGAAGAATATACTTGATCGTATTAGCCGTAAACTACAGGTGGTTTCATCAGTTGTAATATTGGCGTTCATTTCCAATTGTACCACCATTCCAAGAGACCAAGTTTTCCAGAACATGGATTTGTCTGATTCATACGCAGTTAAGGCTGTTGAGAAACTATCTGGGGAAAAAAGTCGTAAAAATATTAAGGATCCCCGAGCGTATTATTATTATTTAATGGCTTTGCGGGCGCTTGAAAGTCACCAGTTTGAACAAGCTTCAGAGAATTTTCGTAATGTGGTTCAGTTTGACCCGGATGACTTTAAATTTTCTCATCAATTAGCGATAAACCTTATTCGGGCAGGAAAAATCGAGGATGCCTATCAGGCGTTGAAGAAGTCTTTAAGCCGTTTTCCTGATAACCCCGAACTGAATATGATGATTGGGGACATTCTTGCCGTGCGCGGCGAAAATGAGCGAGCCCTAAGTCATTACCAAACGGTGATTAAGGCTAAGTCTGGGTTGGCAAGAGCCTATCTTCTTAGTGGCGCAATCTACGAAGTTCAACGGCAATATGATGACGCAGAAGGTATGTACAGGAAGGTAGTCCAAGTAGAATCAATGAATCCTTTGGGATACCACTATATAGCAAGGATTCATATTCTTAAGGGGAAATTAGAAGACGCCCAAAAATCTTTAAACCGGGTTTTAGAATTGAAACCTAATTTTTTACAGTCTCGAGAATGGCTGGCTTGGCTTTTGGAGGTGCAGGGAAAACCTGATGAGGCCAAAAAGCAATACAAGATCCTTTTAAAGTTAAATCCCTTGAGCGAAAAAGTTCATAAACGTATGACCGCTATGAGAGGTTTAATTATGCCAAGGGATGTAGGCTCGGGCAAATACCAAGCGGCTGCAGAAGAAATTTTGGGTGCTCCAGATGTTCATATGAAAATAGGAGCTATTTATTACGAACAGGGAATTTACTTGAAAGTACTTGATGAGTTTCAGTTACTTCAGGACAGGGGAGAGGAAAACGAAATTTTAATGGTACTTGGGCGTGCTTATGAAATTCTTGGGCGTGTAGATAAAGCCATTCAAGAAATAAATCGTTTAGTGAAAGTAGAGCCCCGGTCCGCAAATTTACTGATTTACCTGGCGCGGTTACATAGTATGAATAAGCATCCTGAGAAAACAGTTCAATTGATTGAGGAAGCTATTAAAATAGACCAAAATAATAGTACTCTTTATCACTCCCTAGGTATTGCCTATATCGCGACAGACCAATTAGATAAAGCTATTGATGCAATGCAAAAAGCAATTGCTATAGATAAAGACAAAGATTCTTATTATTTCGAGTTGGGAGCTCTTCTGGAGCGGACAGGTGAATTTGAGCGAGCTATAAACAACATAAAACGCTCTATTGAGCTTAACCCCATGCATTCCAATGCACACAATTTTTTGGGGTATATTTATGCCATGCAAGGGAAATCGCTGGATACAGCTCTAGATCATTTGAATAAAGCTCTTTCCATTCAGCCCAAAAATGGTTATTTTCTTGATAGCCTGAGCTGGATTTATTTTAAGAAAGGCGAATCAAAAAAAGCTCTTAGAGAACTTAAAAAGGCCATGCTTTATACGTCCCCTGATCCAGTTTTATATAGCCATTTGGGAGACATACATTTTTCGTTAATGAACTATGTAGAAGCTGGTAAGGCTTGGAAGACAAGCCTTTTTCTCACCTTAGAAAAGGTAGATGATGTCAGTGGCGAGCTACCTGATCCTAAAGAATTGGAAATAAAGATTCAAAAAGCACAAAGATTTCTGAGTAATAATTAATACTACTACTGTATATTTCAGATCCCGTTTTAACCACTAATACCCAATCCTATGCGAATTTTTCTACGTCGGTCTGTCGTAGTAGGTGGCTTGTTGGTTTTTCTTGTTTCTTGCCAACCCAAGGCTTTGCCTGTATCAACAGGAACGAAGCCAGAAATGCAGACGCTCTCCTCTTTATTTTCCACACTCGAAGCCCGCAAATCGGCTATTCAAGATGTAAAAGCATTTGTACGCACAAAGATTTCTGGAGAGAATTTAAAACAATCGCTTCGCCAGACATTGCTTATCAAAGGGAATGAAGCAATGCGGGTGGATACCTACAACTTATTTCGTCAGGTTTTAGGTGTGCTGATTTATGAAGGTGAAAAAACTTTGATGTATGATCCGCGGGAAAATCGAGTCATCTCTGGGGAAGAGGTTTGGGAAAGTATGGGCCAGATTTTAGGAACTTATATAGATTTTGGAGATTACATCAGTGTATTTTCAGGAGGGATACCACATCTTTCTCATCTACGGGCGAAAGTCGCAAAATGGAATAGCGACCAAACCGTTTTGC
>Ga0115002_10010298_pt1 | contig 10078 bp, 9 predicted proteins | sample ArcticOcean_MG_C_8_FD_89576 | JGI IMG/M metagenome (GOLD analysis project Ga0115002, IMG submission 89576) | Marine microbial communities from western Arctic Ocean - ArcticOcean_MG_CB11_86 | ecosystem: Environmental > Aquatic > Marine > Oceanic | place: Arctic Ocean: Canada Basin | collected...
AAAGGCCCCATGAGTATTGCAGTGGTCGACATTTTGTAAATAAATTCTTCCAGTGCTTGCTCTTTCCTTCATAAACAATGAAAATAGCTCCACCGCTTTAATTGTTTTTTTTCTTATACTCGGATCTTGTTCATACCGCTCATATAGTTCCTCAAACTTATCTTGATCTTCGAAGAAGGCATCATATAGCCCAGGAACATCTGATGGGCTGAACAGAGTTATTTTGCTATTTTTTATAAGTCTTTCATACATCATTTTGTTAAATTGAACACCATAATCAATATGCCTAACTCTATTCTCTTCAACTCCGCGATTATTTTTTAAGACCAGTAGGTCTTCAACTTCATAATGCCAGATTGGATAAAATAAAGTTGCGGCTCCACCTCTGACTCCTCCCTGGGAGCAACTTTTTACTGCTGATTGGAAATGTTTGTAGAAGGGGATACACCCTGTATGGTATGCCTCTCCTTCTCGTATAGGACTACCAATCGCTCTAATTCTTCCAGCATTAATTCCTATTCCTGCTCTTTGACTTACGTAACGGACAATAGCTCCAGAAGTAGCATTAATTGAATCAAGCGAATCATTAGTTTCAATTAGAACACAGGAGCTAAACTGCCTTGTAGGGGTTCTTACCCCTGACATTATAGGAGTGGGCAAAGAGAGTCTAAAGTTTGAAGATGCATTGTAAAACCTTTCTACATACTGCAACCTCGTGGCTTTAGGGTATTTCGAAAAGAGACAGGCCCCTACTAAAAGGAATATGAATTGAGGACTTTCATATATATCTCCAGTTACTCTATTTTGTACAAGGTATTTACCTTCAAGTTGTTTTACAGCAGCATATGTGAATTTCATATCACGCCAATGGTCAATAAATCCATCCATGATTGAGAACTCTTCTTTTGTATAGTCAGTCAATAGTTCAGGGTCATATCTACCCTCTCCAACCATTTTTGTCACTTGTTTATATAAAGAAGGAGGTTTAAATTGCCCATATGCTTTTTTTCTTAAATGAAAGATTAGGAGTCTTGCTGCTAAGTATTGATAATCAGGGGAGTCTGTTGAAATCAAATCAGCAGCTGCCTTTATCATAGTTTCATGGATTTCTTCAGTAGTTATTCCATTATAGAATTGAATTTGTGCATTAAGTTCAACTTGAGATGGGGAAACATCCAGACTCTCTGATCCCCAAAAAATGACTCTATGGATTTTTTCCAGATCTATAGGCTCCTGCTTCCCATTCCTTTTTGTTATAAAAATAGTTCCCTTAGGGTCTTCTAAATCAATTAGATTTTTATCTTCAACCACTTCTTTCGTCAAACCTATTTTTTCCATTCCTCTCCTTGCCTCAGCCTCATAATTACAAATAAATAATACAACTACATATAGTATGAATTACCAATCAGAAGTACTGTATATGGTGTTTTAACTATACAACATATTTTTAACCAATACAACCTTATAGAAGTAAACTTTTCGCGAAGGCTTATGAGTAGAATCCAAATACGATATTTCCAAACAGTTCTTATAGCTGCATTAATTGGTGGAGAGATAATGGAGTCTACTTCTTTAACTTATGCCGTACTATTTGGGTGGGTAGGTGTCTGGTATTATGAATCTATAGTTTCGCAAAAAGATTCAAATTTCATAAATCAAAGTTTTACTATTTTTTTTGGATTGCTTTCTTATTTTTTTGTAATTATGTTTTTTCAAAATAGTGGGAAGATAAATAATCTAATCTACTTTTTTACTATTTTATTATTTCTTCTTCTTTTTACTAGCCTAACTGATATAAGTGTTGGTTTGATGGGAAGCTTTCTTTTATATTATATAATTTCACTTTCAATAATTGTGTTTATTTTTTCTGACTTTTTTTATCAGAATAAAAATTTATTAGTGTGGTCATTACTTTTAGTTTTCGTGTTGCAAAATATTGCTTTAGTTCTAGCGGTACAATACAGCAACTACCAATATTATTTTAAATTTTTCCTTGTTTTTGTTGCAGTAATGGGAGTTTTAATGTTTTTTTCAAAACCATTAATGTCTTCTGTAATAGCTTCTTTAGGAGTGGCTATTTTTACTACACTATTAAATGATTTACTAATTAGATTACGTAACGAAAGAGAGACAGAAAGAGGAGTAGAAACCCAAATTTATATTCACGATGACTTAATTAGCCTGTTGGGTGCTTTTTATCTTACTAATTTTGTATCTACTTTAAATGGACTATTCTAATTTTAGTGTTGTATTCAAGTAAATCTCAGTCTCCATTTTTTAGCGAAAAATTTTTATCAGCACTTCTTGAACTTGACCTTAAACAAGAAAATGTGGAGCTTCATGTCGATTCTTTAGACACTTTGTTACTAAAAATAGAAGAGGACTCAATAGTATCCGTTGGAGATAGAAACTATGTTGATTATCGAAGCACATCAGACAACACGAGAGACATAGTGCATATTTTAAAAGACTCTGAGTATAAAAAAATATTTATAGATTCAGTACAATTTGAAGAAGTTCAGTATTTAAATAAGAAAATTATAGAATCAAATTTTTCTATAAATTTAACTCCTAGCGATATAAGTGTATATATAGAATTACCTAAAACATATGAAGAGTATTTAGACAATCTGGGTAAGAAAAAAAGGCATGAATTAAAGCGCAAGTTAAGTAAATTCACAAGAGAGTTTTCTGAATATGAAATATTAAAAGGACACAGCAAAGAACTATTTATCAGTTTTATTGAGCTTCATAAAAATTCTAGTAAAGAAAAGGAAGAGTTTATGACAAAAGATACCCAAGACTTCTTTTATAGACTTTTGAGTATAGATGGTTGGACTATATATTTACTATTGGTTAAAGGAGAAGCGGTAGCAGGAAATTTTTGTTATGAGAATGAAGAAGCTTTATACTTATATAATTCTGGCAAAAATAAACTATTCGATCCCTTTAGTGTTGGGATATACCTTACTCATTACCTAATCAAGGAATCAATTAGACAAAAAAAGAAAACTTTCGACCTCCTTAAGGGCTCTGAAAGATATAAATTCGACCTTGGTGGAGGGATAAGGCAATTATATGATATTGAAATAAAAAAAAATGAAGATACTACAGATTAGTTATCATACTTCACCACTTGCTAACTTAGGCCTTAATGATGGAGGAGGGTTGAGCACTTATGTACACGAACTTTGTAATGCAGTCTCTCTAAATAATTCTTTAATTGTTATAACTTCAGAAAATTCAAAGAATAAGAAAAGTGACTTGTATGAAATCAATACATATTCGCCTCTTGCTCCAGATGTTGGAATGCAAGGGAAGATAGACAATTTAGAGTCTTTTATACAGGAGTTCATCAATTCGTACACAAAAGAGGAAATAAAACAATTTGATATTATGCATGCTCATTATTGGTTGTCAGGGATAATAGCTAAAAGAATTAGTAATGAATTTGGAATTCCTTTCGTATACACATCACATAGTCTTGGTCTGTTTAATCAAAGTCAGCGTAGTTTTAAATATAGAATTAACAAAGAGAGAGAGATTATGGAAGAAGCAAATAGGGTTACTGTTTCCAGTAACTTTGAAATGAATTTTATAAGTAACAATTACAATATTCCAAAATCAAAAATGATTAAAGTCTTACCTGGAGTGAATAGAGATATTTTCTTTCCAAATAAATTTAAAGATATGAATGAAGTGAAAAGAATCTATTGTGTCGGCAGAATACAAGAACAAAAAGGACAGTATTTAGTTTTGGATTTTATGAAGTTTCTGTTGGAGCTGCAGGTAAATTTTCATATATATTTTGTTGGAGAGCCAAGTGGGGAAATGGGTATTCAATATCTAAATAAAATAAAAGAGGCCGTTAACGTTAATAGATTATCAGATAAAACAACATTTCTAGGAAGCTTGACACAGAATTCTTTAGCCAAAAAACTGAGAAATGCAGACTTACTTGTTCATGCGTCTAAGTATGAAACATTTGGGCTCGTGATTGTAGAGGCGAATGCCTGCGGTATTCCAGCGCTAACTCTTAATAATGGACCTATGAAAGAATTAATTAGTGACGGTGTTAATGGCTTTATTTCTGATGATTTCACAAATAATCAATTGAAAATATTTATCAATAATATTTTTTATAATAAGAAAGAATCTATTGAGATTAAAAAAAGTTCATTTAATAAATCTAAAGAATATTCATGGGAGAAAACTGGTGAAAAATTTGTTGAATTATATCAAACATTAATTTAAGTGTTTACTAAAGAATGTAATTAGAATTTTTTCAAATTCTTCAGTGTAGCCAAACATACCTTCAACATGCCCCATATCTGCCCATCTCTTTACTTCAATTTCTATGTTATTTTCCTGGGCAATTTTGATGAGATCATCAGTGTGATGTGGTTGGACTCTATCATCAAGCAATCCATTAAAAACTAGAATAGGTTGCTTCTTGCTAATTGGAAGAGCTTTTCCGGGAGTAACTTCATCTGGAAATCTACCTTGATATATTCGCGCAAAGACTTTTAGAGGATAATATAGTGCAGGAGGAAATCCCTGATACACCATCTCTTCTTTTACCAATGTGCCAAATTCAACGGGTGGGTCGTGGACAGCAGATGCAGCAAAATAGTCTGACTTTGCATATGTATTCAAAGTTGTAAGCGCTCCTAGTGAGTTTCCGTAAATGCCAATCTTTTCTGCAGGAATATTTTTTTCTTCAACTAGCCAGGTAAGTGCGGCAGCAGAATCATCCGATTCATATTGGCCCGCAGAGTAATAGCCATCTTCACATGTGCTATCTCCATGATCTCGTAAATCTATTGCTAATATATTAAAACCTGCTTTGTACAACATTCCTGAAGGTAAAAGCACTCCAGCACTAGCTTTGCTACTAGTGAGACCGTGTAGCATTAGAATTGTGCTTCCACCAGGGTTTTGCTCCATCCACCATGCAGAAAGCGTAATTTCTTCAGTACTTTTTATTTGGACTGTTTTATAGTCTTGAATGTACCACTCTGAGAAGTCTATTTCTCCATACTCATCTCTTGCTGTTACAAAATTACTTGGTGTATTTCCAATAACCCAAGTGTATTCACATGGAACAGAGGCTGAAACATCCATTATGTAATAACCGACACCAAGAAAGGCGATTGGGAAAAAGATTATCAGAAAATATAGAGTTTTTTTACTAAAAAGAAATTTAATTAATTTTATGGCTACTCCTTATTTTATATATTAACTCTATCTTTAGTACTCTGTCCATGTTCTCATTTTCTTTTTTGCTTCTTTACCAAATTTTCCATCAACTACAATCCTAACTTTTTTTTGAAAATTTCTTAATGCTGTCTCAGTTTGTGGTCCAAATTTACCATTTACTTCTGCAATATAGAACCCATAGTCTTTTAAAAATTCTTGAAGATTTTTTGTTGTAGTAAGTTCCCTGTCTTTGTTGGATGCTTGAACACAGCTAACTTAAAGGGTTGTTGTAGTTCCTAATGCTAAAGTCGTAGGAATCGCATTAGCTTAATTTCTGTCTACATTTGTTACTTGCTCTAAATTTTATACACTTGTGCATGGCTGCAAGACGATAAGTATTGAAAAGACAACCTTATTCATAGTAAAACTAATATTATCTATGCATATAATAAATTTGTGGATAAAAAAATAATTTCTTTTGCATCAGATTTCGGATTGGGAGATGGTTCTGTAGGGATCGTTAAAGGTGTTATTAATAGAATTGACCCTGAGATAAAAATAATAGATATATCACATAGCATTAAACCACAAGATATTAGAGGAGGAAGTCTCTTATTGATGAGAGCAATACAGTACATTCCGGAAGGAATTCTATTAGCGGTAGTAGATCCTGGAGTTGGTACTGACAGAAAACCAGTAGCTCTTGAAACAGAATGGGGGTACATGATTGGTCCAGACAACGGGTTACTAAATTTAGCAGCAGCAACTGTTGGAGGAGTGACAAGAGGGTTTGAACTAACAAATAAAGAGTGGATCATTCCTAGTGATGGTTCTACTTTTGAAGGAAGGGATAAATTCGGTCCTTTCGCTGCCGCGCTGGCTACTAGCTCTTTAAGGATTGAAGAAGTTGGGAATGAAGTTGATATTGCTTTGCTTAATAATCTTTTAATCCCCCTTACTGAATTAAAAGATGTGACTATAAAAGGGGAAGTAATTTGGAATGATCATTATGGGAATAGTCAGACCAACATAGTTCCTTCGGAACTTGAAGCACTAGGGTTTAAATTTGGAAGTTCAATTAATATAAAAATAGGAGAAGATCAGCACATTGTTCAATGGCATAGAAATTTTCAAGAGTTGGGGCTTGGCAATCTAGGTTTAATTACAGACTCTTGGGGCATGATTTCTATTGTCATCCAAAATGGCAATGCTGCTGGTTCAGCTCACACTCATGAAGGTAAAGAAATAATTATGACTTCAGATAATTCTACTTAGAACAAGTGATCCAGAAATAATTATTATCAATGCAAGTAATACAATCCAAATTAAAGTCCATGGTCTCATTAGTTAATTTAACCACAATATAAAATATGCAAGAAATAAAATTTATAACAACTAATCACTGCAGCCTTTGCTCTAAAGGCTTTAGTAAAGTTCAAAGATTGTTTAAATTTTTTTTTGTTATAAAAGTCATAAATGCAGAGCAGGAGAGTAAAGAGTACATCTTTAGGGTGCCAGTTGTTCTTTATAAAAATAAAATCTTGGATGAAGGGAAACTTAGCTCAATAAAATTAATTCTAAATTTTATTAAATCTCTAACCTCCTAGATTTGGATTCTTTTTTTGACTTTTTTTCTATGAAATTAATTATTTCTGATGCTACATCGACCCCAGATGTAGTCTCAATACCTTCAAGTCCAGGAGAGGAGTTCACTTCTATAACAAGTGTTCCTCTGTTAGATTGAATCATGTCTACTCCTGCAACTGAAAGACCTAAAACTTTCACCGAGGTAATTGCTGTTTTCTTTTCCTCGGGAGTAAGAGTGTATTGTGTTGAGCTTCCTCCTAAATGTATGTTTGCTCTAAAGTCTCCAGGTTTAGCTTTCCTTTTCATTGATGCTACAACTTTATCTCCAACGACTATCGCTCTTATGTCTTCCCCTTCTGCTTCACCAATAAACTCTTGGACAAGAATATTTAAGTCAAGTCTCTTCATTGCTTCAATAGCCCCAATAGCAGCTTCATAAGTTTCAGTTAAGACAACCCCACGACCTTGAGTGCCTTCTAAGGATTTTATAACAAAAGGTGGCTCCCCAATCGTTTCTAGTACCGACCTGATATCTCTTGCAAAATGGACATACCCAGTAACTGGCATCTCCACTCCACTATTCCCCATCACCTGCAAAGCTCTCAATTTATCTCTAGCTCTACTTATTGCCGTAGAAGAATTAGCAGTAAAAGTTCCTTTTAACTCAAATTGCCTTACTACTGCAGCTCCATAGAAAGTCCAAGAGGCTGCTATGCGAGGTATTATTGCATCAAAGTGGAGCTCCTCACCAATAGCAAAAATTCTTGGTCTTGATTTTGCAATATTCATGTAGCATCTTAAGTAGCTAACAACTTGTGTTTCGTTCCCCCTATCAACGGAGACTTCATAAAGCCTTCTAGTTGAGTAAAGGCCAATATCTTGTGAGAGTATTCCTATTTTCATATTTTTTTACTTATTTTATTTTCTGTATGGACTTAAAACTTCTAGATGGATCTACAACCCACCTCTTTCCCAAAGCTTTTCTACCAACTAACATGTGGAACTCCATATTAGTCCTATCTGTTAGAGTTATTTCAATCTTTTTTATTACCCCATCTAATTTCATTGTTGTTTTTATGTACGGTCTTTTCTCTACTACTCCGTCACTACTTTTAATCCTTCGGTAACCTAGAAGCTCACTTTTTCTTATTCGCTTCTTTTTTTTCCCCGGCAAAGGAGGTATGTCAAAGTATATGAATTTTACTCCTTCTTTTTTTCTTATTCTTAGATTTCTTGCGTGAAGAGTTGCAATGCTAGCTCCCGTGTCAATCTTTGCTTTTATTTTTTTTATTTTCAAGTCAGGAAGGTCAACTAATTCTTGCCATCCAATCTCTTTTTTCTTTTTCACAACCATAATTAGAAATAATACTAAGAATATCTAAAGAATATTCATAAGACTTATTATGTTTAGTTTCATTACTACTTGCATCATGTAAATGCTAGTTATAAGTTATATAGGTGCAAACAAATTTTATTAAATATCTGAAGTATAAGCCTCTTCTGTATGCTCTACTTTTTATTCTTCTTTTTGTTATTTTTTCATTAATAAGTGGTTCTGACGGTTGGGGATCTATTGCAGATAATGAACAAACTATTGGAAAAGTTTCTAGATGGTGCGAACGTGTTAGTGGTGGTTTTCTTAGAGAACCATCTAATACACTTGGAAATTTAGGATTTATAGTCGTAGGGCTTTATATGTTCCTAACCCTTGCTAGAGACTCTTTAGCCAATAAAAGAAAACAAGATTCCATGTTCGGAAGTAGTTCTATAGCAATTCTCTATGCTTCAGCAGCTACTTTTCTAGGCCCAGGCTCAATGGCAATGCACGGAACACATACACGATTCGGTTCTTGGATAGATAATGTAAGCATGATTGCGTACATACTTATAATATGGATATATAACATAAAGAGGCTTGCAAACTTTTCTACTAAGTCTTATTTCTCAATTTATGCATTGTTGTTAACTTATTTTTCTTTTGGTTCTTGGTTTATTGGTTCAAGGCTAGGTATTGGAATTGATATGTTTGAAGTGAGTATAGGATTATGGATTTGTACTGAAGTTTTAATAAGGTACCCAAATATATACGGGAGGGTTTTCTCTGGAATTACTGTGCTTGTAGCACAACAGTTTTTTGGAAATCCAGTACTTAATGCTTTATCTAATATATCTGAAAATTGGTTTTTGATTCTTTATTTCCTACCCTCACTTATTCCAAATATAGAAACAAGCTTAAAAGTCAAGAGGCAATATTCTCCGTGGTTTTTTCTTGGCTTTATCTCATTTTTTTCAGCATTGTTAATTTGGGGGACCGGAGTTCCAAATCATCCTTGGTGTAATCCTGATTCTTGGCTGCAAGCTCATATGGTATGGCACTTATTATGTTCGTTTTCTACTTTAAGTTTTTTTAATTACTTTAGAAAAGAAACTCAACTAGGGAATTGACGAAGCAGTTTCTTCAGAGAATTCTTTTTCTATGTCCTCTATTAATCCACAATCTTGTAACACATTTTCAGTTGCTTCTCCGCCAAATACAACTCTTTCAAAAGCGACGACAGCTCTTATTTCTTCATCTGAAAGTTTTCCCTGGAATGCAGGCATTCCACCAATAGATATTTTATTTTCAGCACCATATTTAGCACCAATTTCTGACTGCCAACCCGATGAACCAAGTTGGACCCATTTTACATGATCGCTACATGTTGGAAAAGTAGTATATAAATTTCCTCCGATAAAATCTGGTCCGACGCCTCCTCCTCCATTTGACCCGTGACATCCAGCACAGGCAGCTGTTCCAGAATATATTTCTTGACCCAAAGCGATATAGTTTATTTTGTTTATATTTACTAGCTTCCCTTCAAATTTTGATCCATCACAATTAACTGCAGTTTGAGTTTTTCTATCAATGGAAAGGATTCCATTTTGCCCACATTCTTGTACATTTGAGGTGTTAATAAGGCCTATTAACAAAATCATAGGAACGATCATAAAGACAGCATTAATCCATCTTGGAATAGATATATCTGCTTTTTGTCTTATGCCCATAGTTTTATTTGCTATCACAACATTTTCACGTGACGTAATAAACTTTACGGAAGCTTCTTCTTCAGTAGCCTCTTCTACACTTTCTACAGCTTCTTCAGTAGCCTCTTCTACACTTTCTACAGCTTCTTCTTCAGTAGCCTCTTCTACACTTTCTACAGCTTCTTCTTCAGTAGCCTCTTCTACACTTTCTACAGCTTCTCCTCCAGACCATGACTGAAGAACTTCTTCTGTAGATTTTCCAGAAGCT
>Ga0115002_10010299_pt1 | contig 10077 bp, 8 predicted proteins | sample ArcticOcean_MG_C_8_FD_89576 | JGI IMG/M metagenome (GOLD analysis project Ga0115002, IMG submission 89576) | Marine microbial communities from western Arctic Ocean - ArcticOcean_MG_CB11_86 | ecosystem: Environmental > Aquatic > Marine > Oceanic | place: Arctic Ocean: Canada Basin | collected...
CCTTGTGCGATTGGCCGGGGGTGAGGAGATGGGTGTGAAGATCGACGAAGCCGGGGGTGACTAACAGGCCCGCAGCCTGAACTTGCCCGACGCCGGGGTGGACGGCCGCGAGGCCGGCGCCGATATCGGAGATACGCCCGTCGACAACCAGCAGATCAGCAATTTCGTCGCGACCGGACGTGGGGTCGATGACACGACCGCCGACGACGAGGAAGGAGGGGTGTCGCTGGTTGGTTTCTGGCATGATGCATCGTTTGTACACGGCGACCGATTACGGCGCCATGGTAGGGGGTACGAGCCCCTTACAATGGTGCCGATGAGCGAAGCAACAACCGCACCTCTCGGACGAGCTGATTTGCAGATCCACACCGCGTATGGCGATGCAATGGAGGGCGCTGAGGTGATCTTCGATCAGATCGAGGCACTGGGAACGCTGAACGTGGTGGCGGTGACGGACCACGACGACATCGAGGGAGCACTGCTGGCACGCGAGGTGCATGCGCGGGGGAGTTATTCGTTCGAGTTCGTACCGGGGATTGAAGTGACGACGCGACAGGGGCATCTGCTAGGCCTCTGGGTAGACGAGCCGTTGCGCTCGTTCCGATCGCTCGAAGAGACCGTAGCGTCGATCCACCGGCAGGGTGGTTTAGCAGTGCTCCCACACCCTTTCTCGATGCTGACGCGCTCGATCGGACGACGGCGGCTGGAGCGCACGCTGGCGATCGAGGACACCTCGGTACACCCGGACGGAATCGAGCTGGCGAACCCGACGATGTTCGGTTGGGACACACATCGAGCACAGCGACTGAACGAAGAGCGTTACGGGTTGGCAGTGACAGGCGGCTCGGACGCTCACTTCACGGAGCTGGTGGGAAGCGCATACACGACGTTCGCCGGGCGGACCTCGGAAGAGCTGCGGCTGGCGATCGTGGAGCGTCGGACCGACGGGGTGCTGGAGCGGAAGGTGCCATTGGTGGAGATCGGCCTGCGACGGCTGCTGCATCAGCAGGTGCGAGGACTGAGCGTGACACCTCGGAAGGTGCTGGGGCCACCGATCCGACGGGTAATCGGGCGGCTGCGACGCTAGGTGAGTGGTGGGTGGATGGGTGAGGTCACGTACCGACGAAACCGCTGAGATACCTCGCCCATAACTCGGTCTCACGAATCACATACCCAAGCGGTGGCATCAAGTTTGCCTCGATGGTCTCTCTACCGTAATCGACGCCGTCAACGTCAACGCGGTGTCTGTGAAGCGTGGGGGAGTTGTCGTAACGGACCAGGTCGTGTCTTGGGGATGGTGTGAGTATCCAGGAGTGGTAGCTGCACTCGCGAGTCAGCGCATAGTAAATTTCATCGCGACCGTCGACGTTCAGCCACTTGTCGACAGAACAATGCCACCACCCGATGTCTCGATACGTCCAACAACGTTGACCTCGATCAGGAGTCCCCCCAGTAGGACTCCCACCATCCGGGCACTCGCGGTTCGCAACACTGATTGCTTCACCGTCACAGAATTTTTCCGTTAGTCACTGAGTGGTGCAGCATTAGCCCCTCGGGAGTTTAAGGCCGCGTGTGGCGATGATGTTGCGCTGCACCTCGGAGGTGCCGCCGCGAATGGTGGCAGGAACAGCGGCGAGGTAGGCGCGGGCAAATTCTCCGGGCACGGTGGACTCGTCGCTGAGGTTTGAATGGAGGCCGAAAACACGGGTGCCGGTGACGGCAACGCGTTGGACGAGTTCTGAGTTGAAGAGCTTAGCGGTTGAGGCTTCGTAGTTCGGAATCATGCCGTGCTCCTGCATAGAGACGATGCGGAACGAGAACTGGAACATGACCTCGGTTTCGATGTATCGGTCGGCGATCCCGATGCGAACGGCGTTGCCGCCGGTGTGGTGCATAGCGGTGGGGACCGAGTCGTCCTTGGCGTGGTCGATCAGGGCACGGAGGGTGCGGCGTGCACCGACGGCACCATTGATGTTGGAGCGCTCGAAGTCGAGCAGGGTCATACCGACATACCAGCCGCGGTTCTCTTCGCCGACAAGATTACCGATAGGGACGCGCACATCCTCGAAGAAGGTTTCGTTGAAGTAGTGCTTGTCGTTCATGTTGGTGAGCGGGCGGAGGGAGATGCCGGTGGTGTGTATGTCGTCGATCACGACGAAGGAGATACCGCGGTGCTTCGGCGCATCGGGTTCGGTACGAACAAGGGCGAAGATAGCGTCCGCAGCGTGTGCGCCGGAGGTCCATATTTTCTGGCCGTTGATGACCCACTCGTCGCCGTTGCGGACAGCGCGGGTCTGGAGCGAGGCGAGGTCCGATCCGGAACCGGGTTCGGAGTAGCCCTGCGCCCAGCTGGTCTGGCCGGCGAGAATAGGCGGGAGGTACTTCTGCCGCTGCTCCTCGGTGCCGTGGACGATCAAGGTAGGGCCAAGCAGGTTGACGCCTGAGCCGCCGACGGCGGGGGCACCGTGCTCCGCCATCTCCTGGCGAAAGACGAACTGCTCGGTGACGGAGAGGCCACCTCCCCCGTATTCGGAGGGCCAGTGTGGGGCGATCCATCCCTGCTCGGAGAGGGCGGCGGCCCAGTCGGATGCGGCCTGACGTGCCTCAGGATTCTCGGACTTGCGGTCGAACTCCCATTGGCGTTCACCCTCGTGGGCGCTCTGCGCGAGTACGCGGTAGCGGGCGGGGAGGCGCTGCTCGATTACAGCACGGACATGGCCGCGGAAGGCCGCCTGCACGATGGTGTCGTCCCAATCCATGTCGGTACTCCTCGGAGAGCAGTGCTGAGCGCATGCGGCACGCTTATGATGCGCTATCTGAGGGAAAGGCGCAGCCGTGACCGAGATCGATTCAACACAGGCAGCGAGCGCGACGCCGGGCGGGCCGCTGTCGGGGATTCGGATGCTGGAATTTTCGCAGATCATCGCGGGGCCCGTGGCGGGGGTGTACCTGTCCGACTTGGGTGTGGACGTGGTGAAGGTGGAGCCGCCGAGGGGGGACGACCGGCGGAACACGATGGCGGTGGTGCCGGACGAGGGGAAATATTTCCAGTCGCTGAACCGGGGCAAGCGAGGGCTGGTGGTGGACCTGCAGCAGCCCGAAGGACGCGCGCTGATTCATCGGATCATTCCGACTTTCGATGTAGTGACAATCAACTACCGGCCAGGCGTGGCGGAGCGACTAGAGATTGACTACGCGACGCTGAGCGCGATCCGGTCGGACCTGATCTACGTGAACATCACCGGGTTCGGCAGGGGCGGACCGGAGTCGAATCGGGCGGGTTCGGACATCGTGGCGCAGGCGTACAGCGGGCTGATGGCGACAGAAGGTAAGACCGAGGAAAACGGGGCTCCTCGGTTCATCCAGAGCGCGCCGTACGCGGACCGTGCATCGGCACTGGTAGTGGCGATGGGGGTGTCGTCGGCGCTGTACCACCGGGCGCAGACGGGCGAGGGACAGGAACTAGAGGTGTCGTTATTGCAGACGGCGCTGGATCTCTTGTCGCGGCATGTGATGCAGGAGCCGGTACACGACGCGACGCTGCGTGATCCGATGATGGCGCAGATTCACGAACTGCAGCACACGGGACGGCCCTACTCAGAGGCGATTGGGGTCCGTGCGGATCATTTCACGCGCTACGCGACGCAGCGACTGTACTACCGCGGGTACCACACGAAGGATGGCGCCGTGGTGCTAGGTTCGCTGACGCGAGCGAATCGAGTGGGGGTGCGTCGATTGCTAGGGATTGACGATCCGACCGACGATGCGGACTTCGATGCTGCCGATCCCGGTTGGCCAGAGGAGTTCGCGGTATGGCAGGAACGGGTACAGGCGCGGATGTACGAGGAGACGGCCGACGAGTGGGTACGGCGTTTCGACAAGGCGGGTGTGCCGGCCTCGGTGGTGCACTTCGCGGAGGAGATGGGCGACGATCCTCAGGTTGAGGCGATGGAGATAATGTCGGACCTCGTTCACCCGGTGACGGGACCACAGCGAGTGGTGGGGCCGGTGGTTCGGATGTCGAAGTCGCCGCCGACGGCGCGGCGGCATGCGCCGGTGTTCGGCGCCGACACCGCGGAGGTGCTGCTGGAGGCAGGGATCGGCGCGGACGAGATCGCGGCACTGATGGCGGACGGGACGATCCTTGGCCCGGCGTAGATTGATTGTTGTTCGGTACGGCGCGAGCCCGCATTAGAACTCTGCGCGGATCGACGTTGAAACTCCGGGACAACAGGTTGATGTGATGGCGTCCGCCAGACCGCTGCCTAGCGCTGGGGGAGCCGGTCCTGGGCGTTCCAGATGCGGTCGAGGATGGGACGACCCTCGGTGGCGGGGTCCACGAACTCGGGGCGGTAGAGACCGCGGTGGAGTTCGGGAACTCCGTAGATGACGACGGGGCGGATGCGGTAGCCGAGCAGACGGTCAGCGGTAAAGCCGAGTTCCATAGCCATGCCCTGGGTGGTTTCGACGGACCAACTCTGATCGAAGACGAAGTTGCCGAAGGAGTAGGCGATCAGCCGGTCGCCACCCTCGGGTGAGCGCGCGTGCTCGACGGCCTGGACCCAGTGGGGGTGGTTGCCGAGGACGACGGTAGCGCCGGCCTCGATGGCGGCGAGGGCGTTCTCCTGCTGGAAGGCGATGGGATCCGAGGTGTACTCGATACCCCAGCCGGCGGCGACGAGGACATGGTCCGCAATGGGGAGCGCAGCAGCGACGTCTTCCTGGAGGTAGGAGGTGATGAGGGGGGCGGTGCCCGCGTTGTCTGGCCCGGCGCCGTAGAAGGCGGCGGCGATGGAGTCGTAGCCGAGGAAGGCAAAGGTGACGGGGCCATCGAGGGTTTGCACGGTGAAGAGGGCGGGAGTGCGGGCGGTCTGGAGATCCGCACCGGCGCCGGCGGTGACGAGGCCGGCCTCGTGCAGGTTATCGAGCGTGTCGAGCAGGGCGAGGGTGAGATTGCAGGCCTCCCAGCAGTCCATGGCGTGGTTGCCGGCGGTGATCACGACATCGAGGCCGGCCTCGGCGAAGACGATGGCTGCCTCGGCGGGGCCCTGGAGCGAGAAGGTCTCGATACAGGGGGTGGGGACGGAGCGGTCGGTGAGGCTGACCTCGAGTGGTGAAACGGAGATGTCGGCGGCGGCGATAAGGTCACCGGTGCCGTCGAACATGGCGTCGAGCCGACCGATTGCGGCGAGCGCCTCGTAAGTGCAGCGAGCAGGGATCAGCTCGCCGGTGGCGATCATGCCGGCGGGGTCGAAGTTGGCGACCGGCTCAAGGCCGACGATTGCGGCGAGCTGGGCGATGCGCTCGGGACCATCGGCGGCGATCCAGCGGGCGTCGCGAAGCGGCGAATCGTTGGCGGGGTCGCGGTAGGGGTCGTGGCCATCGACAACGAGTGCGAGGAGACCGATGCGCAGATCCTCGGGTTGGACGAGCGCGAGTGCGCCGGGTGTCGAGGCGACGAGGTCGAGCAGATCGGCGTCGGGGACGGTGGCAGGGAGGTCAGCCGGGGCGATGCCGAGCGCGGAAGCCACGTGAGCTGCCTGGGAAGCGGGGAGCAGTGGGGTGATCGGCACAGCGCCGCCACCGAACTCAGACCAGTCGGAGGCTTCGCCACGAAGGGCGCGCAGGACCTGGTCACGGGTGAGTTCGAGAACGTCGCGGCGTTGGTCGGTCACGGCGGCCCAGCGGGCGAGGACGATCGGCTCGGCACCGGCGAGTGGTTCGTCGGTGATGGTCATGGCAGCGACGGTCGAACCGCGAGCGAGTTCGATGCCGGGGGCGGAGCCGAGGGCGGCAGCGATGCGTTCGCGTTCGGCAGGGTCGGCGATCTGGACGGCGACGGGAGCAGGCGTAGGAGTCCGTGGCACTACGACCGTGGCGGCAAGAGGCACCCGGGTAGGTTCGCTGGTCGGGCCCGAGTCGCCCGAGTTACAGGAGGCGAGCAGGACGCCGGCAAGCAAGAGCGACACGAGGCGCAACGGCGGCAGGGTCACGAGTTGCCCCGGAAGGCGACCGGGGGTTCGCCGATATCGCCCCACCACACGACCTCGGGGGTGAGACGGACGCCGGCGGAGTCGAGGACGCGGCGTTGGACCTCGGCCATGAGCGCGGCGATATCGGCGGTGGTGGCGGAGCCGTCGTGGACGATGAAGTTGGCGTGCAGCTCGCTGACCTGGGCACCGTGGACGGCGAGGCCCTTGCAGCCGGCAGCTTCGATCAGACGACCGGCGTGGTCGCCCTCGGGGTTGCGGAAGATGGAGCCGGCGTTGCGCTCGGCGGTAGGCTGGCTGGCCTGGCGGGCCTCAAGCAGGCGCGTCATCTCGGCCTCGCACTCGATGCGGGGGCGCGGTTCGAGGGCGAGCGTTGCTTCGAGGACGATGTCGCCGCTGCCTCGGAGGTTGGAGCTGCGGTAGTCGAAGTGCAGGTCACCGCGGGAGAGAGTGACGACCTCGGAGGCACGGAGCACCTGGACAGAGTCAACGAGCGGGCCGATTTCTCGGCGGTCGCTGGTACCGGCGTTGCTCTGGAGTGCACCACCTACGGTGCCGGGGATGCCGATGGCGAATTCGGTGCCGCCGAGGTTGTGGATAGCAGCAGCACGAGCGAGTGCGGGGAGCATGACTCCGGATCCGACGATGACGTGGGTGCCCTCGAAGGCAGTGTCGCCGCAGGCACGACGGAGGGAGAGAACGATCGCCTCGATGCCTTCGGCGGCTATGAGGACATTCGAGCCTCCACCGAGGACACAGATCGGCAGGTCAACCGAGAGCGCCCACTCGACAATGCGACGTGTGTGCTCGATGGTATCGGGCTCGGAAAAGTAAGCAGCAGGGCCACCAAGGCGCATGTAGGTGTGGCGAGCTAGGGGTTCGTCGCGGGTGAGTGCGAGTTCGGAAGGCGGCTCTGGAAGCGCAGGCATGCCTCGATGTTAGTGTGCGGAGCGAGCAAGCGCCCCCCGGAGGGGTCCCTACAGGGATGGGCGCTGGAGGTGAAACTCAGTTGATCTCTGGTACGCGTGGCCGATACGGAGTGCGCGAGCGTCCTCGAACAGTGCAGTGGAAATCATCAAGCCCGTGGGGAGGCCATCAGCATCGAAGCCGTTCGGGATGCTGATCGAGGGTTGGTGGGAGTTGTCGAAGACTGAGGTGTTGCGGAATTTTGCCTGGGGTGGACGCTCCTCGGTGGGATCATTCGCGATTAGTTCGGGGACGATCGGGGACGTGGGGATGACGTAGGCATCGATACCGACGAGAGCGGTTTCGTAGGCGGATTCGAACTGTTTCCGATATTCGAGCGCGCGAATGTAGCTGGCGACGGGGGTCCCGAGGCCGGCGAGCATGCGGTGCTTCTGTGGTTCAGCGATACCGTTGCCTTGCAACGCTGTCTCGTTGTAGGTGCCAGCCTCGGCGAGGATGATCGCGCCGACGCGCGCTCGCCAGTTGTCTTCGCCTTGGATTGGTTCACGGCGCTCGATGGTAGCGCCGAGTTCGCGCAGTACTTCAAGCGAGTGCTCGAAGTTCTGGAGGACAGCGTCTGCACAGCCCTCGAGCAAGCTGGGGATGACAGCGAAGCGCATGCCATCGATACCGTTGCCGATGCCGCCAACGTAGTCTTCGCCATCGCGGTTGGCGGAGTCTCCGTCTCGCGGGTCGGGACCGGCGATGGCCGAGAGCATGATGGCGCAGTCCTCGGCAGTACGAGCCATGGGGCCGGCGTGGTCAAGGGTGAGCGAGAGCGGGAGGATACCCCCGCGGCCAACGAGGCCGTAGGTGGGCTTGTGTCCGGTGATGGAGCAGAAGGCGGCAGGGATACGGATGGATCCGCCCGTGTCGGAGCCAAGGGCACCAAGGGCCTGTCCGGAAGCGACGGCGGCGCCAGAGCCACCGGAGGAACCACCGGGAACGTGGGCCATGCTCCAAGGATTGCGGGTGGGACCGTAGTGGGCGTTGTTGGTGGTGCCGCCGAGGGCGAGTTCGTGGGTGTTGGTCTTTCCCACGATGACGGCGCCGGCCTCACGGAGCATGCGGACGGCGGTCGCGTCATCGGAGGGAACGCGCTCGTTGTAGGCGGCCGTGCCGCCAGCAGTGATCACGCCGGCGGTGTCGTAGAGGTCTTTGACGGCGATTGGAATGCCGTCAAGCGCGCCTCGACGTTGGCCAGTCTCCATGCGGGCGGTCGACGCGGCAGATTCAGCGCGGGCGGAGTCCTTCATCAGGCGGACGAACGAGTTGAGGCGCCCGTCCGTCTCCTCGATGCGCGCGAAGGTGGCGTCGAGCAGATCCGTGGGCGAGAGGTCGCCGGCGTCGATCTGGCGGCTCGCATCGGCGATGGAATCCGGGATCTGAACGTAGGACATCGGCAGGCCTTTCGCGGAACCTCGAATACGGCACGCTGAACGTGGAAGTTATGGGCATCGATTCCAATACGAACGGATGCTAGCAAGTTCGTGTTGCTAGATGGTGCCAAACCGCTTGGTTGACCTTGCGCACAAGCGCTGACAAAGATCGCGGAAGCCTCACCCGCAGGACCCCTCATAGGAGACGCCATGATCGACTTCGGACTTGTCGACGCACTTGATGCCGAAGCCGTCGGTGCGCCGGGCCAGCGGACGTTTCGCGTGCGCGCGAACAAAGATGGCAGCTACGCAGCGCTGTGGATCGAAAAAGAGCAACTCATGCTGCTAGGGCGCTCATTCTCGCAGTTGCTGGCGGAGCGATCGAAACAGCGAGGGCAGGCCGTCAGCTCCGTAGCGGAGATGGGGCCGTTCCCAGCAACGCCACAGGTAGAACTACAGATCGCACGACTCGGGCTGGATTTCGACGAGGACAGCGAACACATCGTGCTGCTGGTGGATGATACCGGGGCGTTGGAGCGCGGTGACACTCCAACATTTCGGATGGAGATCAACCGCTCGCAGGCAGTGGCACTGATCCGATTGATCGAGAATGTAGTGGCCGGTGGGCGGCCACTCTGCCCGCTGTGCAACAGAGTCCTTGAGGACGATGGAAGCTGCATCGCGTGCCCCGGTAGCAACGGACACGCGAAGGAGCTTCCGTTACCACCGCTCGTGAGCGAGGACTAACGCAGCGCGAAGACTCTCCGATCCCTCAACTTGAAGCAATCGGATCCGCTCTGTGAGGCTGGTTACTGAGGGCGGATGAGCAGCACGGCTGCGGTGGGAGTGTTGCGAGCGACGTAATCTGCGACGGAACCCAGCAGCACGCGCTTAATGCCAGAGCGGCCGTGGGTGGCGATGATCACGAGGTCACAGCCGAGGCGTTCCACTCCATCTTGGATCGCCTGGGAGGCGTTTCCCTCAACGACCTCGGTCGAGACACAGGCGGCATCGATGCCGCCTGCGACAATTTGGGCGACAGCACCGTCGAGGTTGATACGGGCAGACTGGCGCTGGGCTTCGACTGCGATCTCGGCGATCTCGACCGTGAGTTCGCCGCTGGGGACCGGCTCGATGGTAGCAGGGGTAGCTTCACTGATGATGTGGGCGACGGAGTCGATGACCTGTAGCAGGATGATTTCAGCGCAGACACCCGTCGCGACTGCGATGGTATGCGGGATCGCCTGATGAGAGAGGTCCGAGCCATCCAGTGGCAACAGGATTTTCTTATACATATTTGGTCTCACCTCTCGCGAAGTCGTCATCGAATCGACTCGGACCGGACGGGACGAATGATAGGCGGGCCATGCGTGAAGCGCCATGTGCAGAGGTTCGAATTCGGAGTGATTGACACCTGTTCGAGTGGCTGATGATTGCTAAGATCCGGTCCGGAAACTCCAGTAGCAGATCACGAAATGAGCACTCCGATGGCGTTCGACCTCCGACACCGAAGCAGCACGCTGGTTGATGGACCAGACCGCGCGGCGGCGCGTTCGATGTTGCACTCCGTCGGCTATTCGAGTGACGACCTGAAGAAACCACTGGTGATGGTGGCTCACGAGTGGATCGGCACGATGCCGTGCAACTACAGCCAGCGTGCACTGGCGCAGCGAGAGATGGCGGGAATTCGCGAGGCCGGTGGGACGCCACTGGAGGTGAACACGGTCTCGATCAGCGACGGC
>Ga0115002_10010300_pt1 | contig 10077 bp, 7 predicted proteins | sample ArcticOcean_MG_C_8_FD_89576 | JGI IMG/M metagenome (GOLD analysis project Ga0115002, IMG submission 89576) | Marine microbial communities from western Arctic Ocean - ArcticOcean_MG_CB11_86 | ecosystem: Environmental > Aquatic > Marine > Oceanic | place: Arctic Ocean: Canada Basin | collected...
CACGACTACCGCGGGCCTTCATAGCTTCAAGGGAATCCCTTTCGCAGCACCTCCCGTAGGCGAACGACGGTGGCGAGCGCCGGAACCTCCCGAATCCTGGTCGGGTGTACGCCCTGCCACAGACTGGGGTAAACAGGCATGGCAACAGGCGACCGGTGACGACGGTATGCTGTCTTTCGTCTTCAACTCCCGCAACGCCGCCTTCCGTGACGAGGACTGCCTGCAACTGAACGTCTGGACACCCGGCGTTGACGACACGAAGCGCCCGGTGCTGGTGTGGATTCATGGCGGGGGTTTCGGCGGTGGTACGGGAGGCACCCCAACCTATGACGGTACTAAACTCTCGGCCCGGGGCGACGTTGTGGTCGTGACGATCAACTATCGCGTGGGTGCATTCGGATTTCTCAATCTGACTGAGGTGACGAACGGGCGCATTCCCGCCACCGGCAACGAGGGCATACTTGATCAGATCCAGGCGCTGAAGTGGATACGCGAGAATATCGCCGCGTTTGGCGGCGACCCGGGTAACGTCACCATCTTCGGCGAATCCGCTGGGGGAATGAGTATCGGTGCACTACTGGCGATAGAGTCGGCAAAGGGACTGTTTCATCATGCCATGGCGATCAGTGGAGCGGCGAGCGTTGCACATACTCTCCCGAAGTCCATTGAAATGGCGGAGGGGATATTGGGCCAGCTCGAACTGTCGGGTAAAGACGTCGACAAGCTTATGTCGCTTGACCCGGAAGTAATTCTGGATGCCGCCACAGGATTCAGGTTGCCGGGTGTTGGTATGATGTTTCAACCTTGTATTGACGGCACGGTGATAAAAGAATTACCGCTTGAGACAATAAAAAAGGGCTCGGCGGACGGTATTGATGTTCTGGTTGGTACGCAGCGAGACGAGTGGCGTGGATTCACAATGATGAATCCGACCACAGCCAATCTTGATGAGCAGGGACTAATTGCCGAGATTGCACACAATGTCTCGGGCGCCGAGGAGCTGATAGCTGCATATCGGAAGATCCGCGACGCGCGTGGCGCTCCCACGGACCCGGCCTCGCTCTATGCGGCGATTGAAACCGACCGGAAGATGCGAATGCCTGCAATAGACCTCGCGGAGGCATTGGATGAATGCGGCCAGTCTGCCTATCACTATATCTTCGCGGGAGAATCGCCCTGGGAAGGCGGCATATGTGGTGCGCCGCACGCAATTATCATTGGCTTCGTATTCGGTACGCATGCGATGAGCGAGGCAAGCGCCAGGTTTTTTGGCCAGGGTGAAGCTGCAGACACGCTCTCCGCGAACCTGCAGGATGCAATAGTCAACCTTGCCCGGACCGGTAACCCACGAACAGATGCGCTGGCCGACCTGACCGCCTACGATACGAAAACCCGTGTTACCGCAGTCTTCGGCAGCCCGGTTTCGGTCGAAAGTGCGCCCTATGAGGAGGAACGTTGCCTTTGGGTCGGCCGTGAGGTGAGTGAGCCATTTGGAACGACCCGATGGTAAGGAACAAACAATAGAAACGGACGAACCATGAACGACGAAACCAAATACGATTTTGCCAGTGTCGACTGGATTGCCATCGCGCGGGAGTATCTGGAGGGACAGACTAAGGATGTCGATCTTTCCGGCATCAACGTTTCGTTTAACGAAGTATTCTCGGATGCTCCGGCACATCTGAATCCGAATGCTGAGGGGAAGATAGGTTGGTACATGCGCGTCGCGGATGGCTGCCTCGAGGTGGCGGCAGGCATATTGCCAGCCCCCGATCTGAGAGTTGGTTGCGACTATGAGACAGTGCTGCCTGCCGCACGCAGATTGTCGACGGACGAGCCCCTGGACGACGCGACACGGCAGGTGTTGACAGATTCTATTGTCCGGGAAGGTGATGAGAACGCGACGGCGGAATTAGACTGGATGCGAGGGTTACACGATGTAATGGCGGTCAGAACCAGGTGATTGTTTCTCGCGCCGCTGGTCAGATAATAACGAGTAAAACAGAGTCGTAAGGTAAGTAAGTATTGGTTAGTGAAGAACGCTAGCAAAATGAAGTAGTAAAACAAACAAGGCCTTTAGGGAGGACCTAATTATGGGAACGATAGTAACTTATCCAAGAGATAGACACCCAGACAAGAAGCAGTTGACACCCGCTGACATCAAAGATGATATGGATCGAGCGATTCTCGCCAGAGTCTTGCTCGAAAATGTTCGCAAGTGGGTCGCGGATCCGACCCGGGATGTGATTTACGGCATGGATCTACCTCAGGGCAAGCCAGCCCCGAAGTTAACTGACGAGGAGATCGAGGAGCGGGACAAGGCCGGGTTGGGATCATACGGCCACACCACCATTATTGACGCTTATGACCTCGATCTGTATGAGTCCTACATGTACCCACCGCTGCGAATGCCGGAAAAACCGCAGATCATGGTGTCGTATTGGGACATGAACCAACAGGGGGCGGTCAAATTCATGGAGGGTCGCTTCATGATCAAGGCTTTGTGTCCTGACGGGATCGAGTCATGGCTGACCCTCCTTATTCCAGTGCCGAATTTTCACACCGCGCTGGAGGGTAACTGCTGGGGATGGCCTAAATACGTGGCGGATGAGATGACGGTAGAGAAGGAACACTCTGAAGTCATTTATGAGGGCAAACCCAGTTGGACCATGGATTTCACCCCGGGCGGCGTCGATGATGCCACCATTGCGCAGCTGAAGGCACAAGGCACCGAGGGCGGCAACACGGTGTCGTTTCACATCAACGGCGGCGGAATGACGTTGCTGAGGCAGGGTACGGGCCCCTCCGATGGTCCTCGGCCCGGGATGCATTTTGCTGAGTGGGAGCCGGGCATGATCAAGACCTGGATCCGGCCTGAGGACCCTGTTTCCGGACTGATACCACCTGATTGTGTGACGCCGGGCGTTTGGCAACGCTCCTTTGGCACCGGCGGTGGTGGCGGTGGCGGCGGTATGTACAAGGTGAAGTCTAAGTAAAAAGTATGAGTAGAAGTCTGAGTAGAAGTATGAGTAAGAAGTATGAGTAAGAAGTATGAGTAAGAAGTGCGAGTAAGAAGTGCGAGTAAATAAAACGAGAGTATTTAAGGGAGAACTTAGTTTATGGGCACGATAGTAACGTATCCAAGAGAAAAACACGCAGATGGAAAGCAGTTCGATTTCAGGAATGTAAAAACTAACGATGATCGAGCGATCATGGCCAGAATTCTGCTTGAGAACGTTCGCAGGTGGGTCGCCGACCCGACCCGTGATGTTATCTACAACATGGATCTGGACATGGGACCGCCACGCGATGCGCCCACGCCGGAGCAACTCGAAGAGATGGATAAGGCAGGCGCTGGAACCTTCGGCCACACCACCATTATCGAGCCTGCTGACCTTAAGCTCTACGAGTCATACGTGTATCCACCGCTGCGCATGCCCGAAAAGCCTCAGGTGATGGTGTCTTATTGGGATATGAACCAGGGCATCGTCAATTTCATTGAGGGCCGGATGATGGTCAAGGTGTTGTGTCCGGATGGGCTCGAGTCATGGCTCGTCATCCTGATACCGGTGCCGAACTTTCACACCGCACTTGAAGGCAATTGCTGGGGATGGCCTAAGTATGTCGCTGATGAGATGACGGTGGAGAAGCCGCACTCTGAAGTCATCTACGAAGGCAAACCCAGCTGGACCATGGACTTCACCCCGGGCGGCGTCGATGACGCCACCATAGCGCAGTTGAAGGAAAACGGGGTCGAAGGCGGCAATACGGTTTCGTTTCACATCAACGGTGGCAGTATGTGTTTGCTGAGGCAGGGACAAGGTCCCGAGGCAGCTCGTGACAACTATGCGAACCATACCTATTTTGCCGAGTGGGAGCCGGGCATGATCAAGACCTGGATCCGGCCTGAGGACCCAGCTTCCGGTCTGCTACCACCGGATTGCGTGACGCCGGGTGTCTGGCAGCGTTCCTTTGGTAAAGGCGGTGGCGGTGGCGGCGGCATGTACAAGGTTAAGTACTAGTAATACGTACGACCAGGCTTACCAGCACTTGTAGAAGTGCTTGTAAGCATACGTAGTTTTCAAACCGCCCTCGAATGCAACATTTTGGCGTTTGGCAGCGGTTCTACGGCACCGGTGGCAATGACGCTAGTGGCATGTACAAAGTCAAAGGAGTCTAACGATGACGGCTGAGCCCTTTACAATCGATATACCTGACGAGGCGCTGGTCGACCTGCGCGAGCGCCTGCAACGGACCCGCTGGCCCACCGAATTCAGGCCTGAAGCCGGCTGGGAATACGGTACCAACCTCGCGTACATGCAGGAACTCTGCGCCTACTGGCGGGATGGCTACGACTGGCGCGCGCAGGAAGCACACCTGAACCGCCTCGACCACTTTAAGCGAGAAGTCGACGGTTTTAACCTGCATTACGTTCACGCAAAGGGAAAGGGCCCGAATCCCATGCCCCTGGTGATCACGCACGGCTGGCCCAGTACCTTTTATGATTTCGACAAGATCATAGAACGACTGGCGGATCCGGGCGCCCATGGTGGCGATCCGGCAGATGCCTTCGATGTCGTGATTCCCTCGATGCCGGGTTACGGGTTTTCTGAGAAACCCTCGGTAGCGGGTTACGCCCCAACGCGAGTCGCTGAATTGTGGGATAAGCTAATGGTAGACCTTGGCTACCAACAGTACGGCGCTTATGGCGGCGACTGGGGCAGTACCATCACCGGCGTGATTGGAAGGAACCATGCAGACAACGTCGTAGGCGTTCACCGTTTGGTAGGTAGTATCCCGCGAGTAGAGCCAAAACCCGGAGAGAGAATCGCGGATGGCGGCGGATACGGTCACATCCAGAGTACACGACCGCTCACGCTTGCCTACGGGATAACCGACTCCCCTGCAGGTCTGGCAGGCTGGATCGTAGAAAAGTGGAAAGCCTGGAGCGACTGCGGTGGCGACATCGAATCGCGTTTCACCAAGGACGAGCTACTGACCACGGTCGCGCTTTACTGGTTCACCGAAACGGCTTACAGCAGCGCCCGCCTGTATTACGAGAACGCGAGCAACAATACTGCCGATAGTGATCCTCGTCGAATTGAAGTACCCACTGGTTATGCTGTCTGTCGATGGCTACGCCAAACGCGGGAAGAACTCACCGAGCAATCCAACCTCGTGCACTGGACAGAATTCAACAAAGGGGCACACTTCATGGCAGGCGAAGAACCGGAGCTGCTTGCCGAGGACATTCGCAAGTTCTTCCGGCCGTTACGCTAATCGACATGTACTGCGATGAATGGGGAATCGGTCGTGGATAGGAGCATCAAACTGAACGACGAACAGATTCGGCGCTTCATCTGCGATGGCGTCCTGTTACTCGACAGCGGCCTCTCCCCCGAAATAAATCAGCAAATCTTCGACAAGATGCAATGGAGTATCACCCGGGAATTCTACATGGGGAATAATGTGCTGGCCCGAATTGCCGAGTTACAGCGCGTGCTGGATGCCCCAGTAATCCACGGCGCCCTGCAAAGCATTCTCGGAGACGACTACATTCTGCATCCACATCGATCCATGCGTGCCAGCGAACCACTCGATGAAGCCGCGCGGGAACTGACGCTGAAGGGTGACGAGCATGGTCCACCCATGGGCGAAGGATCGACGGGAAACAGCACCTGGCACCAGGACGGACAGTGTCCCCTCGGCCGCTCCCGGTATCATGTACCCCGGGTCGCCATGATCCTGTACTTTCCCCAGGATACGCCCGTCGAACGTGGCCCCACTCGACTCATTCCCGGCACGCAGCTGCACGCCAGTCTGAATGAAAGCGACTATCCGTTAGCGTTTGTTTCCGACGGTATTAAGGCTGGCACATGCCTGTTGATTGCATTTGATATCGGCCATGCAGCGCTCAGCAACCTGACGGACATCAGTCGCTATATGTTCAAGTTTGTATTCCTGCGTAGAAGTAACCCTGTGGCGCCTAGCTGGTGTGGTGGTGAAGGCGCATGGCAGCCGCCCCAGACGCGCCTTAGTAATTTCGAACACAGTAAGGCCTGGTCCTACATCTGGGACTGGATGCGCGGCGCACCGCACTTCACCTCCGGCGAGCCCAAAGAAGTACAACGACTCATTGGGTTACTGAACGGCCTCGACGAGGAGGCCCGACTTGAAGCCATCTACGAACTCGCCGGTATGGGTGCCGATGCAATTGGACCACTGCAGGAAAACTTACTGCAACACGCGAACCTGGGGCATGAGATCGGTGTCCCTTACCACCGAGAGAAAGCAGGCGCGTTCGTATCGGAGGGTGATCCGAATGAGCGCCGTTGGAATGAAATCGCAGTTGTACCACAGGACGAAGCATACGCACTGGGGGCCATGGGCGAGGTCGCTGTACAACCGCTCATTAGCTTGTTAAAGCACGACGACGCCTGGATCAAGATCAATGCCGCCTTTGCCCTGGGTGAGATCGGTGCAACCGCTGGCGGCGCCATGGCCGATTTGGCGGAACTGCTTGCACATGAACTTCATCAGGTGGCGCGAGTAAGTCTCGATGCCATGGCCTTTATCGGCACCAACATCCGCATTGCGCTGCCCGCTATCCATAAACTGCTGACCGTACACAATCCAAACTGGCAGGAGCCGACCCAGCGACAGGGCTGGACCGGGGAAAACCAGGCGCGGTTTAACGCAATGTGCGTCTTGTTGAATGCAGACATACCCGTGGATGAACTGGAAGATCTGCTGGTAACCTGCCTCGACGATAGCAGTGGTTACATACAGGCGCTGGCACTGGAAGCGCTCACTCGAGAGCGTGGCAGTGAGGACCGAGAGGGGCTGCGGCATGCGCTTAACTATCTGAAATTACATCGTTGGGACGACACCCTGGCAAACGGTTATCGTGTTTCCTGAGCTGAGAGTTGTGATACGGGGTGGCTCGAAAAAGCGAGTAAACTCGACCTATACTGAGAATCCCTTGATGGAAAGAGGAAAACCGGAGTGAAACGTAAGAGCATCAAACTAGATGACGAACAGATTCGGCGGTTTATCTGCGATGGCGTCCTGGTGCTTGATAGTGGCCTCGATCCCGCCATCAATCAACAAATTTTCGACAAGATTCAATGGAACAACACCCGGGAATTTAATATGGGGAACAACGTGTTACCCCGGATTGCCGAGTTGCAACAGGTGCTGGATGCCCCGGTGATCCACGGCGCCCTACAGAGCGTTCTCGGGGACGACTACATTCTGCATCCACATCGCTACATGCACGCGAGCGAGCCATTGGACCAGGCGGCGCGCGACCTGACTCTGAAGGGTGATGAGCATGGACCACCCATGGGCGAAGGATCGACGGGCAACAGCGCTTGGCACCAGGACGGTCAGTGTCCCCTCGGGCGGTCTCGTTATCATGTACCCCGGCTCGCTATGATCATCTACTTTCCGCAGGACACTCCACCTGAACGTGGCCCTACCCGACTTATTCCCGGCACGCATCTGCACGCCTGTCTGAATGAAAGCGACTATCCGTTTGCGTTTGTCGGGGATAAGATCAAAGCGGGCACGTGCCTCATGATCGCGTTTGATATCGCCCATGCTGCGCTTAGCAACCGAACGGACATGAGTCGGTATATGTTTAAGTTCGTGTTCATGCGTAGGCACAATCCCGTGGCGCCTAGCTGGAACGGTGGCGATGCCGCCTGGCAGCCACCCCAGGCGCGCCTGGGCCAATACGACCATAGCAAAGCCTGGTCCTTTATCTGGGACTGGATGCGTGGTGCGCTTTGCTCCACAACCACCGACAAGGCGACCGACATGCAGCGATGGATTGGGCGGCTCAACGGGGTCGACCAGCAGGCCCGGCTTGAAGCCATCTACGAACTGGCCGACATGGGCGCCGATGCTATTGGGCCGTTGCAGGATAGCCTGCTACAAAGCACTGACCAGGGGCGTGAAGTGGCCGTGCGGTACCACCGAGACGAACTAGGCGCGTTTGTTCCGGAGGGTGACCCGTATGAGCGCCGTTGGAATGATATCGCGTGTGTGCCGCAGGATGAGGCCTATGCCCTGGGCGCCATGGGAGAGGTCGCAGTAGATTCCTTGATCGCCTTGCTGAAGCACGACGACCCCTGGATTAAGATCAACGCGGCCTTCGCTCTCGGTGAGATCGGTGCTCCGGCTGGCCGCGCTATGGCCGACCTGGTGGAACTTCTCGGCCATGAACTTCATCAGGTCGCGCGAGTGAGTCTCGATGCGATGGCTTTTATCGGCACTAACACCCACGTCGCGCTGCCAGCCATTCATAAACTGCTGACCGTGCACAATCCAGACTGGCAGAAGCCTTCCCTGCGAGGTGGAGGTTGGAGCGGTGAAAACCAGGTGCGGTTCAATGCGTTATGCGCCTTGTTGAATTCCGACATCCCGGTGCATGAGCTGGAAGATTTGTTGATAGCCACCCTCGACGACGATACTGGTTATGTGCCTGCGCTGGCGCTGGAGGCACTCACGAGTGAGCGTGGTGGTGAGGATCGCGAGGGGCTGCGGCAGGCGCTTAACTATCTGAAACTACATCGCTGGGACGATACGCTAGCAAATGAACGTCGTGTTTACTGACTCGCCCGGCACAGTTGCCGAACTCAACAATCGCAATAATATTAGGAGGTTATGATGGGAGCACTCGAGGGTTTGCGTATTCTCGATATGACGCAATATGAGGCGGGACCAGGCTGCACCCAGGCGCTTGCCTGGCTTGGCGCCGATGTCGTGAAAATCGAGTCCCACGACGGCGATCCGGCCCGAGGTCCTGCGGGGCATGGCGAAGGCTTTCTGTTGTGGAACGGTAATAAGCGTAGCCTCTCGATCGATCTGCGCAACCCAACAGGCCGGGATCTGCTGCTAAAAATGCTACCAAACTACGATGTGTTCGTCGAAAACTTCAGCCCGGGTTCCATGGAGCGGCTCGGTCTTAGTTATGAAGAAATGAAAGCCGTGAACGCTGGGATCATCTACGCCCGTATCAAGGGTTATGGGTTATCCGGTCCCTGGTCCGGCTATAAATGTTTCGACATGGTTGCCCAGGCAGCCGCGGGTGCATTTTCCATCACAGGAGAAGCCGATGGGCCACCCATGCGCCCGGGGCCGACAATGGGTGATGCTGGCACCGGTGTGCAAATGGCGCTCGCAATCACTGCCGCCTACGTGCAGAAGCTCAAAACTGGTCAGGGTCAGATGATCGAAGTTTCGATGCAGGAAGCGATGACATGGTACCTGCGCACGGCCGTAGGCTCCGGGAAATTCGGTACGAGACCCGCGCGAAGAACTGGCAACGGTACAAATCCAACGACCATGCTATATAAGGCCAAAGGCGATGGGCCGAACGATTACGTTTTTATCATGGGGACCACAGATCCAATGTGGGTGAATATGTGTAAAGCGATGGATCGTCCCGATCTTCATGAAGATCCAAGGTTTGCCACACGCCAGGACCGCCTGGACAATGCAGAGGTGCTTAAACCTGAAATTGCCGCCTGGGTATCCCAACGGGACAAGTACGCCGCGATGCATGAACTTTGTGAAGTGGATGTACCGGCGAGCGCCGTATTAGACACTAAGGATCTATACGAAATCCCACATCTGGTTGAACGAGGGTTTGTCCACGAGGTCGAGCATCCTGAGCTTGGGATGATTAAAGTGCTGGGTTGGGCACCTCGACTGTCAGAGAGCAACGTTTCGATCAAGGCAGCACCAGTACTGGGTCAGCACTCCCGCGAAGTGGTTGCAGAAGACCTTGGCCTGGATGATCACGAAATCGACGCGTTAATTGCCGATGGCGTGATCCGAGGTTAGTCAGGGTGAATATCGATCAGCAAGCGCGACAGAGTTTCGGCGAGCAGGTGCGCGTCGAGGGTCCGCTCGCAGCCAGTGGTGCAGGATTGCGCATCAGCGGAGTTGATTTGTGCGCACCGCTCAGCCCCGAACAAGTCACCTGTCTGCTCGATGCATTGAGCCAGTACCGCATTGTATCCCTGCCGGGTCAGGACCTGGCAGCGTTCTCGCTTGCTGGCTTTGAGC
>Ga0115002_10010301_pt1 | contig 10077 bp, 9 predicted proteins | sample ArcticOcean_MG_C_8_FD_89576 | JGI IMG/M metagenome (GOLD analysis project Ga0115002, IMG submission 89576) | Marine microbial communities from western Arctic Ocean - ArcticOcean_MG_CB11_86 | ecosystem: Environmental > Aquatic > Marine > Oceanic | place: Arctic Ocean: Canada Basin | collected...
ATCGTTTTCCAGCTCGTCCAGCGTGTAGCCAACCGCCAGCCGCGCGGCCACCTTGGCGATCGGAAAGCCTGTGGCCTTGGAAGCGAGCGCGGAGGAGCGTGAGACGCGGGGGTTCATCTCGATAACGATCATCCGCCCGTCTTTCGGGTCCAGGGCGAACTGGATGTTCGAGCCCCCGCACTCGACGCCGATCTTGCGGATTATCGCCACCGCCGCGTCGCGCATCGTCTGGTACTCGGTGTCGGATAGCGTCTGGGCCGGGGCCACCGTGATAGAGTCGCCCGTGTGCACCCCCATCGGGTCGAAATTCTCTATCGAGCAGATGATCGATACGTTGTCGGCCAGATCGCGCATAACCTCAAGCTCGTATTCTTTCCAGCCGAGCGCGCTCTCCTCCAATAGCACCTGCCTCGTCGGGCTCTCGGAGATCGCCCACTCCAAAAGGCCCTCGAACTCCTCCGCCCGCCAGGCGATCGCTCCTCCGCTGCCCCCAAGCGTGAACGCGGGCCTCAGGATCATCGGAAAGGCGATGAGCCCTGCCGCCGCGCGGCCCTCCTCAATCGTATGAACCGTCCGGCTTCGGGGGACGTTGAGGCCAATCTCCTCCATCGCTTTTTTGAACAGCTCCCGATCCTCGGCCCGCTGAATCGCCAGAAGCTTGGCCCCGATGAGCTCGACGCCGAAGCGCTCAAGCACCCCAGATTCAGCCAGTTCGACCGCCACGTTGAGCGCGGTTTGCCCGCCCATCGTGGGGAGCAGCGCATCGGGCCGCTCTTTTTCGATAATCTGCTCGGCCACCTCGGCCGTCACCGGCTCGACATAGGTCGTCGCCGCCATCTCGGGGTCGGTCATGATCGTCGCCGGGTTCGAGTTGACAAGAACGACATCGTAGCCCTCCTCCCTCAGCGCCTTGCAGGCCTGGGTGCCCGAGTAGTCGAACTCGCACGCCTGCCCGATAACAATCGGGCCCGCACCGATAACCATGATTTTCTTAATGTCTGTTCGTTTTGGCATTCGCTAGATATTCCTCAACCTTTCTATATGACGCCCTCCCGGCGGGAGGGGGAACTTTTCTCTTCTTTCCCTGATTTGGGACTGAATTTTCTATTCCTGCCCTCCAAGCGTTTCCCTTATAGACTCCAAAACACCCTTAACACTTCTCATCACTTCGCTGTTCCAGGAGCGAACCACCTGAATTCCCTCGGCGGCGAGCGCCCTCGTTCTTTCCGCATCGTATTCGGCCCGCCCGGCATGGCCGCCGCCATCCACCTCCAAAGCCAGCCGCGCCTCGTGGCAGTAAAAATCCAGAAAGAACAGACCGACTGGGTGCTGGCGGCGGAATTTCTCGCCAAGCCCGCTATCTCTCAGATGCCACCAGAGCTTGCGCTCCGCCTCGGTCGATTCCCGCCTGGGTTCGCGCGAGCAGGCCTTCATTTCGTTTCATTGAGCGGCGGCTTGGGCATGGCTAAATTTTAATTCCTTTACTCTTTCCCTCAGCCCAACGTTTGGGGTTCATGGGCGGGCAGATTGTTAGAGAGACGCTACTTATTCCCTCACCTCAACTCTCTCCAGGGGGAGAGGGTTAAGGTGAGGGAGGTTTTGATCTAACCCATCAAAATCCTCTTACTGCTCGGAATCGAAATCACCACCGAGACCGCGAGCGTCCACCAGCCAGCCCGCGTCCAATCGCCCCCTGTGTAGCCCGCTACCAAGAACCCTATCGCCACCCCGCTCAGAAACTTCGACGTGATATGCCCATACAAAAGCGGCGCCGGCAGCGAACGGAACCTTCTGACCCATGTAGAGAACATTGCTGGATCTCCTTTGGCGGCGGGAATTACATCCAAAAACCCATTCTATTCTTACGTAATCCTGAGCGTTTAAGTTCTTTGTCCGGGCAGTGAATACTTCACGAAACCTCTCCATCTTCCTGATCAACCACTCATGCTGATCAGGCCAAAGTTCTGGATTTGATACATCGATATTTATTTCTCTTATCATTATTCGGCTTTCCTTATTCCAATCTTCCTCGCCACTCCAAACAATTCCCGCCACTAAAGCTTCTCTCCGAACTCATCTTCAATTTCTTTTCTGTCACTTCGAAGAAGACAAAAATGAGGTTTTGCTTCAAGCCCATCCAAAACTAACTCGGCCAATATTTGATTCTCGCGAGCATTCATTTTTATTTTGAGATAAAAATTCAACTTTTCGTGTGTCATATCATTTAGCCAGTCTAATGTGGCCCTATGCTCTTCGGTAAAATATGTGGAAAGCCACACGGCAGAAACCGCTTCAAGTCTCGCCGCGAAAATAATAAGTTGACCTAAGTGAGAATGATCTGTTCGTTCAAGTTGATTTCCAATAAGAACCCATTAGTTTTTCGCAGTATCTTCACAAAGAATATCGGCACAAAATGGAGCAACCTTTTTTCTTTAGCTTCCAACTCAAGCTAAATTCAAACAGTTTCTCCTAATAATTTTAAATTTTTATCTTCAGCTAGCCGTGGGGTAAAATCTCCAACCTCATTCACCCAGACAGAGCGCAAATTGATTTCTTCTAATCTCCCAAGAGATTCTGCATTCATAATCACCCCCTCACACAAAACCCATAAAATTGATCAAAAATATCGCGGGCGTCATGCGGCCCCGGGCAGGCCTCTGGGTGGTACTGGACGCTGAATATTTTGAGGGCGTCCGAGCGCAGACCTTCGCAGGTGTGATCGTTGAGTGACTTGTGGGTGACGACGACATCAGTGGGAAGCGAGGCAGGCTCAAGGGCGAAGCTGTGGTTCTGGCAGGTGATGGCGACTTTGCGCGTGGTGGCATCCTGAACCGGGTGGTTCGCGCCGTGGTGGCCGAACTTTAGTTTGAAAGTGCTGCCGCCCAGGGCCTGCCCCAGAATCTGGTGCCCGAGGCAGATGCCGGTGATGGGCACCTTGCCGAGAAGCTTTTTGACGTTCTCGACGATGTAGCCGAGCGCAGAAGGGTCGCCGGGGCCGTTCGAGAGAAATACGGCTGTTGGATTCCGCGCCAGAACACTCTCGGCGCTCTCGAAGGCGGGCACGATCTCAAGGTCGAAGAGCCCAGATAACTGCTCGAAAATATTTCGCTTCGCGCCCAGGTCATAGGCGACGCACAGCGGTCGTCCCTTCCGCTCACCGAATGAATGAGCAGCTTCGCAGGTCACGTCCTTAACGAGGTCGCGCCCATCAAGCCCCTGGCTCGCCTTGGCGCGGGCAACAAGAGCTCCCTCATCGAGCGTAGCCCCGCCGGGCACCGCAGATGAGAGAACGGCTTTGAGCGCCCCCTTATCCCGGATGTGGCGGGTGAGCGCGCGGGTGTCGATTCCCTCTATTCCGGGGGTGCCCCGCTCTTTGAAGTAGCTGTCGAGATCCCCCACGGCGCGGTGGTTCGAATGTGCACGGCACACCTCTTTCACAATGAGGGCCTCGGCCCAGTTCCCACGCGACTCATCGTCCGCAGGGGTCGTCCCGTAGTTGCCTATATGGGGGTAGGTCATGATCACCATCTGGCCCCGGTAGGAGGGGTCGGTGACAATTTCTTGATAGCCGGTCATCGCGGTGTTGAAGACAAGCTCTCCCTCGGCCTCCACCGCCGCCCCGAAGGCGCGGCCCCGGAAGGTGCGCCCGTCCTCCAATGCCAGCACCGCTGGGCGAATAACCTTAAATCTATTTTTACTCATTTTGCGCCTAAACCTTTCCGGCGGAAATTTCCACATCCGCGTTGATGGTCATTTCGCCCGCGATCCTGTTCATGACAATTCGTCCCCTGACGACGGTGGCGGCGGCGCAGCCCCTGAGCTTGCGCCCGGCGAAGGGAGTGTTGCGGCCCCGGCTCTCGAAGCGCTCGGGGATGACTTCATATTGGCGCTCAAGGTTGAGGAGGGTCACGTCCCCCGGCGCGCCCTCTTTTAGCGTCCCGCCAGGGAGATTGAGTATCCGCGCCGGCCCTTCGGTGAATTTCGCGATCATCTCGGCGAGGGTGAGCACCCCGCCATGCACCAGCACTTCGATGGCAAGCGGCACCGCCGTTTCCAGCCCGACGACCCCGAAGGGCACGGCGTCGAACTCGACCTGAAGATCGGCCACGTAGTGGGGCGCGTGGTCCGAGGCAATGGCGTCGATGGTGCCGTCCTTCAGGCCCGCCAGAAGTGCTTGACGATCCGCCTCTGAGCGTAGCGGCGGTGCCATCTTGGCCGCAGAATTGAAGCCCACTATCGCCGCATCGGTCAGGGTGAAGTGGTGGGGGGTGGCCTCGCAGGTGACCGGGGCGCCCTCACGCTTCGCCTGGCGGACAAGCTCGACCGCCCCGGCGGAGGTGATGTGGAGAATGTGAAGCGGCGAGCCCGTGAGCCGCGCGAGGCGGATGTCTCGAAAAACGCAGATGTCCTCGCTTGCGGTGGGATTGGCGCCCAGGCCCAGCGCCGTCGCCATCGCCCCCTCGTTCATCACCCGGCCTGAGGACAGCGACAGGTCCTCGGCGTGATCGAGGATGGGTATCCCGAGCATCCCGGAGTACTCGAGCGCCGAGCGCATGAGCTGGGCCGTCCTGACGGGCATCCCGTCGTCTGAAAAAGCGACGCAGCCCGCCCCCTTCTGGTCAGCCATCTCGGTGATGTGCTCTCCTTTGAGACCCTCGGACACCGCGCCGATGGGATAGACCCAGCAGACAGCGGACTCCCTCGCGCGCTTCATGATGCGCTCGGTGATCGAACTCGTATCGTTCACCGGGTCGGTGTTCGCCATGCAGGCGATGGCGGTGAAGCCCCCTGCTGCCGCCGCGCGCGTCCCGCTCTCGATGTCTTCTTTAAATTTCTCACCCGGCTCGCGGAGGTGGACGTGCATGTCAATAAAACCGGGGGCGGCGATGAGCCCCGTCGCATCTAGCACATCGACTCCATCGGGTGCGCCCACCCCGCCGGGGTCGATGTCTTTCGCTAACCGGGCGATGCGGCCATCTTCAATCAGGATGTCGAGCACATCGTCAACACCCACAGCCGAGTCGATGACGCGGGCACCCTTAATGAGCAACGGCATCGCGTACCTCCGTGCTCTCGGGCCGAGCCTCGGCCGGGCCATCCGGCGAGCCACCTGTTTCGGGACCTCCGTCCACTTCTTCCCGCTGGCCGGCGAGGAGGTAGAGAATCCCCATCCGGCAGGCAACGCCGTACTCCACCTGCTCGAGGATGACGGAAAACGGCCCGTCGGCCACGTCAGGGGATAACTCGACGCCCCGGTTAATGGGCCCCGGATGCATGATGAGCAAATCCCGCTTCGCGCCTTCGAGCCGCTTGCGATTTATGCCGAAAGTGGCGGCGTACTCGCGCGCGCTCGGGAAGGCGGCGCCCGCCTCGCGCTCGAGCTGGATGCGCAGCGTCATGAGCACGTCCGACCACTCGATGGCCTCCTCAACCCGCGTCGACACCCGCGCCCCCAGGCTCTCGGCCTCGGCGGGGAGCATCGTCCGGGGGCCGCAGATCATCACCTCGGCCCCAAGTTTTGAAAGCGCGATGATGTTCGAGCGGGCAACCCGGCTTCGGGCGATGTCGCCGACGATCGATACGCGCAGGCCGTCGAATTCTTTTTTGTGCTCCCGGATGGTGTAGAGGTCCAGGAGCGCCTGGGTGGGGTGCTCGTGGCAGCCATCCCCAGCGTTGACGACGCCGCAGTTAAGCTCGCCTGCGAGATAAGCCGGCGCCCCCGAGGCGGAATGCCGCACAACAACCACATCGGTGGACATTGCTTCGATGTTCCGCGCCGTGTCGCGCAGGGTTTCACCCTTTTGCGCCGAGCTCACCGAGGCGGCGATGTTGATGACATCGGCCGAGAGGCGCTTTCCGGCAATCTCGAAGCTCGTGCGCGTTCGCGTTGAAGGCTCGAAAAACAGGTTCACCACCGTCTTCCCCCGCAGGGAGGGCACTTTCTTGATCTCGCGCTCGTTCACCTCGCGGAACGAGTCGGTCATGTCGAGCAGAAACAGTATCTCCCCCGGCGAGAGATCTCGGATAGAGAGCAGATCTTTACGGCGATATTGTTCCGGCATCATGGCGTATCCTCCGGGGCTGCTGTCGGCATCTTGAATTCCTTGGGTTTGTGTTTTTTCGCGAAACCGGGTGTGTCCTGGACAACGATGGCGTCGCGCCCGTCGCTCTCCTCTAGGAGGACCAGCACCTCCTCGTCCGGCAGGGCGACGATGTTGCGCCCGATGAAATCCGCCCGGACGGGAAGCTCGCGCCCGCCCCTGTCCACGGCGACGGCCAGTTGGACACGCCTCGGGCGGCCGAAATTCACCAGTGCGGCCAGCGCCGCCCGGACCGTCCGGCCCGTGAACAGCACGTCGTCCACCAGGACAATGTCTTTGCCTGCGCTGGAAAACGGAATGTCCGTCTTCCTGAGCCTCCGGCGGGCGCCCCCCTCAAGGTCAAGGTCGTCCCGGTAGAGGGTCACGTCGATCGCCCCCAACGGAGGACGGGCACCGGTAAGCCCTTCGATGACCACGGCCAAGCGCTCGGCCAGTCCCACCCCCCGTGTGCGAATCCCGACGAGGGCGATCATGGTCATGTCGCCCGACTGTTCGATGATTTCGTGAGAGAGGCGCTTGAGGGTCCGGCTAAGCTGCTCGGCGCTGAGTTCTTCACGCATCGGCCCGCCTCCCTGTGGTTAGGGACGCGGCACGAGCGAAAAAAAACCTCAATCCCATCAGGAACGGAGGCGCGCAAGCAGATAATATGTTCGGGCACAGGGCCCAGTGTCGGGTATTCATCCCGGCATCCTCCTTGGCCGTCTCTCAGAACAGCATTAAAGGTTGGAAGCCTCTTAATTTTCTTCAGGCAGCGGGCAACTCAACTCACCTATCTGATCAAGAATCTAGCAGGCCTGCTCCTTTTGAGCAAGGGAAAACTAGCGACCGGCCAAAAAATCGATAGGGCCCTCTCCCGACTCGGCCTCATCGGTGCGCGGCGGGGCCTCGGTCCAACTCTCCTCGATCACCTCATAAAGCTCCCGGGCCCGGGCTTTCGGCTGGCGCCTCCCCTCCACGCTCAAAACACGTATTGTCAGCTCCCGGGCGCCGAGGGTGATCTCGATTTCATCACCCTCGGCCAACTTGCGGCCCGACTTGACAGGCACACCACCCACACGCACCCCTCCCGCCTCGATGAGGGCCTGGGCCAGCCCCCTTCTTTTCACCAATCGGCTGTGAGTGAGAAAGAGATCAATTCGCAAGGCAGGGGCGCTCAGTTATTTAAATTCCTTGGGATCGGCGACGATGCTCCGGGTTTTTTCCACCTTCACCTCGAATTCGAGCCGAACCTTGTTTTCGTCGGTCGCCACTTTTATGACTTTTTTGGCTGGGCTGAGGGAAAATGCCTTGATGAGATCGGCGAAACTGACTTTCCCAAGATACGAATTCGGCAAGAGATAATTGTGCTCGAAAATGTAGAGACTCGTTCCCGGATCGGGATTGATGAAATCGCGTTGAATTTTCTTGAGGGTGCCTATCTCGTCGCCGCCGAGACTGAGCTTGTCGTCCACCTTGAGCGCATCGGACTCCCAGCGCTCATCTCGGCGGCTAGAGCCGTAGGTCCAGAACAGTTTTTCGCGCCCGAGAAGATCCGTTGAGCCGAGGAGCTTGACCCCGACGAGGCGGAAGGAAATCTGCTCGCGAATATCGCGGAACAGGGAATCGATGGCCCCGGCGTCCTGTTTTGTTTGCGTGGCGTGGGGGTTGAAATTGATTTCAAGGAACGCGGCACGCTTGAGCTCGGCGAGCCACTCGCGGCGGCGTTTCGCCTGTTTTTGAGCATACAGGTGGCTTCTTATCTTTCCCGATACCTGATCGATGGGGATGACTTTCCCCGGCCGCTTCTTTAGCACCTGAATGACATGGTAGCCCACGCGGGTGCGAACCACATTGCTTATCTTGCCCACCGGAAGCGAGAAAACGATTTTCTCGAATTCGGGAAATATTTCGCCCTTCTTGATAAATCCCAGGTCGCCGCCTCTTGGCGCGGCAGGGCCTTTTGAGAATTTCTTGGCGACACCCGCGAAGGGCTGGCCACCCTGGACGGCCGCCTGGTGCGCTGCCTCTGCTTTGCCTCGCTGCGCCTCGTCTTCACTCTTGGGCGCCTTCTTGGCGACCGGGAAGAAGATCTGCCGAATATGCCTCGCCTCACCGATGCGGAACTGATCGTCATTCGCCTTGTAGTAGCTAACGATTTCTTCCTCGTTCACCGAAAGACTAAAACTCACCTCGCGGCCTTCAATTTTACGGACAAGAAGCGACTTGCGTATTTTATCCCTGAAGGCTTCGATGGAACTTCCCCGAAAGCGGAGGGACTGCGTAAGTTTCTCTATGGTGATTCCGTTTTTATCGAGCACCGACTGCACGGCGGACTCAAGCTCCTTGTCGCCCACGGCAACACCGGCGCTCTTCGCGCTTTGCAGAACAAGCTTTTGCTCGACAAGCAAATCGAGGGCTGTCAGCTCGAGCTCCCTGCGACGGTTCTCTAGGTTCTCGCCCTTGAAACGTTTCCTGAGTTCCCCCATTTCTCCTTTGATGAAATCCTGAAGCTCGCTGAGGGTGACGATTTCTTCGTTAATTTTCGCAACGATTCTCTCGATGGTGATGGACTTGGCATCCGCCAGAGGAGCCGCCGCAGGTAGATTCAGTGCCAAAAGGACAATTAAGCTAACCAGCCGCGCGATCATTGAGATTTCTCCAGTAATACCGAATGTTAGCCTTGCTTCTGAGGTCGGAGAGCAGTTGTTTCAAACTCTCACGGCCTTTTTCGGCCTGAAGCCGGGTATAAATTTCATCCTGTACAGCGCCGTATGGGGGCACCCCGCCCGAGCGCCTTTCTGTCACCTGAAAAACATGAAATCCCGAGGATGTTGATATCACCCCGCTGAGTTCGTCTTCCTTTAGATGGCGCACCACGCCTTCGACATCCTCGGGGAGCTGTCCCAGAGAAAACAATCCCATATCCCCGCCCTTATCGCTTTCAAGGCCGATTGAGGAATTGCGCGCCACCCGGACAAAGGGCACACCAGATATGATGCGGGCGCGGAGGCGGCGGGCTTCCTCTTCGGTGGCAACGACAATCTGGCGCACGCGCCAACGCTTACTGAGACGGAAGCCACCCTTATTTTGCTCATAATACATACGTGCTTCATTTTCCAAAACCTTTATCTTGGAATACATCTCTTTTTCGAGCACCTGCTCCATTTCGAGCGTCTCTCGAACAGCTTTTTCCCATTTTTCTTTATCAATACCCTCATCGACGAGAAACTTATCCAACTCCTCGGCGGAACCATACTGCCCGGCAATTACCTGAATTAATGCCTTAAATCGGGCTTCCTCGACAAAGCCGCCATCCAGACGGGCGTGCTGGAGAATAAGTTGGCGCTCGACGAGTTCCTCGACCAGCGCCCGTACAACGCCACCCTCCTCGGCCGAGAGCCGCCCGGCACCACTCTTGGTCAACATCACCGCCCGGATATCCTCGCGCGTGATCGGCGAGCCGTTTACGGTGACGACCACGCCTCCCTTCTCGTCGGCGAGGCTAAAATCACAGCCGACCAGAATCATCACCACAGCGAGAGACGATGCCGCGACGACAAGGGAGCGCCAGGTTTTATTTCCGCGCCATCTCATTTCGCCAGTTTACCTCCCGCAGGAGATGCCGCCAACAGCGCACCTGCCTGATCCCCGCCATTATCCGAAAGCTCGTCCTCCACCGTGCAAGAGCCAAAGGTTTCGAGTAGTTCCACCAAGGGCCCAAAATCATCATCCCAGTTGCCCTTGACCGAGAACTGGAAGCTGTGGGTACCGGTGAACACCATGCCGTCCGTGGCCATGAACTCGGCCGAGAGTTCATAGTCGCCCGGAAAGGTTTCGATGAAAACCTGCTTACCTTTCATATGGAAGGATTTCACCCCGCACCGGCGCAGACGCACCCGGAGCTCGCCAAGCTCGAAGAGGTACTTCGCTCGGGGGGGCATGGGGCCGAGCCGATCAGAGAGTTCTTGTTCAAGCTCGCCAAGCTCCTCGGGCGAGG
>Ga0115002_10010303_pt1 | contig 10076 bp, 10 predicted proteins | sample ArcticOcean_MG_C_8_FD_89576 | JGI IMG/M metagenome (GOLD analysis project Ga0115002, IMG submission 89576) | Marine microbial communities from western Arctic Ocean - ArcticOcean_MG_CB11_86 | ecosystem: Environmental > Aquatic > Marine > Oceanic | place: Arctic Ocean: Canada Basin | collected...
GCTTCGATGACAGCTTTTCCAACCATATGGCCGCAGCGTTTCGGCCAAACTTGATCTTCAATCATTAGTCCGGCTACGCCGATCCTTTCAAACGCCTGATAGGTAAAACGAACGTTTATCGCATTTCCATATCCTGTGTCTGCGTCGGCTATTAATGGCAATGAACAACAATTGACCAACGGAGATGAAAACTTGAGATTGTCTTCGAGGCCCATAATTCCAACATCGGCCCATCCTAGGTGGCTTTCACTGAGACCTGCACCGCTGATATAGCCGGCCATGAACCCGTTCTTTTCTACCATCCGAGCGCTGAATCCGTCGAATATGCCAGGAAGCACTGCAATTTCAGGGGCTTCGATTAATGTTTTTAACTCTGTACAGAAATCCTTCATGCTATTTTCTCCAACGAAATTTTTCTAGGTATGAACTATCGACTCACTATCAAGACGGCATAAGTGTCATGACTAGTACACATCCGGTTGCGAATACATTTCCCTACCAGGATCGGGAAACCTAACATGGACTTGTTTGGACGATGCACTTCTATATAGGCAGTCGGCGTTAAGGGGATGCTCGACCATAACATTATCGCCATGCTGAGTGCATAGGGTGCACGACAGTCACGGAACAACTTCACGATGCAGTCCGTAAGGTGAATTTCACTTAGTCACAATTGGCTCACACTAGCCATCACGTTGATAATGACGTCGTTGATCCTGAGTAACAATTAATGAATGGGTGTCTGAAGCCGACGGGCAGTGGGGTCACGACATCTTTGCGATAGGGTTCCTGCGGTTTTTATTATATGGACCGTTTGGCGAGAACCCGAGATGGCAGCCGGTTTGCCAATACGCTCGCCAGAGCCGCAACGCTGGCAAGGTACAGGAATGCCCACTGAAATGATTCGACGGTGGGAGTGGCCGAATTTTGGCTGGTGATAATCACAACGACGATGGCAACGCCGATCGCGCCAGAAAGTTGTCGAGCAGTTTGGGAGACTGCGCCCGCGACGCTGAAATGCATTGAGTGAACCTGAGAAACGCCTGCGCCAGCTAGAATGGCTGGTCCTGCTCCGATACCGAGAAGTCCAGGGACTAGATCAATGAGGTAATCCGGGTCGGTTCCGGCCCTCGCACGCAGCCACAGCGAACCCAGTGTAAACAGAAGCATGCCTGGAATGGCGATGGCCCGGAAGCCGAAGCGATCAGCAAGATGCCCGGAGAGATTGGATGACACAGTCGCTGCAATCGGCAACATGCTGATCGCAAGTCCCGCCTGGAGGGTGGTGTAATTGGCAATCTGGGCGAGGTATAACACCAGGGCCAGGATCATCGAGAAAAACCCGAGACCGAACACAAACGTCGCAAGGGCTGCGATACGAAACGAGGGAATAGAGAGAAGCGCTTTGGGGACGATAGGGTCGGAGTGTTTTGAGATGCGACGCGCCACAACGATGATGGACACGACCGTTGACGCGAACAGGTGGCTCCTAGGACTTGCCATGCCCGTTTGGAGATGTCAGTTGAGTGGGGTTTGGATGGACGTGTGGTCACTTTCTTCATAATGCCTAGTGCTTAGCAATGTTGACCGTGTCGGCGGTGGCGCCGGCGGCCGGTCTGATAGAGGTGGAAAAGCCCTAATGCAACTTTACTGTGAAATCATGGAGTGCTATGGCTAGACTAGAAAGCAGCCCAAATCCGATTGCGACCGCAAGAGCTGTCGAATAGGTTCCTGTTTGGTCGAATAATAAACCGGCCAGCCACGGCCCTAGAAAGCCAGCGGTTCCCCAAGCAGTAAAAATTCGTCCGTAAATGCGCGGGCTGTTCCAGATACCGAACATTTGAGTGATAGTGGCTGGATATGCTGTCACGATTGCGCCGTAGATGAAACCGATCATCCCCAAGCACAGTAGCAGTAATACAATGTTGCTCTGTAAGGCAAGAACCATTAGTGCCGTAGCGGAGATCATGGGTAGGTAGGTCAGTAGTTTTACTGACGTTACGTGATCTGCTAACCAACCGCCGGCGAAACTGCCAGCCATACCGCAGATGGAGACAATCGCAGGAGTGACCCAATGGGCGGCACTGAAACCGTGTGTCTTTGATATTTCGGCGGCGTGACCCAAGACTATGAGGCCACCAGCGACAGCTGTCCCGTAACCAACCCAAAGGAGTATGTATTGACGCAATAACACTGTGCATCTCACTTCTTCTGGACGCGCGCCCTCGAATCTGGCATTCACCCGATGCAGAAGTTGGACACAAATGCGTCTCCCTATGAGTAGGCTTACTGATAACACCAGCATGGCCGATCTAAAGCCATCGAGTGACATTGCCCAAGTAAATATCGCAGGTGAAATGGTGCTTCCCAACGCATAACTGGCTGTGACAATGCCCATAGAAATGCCTTCACGTCCTGGATTCAATTGAGCGGCTATCTGTAATCCAAATGCATAGCCGAGTCCGTTTGCTACTCCAAATAGCAGTCCGTAACCAAGCCAGACATAGGCAAGTGCTGGCGCAAAGGCAGACATCAAAGTCCCCATTGAAGCCAAGAGGCAGGTTGCGGAAATGAGACGGGCGGCAGACCATCGGGAAAATACTCGGTGGCCAAAAAAAACCGCAAGGGTGATTGAGACGAGCGCCAGAGAGTAAGTCAGGCTGACCGATGACCTAGATGTGTGAAATGCTTCTTCCAGGGGTACAAGAAATACCGAGAATGAGTGAACAGAACCGAGCATCATTGCCACAATGGAAACGGAAAGTAATACGGCACCAGCAGGATTGCTTATGGAGAAACGCATACTCGGACGCTTGTTCTCACTATAGTGTTAATGCGTTGGTAGGATGGTGAACAAAGATAACATCGCACGTCGGTTTGTCATGTGCTCTAGGATTAAACGCGAACCGGAGTTGGCTAGGGTTTCGTCCCGCTACCCGCACCACTCCCTGGGGCATCGTTATCTACCCGTATTCGTCTCGCCGTTTCATTACGTAAGTGCTAGTTTGGGCGTGGATCGGTTGGGGCACGCTTGCGGGCTAGGAAACGCCCGCCACCGAGTTCGCCCGAGGTATACAGTTTGACGAAGAAACTGTACGCACGATCCCATTTCTCAAAATGCGCATCACCAAATCTCGCAACCGTTTGATCCTTGAGGCTGCGGTACATGACCAGACGCTCGACTAGAATTTGCGCCCACTCTTCACTTAAATCCTCTGCTTTTTTTAACAGGCAACCGTTGGCTTCGAGCAGTACTTGGTAGCCATCGAGCGTGTCGAGTTCCAAGAACGCCATCTCTTGGCGTAGGCGTTTTCTCACAGTGGTCGTCATACTGGTTGTTGCGAGGATGTCTGTAAATGCAATCAGCCCACCTGGTTTAAGAAGGCGGACGCACTCGGTCAGTAGTCGCGGTTTATTGGGAATGTGACAAAACGCTTCTTGGGCGATAAGCGCATCAAATTCATCACTAGGCAAGGCGCTGGAGTGTGCGTTGGCACGATAAAAAGAAACTTTCTCTTCTAGTCCGACCATCTCGGTCAATCTGACAGCACCGTCCACGCGACTTTGGTTCAGGTCGATGCCAGTGACGCAGCTGCCGTGATGATAAGCAAGGTAACGGGCAGGGCCACCCAGTCCGCAGCACACGTCTAGGATATGAGTTGATCTGCTTATATTCACTAACCGTGCGAGTGTGTCAGTTGCCGCAAGACCACCAAAATGATCTTGATCGTAGTCTTGCAGGATGCCTTGATCAACGGCGGACAGGTCGAATCCGTCTTGTACTAGTTTGTCCAGAACCTGCTTTTCACTGATCGGATGAGTATCGTAGAACTCCGTTACAAGTTCGAGGTGCGCGTTATTCGTCATGATGGGTATAGTTTAGGGGACAGATAGAGGGAACGAGTGCTGCCCAATGTTTTTTTATTCTAATTCATGGACAAGAAAGCTCCACCGAAGCGGAGCTGTTTTCGTAGTTAAATTCGCAACCTAACCAGCTCTCGACAAGTTCGGCTATAAATTCTGAGCGGTTCGCCAGTTCCCAAAATTCAATCATCAGTGGGAGCTCCCTTTATCAAGGCATAAATAAACCGGCAGATAAAGATCCCACCGGCCAGTACTGCGGCACCGATCACGATGCCGAAGACGGTTATCCAAATGACTCCCGCGACGTCCATAGGGGGCATGTTACCGCTCAGTGTCGCCAACGTCAGAATTTTTCCATTGTTACGATAAGGGACAAGGGGGCGGGGGAGAACCCTGATACCTGGAACTCGTTTGGCTCGATCGAAAGCGATCTACGGAGGGTAATAGATATGTTCACACGTGCAATCGTGCGTAAGCCTTGTGAAGCAATGATCGATGGCATCTCCACGGCTGGGCTCGGACTTCGGGACTATGAGTTGGCATGTCGTCAGCATGCCGATTACGTAACAGGACTTGAGAGTTGTGGTCTAGCCGTGACAGTACTGCCCGCTGACCTCGAATATCCTGACGGTACATTTGTCGAAGACACTGCAATTATGTTGCCGAGTGGGGTGATTTTGACCCGACCGGGTGCGATATCCCGGCGGGGTGAGGTAGAACGAATCCGGCCAACGCTTGAATCGTTATTCAACAATGTTTCGGTTATCGAATCGCCAGGAACCTTGGAAGGAGGTGACGTGTTGATGGTCGGTTCACATTTCTATATAGGTATATCAGAAAGAACCAACCACGATGGTGCGAAACAGATGATTGGAATACTGGAAAAACACGGGTTAACCGGCACTATGGTCCATCTCAAAGAGATGCTGCATCTCAAAAGTGGGGTAAGTTATCTAGAGGGAGGTAATCTTCTGGTTTATGGAGAATTCGTTGCTAACCCAAAGTTTTCAAAGTTTCCAAAACTCCGAATAGATGAGAGTGAAGCATATGCTGCCAACAGTCTGTGGGTGAATGACACCGTATTTGTTCCCCAGGGTTATCCGATGACAGCGCTTACAATTAAGTCGAAAGGTTATGTAGTGAAATTATTGGACGTCTCGGAGTTTCAGAAACTGGATGGAGGATTGAGTTGTCTCTCACTCCGGTTTTCGGGTTGATAGAAACAGTTTGTTCTGTTAGTTGTGGGCAGTGGGGCGACCAGAGTCAGTAACGACTAGTGAAAATGGTCGGGGCGAGAGGATTCGAACCTCCGTTCCCTGTTTGCCGAAGACAGTTACCTACCAGAAAAACCCTTAAAACCCAGGCACCGACTCCACGCACAAGGACCTGAGGGGACAGGAAGGGACCCCTTTTCAGCACATTTTCAGCACACGGCTTAAGGGGTACCCACCCTCTTTGAAATTGATACCTATATAGATGTTGTACCCACACAGCTGAGGGAAATATAGGGTTTGCATTTTCACCGGACTCATTACTAAGTTGATCAATAACTTAGTTCAAAAAAGTAGCGGTTTAGAGTTTGCATTTCAGCGTTACTTAAACCTTTACTAGTCAAGGTTTAACAATCTAGTAACCAAGCCATATACGGCTAATAAAAACTTTACTTCGTAGCTGGTTTATAGGATGGGACTGATGCCCCTGCACACACCTACACGCTATTCTCTGAACATCGGTAACAGTCTATAGTGACGGTATGAAAGGACTTCTTCCAATTCTCTTGCGGTTGGTGCGGCTGAGAAGTATTGCTACAACTCTTAAGTGGAGATGGGGGTTCTTGCATACGGAAATTGCCGCTCTGTTCAGAAGGAAGCCAGCATGTAGACTTTGCCTCGAAAATGGCGTATTCCCTGGACCCTGATCGGCATAGTGCGAAACGGCATGCACCCCCAAAAATTACCCTCAAACTAGGACATGTCCCTAGACAAGAAAAGCCTCCCATAAATGCGTTTCCCCGACAATGAACGGAATGGTGAAATAGAGATTTGGATGCATTAGTGTGACCTCTTTGGATAATAAAATTGCATTAGTGACTGGTGCGGCGAGTAACGGTATTGGTCGCGCTGTTGCGGTGGCGCTTGCCCGTGCGGGTGCTGACGTTGCCATCCATCACCACATGCAACATCAGCTGGCGGACGAGTTAGCTTCCGAATTGGATTCCGTTGGTCGTCGCACGATGACGTTGAATGCTGATTTGGGTGATTCAGCGCAGGCGAGAAAACTAGTCCACGATGTGGTCGATCACCTTGATGGCCTGGATATCTGCGTCGCGTGCGCTGCAACACTCGATAGGGTCCCCTTTGTTGATATTACGGACGAACAATGGAACCGGGTTCATGCCGTTAATCTCCACGGGTATTTTGCCGTTTCTCAGGAAGCCGCCCGCCATATGGTTACTCGTCAAAGTGGCCGCATCATTATGATTTCATCGATTAATCAGACGCACGCCACGCCGAATTTGGCTCACTATGTTTCGAGTAAGGGTGGTGTCATGATGTTAGCCCGTGCAATGGCGCTGGAGCTGGCCAACCAGGGGATTACTGTCAATCTGGTCGCGCCGGGCACGATTCTCACCGATCTCAATCGGGAAAACTTTGCCGATGAGGGGTTTAAACGCCATAAGCTAAGTCTTATCCCAATGGAGAGGCTTGGCACACCCGATGATGTGGCAGCGGCAGTTCTTTATCTTGCTAGTGATGAAGCATCCTACATTACTGGCATTACCATTACAGTAGATGGAGGGTTAACTCTGATATGAATGCTGAAATTTACGCCATTTGTTATGGCCGCTCCGTCCGAACGCGTGGCGAGAGCTTTATTGGTGGCGATCCACACGACGGGCCGATGCCCATGGCATATTACGTATGGCTAATTCGGCAACAGGATCGACTGCTGGTTGTTGATACCGGGTTTGACGCGACGATTGCTACTAAACGGAATCGTAAATTCCTGATTTGTCCGGGTGCTGCGATACAACAACTCGGGTTCGATCCTCAATCGGTCGAGGATGTGGTCTTGACGCATCTGCACTACGATCACGCAGGTAATCATCATCTATTTGCTGGAGCTAAATTTCATATACAGGCTGCCGAAATGGCTTATACGACGGGTCCGTGGATGACCCATCGACACCTGCGGGTCGGCTACGGCGCAGATGATGTCAAGTCAATGGTAGACCGCCTCTTCGCTGAAAAAGTAATCTTTCATGATGGCGATAGCGAGATTTTACCGGGGGTTCGGTTACATAAGATTGGCGGCCACACCGACGGACTCCAAGTGGTCTGTGTTGATACAGACCGTGGGCCGGTAATCCTCGCATCGGATGCCGCTGTGTTTTATGAGACTCTTGAAGAGGGTCGACCATTTCCGGCAGCCTTTCACGTCGGTCAAGAGTTGGCTGGTTACGAAAAACTACTCGAGTTGGCCGGCAGTGTGGACCATATAGTTCCAGGCCATGATGTCGCGGTGATGGAACGCTACCCCGAGGCGCTAGCTGGAATAGCGTGGCGGGTCGATTTACCACCTATCGGATGATTTGCGATTCAGTGATTCATTGCGGATATGTTGTGAGCGCAATTGGACGCGAAATATGACCTTTGTGATCAACGAAATGCCACTTCAGATCGATAAGGATCTGCTACGAAAGTGTGAAAGTGTCGAAACGGCGACTATCGGCCATCGCCGACACACAGGGTTTGTCGATCGGGGTATTCAATCTATTTGTTATGGCGAACGCATCGCCGGAACAGCAATCACTTTGGCATTGCCGAGCATGGACTGTACGTTATTGCACCATGCAGTACAGCTTCTCCGACCGGGCGATGTGCTGATTGTGGATCGGCTTGGTGATGACAAACACGCCTGCATCGGCGGTGGTCTGGCAGTAGCGATAAAGGCGACTGGTTGCGTCGGAGTTATAGTTGACGGACCTTGCACAGATTTTCCTGAAATCCAACAATGCGGTTTACCCGTGTGGTGTCGTGGTGCGTCGCCAATCACGACACGGTTATACGGGATTGGGGGTAGTTTGAATGTTCCTGTTTCCTGCGGGGGTGCAGTGGCGATGCCGGGCGATCTGGTGGTTGGAGACTTTTCAGGTGTCGTGGTAATCCCATCACACGAGGCCCTTGGTGAGATCGAATGGGCCTTGGATAAAGCCTCCAAGGAACCTGGCCTGTTGCGTGCAATACACGCTGGAGAGAAACTTGGAGAGTTGTCTGGTGCAAACCAGATTATCGCTGAAAAAGAAGCTGGCCAGATATCGAGAAACTGATGCGGTCAGTTCATCTCTGGGCGGTGCGGACTTTATGAGGTCGCGATGACTTTCAGGATGCCTGTGATGGGGGATTTAGCATTAACCAGCCGTCAGGAGTGTGCCGGGTTAGTGGTCGATCAATCATGACAAAACAAATGACAGAAGCCGATGTCGCATGCTATCGGGAGTCGGGTTATCTCTCCCCAGTGGATATTATGTCGCCAACTGTTGCTGAACAGCTGTTTTTACAGTTTGAAGAGGCTGAAAAACGCTTTCCGGAAGCGTTAAATGCATTCTCACGAACGAACACGCACCTTACCTTCATGTGTATAGATGCCATAGCGCATAACGAAGTGATACTGGATACGGTTGAGAATTTAATTGGATCAGATTTTTACCTGCGTGAGAGTGTCATCTTCGCGAAACCACCTGAAAGTGAAGGTTTTGTCAGTTGGCACCAAGACGCTATTTATATGGGACTGACTCCACATGATTTTGTTAATGTATGGTGCGCACTGACGGAGAGTAGTGATGAAACTGGCTGCCTGCGGGTGATCCCTGGAAGTCATCTAGGTAGCTTACGTGAGCATGAAGACACATTCGCCGAGAAAAATATGCTTACTCGCGGACACCAGATCGAGGATGTGGACCAAAAACTCGCAAGAAATATTTTATTGAAGCCAGGTCAAGCATCGTTCCATCATCCGAAGATGATCCATGGCTCGCTCCCTAATCGAAGTCCAAACCGAAGGGTCGGAGTCGCGTTCTGGTACGTCGCGGCACATGTTCAACAAACAGTTGGCGAGCGTTTCATATTACCGATGCGCGGTCGGCGCCCAGACGCAGAATTTACTGTATTGAATCGACCTGAGCGAGATATGAGTGACGAGTCTGTCGCGCAACAAGCGATGGTGCGCCAAAACTATGAAAACATCATGTATAGGGGCACGGACCGGTCCCGAAGATATTAACCTTGACTCGGAGGGGAACTGTTTTGCTAACACCGATTTAGCCCAACACCAATACTGAAGAGACGGGCTTCGGGCCGCTATACTCTGCAATACAAAAACTCTGTGGGGTATAGAAAATAGCGAATGTCCGAAGTAGCTGTCTATCTAGTTCACAATTGAGTGAACTGTTAGTATCCACGAGATACGTTAATCCTCTTGGTGTTCTTTGTTATCGACAATCCCTGCCGTATGAAGGCAGTTCTTTCTAACGGTGATAACGTTAAATTAACCACTTACGCACACTGATCCCGCGCGTATGTGACTGATTGTGATTGGAGTGGACACATTACGGTCACATTATGGTCACAGTGATATAACGAGAAAGGAACTCCATATGGGCTGTTCATTTGATCCGAGATTTCAGTGGAACGATCCACTCCCTCTTTTAAGGCCATTGAGGGAATCACACACACAAAGGTAGAGAAGGACTCCAGTGTGAGCCCCCTGGTGGGTAACGTTATCTACCTGTTTCCATCTCGCCACTTCACACGGCTTCGTCGTCTTCCCTGCACATTTCTGGGAGGTTATGATGCCCGTACCGACTACAGGATAGTGCATCATGCTTGAGCGTTTTGTCGAATCGATTATCTTCTACTCACGATGGTTGCTTGCCCCAATCTACCTAGGACTTGTCCTAGGTTTGGTGATTCTTCTTGTCAGCTTCATCTCTGAATTTTTCCATTTTTTGTCGACTTCTGGCGCCTTTGACTCGAAAGTAACTACACTGTTTATCCTTGAGTTGATTGACATTGCATTGATCGCCAGCCTCGTCACCATGGTCGCTATTGCGGGATATGAAAACTTCGTCTCGAAGATCGACTTCAAAGATGACATGGAGCGTCCTGAATGGATGGGTAAGGTCGATTTTGCTGGATTGAAATTAAAAGTTA
>Ga0115002_10010307_pt1 | contig 10074 bp, 9 predicted proteins | sample ArcticOcean_MG_C_8_FD_89576 | JGI IMG/M metagenome (GOLD analysis project Ga0115002, IMG submission 89576) | Marine microbial communities from western Arctic Ocean - ArcticOcean_MG_CB11_86 | ecosystem: Environmental > Aquatic > Marine > Oceanic | place: Arctic Ocean: Canada Basin | collected...
CTATAGCGCGACATGTCTTTTATAGCTTATATTTAGTACTGTGTATAATATTATACTTCACGATCTAAATTATCACTTATTGTGCATGATATCATACCAATAACTAATATTATCTGCTAAGAATCATTGAATATTCAGTCTTAGATACCCCAACCGAGAAATCGTCCATGTCCTTAGGAAGAACGTTAAAAGCACTACGGCAAAAACAATCGCTCAATCAGAAGGCACTCTCGGCCCTATCCGGCGTTTCCCAGGCCACTATTTCTCGTATCGAAACTGGCCGAGTTCGTCAATTGCGGTCATCGGCACTAAAAAATCTAGCGGATGCATTGGGAGTCTCCGTAGACTTTCTGATGGGAGACAACGAAATATTCGCCCATATTCCCTCCGCAAATATGGGCGGATCAATCCCCGGGGTCCACGAAGACCGCTTTCGCCAAATCGCCGATACGCTCGATGCCTTCGTGATCCACGAAAACGGCCGAGTGCTCTATGTCAATCAAACGCTGGCGGACCTCTTGGGTTATCGCAAAGAAGAGTTGCTCGACAAGAACTGCATCGAATTAATCCTGGCTCCACAGTCTCGTTCTGTAACCCAGCGCATGATCGCCAGCCGTTCGTCCGAGACCTACGAAGTGCTTATGGTCCGTTGCGATGGCAGCACTTTCCCCGTTGAAATCACCGGCCGCAATATCAGCGAAAACGTGCGATTGGCCGTCACTCGGGATATTACCGGTCGCCGTTGCGAACAAGCGGTCTCTCGAGTTCAGCGCGCCGGCCTCGAAATCGAAAAGGCGCACGACCTAGGCAAGGTTGTGCGTATTCTCGGCGACGAGCTCGAAGATATGGGGCTACAATTCGAAGCCGTTGGCCTTCAGGTCATCGACCACGAAAAGAACTTGCTAACTTCATACCACGCTTATCCTGAAGCACGGGGTTATCGCTCCTTCCAAGATGTAGCGGACTTGCAAGAATCGCTCGAACGCTTCGCTCCACTGCGCGGCCTGGTTAGCCATTGGCACCGCAACAAAGTCTGGGAGCGCGAGGCGGACGAACGCTTTCTGCAGATGACCCAGTCAGGTCCGTTGGGCGCAACCTACCACCCCGAGATGCTTATCGACGTTCCTTTTAGCCAAGGCATGTTGGGGCTGGGGCTTTCTTCGGGCAATGCCATGCGCACCAAGCATATCGTATCTATGTTAAACGAGCTTTCCCAGCCCATCTCTTTTATCATCAAACGACTTTTTGAGATTCAGTTGCTGCGCGAAGAGTTGGAATCTACCCGCAATCAATTATTGGTTAAACAACGCGACTAGGTGGAATACAATACAAAAGTACTTACCAAAATCAGGCTATCTTTATCTGAGGACCTAGATCTTGTCGGCTTACCCTGCCGATGGGTCCCACCCCCACTCTACCATCCCCTTACTGATGGAAAGGCGCAGCAATCGTGGCGCTAGGTCTTTCGTACTGCTGCGACTGTGGCATGAAGTACAAAGTCTACACGCCCAAACGCAACCTATTGGGGGGAATTATCACGCCAGTCGTCGACTGGCGTGAGGTAGATGCGCCGGAAGAGGCCGACGGAGAAATCGAAGAAGTACAGCGTCTATAGAGATGAGCCGCTGTTCATTTATTGATGGTCGGGTGACCAAACGCTTGATCTGCTCGGATTGTACCTACAATATTGATCTCACCGAACACTTTCGCACCCGGCTGATCCGCGTTTCGCAATACCGCACTAACGTTGCGATAAGACGCTTACACCGCACTCTCATCGGCTGGTCGCACCTTATTCAAGCCATTAAGCGCGGCAATGCGGAATCCTTCGGCAAAGGTCGGATAATTGAATATCTGATCGACGAAGTAGTCGATCCGCGCACGAAAATTGATCGCCATCTGCCCCAGAGGAATGATTTCTGTGGCGTTGGTGCCAATGATATGGGCGGCGAGTACTTCAAGCGTTTCAGCATGAAAAATCAGCTTGATCATGCCAGTCGTATCACCGGCAATAGGACCGCGCGCTGTTTCGTGATAGCTGGCGCGCCCGACTTCGTAGTGGATGCCATTCTCGCGTAGCTCCTGTTCAGTCGGCCCGACACTAGATATCTCCGGCACGGTATAAATGCCGTAAGGGAATATCTCTGGGAAGTGGTGACTGCTGAGCAAGAAGGCATTGCGCACCGCCAAGCGACCTTGCTCCATTGATGTCGATGCAAGGGACGGAGGCCCGATAACGTCCCCGGCCGCGTAAATGTGCGGACAGGCGGTCTGGAACAGGGCGTTGACCGGAATATTCCCGAGCTTGTCGAGCTCAATGCCGGCATTTTCCAAGTCTATTCCCTCGACATTCGCGATCCGGCCCATAGAATAAAACAAACAGGGGGCAATGACTTCCTCCCCATCCTTCATCTTAACCATCGCCTGGCCGTCTTTGCTATGCGTGATTTCTTCGATCGCCTGCCCAAGACGCAGGTCAACACCTATTTTCTTGATATAATTGGCGAAGATCTCTCCGATCTCTTCGTCCAGCATACGCATAATACCCACCCGACGATCTAACAACACGACCTCAATACCCAGTGCGGCAAACATCGTTGCATACTCGCAACCAATGACCCCGCAACCGACGACGATCATCTTATCGGGCAGTCGCTTCATCCGGAAGATTTCATCCGAATCCATAAAGACCAGATCGTCGCTGGGAATATTAATCGGATGTCGGGGCCTCGATCCCGTACTAATAAGTGTATTGGCCGCAACGATCTGATGGGTGACCTCACCAGCGATATTGCTTACTTCAATAAGGTGCTCATCGGCAAAGCGGGCCGATCCATAGACCATCTGCACACCATTGGCCTCGCACTGTTTTTTCAGCACGGCGTCCTCGTCGCCGATCACTTTATTGAGACGGACTTGCAAATCCTCCATCGAAATTTCTTGTTTGCTTTGACGGGTCTCGCCATCAAAATAAACCGATTGCAAAAAACCACTTAAATCCAATATGGCCATCCGCAATGCTTTGGATGGAATGGTGCCCTGGTGCAGGCAGGAGCCACCCAACATGCCCATACGATCTATAATTGCAACGCTTTTCCCAGCTTTCGCACCCTGGATTGCTCCCTTTTGGCCAGCCGGTCCGGCACCGATTACAGCTAAATCAAAGCTTAGGGTTTCCAATGTTTTATCTCCCTGATAGGGCAAATCAAAATATCCATGCTCCCGCGTGCTCCCGCTATGACGCGCTATGAACGCGCTTCTTCGATACTGACTTTCCGCTGACCTGCACGGCCCTCTGGAGCTTCTATTATGCTCGGCGGAACCTCTCCGGCCAACTGCATACGCCGCAAGAGTCGTTCTTTCATAATCTGTGCGACTTCTCTATGCGATTCCAAGCCAATTAGGTTGTTTAGTTCATACGGATCGGCCTGCAGATCGTAGAGATACTGCTCTTCGTACTGATCAGCCCCCGCCACACCTTTCCCATGCGCTTCCGGAGCGTCGACCCCGTATTTCCACCGTTGCGTTCGTACCGCCCGCCCCACCTGTGCTTCGGATATCTGAACAAAAATCTCTTCGGGCCAATCTGCGTCATTATCGCGCACAAGCGGCATCAGCGATTGGCCTTGCATATGTTCGGGCACCTCTAAACCGGCCGCATCCAATAGGGTTGGGGGCAAGTCGATCAAACTAATCAACTCTTTCAGTTGACCGCCGCCGCGAAACCCAGGCCCGGTAAAAGCGGTTGGTACGCGAATCGAGCTTTCATGGCATGAGCGTTTGTATTCACCATTGCGCGTTTTAAAGTGGCAACCGTGGTCCGAAGTAAAGAGGACAATGGTGTCTTCGTCGATGGCCAAACTCTTGAGCGCGTCGTGCAGACGACCATACGCTTCGTCTAGCCTCTTGACCATCCCATAATAGCCGCCTAGGTGCTGTTGCGTCGAACCACCCAGCGCCGCCAAGTCAGGCGGAACCCAACCACCGGTATACGTTTCCCGATAACCGTCGGGCGGCGGGTAGTCATCTAGGTGATTCTGATGGTGTGGCTCAATATACGATATGAACAGAAAAAAAGGATCATCGCCTTGCGCATCAACATAACGAATCGCCGCATCGGTAACGGCATCGACTCGATAACCGGGCAGATGAACCTCCTGCTCGTCGTTATCGTAGAGGACTGTATTATAGGCATCAGAAGTAAATTCAAGAATATTGGACGCCAGCCAATACTGATATCCGAAACGCGCCGAGGCCGGCACGGGTCCCTTGGTCTCCGGTTCATGCAGATGCCACTTACCGATATAACCGGTATTGTACCCCGCATCGGCAAAATAATGCGCGAGGGTCCGACTATCATCCGGTAGGGGAATGGCATTGCTATGACAACCCGTCGTTGTAGCGTAGAGCCCGGTTTGCAGACAAGAGCGCGCCGGGCCGCAAACCGGTTGGCAGGTAAACGAACGAGCCGCGTGCGTATGCTCACGGGCTAGGCGATCGAGATTGGGCGTAAGCCCCATCGGGTTGCCATGCAGGCCGGTTGTGTCCCACCGTTGCTGATCAGTGAAAAATACAATGACATTCGGCTTTTTAGCACTTTTGTCCATGCTTATTGCTCAATCGTCTTATTCGCCGCAAGCTGCAAATTCGCCAGCACTTGGTCCATATTCTCGCCTTCAATCGCCTCAACCATCGCTTTTTGAATCAACCGTCGCACTTGCTGATAGCTCGCGATGGTCGGCTCAGACTTCCCGTAGTCCAACATGCTAAAGGCCACCCCGTAGTGCGGGTTTTCCGCGAAATAACCCTGCAACTCTTTGGCCGTGCTCTTGCGCACCGGAAAGTAATTGCTCGCCCGCACCCATCTTGCCTGCTGCTCGGGCGCGGTGAGCCACTTGAGAAATAACCACGCTGCCAACTGCTGCTCCGGCGTGCTGGCGCAAATCGATACGCTAGCTCCATAGATGTCGACCACCGGCGTCTCGCCCGTCTGCGGCGGATGTGTCACACCCCACTCGAAATCCAACCCAGAATCCTCAATACCACTTTTGTAAAAGGGCAAGCCGGAGGAAGAATCCTGGGAAAAGAGAATCTGCCCGGTGACAAACTCGTTCAGTTCGGCGTCCTGTTCACCGGCGACGTCTATGACACCCGCCGCCAATAATTCGCGCATCAACTCCAAGGCTGCCCTGACCTCGGGCGAGTCCAAGAGATAAGCGGTGCCGTCTGCATTGACCAAATCGCCGCCGCGACTGAAGACCATCGCGGCCAATCGGCTGGTGTCGATATCGAGCAAGAAACCTAAGCTGCGCGAAGTATCTTTGCTTTTGCTAAAAGGCCGTTGCTTCGCCAAGCGGCACATCTTCGCGAATTCATCCCAGTTCGCTGGCGGTTTGTCATAGCCTAGCTCGCGCAGCCAGTCGAGGTTGTAATAGAGCAACTCCATCGAGCGATTCGGCGGGAAACCGATCTGTGCGCCGCCAACATTATCCTGGCGGAGAAAGGCTTGCACATAATCCTGGCGCTCTTCTGGCGAAAAACCCCATTTGGGCGATTCCATATAGGGCATTATATCCACGATGCCATCGGCCTGATAATACGCCATCGCCTGGTTTTGATAGGCTACGACCAAACTTGCCGCTAGGGAACCGCTCTGGATACCTACGTTCATCTTATTGTAAATGTCCCCGTAGCGACCGACATATTCACCGCGCACGCTAATTCCGTGGCTATTGCTCTGGTTAAAGTCGGCGATCAGCTTCTGTAGGGCTTCTTCTCGTTCGCGGGTATGCTGGTACCAGAAGACTACCTCTTGACCTTCGGGGTTGAGTGTCTCTATATCGGTCTGCTGCTCTTGCGTCGTCTCTTGTTGGCCACCGCAAGATGAGAGAACTGCGCATAGAACTCCCGCTATCCCATTCTTCAGTTTCATCGTTCTATCCTTTGAGTCCAGACATGGAAATACCTTCGGTGAATTCGCGCTGTATAAGAAAGTACGCCAGCAATACGGGGACGGTTGCAATAACGGCCCCGGCCATTTGCAAATGCACCTCGGCCCCGGCCTCGCTAACGAATTGCTGTAAGCCAACCGAGATCGGGCGCCAATCTGGTGTATTGGTCACCAATAAGGGCCAGGCCAACGCGTTCCATGAACCAATATACGTAAACATACCCACCGTCAGGAGGGGAGCTCGACATAAGGGCAGCAAAATCTGAAATAGGAAACGCACATGGCCAGCACCGTCGATGCGCGCTGAATCCCATAACTCATTGGGAATACCGCGCATAAACTGGCGCAACAGAAAAATACTAAAAGCGCTGGCCATAAAAGGAATGGTCATCGCCGGCCAATTATTGAGCCAAGCGAAAGGCATGTTGCGGTGCAACCAGGTGATCGTAAGAAAATTGGGTACGATGGTCACGGTTTCGGGAATCATCAACGTAGCCAATACGCCAGCAAAAACCGTATCCCGCCCACGAAATTCCATGCGCGCCAACGGATACGCCGCGAGCAGCGAAAAAAGCAGGGTTCCGCTTACCTGTATAACCGCAATAATTAACGAATTCTCGAAATAGAGACCGAAATCTGCTTCCTGCCAGGCTTTGAGATAATTGCCCCACTGTAAACTCTCGGGCAAAAAGACCCGGCGCAACGACTCTCCCCGGGTCATAAAGGAAGCGAGCAACATCCACGCAAAAGGAAAACCCGCCGCTAAACCACCTAGCCCTAAACCACCGTATACTAACCAGGTTTTCCCCCCCTTAATCGCCATAGAACACTCGCTTGCCAAGCACCTGATTCTGCAATAGTGTCAGCACCAAGATGGCAACAAAGAGCACAAAGGCCATCGCCGAGGCATAACCGGCGTTGTGAAACTCAAAAATCTGGTCAAAAATGGCGACACTAAGCACATCGACGGATTCTCGCGCCCCAGGCGTGCGCATAATGTAAATGTGGTTAAACGCTTTGAACGTACCGATTACCGCCACCATCGACAAAAAGAATAGGGTGGGGGAGACCAAGGGTAGGGTGATGTGGCGAAAGACCTGCCACCCATTGGCCCCATCCATCTCCGCTGCTTCGTAATAGTGCCTGGGGATAGCGCTCAACCCGGCCAGCAAAATCACCGTATCATAGCCGACATAGACCCAAATGTTATAGAGAATGATCGAGGTCAAAGCCATACTGGGAAAACAACTGTCCACCCATGTAGGCCAAGTCTCCATTCCAACGCCTTGCAAGAACAGGGCGACCACCGACTTACTCTCGTAAAGCCAGCGTTGGTTTTCGAACCCGAAAGTGCTCCAAAAACGATTGGCTAATGAGGACGGGTGGGGACTAAAGATCGTTCGGAAGACCACTGCAGAGGCGATGACTGGTGTGACATAGGGCAAAAAAAACAAAATGCGGAACGTGCCTTTGGCCCGCATACTTTTGAAAAGCAAATAAGCCAGACCGGTCGCCAAACTCAGCTGTAGCGGAATGGTGCCAATCGCATAGAAAAAAGTAACCTTGAAACCATTGTATAACGCCGGATCGCCCGTGGCTGCCAAGCCGTTCAAACCCAGCTCGAACAACACCCAAAGGCCGGGCAGCAAAAGGATACCCCAAGCCAGGTAAACATAGGCAGAAGGCAAGCCGCGTTCGAGTAGGTGGCTGCGCAAGCGATAAGCAGCCCAGACGATCCCGACCCCCAATAGCAAGAAGACCAAATGCTGGGGATCGCCCAAAGCACGGACATAATGCTCGAACCCAATCAGCGCTTCTTTCTTTATGCGCCACTTGTGCAAGCTGACATAGAAAGCATAGCCAATCGGAAAGAGTCCGAACCCAACCAAGACGACAAGTGCTGGCGTAAGGAAAGCCCAGGCGGTCAGCTGTTCTGTGCGGCGGGTATCCATCGGCTTGGGTCGTACTGAGAGGTTAGGCACTGCATTATGAAAGCTTCTGGGCAACGCGAAAACGCGGAGAAGAAAGCCCTATCCAGATTTTATACGATAGATCCTATATCCAATATTGTCAATGTCTAATGAAGATTATAGACATCTCGTTGAGCCGCAAAAAAACAGGGCGACGCCCCTTGGACGACGCCCTCTATCCATCAATACTTAGCGCGCTCATTCGTCCGCAATAGCTTCGATTGTCACGCTAACCCTTACCTCGTCACCTAAAACGCCGGCCGCATCAGCCCAACTATTAACCGCATAGTCAGAGCGCAAAAGCGCCGTTCTGGTTTCGAAACCGGCCACTGGTTTTTGGTTATACGGATGCGTGCCTATCCCTAAAACTTCTACTGGCAGAGTAATGGTCTTGGTCTGGCCGTGCATAGTGAACTCGCCCGTCACCTGCAATACCTCATCCTTCACCATAGCCTTGGTGCTCTTGAAGGTAATGGTGGGGAATTGCTCAACATCAAAGAAATCTCCGGATTTGAGATGGCCGTCGCGCTTGACGTTATCTGTATCGAGACTGGCTACCTGGACAGTCGCTTCGATCCGGGTTTTCTCGGGATGCTCGGCATCGTAATGAATCGATCCAGAGAATTCGTTGAATTGGCCACTGGTGCGACTGACCAAGTGACGAACGCTAAAGGCCACATTCGAATGCTCAGAGTCAATTTGATATTCTTCAGCACCTGCGGTACTGACGAGCAAGACAGCCATTGCTGCAATGCCCATTTTAATGTGGCGCATATTCTTTCGCTCTTTCTATGAAGACTTATCAGCTATTTTCTTAGAATATATTGCTGAGCTTCTTTTTGTAAATGGAGGGCCTGTGCAACTCGCGGCAACTAAAAAATGGTACAAAAAAGAGGCTCCTGAAGTCTTTCACTCCAGGAGCCTAATGTTGGCTGCCTCCCTAGGGCTCGAACCTAGAACCTCCTGAACCAGAATCAGGCGCACTACCAATTGTGCTAGGAGGCAACTATCGTAAAATATGGCGGAGAGAGAGGGATTCGAACCCTCGGTACAGGTTACCCCATACAACAGCTTAGCAGGCTGCCACCTTCGGCCACTCGGTCATCTCTCCACGAACATTTAAAACAAACTTTTAGACTGGCGGAGGGTGAGGGACTCGAACCCTCAAGGGCGTTAACCCGGCGGTTTTCAAGACCGCTGCCTTACCAATTAGGTCTAACCCTCCTCAACCCTTAGCGAGGGGTAAATATAAAGGAGGCACTGTCTTAGGTCAACCCCGCCCGTGCTTATTCAGTGTCCTCCGTCGGCGTATCTTCGTCCGTATCTCCGCTCGCGACTTCGCTTATATCTTCAGTATCTGCACTCGCGACTTCACTTGCAGTTTCTCCATTTTCTGCTACCTTCGCCCCGTCAACCTCACCTTCACCCTCGCCCTCACCTTCGAGTATTTCATCTTCACTCTTGGGCAGGCGCGTCATGTCGATAACCCTGTCGCCTTTGCCGAGATTGATCACCCTAACGCCTTGGGTATTTGCGACCAATGGTGGAGAGTGCTTCTACGGGCAGGCGAATCATGATGCCATTCTGCGTCATGATCATGATCTCTTCTTCGCTCTGAACTTCTTTGCAGGCTACCACATCGCCATTGCGTTCGGTGGTCTTGATGTCAATGACCCCCTTGCCGCCGCGATGCTTGCAGGGATATTCCGTCTGGTTGGTGCGCTTGCCGTAACCATTTTCGCAAATGGTCAACAAAGTGCTGTCTTCGCTTAGTACGGCCATGTCAACCACTTCATCGCCGGGCCGCAGGCTAATGCCTTTAACACCGGTGGAGACTCGGCCCATACGGCGCACTTCGCCTTCGTTGAAACGCATTGCCAGACCACTGCGCGTCAGCAGCGATATATCTTGCTGACCATCGGTAATCGCCGCACCGATAAGATCGTCATCGTCCTGGATCTTTAGGGCAATGATGCCGTCGCGGCGAATATTTTGATAGGCCGAAAGCACTGTTTTTTTGACGATGCCATTGCGCGTGGCGGTAAACAGGAACTGATCGTCGCTAAACTCGCGCACCTGGACGATGGTGCAGATCTGGTCGTCTTGGCCGATCGGCAATAGATTGACAACCGGGCGGCCTCGGGCTGTGCGCTC
>Ga0115002_10010308_pt1 | contig 10073 bp, 8 predicted proteins | sample ArcticOcean_MG_C_8_FD_89576 | JGI IMG/M metagenome (GOLD analysis project Ga0115002, IMG submission 89576) | Marine microbial communities from western Arctic Ocean - ArcticOcean_MG_CB11_86 | ecosystem: Environmental > Aquatic > Marine > Oceanic | place: Arctic Ocean: Canada Basin | collected...
ACAATGCCTCTTTTCAAATTCTCTTGTTCGAATCATCAAAACGGGCACATCTTGCCCACATGTGGGAAGGAACACCTATGGTAGCTCTGCTGAGAAGGAAACGGGTTTTTTGTACGGTTGTGCGTGTACCAGTGACCGAAAACACAAGAATGAGCACGCCACAACGATTCAGCACCCGCCCTAGTGATTTAATTCCTTGGGCCGATCCCTATATTGCCAAATTGGTTACCAAGCTGCAAAAGGAAGTTCGCAGCGAACGAGTGAGTTTGTCGGACGCGCGGCAGGGAGCAAGCGCTCTCGCGGCCGACCTCGAACCGCCCAGCCCCGGCACGGAGTTCGAGGGCGATTGGCGAGATGAGCCGCGCTGGACCGTTAAGGATGAGATGTGATGGCCAGCGACCAAATGTGATAGAGCTCGCTTCGCGCACGGACGCGAATAACCTAAACGAAAGGATTCGAAATGCTAACCTACCTGAGCTGCTGCTTCGCCACCTACTTGGCCCGAAAATATAACGTGACCTGGTCGATTCCACTTCGAGTGCGGCAGTAGGCGCCCTAATGCCCATTCCAGATTACTCGGGCTAGATCAATTCAGCGCGCAACGTCGCACGCAGCTCTGCTGCAATAAAGAAGGAGCCGGTGATGCAGATCAGTTGATCCGGCTCCGCGAGCGTCTTGGCCATTTGCCAGGCGTCCACCGGTAGTGCGGCTTCCAACACTTCGACATCTTGCAGTTCGTGTTGTAGCTCGGCTCCCAAATTGTGCAGCTCTCGGTCGATAATTTGCCGTAGTTTGTCCACGGGCACTGCCCGCGGGTTCTCCTGGTACGCCGTCAGGATGAACCGCTGAAAATGTGGCAATAGCGATCGAGTGATCCCCGCCACATCTTTGTCACGCGACACGGCCAATACCAACGTCCGCTGCTGGCAAGTGAAGCTCGCTTGCAATACCTCGACCAAAGCCTCCGCCGCGGCGACGTTATGGGCGACATCAAGCACCACGGTTGGCTTGCGATGCAGGACTTCAATTCGAGCTGGCAACGCTAGCTCAGCCAGGCCAGCTTGCATCGCTGCACTCGATACGGACCAACTTTGTCGGCGTAGTTCTTCGCAGACGGATACTGCCAGCGCCGCATTGGCGGCCTGGTGCTCGCCCACCAATCGTAGCGGCAGGTTGTGGAGCTGTACCTGCTCTCCCGCGAAATCGGCGACGAAGTCCAACTGCCCCAATTCGTCATGCAGATCGAGGCATCGAGGAGAACGGTACTCATACCTGAAGTCGCGTCCCGCTTCTGCCATCCGGCAACCATGCTGCTTGGCGATGCGGGCAATCACCTCCCGCGGGGCCTTTTTCAGCGGACCACAAAATACCGGCACTCCCGGTTTAATGATGCCTGCCTTCTCGGCGGCGATTTCCTCCAGCGAGGTTCCCAACTGCTTCGTATGGTCCAGGCTGATGCTGGTGATCACGGTGACGGCAGGTTGGCAAACGTTGGTTGAATCAAGACGTCCGCCTAGGCCAACTTCCAGAACCGCCAAATCCACCTTGCGCTGGGCAAAGTGCAAGAGCGCGAGCGCTGTGGTCAGCTCAAAATAGGTCGGGGAGAGCGAACCATCCCCCGTGTGTAGGGCTTCCTCGTCCAGCGACTCCACCGCCGGACGCAATTGATTGACCAGTGCCACTAATTCGTCTGCCGTACAAGGCTGCCCGCCTACCGCAAACCGTTCTTCTATGCGCTCGAGGTGCGGCGAACTAAACAGCCCCGCTTCATAACCGGCCGACTGCAGGATGCTCGCCACCAGTGCTGAGGTGGAACCTTTTCCCTTGGTGCCCGCCACATGTACGATCGGCAATCCCGCGTCTGGATTGCCCAACCGATTCAGAAGCTGCCGCATCCGATCGAGCTTCATCTGCCGCCGGCCATAAGGCACAACGGCCGTCCGCTCGTAATTGATCCGCCCCAGCAAGAACTCGAGCGCCTGGTCACGGCGAGAACAGTCAGTCGGCAAATCGGCGACTGGACGGATTGGTGACATTTTCCTAGACCATTTCTCTAAGAACGTAGCCACAAAAAACATAAGAAGACACAAAGAGATTCACCACAAATATTTTTGCGTTTCTTCGTGTCTTTTGTGGCTACCTAAATAACGTGACAACTCTGGAGAGGCGACACACCAGTATAGCAAGATAGCGCAAAAAAGAGGGCCGACGAGCTGCGGGGTAACTCATCGGCCCTCTAGGGGGAGACTATCAAGGTGGGACTTGTCTCACTCGATCGCACGAGCGTGGGTGGCTCTCGTCTGGCTTACCCGCAAGGCATGAGCCGCTCTGTGAATCGTATCTCTCTTCTACCGACGCTTAGGAAAAGCAAACCGGATGCCAAAACCTTCGCCGCCCTGCTAGCACAGTGGCTCTGCGACAGCCCTGTTCGCCTGTTTTTCAGGCCAGGACGCTGCTGCAAGTTATTGGTAAATGGAATGCCGGATCGCGCCCGCGTAAGCATGTCTTGCAATTCCTTCGTCTAAGAATTGTAAGATTTTCCAAAAGCGGTCGAACTGGGCGCTAGCGGTTGGCGTATTGACTGTTGTCTCCCGCGAAACCGCAAGCGACGGGCTCGGCTGTCGCTCGGGTGGCGGGTTGGCTATGATAGCTCCCCTCAGTGCTCCCCTCAGTGCTTCCCTCAGTGCTTCCCTCAGTGCTCGGCCCCAGTGTGCCAGCACTTGCCCCACCCCTCCACCGAAGCTGTTCCCACGATGCTGTTGCTGGAAAACGTTCGCAAATCGTATCGCGAGCCAAATGGCGAAACCTTGCCAATTCTCGATGTTGCCCGACTAGAACTCGCTGCGGGCGAGCAAGTAGTATTGCGCGGCCGCAGCGGTAGTGGCAAGTCGACGCTGCTGAATTGCATTTCTGGGCTGAGTACGGTTGACTCGGGCCGGATCACCATCCATGGAGTCTGTATTACCGAGCTGCAGGAAATGTCTCGCGACCGGTTCCGCGCACAGCATATCGGCTTCGTTTTTCAAACCTTTAACTTGCTGCCCGCCTTTACGGCACACGAAAACGTGCTGCTGGGCATGACCTTTACGGGACAAAAAAGCGACGCCGGGCGGGCAACAAGGTTGTTGGACGACGTAGGCCTCAGCCATCGACTGCACCATAAGCCCAGAGCGCTTTCGGTTGGCGAGCAGCAACGGGTTGCAGTGGCCCGGGCATTGGCCAATCAACCATCGCTGCTACTAGCCGACGAACCGACCGCCAATATTGATCCTGCCCACCAGCAACAAGTCATCGACCTGCTGCGAGGTGCTTGTGAAAAAGAAAAAATTGCTATGTTGCTGGTGACGCATTCTCCCGAGGTCTCCTCGCAATTCGAGCGCGTTGAAGAGTTGGAAGATGTCAACCGAGGTTGAAATGACGAAATACCCAATGACGAAAGAATGAACTAAGTCTAAATGACGAAGGATGTAAAATGCGAGAATCCGTCATTCGGATTTTGCTATTATATTCGTCATTGGGCCATTTCCCAGTAAAGTGGGAGTCATTCGTCATTTCCACATGCAGCCCTAGCCCCTACCTCAACTCCTATATCCCCCTATGCCTTTCTGGAAAATAGCATGGCGAAACATGCAGCAGCGGGCGCTGGCGTCTTCGCTAACCGGTTTGTCGATGGCGCTTGGCGTGGCATTGATGATCTTGGTGATCGTCATTTATGATGTGACGGTCGAGCAGTCCCAAAGAGACGCCCAGGGATACCACCTCATTATCGGCGGTAGCGGAGGGGGCGAGACGCAGCTGGTGATGAATACGGTTTTTCACATGGGCAAGGCGCTCTACCCCTTTCCGTATAGCCATTACAAAGAATTTATCGACGGGTCGTACGCTCCCTATACAAAAGTAGCTGTGCCCTACTGCATTGGAGACAGCTATCATCAGGAAGACCTTCAATTCCGTGTGGTGGCGACAACCCCCGATTTATTTGAGAAGCTCTCTTACGGAGCCAATGAAGATGGCACCGATCGTCGCTACGAATTTAGTGCGGGGCGGAATTTCCGCACGGAACGTTTTTTCGAGGCCGTGATTGGCTCGATTGCCGCGAACAAGACCGGCCTGAAGGTTGGGGATACGTTTCAACCCACACACGGCATGAGTGCCTCGGGAGAAAAACACATCGAGTTCGAGATTGTCGGCATTCTTAAGCCGACTGGCACACTGAATGATCGGGCTCTGTTTGCCAACGTGGAGGGTTTTTATCTGCTCGAAGGTCATGCAGAGCCACTGGATGACGGGGCAAAGGAATCTGCCGATTCGCATAAGCCGTCCGCTGCCGTCGATCCAGCAGACCCGAACCGAGGTTTTAAGGCATTGCCCGAGTCGAGGCGTGCAGTCACTTCGATTCTTGTGCTGTGCAATGATGATTTTGCCATGATGACGCTCGACCAAAAAATCAATAAAGGGAAGGACCCAGTTGCAACTTCAATGAGTGCCGTAAAGCCCGGCTACGTGGTCCAGGGTTTTCTTGACAACGTCATTAGTCCAGTACGTGCAGTCTTATTTGCACTGACGATCTTGATCATCTTTGTGGCTGGACTCAGTATTCTCGTGAGTATTTACAACTCGATGAGTGAGCGGAGCCATGATATTGCCGTGATGCGCGCATTGGGAGCGAGTCGCTCTGCCGTTATGGGGATCATTCTGGTGGAGTCTATCTTGCTCGCTTTATTGGGCGGCGTGGCAGGCGTGCTGATCGGGCATGCTTTCATCGGGTTGGTTGGCCCTAGCATTGAAGCCCAGGCAGGCATCACGCTCAAATTTTGGGAGTTTAACTGGAAAGAGGTCCTCCTGATCCCCGCTCTGGTGGTGTTTGCCACGCTGGTCGGCTTTCTGCCAGCGCTCACCGCTTACCGAACCGATGTGGGCCACTCGCTCGGCGGTGGACGGTGATGAGCAAAGCCATTTGTCGGTCGCTGGGGATGTGCGATAGAATAAGGGCCGGATATCTATAATGTGTGCCGCACTGGCCAGCGCTAGGTAACGTAATAAAAGATGCGAGGTTGGGGGCTAAAAGAGACTAGGCTCTGTCTTGTTTGAGATACTTCAACGGAACAAATAATGAACGACCTGAAGCTCATCTTGATTTGCTTGGCAGCGCTCGTCGCAACTAGGGAAGGGGCGACCGAAGTGCAGGCCTGTCCGTTTTGCAGCGCGACGCAACAAACGATTAGCGAAGAAATCGCCTCCGCCGAAATCTGCGTGATTGCCAAGCTCGTCCAGCCCGCTCGCGGCAGCGACGACCCAGCTCATTTCGATCTGGCCGGCGCCGATACAGGGCTGGCCCGCTTTGCCGTGCAAACGGTTCTACGTGGCGAACAGGAGGCGGCCGACATCGAAGAAATCGAGGTCGTCTATTTCGGCAAGGATGAGCAAGACAAGAGCTTTTTGATCAACGCGCTCACCGTGGATAGCCGAGTGCCTGACGAAAACTCGATCCCCCGCGTTGATTGGACGACGCCATTACCCCTTTCATCGCGTGGTGTTCACTACGTTCTGCAACTCGCCGACTTGCCGAAAAAGGGGGCCGACCGTTTGGAATTTTTCCAACAATATTTGGAAGACAAAGATCCGCTCTTGGCTCAAGACGCCTACGATGAATTTGCCGTGGCACCCTATAGTGAAGTGATCGCCCTGACGGGCCGCCTGGATCGCCAGCGAATCCTCCAGTGGATCGAAGACCCACAAATCGGGCCGACCAGGCGCCGCTTGTATCTCACGTTGCTCGGCGCCTGCGGTACGGCATCGGATGCCCAGCGCTTGGAATCACAACTGCTTTACGACTATCAGCTCCTGCAGCCGGGGATTGCAGCGATGGCGGCCACCATGGGCTGTACAAGCCCGGTGGTCGGGGTGTCGGTTATCGACGAATTGATCCGTGCGGATGTGCGGCGCAAGCGACAATGCCTTGATGCACTTATCGCCGCCTATTTGAAGCTCAAGGGGCCTGCCGGACTACCTCTTATCGAAAACAAGTTTCTGAAGAATTCAAACGTCGAATACAGCCATACCTATGCAGCGCTGATGGCTTTGCGGTTCCTTGGAGAGGAGACCGAGGTGATACCGCGCGAGCGGCTATTGGCATCAATGCGACTGGTGCTCGACAATAGCCAGTTTGCCGATCAGGTCGTCGCCGATCTCTCGCGCTGGAAAGACTGGAGTGTACTGAACCGGCTTGTGTCCATGTTCAAAGCTGGCGAGAAAGACGATTGGATTCGTCAGCCGGTGGTTTCGTACCTACTCATGGCGTCTGAACAGCCGGGGCAAGTTGGCAAGAGTGCCGACTTGGCTCTGACGGAGCTTGACCAGATCGATCCGGACTGTGTGAAACGGGCGCGAAGAAATGCCGCTTTCAGCCTGTTTGCTTCTGCCGTCACAAGGTCGGACAAAGGGCAATCGGCACCTACCGCAAAGCCAACTGAACCCACGACTGATGCGGAGCCGACTGAGCGCTCCGGTCCAGCCCAATCCGATCCAGCCCAATCCGGTCCAATTGGGGACGATCCGGCCCAGCCCGATCAAACCCAGCCCGATCCTGCCAAAAACGAAAAGGAGTCCCCCGGTCGGCTCATATTGATCGGTGTGCCTCTGATTGCGGGCCTGTTATTGATGGGAATTTTCGCTCTGTTATTACGCGGGGCTGACGTACGATCTGGCGGCCCGGATACCTAGTCCGACCCCATTGTCTGGCCACAAGCAGAGATCCCCAATGAACACCCTTTGAAACCATCCATGGCGAGTCCTGACATAATGGCCGGCTCCGATCTTGGCGATGATTTTGAATACCGTCCTCTCAGCACCGGCGCGATTGCGTCTGCCGTATTCGGTGTGCTGTCGTCGCTAGTTTTTGTTACCGCAGGTAGCAGTCTGTCGTCTTCCCTGTGGCTTGCGCCGATTCCAGTTGTCGGACTTGTGGCCGGGTGGCTTTCTCTGCAAAAAATTCGGTCGATGCCTGATCAACTGAGTGGTCGCGCGGCAGCGCTGATCGGTATCCTGCTATCGGCACTCGGACTCTTCGGAGGTCTTGGCTTCGCAAGCTATGTCCATGCCACTGAAGTTCCCGAAGGGTACACTCGAACCTCCTTTTACGAATTTCGACCCGACCAAGTCGAAGAGCGGGGCGGCAAGCTAGTACCGCCTGACGTTTTAGAACTCGACCAAAAGCAAGTTTTTATCAAGGGCTTCATGCGCCCCAGCACAGGTATCTCAAAAGCCGGTACCCCCGTGCGGAATCATGTGAGCCAATTTCTTCTGGTGCGCGACAACAACCAATGTTGTTTCGGTGACATTTCGGACGTTAAGTACTACGACCAAGTACTCGTTCAGTTGACAGGCAGTAAGACGACGAACGAATCCGGCGGAATGTTCCGAATGGGAGGCAAACTGCGAATACTGCTGCAGAACGTCCATCGCAAAGGGCATCCCGTGTTCATCCTTGAGGCCGACTACGTGAAATGATGGTCATTCGCCTGCTATATAATCTGCCACTGTGTATCCTGCCACTGCTGCTATTGGCCCTATTAGGCTGCGACGCAGCTAGTTCGGCTCCTGCCGCTGCTTCCCGACTTGTCGATTGCACGTTTGACGACATCAAATTCGAAATGGCCGCCGGCGCCGTGTTCGACGAGTCGATGCTAACAACCGAGATCGAACAACTTTTCGGCCAGCGCATCCGCATCCGAGGGTACATTTTCCCGACCCTGAGGAAACGTGGATTGACAGATTTTGTATTGGTGCGTGACAATTTAGAATGCTGCTTTGGGCCTGGGGCCGCGCTCTTCGACTGCATTTTCGTCGAGATGGCGGCGGGCAAAACGGCGGAATACTCGATTCGTCCAGTCAGCGTCGAGGGCACATTTAATTTAGAGGTGCAAGACTTCGATGGCACGGTCGTAGCGATCTATCACTTGGATGGCGAGATGGCTGAGTGATAGGTACTGGGTACTGGGTACTGAGTAATGAGTACCGAGTACTATTCTTCCTCGTCGTCATCTCGCAGGCCCAATGCCGAGAGCCAGCGGTGACGCGGTTTGCCGTCATCGGCGGGACCTTTGTCGAGTTGAATATCCTTCATGTCGGCGAGCTTTTCTGCAAAGGCCGATTGGTTGCGGGCTAGTTTGGCGCGCTCGACTGAGATTTCTAGCTCTGCTTTGCTGAGCTTTTCTTGCCATTCTTGTTGGATTGCCTCCAGGCGGCGGCGCTCTGCTTGGATGACCTCGTCGTTGCCGAAGATCTCTTCCTGGATGGCTTGCTTGATTTTTTCCATTTCGTTTTCGGCAGGGCGCGCCTCCAGGGAGGCCTGTAGCTTGGTAATCTCCTTGTCCTTATCAGCGACCACCTGATCGGTGATGGCAATCGTGCCTTCAATCGTAGCACGGGCCGCGCGTCGTTCGTTCGTCACCGATCCCTGGTCCTCGGCGTCAAGTTCGGCAAGCATGCGAGCTTTTTGTGATTGCCAATCAGAACCCGTGATGGTTATTTCGTCGGTGACTACGGCCTGCGAGGCAAGCTGCTCTTGCAGTTTCGTGTTCACTTGCTTGAGTTGCCGAACGTCGTCAACGGCCAACTCAAAGCGGCGCTGCAGGTCGGCGACCACCTGCTGCATATCTTCGTCGATCGCCTGCAGAGGGGCGCTTTCGAGTTCCGACACGCGGGTGGCTAAGGCGTCGCGTTCGCTGCGCAGACTCACCAGCTCTGGCGATTCTTCGTCACTCGCGGCCGGTCGGCTGACTAGCTCAGCCTGCAGTTCGGCGTTTTCTCGTTTCAGCTTCTGAACATCGGCCAGTGCCAGTTCAAATTTGCGTTTGAGCTGCTCAAGTTGTTGTTGCTGGTGCTGTTGGTCGTTATCCGATTCCAGGATGCGCCTCTCGGCTGCCTCGAGTAGCGCCGTTGCCCCTACGTGGTTCGCTTGGGACTCTTCCAGCGCGCGTGTGGTGTCAATTTGGGTATTTCCAAGCTCTTGGCAGTGCTTTTCCAAGGCCCGAAGTTGTTGTAGGCATTCATTATGCTGCGTCGTGAGCTCAGCAAATTCTTCACGAATTCTGGCGCAGTCGGCACACTCCTGGGCACGTAGATCTTCGCCTACTTGGTGGGCTGCCGCGAGTTCGTCGCTGAGTCGTGAAGCTTCGGTTTGCCGGTCGTCAATCTCTTGCCGGAGAGCTGTCAACTCCTCGCGCAATCTACCACAGTCGGCGCACTCGAGGGCACGCAACTCTTCGCAGGCGTGCTGCGACGATTCCAGATCTTGGCAAAGCCGCGAACATTCGTCACTTTTCTGCTGTAATTGAGCGGCAAGATGATCGCGCTCGACTTGCGATTTTTCTGCTTGCTCAATCAATTGCCCCATTTCTTCGTCGCTACTATCAAAGCGCGCCTGATGTTCGCGAGCCTGCTTTTCTAACTGTGATTGAAGCGACTGGACCTCGACGTCGGTGTTGGTAAGCGATGCTTGTAGTCCTGCGAGCTCTGCTTGCAATTCGGAAGCAGCGGCAGATTCCGTTTCTTCTGCCACGCGATCACGGGCGAGTTCTTCGGCAATTTGCTGCAGACGTAGATTGAGCTCGGCTTCGATATCGCTCACACGACGGCGATGGCCGGAGAGAGTTTCGTCGGCTTGAGCACGCAAGGTGCGCAGCTTCTCCGCAGTTTCTTGAGAGCGATCGCCGCCCACAGGGGGCCAAGATTGCGGTTCTTCCATGATCGTTTTAAGCCGATTTTTCCGGTGTCGAGCAATGGGAAAACGGTCTACCCTCGTCAGGGCAGTCAGGAGATAGTTTTTTCATGAAAAGACTAGGTTGCTCGCACACCTCGGTCAAAGCGGAAGTTGGCATTTAGACGTTTATGCCAGTTGTGCAGCCTGCTGCGGTGGAGTGCGTGTACCCGTGCCATTTCGGAACGCGGTACACGGCTAACCATTGAGTGAATCGATCAGGAATGGCGATGTACGTTGCGATTGAGCGATTGTACCCGGGGCTCGGAACGGCACAGAGGCACGTTCCCTACAGTCGTTACACGACTGTGCA
>Ga0115002_10010310_pt1 | contig 10072 bp, 7 predicted proteins | sample ArcticOcean_MG_C_8_FD_89576 | JGI IMG/M metagenome (GOLD analysis project Ga0115002, IMG submission 89576) | Marine microbial communities from western Arctic Ocean - ArcticOcean_MG_CB11_86 | ecosystem: Environmental > Aquatic > Marine > Oceanic | place: Arctic Ocean: Canada Basin | collected...
CGGTCAAACGCTTCACATCTGTCCAGGTATCACCTTCATCATCACTGGCGATAACGCACAGATCTGCATCATGTCCCAAGATGTAGACACGGTTGCCACCGACGAAGGGCCTCGCATGCATGAAGGGAAACAGGCCTCGCTCCTGCCAGGTTACCCCATGGTCATCACTGGTATAGATCCGGCCTTGCCAGGCGTGGCGCCCTTCACCTCGCCAGCCCTTGGGCCCGGCCAGATCCGCCACCCCGGGGCCACCCTGATCCATCGTCGCCAGGAGTCGACCAGAAGGCAGCCGCACCAGGCCTGGTGAGTAGGCGAAGACACGCTCCGGGTCTGCAGACTCGTAGAGGACTCGGTGCTCCAACGCCAAAGGCTGCAGACGACGGGGCTGCATTAGGCGCGATCGTATCGCGGCAGCGGAGCCACATGTGATACCGCATCAAGACGATCCCGCTCAAGTCCTGGCAGGGCCCAATCCAGCCCCCCAAGTGCATCCTCCACATGCTCCGGACAATCGGGGCCGATGATCGGCGCCGTCAACTCGTCATGATCAAGAAGCCAGGCCATGGCAATCTGAGCAGGGCTCTTGTCATGTTCCTGGCCGATGTCGATCAGCAACGACACGATGTCATCAACCTGTTCGGTCATGGCGCGCTCGAATCTGTCTCCCGTCCATGGTGTGCCTTCGGGAGCGCTTCGACCACTGCGAAACAGACCACTGAGCAAACCCACCGCCAGAGGACTGTAGGTCATCAGACCCAGCTGATACTTGCGCACGATGGGAAGCAACTCGGTTTCGACATCTGATCGATTCAGCAGATTGTATTGATTCTGCAAACACACGATACGATCCCATCCCTGCCGATCACTCGTCCACAACGCCTCAATAACCTGCGCCGTCGAGTAGTTGCAAGCCCCCACGTACAACACCTTCCCCTGACGCACCAGATCGTCCATGGCACGCAGTGTTTCGTCCAGCGGTGTCGCCGCATCCCAATGATGCATCAGATACAAATCGATGTGATCGGTGCCCAGGCGGCTCAGAGATCGCTCGATCTCACGCATGATGTGGTAGCGAGAGAGTCCGAGATCGTTGGGGGCATCACCCATCTTGCTCCAGACCTTTGTGGTGATGAACAGGTCATCGCGCTGGCCTCGCATCGCTCGTGCAAGAATTCGTTCTGACCGTCCCAAACCGTAATAGTTCGCGCAATCGATGAAGTTACAGCCGAGATCGATCGCCCTTTCAATCGTTTGCACGGCGATATCGTCGTCTGCTTGTCCACGAAATGCCGTTCCAAGGCAGACGCGTGAAACCTTGACGCCAGAGCTCCCGAGTGGGACATAGTTCATCTTGCAGTGGTCTCCCTATCCTGTGGCACTATCCTGTGGCTCCCTTGACACTCCACACGGATCCCGTGGTGTATGTATTGCGCTCCGAGCAGAGAAACTCAGCAACTTCGGCGACTTCTTCGGGATCTGAATAGCGTCCCAACGGATTGCCCGGATCTGCAATGTGTTCGGCAGAGAAACGTGGCACGACCATATCCGTCAGTGCCCGTCCCGGCTCGATTCCATTGACGAAGACCCCTTCTCCAGCATACGCGTTACCCAAGGACTGAACCAAGCTGTACACGCCGCCCTTCGATACAGCATAGGGCACCTGATTCGCTGAGCCACGACGCGCGCCGGAGGTGATGGTCACACATCGCCCCCAGCCGCCAGCACGCATATGCGGAATTGCCGCCTGGTGGGCATGGTACACACCGTGCAAGTTAATTTCCAGAACCTTCGCGAATTGTTTGGCCGACTGTTCGTGAAATGGCGCCTCCAGTCCGAGCACGCCGGCAGCGCACACGAGGATATCCAGGCGCTTGAAGGCATTGATCGCAGCCTCAGCGGCTGCCACGACCTCCTCTTCGATGGTCACATCTGTCAAGACGAAGATCGCCCGCTGACCAAGGGCAGCAATCTCCTTGGCCGTCTTCTTCCCCTGCTCCTCGAGCAGATCGGCGATCACGACATCACGGCCTTCGGCGGCGATACGCAAAGCCATCGCCCGCCCCAATCCCCGTGCGCCACCCGTTACGAGGGCAGCTCGGCGTTGACGAGGGGCGGCAAAGCGAAGATCACGGGGGTCATCAGGTGGAGTCATCTTATCTCGTTGGCTGGCGTGGACTTCTTAACGTCGGGTCAGTTTGGGCCTGCAAAACATTCCGGCGTCGTACGCGTCTACTGGCGTCATGCCCACCGCCGTGCTGGCGTTACGCCCACCGCTCTATTGGCGTCATGCCAGCACGGCCGGTAATATAGCGCCAACGCACCTCGAACAGACCTCTGATTGGTACATATTCGCATGCAAATCGAACGAATCGAATCTTTCTTCATCGGCGGTAGTTACGTCGTTCGCCTGACCACTGATACGGGCCTTACCGGCATTGGCCAAACGGCCTGCTGGGGTTATCCCGAAGCGGTGGGACAGATCGTCAACGCCTTCGAGCGCTACCTGATTGGCCAGGACCCACTTCGCATCGAGCACCACTGGCAATACCTCTATCGCATGTCCCCTTTTCGCGGCACAGCCCTGACGGGCGCAATCAGCGCCATCGATATCGCGCTGTGGGACATCAAGGGAAAGCACTTTCAAGCGCCCATATGGGAGTTACTAGGAGGTCGGTGTCGCGACAAAATTCGCCTGCACCTGCTTGGTGGCGCGAGCACGCCGGATGCTATGGTCGAGGCCGCCCGCGCCGCACGGGAAGAGGGATTCACGGCCCTCAAATTTGATCCCGTCCATCACATCGACGCGGGCATCGACCGCATGATTAACACCGCAGTGGATCTTACGGCGGCAGCCCGCGAGGGGGGCGGCGCCGACCTTGACCTGATTATTGAAGTCCACCGCAAACTCACGCCCATGACGGCCCGCACCCTCTGCGAGGCCCTGGCGCCATTCAATCTCTACTTCCTTGAGGACCCAATCCAGATCGACTCCATCCAGGCGCAGGCAGATATCGCTCGTCGGACGCAGGTACCGATCGGCAATGGTGAGCGCCTGACAACCATTTGGGAATTCCGCGAATTGCTCGAGGCGGGGGGGGCGCAGTATATCCGGCCCGATGTCGGGCTGGCCGGTGGACTCACCCACTGCAAGAAGATTGCTGCGATCGCAGAGAGCTATCACAGCGCCGTCGTGACCCACAACTTTCTCGGTCCGCTGATCACGGCGGCGTCTGTTCATTTGGATGCAACCATTCCAAACTTCATCACCCAGGAGTACAGCAAAGGAGATGAATCGGAGGCCAATGCCGTTTACCGTTGCGCGCACCGTCGTGAGGGCGGCTATATCGCCCTGACGGATGCTCCAGGCCTGGGGGTCGAATTGGTCGACGAGTTGATAGAAGAGCATCCATTCACACCGATGAACTCCGGCCAGACACCCCTGCGTGAGGATGGATCAGTAGCCTACGCCGTGTAGATCGTCCATGTCCGCTAGCGTGGCTTGCTAGGTTTGTTGCCTTTTCGGTGCTTGCTCTTTTTGTGCTTGTTCTTGGGCTTGCCGCCTTTGGAGCCCTTGGTCGCATCTCGCCTCTTTTCGCTACCGAGGCGCGCCAGTCGCAGCCGTTGTCCACAGACACGAACCTTCTTCAGGGTTCGCAGCAGATCGCCGCCCATCCCTTCAGGAAGGTCGATGGTACTGTGGTCCTCGTGTATCTCGATGCGGCCGATGTACTCACTGTCGAGGACCGCTTCGTTGCTGATGGCACCCATAAGATTGCCCGGTTTCACACCGTGCGTACGTCCTACCTCAGCCCGAAAACGCTCCATACCTCTCTGCGGCTCTGGTGACCCGTGTGCTTCTTCCGGTCGGCTCGGCTTCGCTCCCCGCGGCCGCTGGTCGGCAGGTGCGCTCGCAGCTGATCCAGCGGTAGATTGCGCCGTATCTGACCTACCCCCCTCGGGGCGAGTAGGAACCGGGCGGGTCTGACTCGGTTGTTTGGGGTCCGGTTGTTTGGGATCCGGTTGTTTGGGATCCGGATGGTTAGGAGCCGGACGGGTCTGACTCGGTTGTTTGGGGTCCGGGCGGTTAGGAACCGGGCGGTTCGCAGTAGCTGCAGACGCCGTTTTCCCTCGCCGTGGGTGGTCCACATCTGCCGCCAGCAGCAAGGGCTCGTCGCCCTGCACCATCCGCGCCAGAGCCGAAGCAATGTCGAGGGCGGGCACATTGTGTTCCTGCATGTATTGCTCAAGGACCATACGGAAAACGCCCAGGTCTTCGACGCCGAGCACATCTGTGAGTGCCTGGGTGAACCGAGCGATCCGTTGATCGTTGATGGTCTCCGTCGAAGGCTGTTGCCACAGTGGGATCTTCTGCTTTGTCGCCCGTTCGATCGTATGCAGCAGGCGGCGCTCGCGAGGAGCCACGAAGGAAATGGCCTTGCCATGTCGGCCAGCTCGTCCCGTGCGCCCAATACGATGGATATAGGCTTCGGCATCATGCGGAATATCGAAATTTATGACGTGACTGATGCGGTCGATATCCAGACCGCGGGCAGCGACGTCGGTGGCAACCAGAATATCCAGCTGCCCCTTTTTGAGTTGCCCCACCGTCTGTTCGCGGCGATGCTGCGCCATTTCACCGCTGAGAGCCGCACTACCATAGCCACGTGCGGCCAGCTTTTCGGCAAGTTCCACCGTCATCGTGCGAGTGCGAACGAAGACGAGAACGCCGTCGAAATTTTCTGCATCCAAGACTCTCGTCAGTGCGGCAATCTTGTGTTCCCGGCCAGCGACCATCCAATGATGCTGCTCGATGGTCTCGGCCACCGTCGTACGTTCAACAATCGTGATGTGCTCCGGCTCGCGTAGATATTTCTCCGCGATGCGCCGAATCTGTGCCGGCATGGTCGCCGAGAACAGCGCGGTCTGTCGATCTGCTGGTGTCTGTTCCAGAATCCATTCGACGTCGTCGATGAATCCCATGCGCAGCATTTCATCTGCCTCGTCGAGGACCAGACAGCTGAGTCGATCCAGGCGCAGGGACTTGCGCCGCATGTGATCCATCATGCGTCCTGGGGTGCCCACCACGACATGTACACCCCGCTTCAATGAGCGCAGTTGGCCATCATACGCTTGCCCCCCGTAGATGGGCAGGACGTGAAATCCCTTAAGATGGGCAGCGTAACGTTGGAATGCTTCGGAAACCTGAATCGCCAACTCCCGCGTCGGCGTCAGCACCAGCACCTGAACTTCCCGTCGAGATAGATCGATCCGCGACAGCAGGGGCAGGGCAAATGCCGCCGTCTTCCCCGTACCTGTCTGCGCCTGGCCCAACACGTCACGGCCGGCCAACACCAGGGGAATCGTCTGTGCCTGGATGCGCGTAGGGATCTCGTAGCCCACTTCGGACAGAGCATCGAGAACGCCCTTGGCCAACGAAAGGTCTTGGAATGTTACGACGCGCTCTTCGGCCATCGATCCCGCTTTTGTTGATAGTCACTTTGAGTCCACTGATGACCAAAAATCGGCTCTCAGAAGAGTGAAAGTACCCTATCCGGCCTAAATGCGCGCATCCAATGTGTTTGCCGCTATGCGCGAAATCGTTCTGTCCGGATCTGGAGCGTGTAGTCAACGGGCGTCATCAAGGTAATCAGGAGGCGAAAGCGGTCCGGATCATCGACGCTGTTGTGCATATGCCACATCGTGTGAGCACAGGCGCCAGGCCCCACTCGAATCACATCAGAGCCCACCCGAAAACTTGCTTCCCCTTCGCGGAGAAAAACACTGCTTCCAGCTGGTGTCTGCATATGGGCGCTGTTCGTCGACAGGATCCCACCCGGCTCAAAGACGCACACAATCTGAAAGGGGACTCCTGACAGTCCACCCTCTGTCTGCAGATGAAGATCGAAGGCTGCCACTTCCCCAGCCGCGGCGGCGACATCCTCGACGTCCATCACAACCTGCATGGGAGGAAGATCAAATGTTGGACGACGAGCTCTTGTTTCTACCCAGTTCGACGTGTCGACTTTTGTCTCGTCGCCCAATGGCAGCCAGTACACTGGACCATCGTAGCCCTCGGGATAGAGAGTCTGTGAGTTTTTGCCCATATGACGCAGACGCACCGAGCCATCACCGGCGGCGATGTCCATCTGTTCGCCGACGAACTGGCCCGTGGCGAAATACGTCGAGGACACTCGCACCGCACTCAACTCAGCCTCACCATGGCGTAGACTGAAGGGCGAATTCATCCCTGCCGCCACAGTAGCACTGGTCTGCTCGTGACGAACCCGCCAAAGCCCTGATGCCCGATAGCCCTTCCGGTAGGTGGTGGCGGGTGGAGTCAACACAACCTCGGTGTCATCACGCCATTCCGGATGCGTCAGAAAGGGTTCCAACGTCACCGGTGTGCCTGGCCCGCCTTTGCTGACAAGCCACTCTGCAATGGCCGCAAAGCGAGAATCATCTTGGCGGCGGGCGAGCCAGTAGTAGGCGTCTGCGAGCCCCACCGGCACGGCGCGAGCGCCGCGATCCTGGCGAGTCGAGAAACTGGTGACCACCGTCGCATCCTCGTGCATCAAGTGATAGGACATCTCCAGATTTGAGCGCACCGCATCCAGCAGGTCCTCTCGCCCGAGACTCTCACCTGCCAGACGCAGAGCCCGATCGCAAACGGGATTGTATACGCTCGTTGATCGTTCAATGAATTCGCCATCCTCGTTGATGTCGATGCTCTCAGCCAGATACGCGTCGATGGTGGGCATGACCTCTTGCTTGAGCTGTGGAAAAATCTCGCAACTCATCGACAGAGCTGACACCAGGACCCAGCGATGATTGGGCGTATGAAATCCGCCACGAACCATTCCGGGAGCTGCTGAGAGAATGATCTCTCCAAGAGAATCCACAATTCGCTGAGCCCCCTCGTCGTTGTCGGCACGTTGGGCAGCACGAACGACGGGAGCCAGAGCTTGAACAGTGAATCCCGTGTCAGGTGATGAATCGAAATTCGTGGCCAACAGATCGAATCGTCCACCGGTTGTCCGATTCTGTCGTGCCCACGCTGCGGCAGCCTCAATCCTTTCGACAAGATGCAGGTCACCGTAGCGGCTCGCCCCTGGCAGCAGATAAGCGTAGCCATACGCGGCGGCGGCGCTGACACCCACGGGACTGGCCAGACCGTCCTCCGGATTAACAAACCCCCCGACATGTGGATGAGAAGGATCCTGAATCTGACGTGCCATGAGCGCTTCAACCGACTGGTCCAAACTGTCCAGCAAGTGTTCATAGCGATAGATGGTGGGCGTCGTGCGACTCGGCATACGTGACCTTCTCTCCTTGATTCGTTGCAGAATAAGCCGCAGGACGTTGCAGACGTGGGTGCGATCTGTCAACTGGAGTTGAGATCGACGCCTATCTGTCCTACTGTGTGGGCATGAGAAACCAACAACTGCCACCTGACCCAGAGCCAGAGACTGGATCCGAGATCCTTTGGACTCCGTCCGAGCAAGATGTCGCTGGATCCCAACTGCGAGCCTTCATGGATTCCCATGGCATCGAGGACTTCGCCGAGTTGATGGCACGCTCGACGAGCGATGTTCCCTGGTTCACTGACGCTGTGATCAGATTCCTCGGCATCCACTTCACGACACCATACGAAACCTCTGTCAGATATGAGCCAGACGACTGGAGACGTCCGGTCTGGTGTCCCGAGGGTCGCATGAATATCACCACCAGCTGCGTGGATCGCTGGCTGGAAGATGAAGAGACATCATCACGTGTGGCGCTGATCGCCGAATTGGAGAATGGCGACGTCCATCAACTCACCTACGCCGAGCTCGCACAGCAAGTGGGCAAGTGTGCCAATGGCTTGATCGAACTGGGGCTGGGGCATGGCGATCGCATTGGTCTCTACATGCCGATGACATGGGAGATTGCAGTCGCGCTGCTCGCCATCGCCAGAATCGGCGCCATCGTCCTGCCTCTGTTCTCGGGTTTTGCCGCCGGCGCCGTCGAACAGCGGCTGCAGGATGCAGGTGCCAAGGCCCTGATTACGGCGGATGGGTTTCATCGACGTGGCAAGATTGTGCCCCTCAAACCGCAGGCAGATGAGGCAGCACAGTCCGTTTCGTCCTTACGCCATCAGGTGGTGTTGAAGTTGGCAGGAAATCAGGTCGCCATGGTCCCCGGCCGCGATCACTGGTGGCACGAACTGATTGCCACCCAGAGTCCCGACTGTCCGGCGGCGGATACAGCCGCTGAAGACCCATTGATGATCATTTACACATCTGGCACGACGGGCAAACCGAAGGGGGCGATCCACACACACTGCGGCTTCCCGGTGAAGGGAACGCAGGACATGACCTTCGGTCTGGATGTAAAACCAGGAGAGCGTATCCACTGGGTGACGGATATGGGTTGGATGATGGGCCCCTGGCTCATTTTCGGTGCCACCGCCCTTGGGGCGACGGCCAGCATCTACGAAGGGGCGCCCGACTACCCGGGTCCTGGACGCATTTGGGAAATCACCGAACGCCACAAGGTAGACGTCCTCGGATTGTCACCCACCCTGGTGCGTGCTCTGCAGGCGAATACTGATCCCGCCGCCGCCGCCGCCGGCGTCGATCTGTCCTGTCTGCGAATGTTCGGATCGACTGGTGAGCCCTGGAACCCGGATCCCTTTCATTGGCTCTTTGAAACGATCGGCGAATCACGCCGTCCGATCATCAACTATACAGGTGGCACCGAGATCAGTGGTGGAATTCTGATGAGCAATCCCCTGTATCCGTTCAAGGCAGCTTCGTTCTCAGCACCTTGCCCGGGCATGGATGTCGATGTTGTGGACGATCAGGGGAATCCCCTGCGCGGCGAGGTGGGCGAACTCGTCATACGTACGCCATGGATTGGGATGACACGTGGTTTCTGGCACGATGACGATGACACTCGCTACCATGAGGCCTATTGGTCCAAGATACCCGGCCAGTGGGTCCATGGTGACTGGGCCCGCCTCGATGAAGACGGACAGTGGTGGATTCTTGGTCGGTCCGATGATACGATCAATGTCGGCGGCAAGCGCTGCGGGCCAGCCGAGTTCGAATCGATTCTCGTCTCTCACAGCGCCATCGTCGAAGCGGCTGCGGTGGGAGTACCGCACCCCGTGAAGGGAGCAGAGGTGATCTGCTTTTGCGTTCTCACGTCTTCAACTGCGCCAAGTGACGCGCTGGCTGACGAACTGGGACAGAAGTGCGCCGATTTTCTCGGACGCCCCCTACGCCCAGGCCGGGTGTTCTTCGTTAAGGACCTGCCTAGAACGCGTAGTTCGAAGGTCATGCGGCGGATCGTGCGATCCGCGTATCTGTCGCAGGATCTTGGTGATACGTCCAGTCTGGTGAATCCGGAGGCGGTGAACTCGATTCGTCAGGCTGTGGCAGACGCCACCTGAGGGCCCTCATTGCCTTGGGCTGGCAGCGGTCCTCGGGTCTGGCGAACGAGCCAGCGGCTTAGTCCGGGGGCGCATTTCATCCCCGCCACGACCATCCTGGCCAGCGTCGGGCGACGCAACAGATAGTGCAGACCCGCCCCCAGTCGGCGTCTTCTGCCAAATCTCGTACGTGCGATCACCGCATCCGTGCCCCCCGTCTCCAGCGTCAACTGCGGCGTCCCCGATACCGTCACCGCTTTACTGAAGGTCACCTGAATGGATATGGCATCTCCGACCTTGTAGCCCCCGTCAGCCGTAGACGAGGTGACCGACGACACTGTCGCTGAGTGGGCAGAAGACGCGAAGAAACAGCTTGCAACTACGAACAGCAAAGACCGAAAGTACATAGTCGACAGGACCCTTTTTGGAAACCCACTGGGCATCCGGTGAGTGATAGTCAAGGCTACAGGAGTACACAAACCCCTTTACCTGCTCATACTTACACGTAGCCCTCTCGAGTGGTGTGGTATTTTGCGGTCTGCCGAGAAGGGCATGAGGTCATTTTCGTACCCATATTGTACACACGACTCGCTACACTTTCCCCGTAACGCAGGGACCTGACCTGCCTGACCTGCCCCCACATATGTATCCACATCCAGA
>Ga0115002_10010312_pt1 | contig 10071 bp, 11 predicted proteins | sample ArcticOcean_MG_C_8_FD_89576 | JGI IMG/M metagenome (GOLD analysis project Ga0115002, IMG submission 89576) | Marine microbial communities from western Arctic Ocean - ArcticOcean_MG_CB11_86 | ecosystem: Environmental > Aquatic > Marine > Oceanic | place: Arctic Ocean: Canada Basin | collected...
CACCGGTGCCGGCAACCCAAGGATTGTAGATCCAGCAGCTTATGGCCGCGTGTCAAGAGTCAGCGTCAACCGGTCGTCGCGATTGTGTCGATAGCACTTCAGTCGTTTAACGGGATAACTTGTCGATGAGCCTTAGAAAAGAAATGTTTACCGGCAGTCGCGACGGGCCGCACCTGCTTATCACCGCCGGCGTACACGGCGATGAGTTTGAACCAATGGTTGCTGTCGACAGGCTAATCCAGCAGCTCTCCACGTGCGATCTCGCTGGACGTGTGACGCTAGTACCGGTTGTCAACGAATCGGCCTTCTCGATTGGCAAACGGACTGGCTCCGATGGACTCGATCTGGCACGGGTTTGCCCAGGCAACGACCAAGGAAGTGCTACGGAGCAAAGTGCCGCAGCGCTGAGCCAGCTGATCGGGCAAGCCGACTATTATATTGATCTGCACACGGGCGGTGTCGGGTATTCGGTTTGGCCGATGTCGGGTTACCTACTCCACCAAGACTCCGCTGTTCTGGCCAAGCAGCAAAAGATGTCGCAGGTGTTCAACCTGCCCGTGATTTGGGGCACGTACGCCGGTAACGAGGGCCGTTCCCTGTCGGTGGCGCGCGATGCGGCAGTGCCTGCCATTTACACCGAATACTTAGGCAGCGTGCCGTTTCACCCCGAGGCAGTCGACGCCTTGTCCGCCGGTTGTTTGAACGTCATGGGATGGCTGGAGATGATTGATCGGGAACCGGCAGCCGGCGCGGTTGCCTGGATTTGTGAAGACGACCGCGCGGGTGCCGGGCACATGCAAATCTGCCATCCTGCACCTCATGCCGGGCTGTTCGTAGCTGACGTCGGGCTTGGCGAAACTGTACAACAGGGACAAGTGCTCGGCACCGTAACAGACATGGAAAGTGGAGTGCAATCCACGGTGCCTGCCCAGCAGACTGGCAGAATACTTACGATTCACTCTTTTGCTCGTGTTGCCCAAGCCGATGGATTGTTTGTTGTTGTTGATTTTCAACCCTTTGAAGAAAGCCCGTCGTGAGTCACCAACGCGTTGCTATTATCACCGGAGCTTCTCGCGGCATTGGCGCTGCCACAGCACGAATCTTCGCCAGTAAAAACTATGCTGTGGTGCTGGTAGCTCGAAGTCGTGATCTGCTCACAGAATTAGCCGATGAAATATCGTCTCAGGGGGGCGAAGCCTTGGTGCTGGCAGGGGATATCGCCGACTTGTCGTTTTGTGAAGACATTATTACAAAAACGGTAGAACGATTTGGGCGAGTCGATGCACTTGTGAATAACGCAGCCTGGCGAGAAGTGATCTCCATGCGGCATATCACACCCGAGTCGTGGGACCGCACGCTACGCATTTGCCTCACCGCCCCCGCGTTTCTGTCACGCTGGGCGGCAGAAGACATGCAGCTCCGCAAACAGGGTGTGATTATCAACGTCTCGAGCGTCGTCTCGCGCCAAACGACGGGACGCGTTGCTGCCTACGTCGTATGTAAGGGAGCCCTCGATTCTCTCACCTACGAACTTGCTTCACTGTATGGTCCCGTAGGAATTCGCGTGGTGGGCATTCGTCCCGGTGCCGTGGATACCGATATCAGCAAAGATTTGTCAGAAGATGCCGCGGCTGCCAAAGCCATGCAGGACTTTAGTCTCGATATCATCGGGCTGCAGCGCTGGGCACAACCCGAAGAAATTGCCAAGGTGATCTCGTTTTTGGCGAGCGACGACGCCTCCTATATCAACGGGACCAATGTGCTGGTGGACGGCGGGTGGCAACATCAGCAGTTGCCCTTATCACTACGAAAATCCATGTCGCCTGAAGATTTTCCCTGAGCCGGATGTCACTCAGTATTTCGCATCAGCTCCTGAACCACGGGTTCGTTCATTAAAGCTTGCCGTATCTCGTCGTCCAATGGAGCGAACGGCCGAGGCGCGAAGTTGCCAGGCCGACCTAAGGCATTTTGCAGCACCGTCATCGATTGAAACACGCCCGTTTTCCGCAAAAGGATCAGCAGCTTTCCCAGTCGCTTCACCTTCTCTGAGGCAGTGTCCCACTTGCGCTCAGTGAGGAGTTGCGATATCTCGCGCATCCAGTGCGGCGCAATCGAATAGACTCCGTCCAGGTGTTGATCGATACCGGATCGGGTGAGTACATCGATCAACATCGGCTGGGCCACGATAATACGGAAGCCGCTCTCCGGCAGCAATTGCTTCAAAAGTCTAACTTGGGCAATGTCCCCCGAGCATTTGATGCCTGCAATATTCGGATGTTGGGCCAAACGCAAGACCGTTTCGATTTCTAAGGGTGTACCGGTGAGCGCGGGCAAGTCATACATGTAAAGAGGCACTCGTGATTCGTTTGCTAAGGCTTCGTAGTAATCAACGAGTTCGGCCTGAGAAAACTTGAACAAGTACGGCGTTAAGACCACCACACCATCCACGGCAAGCTGATCGACAAAAGCCAGGCGGTCTCGGGTTCTGGCAAAACCTGCGTCACCGATCCCGACCAGGACTTCACCATGCTGTCCCCACATACGGCATGATTCTTTCACCAATTGCTGGTAAGTCTGATCGCGGAGCAACTGCATGAGCCCCATGGATCCAGCCACGAGAATTCCATCAATGTGTGCAGCACGTTGCTGTTCTAAATGTGCTTGCAATCCTTCCAGATGCAAACATTCGTCTTCGTCGAGCGGTGTGCCGATCGCAGAGATCAAATAGGGTTTTGACATTTCCGTTAACCTTCCACTTGCAAACGAAACCAACGAATCACAGAGACGCAATCTTCCACGCACCAGAACACGACAAAAGCATCACCGTCCTTTAAATGCATTATTGCCGGGCAGCCAAATTTGAGCGTGCTCATTTGCAGAAAAATGCCACTATCAACGATTGCAATGCCAGGCATCGGGATATCCTTATCTTGGGAAAGTTAAGCTACTTGGTTCGAGAAAATCACAATTCCAGAGGCCAATCGGTCATGAGTCGAACACCCGTACGGGTCACTAGATAATTCTGTTCCAAACGGATCCCGAAGTTCAGATCCTCATGATACAGTCCAGGCTCCGCCGTAAAAAAATCGCCCTCTTCGAAATGATCGTCCCACTCCGGATTCAAACGTGGAGTCTCGTGGGCTGAGAGGCCCACACCGTGCCCCAAATGATGCTCAAATTTCCAGGGCCGCTGCGCTGCCAGCATCGCTTGAACCTGCGTATAGAGCCCAGAGCAGCTGACACCAGGCCTGACGCTACACTCAATGAAATCGAAGACGTCTACTAGCGCATCCCAAGCCTGTTGCTGCGATTCGGTGACATTTGAGTCCACGGCAAACGTACGTGCATTGTCCGAGTGATACCCGCGAAAACCTACCCCGAGATCGAGGATGTAAAGCTCTCCGGCTGCAGCGGTGCGATTGCGCGGTGGTCCGCCCATCGAGCCACATTGAAAATCTTGGCCAAAATAGGTTAACGGTTCTCCCAGCTGCCGGACAGCGACAGTTTGCAGTGAGTTATAGAGTTCCAGTTCGTGAATTCCCGGACGGATGTTCTGGCGCGCATGCTCGAACATGGCCCGATTGGCGTCATTCGCATGATCCAACATCCGCAATTCATCGGGATCCTTCTGGCGTCTGAGACGCAACATCGTGGATTCCAAATCAATCCAATCGGCCTGCCATGTCTGCGTCCAATGCTGGTGCAAAGTAGAGTACTCGCCACCGACGCGATTTGCAAAGCGGGAGAGCTTGGCAATCAATGCCTGTGCACAGCGCAAGGCTGGATACTCTGTAAACGTAGCGTGCAATTGAGCATCGAAAAGGACGACTTCATCGGCTGCAATGGAACTCTCTTCGGCATGGCTGGGGATTATCGCCGTGACCGATCCCTGAGAGTCGATAGCAACTGCGCTGGTAAACATCGGCCCCAAACAGGCTCCTGTTAGCCATTGCACTGATTCAGGCGCCGTGAAAATGGCGTATTCCAAGCCCAGTCGCTCGAGTTCGAGCAACAAACGCTGCTGTCTGCCACGACAGGCTGGGATATCTATTGTGAAATGTTCTGCCATGACTAAGTTCATGCCTTGAAAAAACTACAGAAGGTTGTAGTTTAGCGATTAAGCCTCGGGCTTCAATCGGTTGGCTAATCGGTGTTTTAATTTTTTTTTTGCACGAACCCGTGAATCGTACGGATGCGCGTTGGGATCATTGGCCTGCTGCAAGAATCCAACACGTTCTTGCCTGAGAAAACCACGTGGGAGCATTTCGAGGCAGACGTGCTGGCACGCGGCGAGGAAGTCCGGCAACGGTTTGCAGACGCGCCACACGAAATCGGCGGATTCTTCCAGGGTCTCGCCGAACGAGGCATTGACGCAGTTCCCATTTTCGCCGCGAGGGCGCTGCCCTACGGCGTGATCGATCAAAGGACTTTTGCGCGACTTCTGGCGGAGATTAGCGAGGGACTTAAGAGCGCCGGCCGTCTGGACGGTCTGTTGGTTGCGCCTCATGGAGCAACCGTGAGTGAGACCGATCCTGATGCCGATGGTTATTGGCTGGAGCAGATCCGCAAGCAAGTCGGCCCTGCCGTTCCCCTCATTGGCACCATCGATCCGCACGCAAATCTCAGCCAGAGAATGGTCGATGTGTGCGACGCCCTGATTGCCTACCGCACCAATCCGCATGTCGACCAACACGCGCGCGGTGTTGAGGCCGCCCTGCTCATGGATCTTGTCTTACGTAAGCGAGTGAAACCGACCATGGCGGCCCAGTTTCCACCGCTGGCGATCAGCATCGAATGCCAATGCACCGAAGAGCAGCCTTGCCTGGCGCTAGCTGATATCACGGGCGCTATTCGGGGCGAGGTAGGCGTGCTCTCGGCAAGTATGGTGCTTGGCTTCCCTTATGCCGATGTACCAGAAATGGGATCGGCGGCAATTGTGGTCACCGACAATGACTTGACTCTGGCAGAGGAACTCGCCGAGCGACTAGCCGGCGAGATGTGGCAGCGAAAACACGCGTTCGTCCACCCGTTACCGAGTGCCGAAGCAGCCGTCGAACTGGCGATGACTAGGCTTGGGCCGGTTTGCTTGCTTGACACGGGTGATAATGTTGGGGGCGGCTCGCCAGGCGATGGAACCTGGCTGGCCCATGCCCTGCTTAAGAAAAAGGTGGACCGTGCTCTCGTATGCCTTTGTGATCCCCACGCGGTTGCTGCTGCAGAAGAGGCTGGTATTGGGGCCGCCATTGCGCTTAAAATTGGCGGCCAGAGCACTCTTGGCGGCGAACCAGTCACCGGTCAGTTTCGAGTGACCAGCCTTCATCAAGGAAAGTTCAACGAAGACCAGCCACGGCACGGCGGGTTCAGCACGTTTGATCAGGGGCCGACAGCCGTGCTTACGCAACAAGGTCTCACGGTCATCACTACGTCGAAACGCATGGTACCGTTTAGCTTGCACCAGATTACCAGTTGCGATTTGGATCCAACTTCGTTTCAAATACTGGTGGCAAAAGGCGTGAACGCACCCATCGCTGCCTATCGCGCGGTTTGTCCTACTTTTCTGCGAGTCGGAACACCCGGAGTCACGGCAGCCGATATGATCTCGCTGAAATTCCATTATCGACGAGTTCCTCTTTTTCCTTTCGAGCAAGAATCCACATCGCCGTCTGCAGGACTTTGAAATGAGCATTTGGAAATATGCCGATCGTTTCACCACAATTGCCTCCCCGCACCGGATCACGTTGGGCGAAGGCGATACGCCGTTGCTTCCTTCGCGCAGCCTAGGTCCACAAGCCGGACTGCGCAATCTTTTTTTCAAACTCGAAACCACCAATCCGACAGGCTCCTACAAAGACCGCTTTGCCGCCGCGGCAATTTCCGACATGGTTGCCCAGGGTAAAAAACGTTGCGTGGCGACCTCGAGCGGCAACACGGGCTCAGCCCTGGCTGCCTATTGCGCGGCGGAGGACCTCCCCTGTCAGATTGCGATTGTCGAAACAGCACCGCAAGGCAAACTCCTGCAAATGCTCGCCTATGGTGCTCAGCTCTATCGCGTGCAGGGATTCGGCATCGATCCGCAGATCACGGAGCAAACTTTTGAACGAGTGCGACAGCTTGGCAAGTCAGAGGATGCGTCGCTGCAAATCAGCGCTTTCTGCGACAGCCCGGTCGGCATGCGCGGCGTACAGACGATTAGCTACGAACTCTTGGAGCAAGCACCGCAGGTGCCCGATCACGTTTTTTGTCCTGCCGGCGGCGGCGGGCTAACTTTGGCGATTGCGCGCGGGTTTGAGGGAGCATCCCACCAAACTCAGCACAGAACGTCGCCAACTCGCATTCACTGTGTCCAGCCCCAGGGCAACAATACGATCGCTTCAGCGCTCAGACAGGGAGAGACTCGCGCCCGGGTGGTCCACGGCAAGACTTCCATCAGTGGTTTGCAGGTTCCCAATGTCATGGACGGCAACGAAGTAATCGCAGCCTGCCGGGCTTCAGGCGGCACGGGCTATGCCGTTGAGGACGAAGAAGTATTCACTTTGCAGGCACGACTGGCGGTCGAGGAAGGCATCTTTTGCGAACCTGCGGCAGCGGTGGCCGTTGCCGGCGCGCTGCTGGCAGCTAAGTTGCAGGAGATCCGACCCGAGGAGATCGTCGTCTGCCTCATCACCGGATCGGCTTTCAAAGACCCCCCGTCGTTAGAACGCATGGCGGGGAATAAGCCGTGTCCTACTGTTTGTTGGGAGCAACTCTTCACCTCGGGATGAGTCCTGTGGATAACTAAAAAAATGGAACTTCACCCGAGACACGCGTTGAGATACTCCTTGGCTGCGGAGATTAGAGGACGGGAATTACAGGACATGCATTTTCTAGATTGAACCCAGCGCGGAAACATTAAACGTGCTCGGCGAGTTCTTTCGATCGAACTTCGGCGACGGCTTTCAAGTCATCGAGATCCGTTGCTACCATTTTTTCATGGAGCCCAGCATGAGCCACAAGAGGGGCGTAAATAGTTTTGCCATGAAACTCACGGGCCAGACGTCGAAGTCGAGTCGAATGTGCGTGCCAGCGATATCGGCGACTAGTTGGTACTCGGCCGACAATGGCTGCCACACGAGTCGCACTCCACCGTATAACCGTGCGGCGCGTCGAATGTGGTGACTTCCATTTCTTCGCTACTCTCTTTGCCAAACATCTTATGCGTTTCACGAAACCGCGTGCCCACACCCACGGGACCCGGCGTCAGAACTTCTAGTTGCCGAATGGCGTGAATGTGCTCTGCCGCATGCTCGAAGTCGCTAATCAGCTCAAACGTCACTTCCAAAGGTGATTCAAAATGCGTTTTGATCGTGAAATTAGCCATTGAGATCGTCCAGAGTTGAGGGTCGAGAGTCTCGAGGTATATTCCGTTTTGTTATCATACCATTCTTGTCTCGAGACTCTCGACTGACATTCCCTCGCTTGGCCATGGGCCCGTAATGGCAAGCGTCAGGCCTTGGTGCTGCAAATTGACAAAAAGCGTACTACCATCAGGCGAGAAGCAAACTCCGGCGAACTCAGTGTGTGCGTGATTGTGGGCCAATGTGTAAAGCTTGCCTTCGGGGGTGACGCCAACAAGCCCGACCTCGTCGCCGTCGCGGTCCTCGCAAACCACGAGATCCCCCCACGGAGCAGCTGTCAGATTATCGGCGTTGGCTACAAGCTTCGAGCTGTTGGGTTCGATCATGAGTTCAAGCTTGCCGGGAGAAGTCGCCTCGCCAATTTGACCTTCGTAGGGACTCGGCGTGTATTTCCAGATTTGGCCGACACGCGCCCGACCACCCGATGTGGCGGCTCACCAATTCGCTAAGCAGTAGTCCTTGAGGAATTTCCCCCAGACATGCTCACCGGAGTTCAGCCCGGAGAATACCGGATCGCAAATCCGCGCGGCGGCGTCGATCAGATCCAAGGGAGGGTGAAAGTCGAGTTCCGCGCGTTTGCGCTCGGTGATGTGGGCGGGATCTTCGTCCGTGATCCAGCCCGTATCGACGCTGTTCATGTGGATGCCGTCACGGGCGTAATCTTGCGACGAAGTGCGCGTGAGCATATTCAGAGCAGCCTTGGCCATGTTGGTGTGTGGATGCTTGTCCGTTTTGTAGGCTCGATAAAATACGCCTTCCATCGCCGAAACATTAACGATGTGTTTGTCGGGAGTTGGTACACGCAGCATCAGGGGTTTCAAGCGGGCGTTGAGAATAAACGGGGCAATGGCATTCACCAGCTGCACTTCGAGCAGCTCGACTGTCGTGACCTCCGCCAGTCGCAGCCGCCAACTGTTGACGTCGCGCAGATCGATTTGTTGCTGATCCTGATCGTAGTGGCCGGCCGGGAAAATCTCGTTGTCGCCGGCCGTATCGCCCGGTACCAGTGGAAGCTGCGATAGCTCGGCGGCCCGCCGTATGCCTGCAAAACTGGCCCCAGCGATGCCGGCCAATTCAGAGGGTATTGCTGAGTTGGGCACGAATTTTTCTCCTGGATCCCCAGCTGCCCGCAACGCGTCATAAGAAGCCAACAAATATCGTGCCTCATCTGGCAGCACTTCCGATAGCCGCCGTTCGTCTTCCATCAAATGGGCATAAAACCCGGGCGGCCTGCGGACCGTCTGACAGGCATTGTTCAAGATAATATCGAGACGTGGTAACGTCGCCAACAAATGATCAGCCAGTGCTTCGACGCTCGGCGTATGTCGCAGGTCGAGCCCGTGTAGCTCTAACCGTTGCCGCCACTCCGGGCTGTCGGCTTCTTCCAGAAAACGCCTCGCTCCGTCACGCGGGAAACGCGTCGTCACAATCACATGTGCCCCGGCGCGTAGCAGCTTAAGAACCGCCTGATAGCCGATCTTCACCCGCCCACCGGTCACCAGCGCATAGCGGCCTGACAAATCGGCCGTCTGTGCACGCTTAGTCCAATTTAGTTCCGCACAATCGGGGCACATCGCGTCATAAAAGAAATGGACCCGGTCAAACTCGCCTTTGCAGGTGTAGCAGCTGCGCGGCACCTGCAGTCGAGGACCGAAATACTCTTTGGGATGATCGCCCGTAGGTGGCGCCAATGGTTTAAACGGCGCAGGCGGCGCTGCTTTTTTTAGCTGACGCACACTTGTCTGTGCGCGCATGCCCGTTTGGGCCAGCAGCTGCCGGTCAGCTGTCCGTTTTTCGTCGTGGCGGGCCTGTTGCCGCTGCCGGTTCTTGCGCTGCAACTGCCGACGGGCAGTCCGGTCGGGATAAGCAAGATGGTTGGCGGCTGCTAAAAACCTCTTGCGGTCTTGATCCGTCAAATCTTCCAATAGTCCACGATCCGCGGCGATCCGCTCAAGCTGATCGACCAAAAGGCCCCATTCAGCATCCGTTAATTCAATTGCCGCCGATGATGCTTCCTCTGCCAACTCGCTACTCCTGGATGTTCGTGCTTCGACTCCGTTGCTCGAAAATTGGCCACTAGCTCTTTTTCAAAGAGCCCTCTCGAAACGACACGCAACTGCCGGAAAACGCGAGATCTCCCTAAACATCTTCATGTGGTCAAAGCACTAGTATGGCCTTTTCTGCGCCAGTCCGATAGTTCAGCATTGGGGTCGTCGCTCACCATCGAGGCGTAGACGAGTACAAACGCGGCGTAGAACGACACGTAAAAGCACCAGAAACTGGCGCGCTGTCGGTGTAGATATAACTCATGGTCGCCCAGATCCAGCCCCAAGACACGATCAGCACACTCTGCCAGAAGGGCCGCCACCACAGCAGAAACGGTGCCCCAATCACTAATGCCCACAGCCGTAGGCCCAGGCTACAAACACAGGCGGATTCTGCGGCGAATACCAATTGAGATGCCCCTTGGGAGTGACCTGCGTGTGCGTCGGCTGATACACCACGCGCGCTGCCACCACAATCGACAGCCCCAGCACCAACAGCAGATAAAACGGCACCCGCCGGCGCCGGACTGGTAGAACAAATGTCGAACCAAACAAAGGTCCCCAAGCCTGCACCAGCAACGCCAACGGAATCAGCCCGATCGTCAGCTGCTGGTTTACCGTACCGTGGGGCA
>Ga0115002_10010318_pt1 | contig 10066 bp, 7 predicted proteins | sample ArcticOcean_MG_C_8_FD_89576 | JGI IMG/M metagenome (GOLD analysis project Ga0115002, IMG submission 89576) | Marine microbial communities from western Arctic Ocean - ArcticOcean_MG_CB11_86 | ecosystem: Environmental > Aquatic > Marine > Oceanic | place: Arctic Ocean: Canada Basin | collected...
CCGGGCCGCAATCACCTCTTCACCCTCATCGTTCGAAAGCCGGTAGATCGTGGTCAGCGCGTCGTCCGCCGCAACGTTCGTGACTTGCTTCGGCACACCGCATCCTCTCAGCTCACCGAATTCTCTGGCACGGTCCTGCCGGACGGCGGGGACTATCCGTGAGCGGTATGATCACCGGCGTGCCGCATCTGCGTGCGTGTGATTGCTCCACCGTCGCCGCCGCTCATGCTATCACCAGCTCCGACGCGCGCGACCAGGAGCCGGCTACACATCTTGCCGGTACTCCACGCAATCACCGCCTACCCAACTCGGTGAGAGGCCTGAAACTTGAACCACGAAACCGACATGGAGGCCCCCGAATCCGTCCTCGGCCCGCTGGTGCACGTAATCGAGGAAGCCGCTAATAGCGCACCATGGGCGTTGATCGGCGCCACCGCGTTGCGCCTGCAGGGCATACCCAGCCACTCGCCCAACCTCGAATTCATGGCCAGCGGCGAGGTGGTGCACTCGCTCGCCTCCATGCTCGGAGTCGAGACCCAATGGGAGCGCGGTCAGCACCTCGCCGCCACGCGGCTGCAATTCATACGCTACGGGGTCCCGGTCTTCGTCTTCGCCGATCCCGTCTTCCAGGGCCGCTACAACTCGCTGAAGCCCATGGAAATCCCCTCGCTCTGGGACACACGCGTCCGCGCTACCTCCTCCGGCGTCGGCGTCCCCTGCACACCTGCCGAGTGGGAAATGCTACTCGGCGTCGTTCTTGAAGCTCACGAGCGCGTCGAATTGCTCCGCCAGCACCTCCGCTCAAGCGGCTTCGACAACCGCCTCATCGTCCGCCTCCTTCGCGAAGGTCGCGTCGACCGCGAAACAGAAGAAGCCGTCTGGTCCGTACTCGAACGAGACGGCTAGCCCACGAGCGCGAGCCTAGCTCTGGCACCACCACGCTCGACGACACCAGAAGGAGCACAAACCAGCCCTTCCAATTCAACCGCGATGGCGTTGGGTCAGCAGCCCCCAACAGAGCTATTGGGTGGGTCGTCGGGATCGGACAGAGCGTCAGCATCAACGCCGAAGGTAACTCAAAACCACCACAAATCCTCTCGCCCAGCTCCATCCGTCAACCGTCCAGCCCATCTCGCAACCCTGCGGCCCTGATCGACGACCCTGATCGATCTGGCCACCATCCCACCACCCGACTAAGCTGCGCTCACGCACGCGAGCAGACCACTGCAGGAGGAACCACATCATGACCATGTTGATCGGCGCCGGCGTCGACTCCGGAAACATGCACTCGATCCCCGATCGCGTCCGCAAGCTCGAAGATCTCGGTTGGAACTCCGTCAGCGTAGGCGAGACCCAGCACAACCCATTCCTCCCACTCATGCTCGTCGCTGAACACACCACCCAGATGCAGTTCGGCCCCTCCGTCGCCATCGCCTTCCCGCGCGTCCCGCACATCACCGCCAATCTCGCATGGGACCTCCAGAAGTACTCCGGCGGGCGTTTCGTCCTGGGTCTCGGCACCCAGGTCAAGGGCCACAACGAACGCCGCTTTTCCGTACCCTGGGCGCCCCCCGGCCCTCACCTCCGCGACTACGTCAACTGCATGCGCGCCATCTGGGACTCCTGGCAGAACAGCACCCAGCCGGACTATGAAGGTGAGTACTACCAGTACAAACTCACCAGCCCGTTCTTCAATCCCGGCCCCATCGAGCACCCTGACATCAAAGTGATTATCTCCGCCGTCAACCCCTTCAACGCCCGCCTTGCCGGCGAGGTCTGCGATGGCATCGCCATCCACGGCTTCAGCACCTTCAAGTACATCCGAGAAGTCCTAATCCCTGCAGTCCACGAAGGAGCCCGCCGCGCCGGCAAGAACCCAGCCGATCTCCAGATCCGTGGCGGCGGCTTCATCGCCACCGGTCGCACCGAGGAAGAAGTCGCAGCTGGCCGAGAGCGCATCCGCGGCCAGATTTCCTTCTACGGCTCCACCCGCTCCTACTCCAACGTCCTCAAGCTCCACGGCTGGGACGACGAAGCCGCCCACCTCCACCGCCTCTCCATCGACGGTAAGTGGGACGAGATGGTCGACGTCGTCACCGACGAGATGATCGAGGAGTTCGCCGTCGTCGGCACCTGGGACGTCATCGCCGGCAAGATCAGCGAAAAATACGCCGGTATCAACACCCAGATCGGCTTCGCCGCCGACCCCAAGAACCCCGATGAAGACGCACAGGTCAAGGAAATCCTCGCCGACCTCAAGCAAATCCCCACGGGCGGCGAAGCCACTGCGTCGTAGTCATGGGACCTTCGCTGATCTTCCTACCGGGAACCTCCGGGCGCGGCCCCTTCTGGACCGACCTGATCTCGTCACCCATCTCATGGTCACTGTGACCTCTGCGGGAATCAACCGAGAACGATTGGGACTACCGGGCTGGCAGCCGGCGGCCACCGATCACCATCGAGACTCATCGTGGTGCGCTGTCCAACAACCATCTCTCGATGAACGGCTCCCCAAAGTCACCGTTCCCACTTTGCGCATCTGGGCGACGGACGATCCAATCAGCCCTCTCGCCATCGTGGAACGACTCAACAACCTGCTCCCTGACAGCCAGCTCATCACCTATGGCTCAGATAGCCACTGGGTCGTACTCGAACACGCAACAGACGTGGCTTCAGAGATCGACGCACTAACAGCAGCAGACCAGTGATCTCGTCGTCTGGCTCCACGGTCTGCCAGCACCTCACCCTCCGGAGGACCGCTCAATCCCCGGATCCAAGGCAGCTCTCTCCAGCCCCTGCTCCCAGCCGCCGCAGAAGGCGCTCCAGGCGACCGATGCTGGCCGTCCCCGTCCTCTGCCTGCTACTGCTCGCCACCATCTCCGGCTGCAACACAGCCAAACCCCCGCAGCAACCTCCGACCGCGGAACCCACCGCATCGACCTCAGCCACACCTGCCTGCCCCACCCTCGCCCAGGCCAGCTATTTCTTCGCCCTCTCCATCATCGAGGGCGGCGTCGCCACCGCCTTCGCAGACCTCAGCGAGACCTTCTCCATCGCCGGCGATCAGCCCATGCGTATCTTCGACGAGGACTGGCGACTCAACGTCGCCATCACCCTCACGACGATGGATATCGCCGCAGAGCAGATCCACAACCTCAACCCACCCCCCGGCCTCGAAGATCTGCACGCCCTCCAGCTCCAGATCGCCGACCAACTCGGAATCGTCACCTCGTCCTCAGTACAAGGCATCGACGAAATCGACGCCGCCCTCCTCGACGAAGCTACAGCCGCAATCGCCCGCACCAACACCCTCGTCACACGCTCTGCCGACATCATCGAGCACGTCTGCAACTAGACCCCGGACGAATACGACGCACTCAGTGTTAAACTGCCGTCGAGACTGCACCAACCGCGCAAGCAGCCGCGAAGCGTCAAGAACGGGGCGAAGCCTCCCGTAGCCGCGGCCCGACCGCCTTCGCAATTTCACGCCACCGCTTCGTCGCCCCATCCACCACCGATTGGAACCTCGGAACCCCCGCCACCATCGCTTCGCACAGCCGCACCAGATTTTCGAGGTCTCCCAGGTGCACCGTCTCCGCCCGCACCCGACCCTTCGGCCCCGCGTTGTGCCAGTTCCCGAGGGCAAGACACGCCGCCCCCGTCTCGTAGCCCAGCAGATCGAACGCCGTCGCCTCCGTCGTCCCTGCATCCATCAGCTTCCGCTGATAGCGAAACCCGCGAGCTCTCTCGCCCGATTCCGCCACCAACTCCTCAGCCAGCGTCGTCATCCAGCGCGTCATCCGAGGCGAAAAAATATGCCCGCGGTCGCCTACCCGGATGATCCCGCCGCCTCCCTGCTCCGCTCGCCCTCCGGCGCTCGAGGACGTCTCAATCGCCACCACCAGCGCATCCGCCGGCAGCGTCCCCGCCCCCGCCGCCGCGGCAGCACCCTCCAACCCAACCTCCTCGGCACGAGTGAACAGCCCAATTAAATCCCCGTCCCCACCAGCCGCCGACACCCTATCCAGCGTCGCCAGCACCGCCACACACCCAGCCAAATCGTCGCACTGCCGAGCATGCACCAACTCTCCTCGAATCCGGCATGCCTCCACATCCCACAGTGCTAGGTCTCCCACGTGTACCGTCCCGCCAGCGACACCTCCGATGTCGCCCGTGCCCTCGAGCACCGCCCTCGCCCCCACAATCCGTCGAGCCATCCCCACCCCCCGAGGTCCCGCCTTCGACGCCATCACCGAGGTCACCCGCGCCTTCGCCCCCGGCTCCGGCAACCCCTCGCCGTATACTCGCAGCGGCTCACCCACCCCGTACTCCGCCGAAAGCCCACCTCGGAATTCCAACTCCAGCCGCTTCCCTCGCACCACGCTCACCACAAACCCTGGATGATCCGTGTGCGCCTGCAGCACCAGCGGTCGCCGCTCCCGCCCCTTTCGAGACCGCCCACTCTGATACCTAACTGCCACATTCCCAAACGCATCTGCCTCGCACTCCAAACCTCGCTCCTCAGCGAAGCGACGCACGAAATTCAGCACCCCCTGCTCCCGATACGACACCGTCGGAATCGGGAGCACCCCCTGCAGCAACTCCGCCAGCGCCATCGGCCGCCTCCTGGCTTCCGGCTCCACCTCCACTCGCCCCTTCGCGCTCTTCGATCCCTTCGAGGTCGGCGACATCATTTCCTCCACACCGTGCCCTTCGGCGCTGCGCTCAGCCCCAAACTGGCGCCATGCTACCGGGCCGCCCCCTTGGGGCGACCGCTCACCCGCTCCAGTACATGCCGTGCCACCGGCCCATCTTGTCCAACCCGCTATCTGCCCTTTCCTTTTTCCCAGCGACCACCGCGCCGCTCTCACCCGCCGCGACCTTTCCGACACGTTGGCGTCACCTCTCCCCTTGCACTACCCACCCCGCACCCACCCACAGGTGCATCCTTTCGGATCCCTCGACACCGCCCCGCGCCGTCTCTCATCACCAATACCAATCCATAGCCTCCTCCACTCCCCATTCCCACAATCCAACCCGTTCGCACCACCACCCATCCCCACGTACGATCGTCTGATGACCATAAGCGAACAACCGCGACTCCCCGCCTCCGTCGTCCCCCAGCCCGTCCCAAAGAAGCGCCACCGCAAAGATGGCCGCCTCAGCAACCGCCCTCTCACGCCCATCGAACTCGAACTCACCGGCTTCGCCGCCGGTGGCCGCGCCGTCGGCCACGCCGAAGATGGCCGCGTCGTTTTCGTCGAATACGGCATCCCCGGCGAACGTGTCATCGCCGAAATTACCAATGACCAGCCCAACATGATCGAAGCCACCGCGGTCCTCGTCCTCCGCTCCTCAGAGCACCGCGTCGATGCACCCTGTGGCTATTTCGGCCTCTGCGGCGGCTGTCAGCTCCAACACATCGATTATCCCGAACAGCTCAAGCTCAAAACCGGCATCGTCCGCGACCAGCTCATCCGCCTCGGCGGATTCGAAGCCGCCGAAGCCGAAGCGCTCGTGCTTGAAATGGTCGGCATGGACGACCCGTGGCACTACCGCAACCACATGCGCTACACCGTCCGACGTGACGGCGAGGTCGGCTTCATGCAACGCGGCACCCACCGGTTTCTCCGTATCGACCAGTGCGAAATCGCCGCGGACCAGGCCAACGAACTGCTCGCCGCCGTTCAGGACCGCACCATGCAGACCAGCCAGATGTCCATCCGCATCGGTGAACACACCCGCGACTTCCTCATCCAGCCCCACCTCCAGTGGCGCCCCCGCACCAAGAACATCCGCCCCTCCAGCGGCCAGCGCTCCTACCACGAAGAACTGCAAGGCATCGACTACCGCATCTCCGCTGCTGCCTTCTTCCAGGTCAACACCCGCCAGGCCGAACGCCTCATCCACATGGTCGTCGAGCGTGTCCTCGAAGCACAGCCCGACCGCGTTATCGACGCCTACTCCGGCGTCGGCACCTTCGCCGCCCAGCTCGCACCCGAAGTCTCCCAGGTCACCACCATCGAATTCTCCAACGCCGCCGATAGCGATGCCGCCATCAATCTCGCCGCCTTCAACAACATCGAGCGCCTCGAAGGCACCGTCGAATCCATCCTCCCCAGCCTCCCCATCCCAGACGTCGTCATCATCGACCCGCCTCGCACCGGCCTCGAACACGTCACCATCGACGCCATGATCGCTTCCGCCGCCAGACGCATCGTCTACGTTTCCTGCGACCCCGGCACCCTCGCCCGTGACCTCCGCCTCCTCACCGACGGCGGCTTTACCGTCATCGACATCCAACCACTCGACATGTTCCCCCACACCCAGCACATCGAGTGCATCACCACCCTCGACCGCACTTCCTCCTAGCCTCGACGAACCACCACTGCACTCAAACAATCACTCCCCTACCAAGCCCGGCCTACCTCGCAGACTTCAATAACCTCCCCTCCCCCGGCAGCAGTACCCCCAACGACGGCCCTACCTCGCATCACCTCAAATAGCTCAGCTCCCACTCCTCTCCCAGCCCCGCAAGATACAAAAAAGAGGGACCCCCTTCCGGGGCCCCTCCTAAACAAACGCCACGCGGCGTCAGCTAAGCAGGCTTCACCGCCGACACATAAGCAGACGCCAACCCCCGCTCATTTTCCTCATACCGAGCACTCACATCCGTGAACCCCGCGGAACGGATCGCATCCTCGTACTCACCCAGCGGCAACGCTCCCGCCACACAGCCCGACCACTCCTCAATACTCCCGCGCTCAGCTGTCGGCACATCACGGGTCCACACCATGTCCGAAACACGCAGTCGACCGCCCGGCTTCAATACCCGGAACGCCTCCCGAAATACCTGCGGTTTATCCACCGAAAGATTAATCACACAGTTCGAAATGATCGCATCAAAATGACCATCAACGAACGGCATATCCTCAATCTCACCCAGCCTGAAATGAACATTCCCCGCATCAACCTTCGCCGCATTCGCACGTGCCAGCCGCACCATTTGCGGAGTCATATCCAGCCCCCACACTTCGCCCTCCGAGCCCACCGACTGCCCCGCCAGAAAGCAATCAACCCCCCCGCCCGAACCAAGATCCAGCACCCGCTCGCCCGCACTCAGCTCCGCAATCGCCACCGGATTCCCGCACCCCAGCGAAGCCGCCACCGCATCCTCCGGCAACGACGAAATCTGATCTAACTCGTACAGCTTCGAACCGATCCCCGTCGTCTCCGGGCGCACGATCGCGTCTGTCACGTGATGCGCCCCGTCCACTGCCTCCGGCCCGCACCCACAACTCTCTCCGCTTGCCCCATCCTCCGCAATTGCGACCGGACCGCAACACGAAGCCGTCTGACTCGCACTCTGAATGAACTCAATAGAAAAGCCACCGGGATTGTCCGCATGCGCCTTCTCGGCACTCGCAGCAAGCACCCGTTCAGCGACACCGCCATACCGCTCGTTCACCGCCTGCTGAATCTCTTGGTCCTTCTCGTTCGTCGACATCACACAGACTCCTTCGACTCGATAAATCTAATCGGCTGTCGGACCTTCGGCGCCTCATTAATTACTGCCTGCAAATGCGGCATAACCCTCCCTCAGTTCTCCGCCCCCAGCATCTCGTAACCAGTCTTGCAATACGGCTGGTGAAGAATCCGTTCCAAGATCAGGGCATCAATGCCCAATCCGGCATCGAATTCTAATCCCTCTTCGGGGGTTAGTTGCGTTTCGCGGCTGCTTGCGGGGCAGTGGGTGTGGAATTCGTGAATTTCGATGGCCGGTGAGACTTGAGGATCGTGTGCCGAAATCGTGAGCGCCGACAGGCGGTTGAGGCCGGAAGGTCCGAGACGAAGGTCTCGAAAGTCTCATTAAAATTTAGCGCCCTCTCAGAGTTCTCTTAGAGTTCAGAGTTCTATTAGAGCTGTGGCCACAATCCATTCGAGTATTACCATCGAACTGCCACACCATACCCAGCAAGCGACGCCCTCCCAGAACCACTTGGACAAGAGGTCCCAATGAACGAGCCCATTATCGAAGTTAAAGGCCTCGTCAGGACCTACGACACTGGCTCCATCCTCGTCCACGCCCTACGCGGTGTAGACCTCACTATCGAACGCGGCTCCATGGTCGCCATCATGGGCCCCTCTGGCTGCGGGAAAACCACCCTGCTCAACTGCCTCTCCGGCATCGACGACGTCACCGAGGGAACCGTCCACATCGAAGGCACAGACCTCGCCGAACTCGACGACAACAGCAAGACCGCATACCGAGCCCGTCGCATGGGCTTCATTTTCCAGTTCTACAACCTCCTCCCAGTCCTCAGCGCCGTCGAAAACGTCGAACTCCCCCTCCTCGTCTCCGGCATCCCATCCACCGAGGCGCGAGAGCGAGCCATCGCCGCCATCGCCCGCGTCGGCCTCACCGATTGGGCCGCACATAAGCCCGCTGAACTTTCCGGCGGCCAGCGCCAGCGCGTCACCATCGCCCGCGCCCTCGTCAACAACCCCGCCATCGTCTGGGCCGACGAACCCACCGGTGACCTCGACACCAAGACCGCCAATGAAGTCATGGAGCTCATGCAAGAGCTCAACCGCGAACAGGGCCAGACCTTCGTCATCGTCACCCACGACCCATCGATCGCTGCTCGCTGCCACCGCACCATCCATATGGTCGACGGCCTCATCGAGCGCGAGGACGTGGTAGCCGCCGGTGGATAATCTCTTCGGCATCTCGCTCACCTCAATCATGGTCGGCCTGCTAATGCTGATGGCGGTCTCCTTCGCCATCCTCGGCTGGATCGCCTGGCGGCAGCCGCTGCTCGTCCGCATGGGCCTCCGCAACATCCGTCGCCGCACCTCTCAAACCGTCCTGATCGTCGTCGGCCTAATGCTCTCCACACTCATCGTCAGTGCCGCCTTCGCCACCGGCGACACCGTCGGCTACTCCGTCACTAGCTCCATTTACGACCAGCTCGAAGAAGTCGATTTCCTGATCGTCTTCGACGAAAATAAGGCCGTCGATCGCCCCGATGATTTCACTGAAGGCGCCTTCTTCGAGGATTTCCGCGTCGCCTTTCAGGACGACGCCGAAATCGACGGCATGACCGGCACCGTCTCCCGTCGCCTACCCGTGTTGAACCTCGCCCAGCGACTCTCCGAACCAGCAACTCTAGTCGTCGGGCTCGATCCCGTGACTGCCGACGCCTTCAAGGGCCTTCGCACGCTCGACGGACAGCTGCTGTCAGCAGCGGCACTGACCGGCAACAAGTCCTACATCACCGAACGTCTCGCGAACGCGATTGAGGCAAAGCCCGGCGACACCGTGACAGCGTTCATCGAGGAGACGCCGATCGAGTTCATGGTGCTGGACGTGATCCGCGACAGCTCGATCACCAACCAAGAAAACACACTCGCCGGCGGTATGGCGATCAACATCGAAACCGCCCGCGCACTCTTCGATGACCCCGACGGCCTCAATAACATAGCCGTCTCCGCCCTCGGAGGTACCCGCGGAACACTCGACCTGAGCGACGGAGTTCAGAATCGGCTGGAGAACTACCTAGAAGGCCGGCCTGAGTCTGGTGCCACGGTCGAATTCACAAAAAAAGAGTTCATCGAACTGGGCGAGCAAATCGGCTCCGTCTTCATCACGATCTTCCTCATCTTCGGCCTCTTCTCAATCTCTGCCGGCATCATGCTCATCTTCCTGATCTTCGTCATGCTCGCCGCCGAGCGCCGCTCAGAAATGGGCATGGCCCGCGCAATCGGGATGAACCGACTGCACCTGACACAGATGTTCATCGCCGAGGGCATGGCCTACAACATCGGCTCGGCCCTGGTTGGAGCCATCCTCGGCCTCGGCGTCTCCTGGCTCCTGATTTTGGTGCTGCAGGGCATCGCCGAGCAGCAGGGCTTCGACATGGCGTTCCACGTCAATCTCCAAGGCTTCGTGATCGCCTACGCCACCGGCATCGTCATTACCTTCGCCACCGTCGCCTTCTCTAGCTGGCGCTCCGCCAACCTCAACATCGTGCGCGCTATCCGAGACCTGCCCGAGCCACCCGCC
>Ga0115002_10010319_pt1 | contig 10064 bp, 8 predicted proteins | sample ArcticOcean_MG_C_8_FD_89576 | JGI IMG/M metagenome (GOLD analysis project Ga0115002, IMG submission 89576) | Marine microbial communities from western Arctic Ocean - ArcticOcean_MG_CB11_86 | ecosystem: Environmental > Aquatic > Marine > Oceanic | place: Arctic Ocean: Canada Basin | collected...
AGAATCACTTGCTGTGCGTTTACATCAGCTTTCCACTGAACTGGAAAAACTGATTGAGGAATTCAAGCCAGATTGCGGTGCAGTCGAAAAGATCTTTTTTGCCAAAAATGCCCAGTCCGCTCTTACTTTAGGACATGCCCGCGGTGTTATTCTACTTAAATTTTCTGAACGTCAGCTAGTTGTTCATGAATATCAAGCCCTGAAAGTCAAACAAACAGTGGTAGGTGTAGGACGAGCTGATAAAAATCAAGTCCAGCACATGGTCAAGATTTTGTTAAATTTGCAGAATAATCTTCAGGAAGATGAGGCAGACGCACTTGCAGTTGCGATCACTCATGCCCATTTAGGGCTTTCCAAAAATCAGTTGCTTTAAACTGAAAGCAGCCTGAACGGAAACCACATTATGCAGCTTCTCTCATGATAGCCTACCTTGAAGGACATGTACTACGTTCCGAAGACAATTTAATCGTTCTCAAAACATCAGGTGGTGTAGGTTACGCGGTTCACGTTTCAAAGCACCTTTCTGTTAAGGTTTCTCCGGAAGAATTCCTGACCTTGCATGTTTATACAAATGTCAGGGAGGATGATTTGTCCTTATACGGTTTTCTGAGTTTAGATGAAAAAGAGTTGTTTACAATGCTGATCAAAACTTCCGGTGTTGGTCCAAAGTTGGGATTGGCTGTGATTTCAGTCCTTTCTCCAAGACAACTCGTAAACGCAGTCCATCAGGGCAATGCAGACAGTTTCAGCCAGGTTCCTGGAATAGGCAAAAAAACTGCGGCAAAGTTGTGTCTTGATTTAAAGGATCAATTGAAACGTCATCCAATATTGAGCTTTGAGAGTGGACTTGAGACAGGTTCTGAAACAGGAGGTACTACAAAGTCAAATGAAGTTGATACGGTTTTTTCTGCTTTGAAAAACCTTGGATATTCGGAAAAAGAAATTCTTGCTGTTCTTCGTGAATCCGGCAGTTTAGAAGAGCCTTTTGAGCTTAGACTGAAAAAAGCACTTTCATTATTGACTCCATTGCGTTAGAACAGAAGATAATATCTATAACTAAGAAACAGGAGATAAAATGGCAAACCTTAATAAAGTTATGTTGATAGGGAGATTGGGGCAGGACCCCGAAATCCGTTATACTCAGTCCGGCAGTGCAGTAGCGAATGCCACCATTGCAACAAATGATTACTGGACTGATAAACAAGGTGGGAAACAGGAACGTACTGAATGGCATAGTCTTGTGTTATGGGGGAAACTTGCTGATCTCGCACAGTCTTATTTGAAGAAAGGTTCACAGGTCTATGTTGAAGGCCGTATGCAGACAAGAGACTGGGAAGATCAACAGGGGCAGAAGCATTACAAAACAGAAGTTGTAGTCACAACTGTGCAGTTTCTTGATGCTAAAATGTCTGACAGCGGCAGTAACACAGAATATTCAACAGCACCTGCTGCTCCACAATCAAACCCTGCTGCAACTGCTCCTGCTGAATCAAACGCAGCTCCGCAGGGAGATGATTATATTAAAGATGATATCCCTTTTTAAAGTAAAAAGAGGGTCCTGCTTGCTGAAACAAATTCAGCCTCAGCCGGAAAAAATACAGAAAGAGGCTCACGCATTTAAAATAATTAAGGCCCTGTAACTCGCCTAAGTAATGTGAGGTCGGTAGAAATAATGTCGACCTCGCAAAGTCCCTACGAGCAAGAAAAAACATCTGTAAAAAGATCCGCAGTTATGCCGTTCAAAATTTTTTCGCTCAAAAAAGCAAACCTCGCAACATTGTTGGAAAGCATAAAGCTGGACTCATTCCGGACTGAAAAACGTGCTGTCCGGAGAAACACTCAAAAAAGCATGAAATTTACCTTAAAACTTGATGATATTAATGCAGAAGTTATACAGAAAAAAATCAAGAATCTAAATTTACGGATTTGTCCTCCTGACGGAAAAGTCAAAATTTCTGCACCATTACATGTGAGTCAGGAAAAAATCAGCAAATTTGCACTTTCGAAACTGGCATGGATCCGGAAGCAGCGCAAAAGGATGCACAATCAGATACGTCCTTTGCCGGACCGCTTTCTGGAAAATGAAAATCATTACTTCAGCGGTAAGGCCTATCCTTTAAAAATAATAGCAAACTACAACTTTCATTCGGCGGATTTGGTCGATCAGCAAATTATACTTAACCTGCCTCCAGATGCCGGGACTGAAAAAAGGCGTTCAGTCTTAAATGAGTGGTACCACGGCGAGTTAATGCGGCTGATCCCGCCGTTGATAAACAAATGGGAAAATATTTTAAACGTTTCTGTAGCAAGTTTTCACATTCGCAGTATGAAAACCCGCTGGGGGAGTTGCACACCTAAAACACGTAGAGTTCGTTTTAATCTTGAGTTGGCAAAAAGGTCTCCGGAATGTCTGGAATATATTGTCGTCCATGAATTGGTACATCTGCTTGAGGCCAGTCACAATAGTAGATTCAAGGCCTTGATGGATCAGTTCTATCCTGACTGGAGACTTTGTCGTAAAGAGCTGCACAGTTTAGTGATTCCGTCATAATTGCAGGGCAAATAGCATCCAAGCCTTCTAGATCATGCAGCTCAAAAAATAATGTACGCTAATTTGTTTTAAAACAAATATCGAGTTAATGTTGTAAAAAAATTGTGCGAATCAAAAACATAAAAGTTTCAGGATTCAAATCATTTTGCCATCCTGTCAATCTGCAGTTTAAACAAAACGGGATTACGATTGTTGTTGGTCCAAACGGTTGTGGTAAAAGCAATGTTGTTGACGCAATTCGTTGGGTACTTGGTGAACAGCGTGTAAAACACCTACGTGGCAGTAGCATGGAGGATGTAATTTTTTCTGGCAGTTTATACCACAAACCTTCCGGAATGGCGGAAGTCTCCCTGACGTTTTCTAATCCCAAAGGCGATACTCTTCGCCAATATGCAGATTACACTGAGATTGCTGTAACGCGCCGACTTTACCGTTCCGGAGAAAGCGTTTACATGATCAACAAAACTCCAGTGCGTTTAAAAGATGTGCGTGAACTTTTCATGGATACAGGAGTTGGCGGTACAGGATACTCAATTATAGAACAGGGACGTGTCGGTGAAATTGTTAGTTCAAAACCGATTGAACGACGAACTTTAATTGACGATGCGGCAGGTATTGTTAAGTTTCGTTTCAAACGTGAAACAGCTGAAAAGCGGCTGGAGGAAACGACACAAAATCTGCTCCGTGTAACAGATGTGCTTGGAGCACTCTCCGAGCAGGAAGATGGTTTGAAGGAGCATGTTGAAAAGGCACAAAAATATTTGGATCTTCAGCAACAATGCGGATTGCTTGAACGGCAACATCTATCGTTGAGTTTGCATAAGGCAACAATTAATGAAGACAATGCACAAGAACTGGTACAGGGGCACCAGCAACAGCAGGAAGACCTGCAAATCGAAAAGTCTGTTGTTGAAACAGAAATGGAACGGTTGAAGTTGGAGCAAGTTCAACGTGGTACAAAGGTTGGCGAACGCCGAGAACAGCTTTTTCAAAAAGAACAAAAAATTCAGGAAGCAGAAAATCAACGTGAACTTGAAAAACAAAATCTGCAAAATGTGAGTGAACAGCAGCAGATTCAGGAAACTGAACTTGTAGAACTTCAGCAACGTTTGACTGAACGCGAACAAGAAAGAGTGGTAATAGAATCGCGTCTTAAGGAACTGGCGGAACGTTTAGGTGAATTACAGGCAAAACTTGTTAATATTGAGGAGTTACGAACTAAAGAAAATAGCGCTCTTCAGCAGGCCTCAGAAGATGCGTCAGCACTGCAGAAAAGACTGCTGACAGTACATACAGAATTAACAAATCAAACAAATCAAAAGAATTTTCTTGATGAACGTCTAGAAAATATGACTGAACGGCAGCAACGTCTTCAGGATCAGGAGCAGTCACACAGGAATCTACTGCAGGAAGCAACCCTCCAGGTCTCCGACGGCGAAGAACGCATGGAAAGCATCCGCCTGCAGAAAGTAGAATTGTCAGCAAAGCTGGCAGACCTTGAAAGCCGACTTGCAGGTCAGCACACACAGTTAACAGCAACAGAATCAGAACTCGAGGATCTACGCTATCAGCACAGCACAGCACAGTCACGGATTGAGTCACTGCACCAAATCCAGACTCAGTATGAGGGTTTTAGTGACAGTGTAAAAATATTTATGCAGTTGATGCAGGAGAATCAGGAGACAAAGAAAAAACTTGGAGTATCAGGACTGCTTGCAGACTATATTTCTGTCTCTGAAAAAACATTAACGGCAGTTTCTCCAGTGATGGCGGAAGTATTAGACTGGGTGGTGATAGAACGCGCCGCTGATTTTCCTGAACTGGAGAAATTTTCTAAGGAGCATGAGCTGGGGCAACTTAAGTTTGTGGCTTTGGATCGGCCTTCTTCAGTTCCGCAGGAGACCACAAAAAAGGGCACACCCCTTCCGGAGATTCTTGAGTTTAAAGCTCCTTTGAAAGAATGGGGAGAAAAGTTTTTTTCACGTTTTACGCTGCTCAAAGACGAAATTGATTTTTGGAATGAATCCGGAAAAAATCAGCCTGCAGCCCCTCATGAGTGGCTTTCGTCGTCCGGACTCCGTCTTACAAATTCTAATGTTAGCATCGGCAAAGTACAATCCGGATCGTTGGGTTTTTTGCAGCGTCAGCAGCAAATTGTAGATGTTGAAAAATATGCTGAAGATTTGAACAAAAAGCTGACAAAGTTGGAAAGTGAGCAGGAGACTCTGAGAATAAAATATAAAACCTTGAAGCAGCAACAGGAAACCTGCGAGGAAGAAACACGAAAACTTGAATTTGAGTTGTTGAGCTGCAACAAAGAACTGGAGCATCATCAGTTGGAAGAACGACGAACCCAGCAAACGGTTTCACAAATTGCTCAAGATTCAGCCACTATCCTGAGCGAAATGGAAACATCACGTCAGAAAGAAAATACTGCAACTACCTCAATTAAGACTCTGGAAGTAGAACGTTCTGAACTGGAAGAAAAAACAAAAGAAGTGCAGGAAAGTATCCTCGAGCAGCAAAGTCGCGCAGATGCATGTGCAGAGGAATTATTGACTCATCGAGTTTCTTTGACAGAGATTACTGAACAACAAAAGAGTACTGATGAAACAGCGGAGCGTTTGCGACGTGAAAGTGCTGAAACAGGCCTACGTCTGAAACAGCTTGAAACATCACGTAGTGAAGCAGGACTGAGACTTGAGCAAAGCCGGAAGCGTATAACTGAAATTGATGAATCTTTTGCAGCTATGCTGGAGTCACGTACAATCTTGAAACTTGAAATGGACGATGAAATTCTACTGCATGAACAAAAAAGTGAGGAGCAGACTTTGCTTACTCAAAAACTTCAAGAACGACAGGGATTACTCGAAAACTCCGTAAGTGTCTCCCATCAGGAGTCAATAAAATTGACAGAATTCCGTATTCAAAGAGAACAGTTGGAAAACCAAATTACGGAAATAACAGATAAATCTCCGGAAGATATCCTCGCGGAAATGGATGTTGAGACTGCAGATCTTAAAAAAATGGGACAGGAGTTACACGGACTAAAAGTACGTTTGAATACAATGGGTGCGGTAAACCTTTCTGCACCTGAAGAATATGCTGTACTGACAGAACGGATTGAATTTTTGAAATCTCAGTCAGATGATTTACAGAAAGCACTGGATGATTTGAAAGAAACAATCAAGGATATCAATATCGAGTCCCGCAGACGTTTCAGGGAAATGTACGAGTTGATTAATGAAAATTTTAAAAAGGTTTTCAGCACGTTGTTTGAGGGAGGAGAAGCTAAACTGGTACTGACTGAATCAGAAGATCTCTTAAGCGCGGGAGTTGATATCGTGGCTCAACCTCCAGGTAAAAAACTGCAAAACATAAATCTGCTTTCCGGTGGTGAAAAAGCTTTGACCGCGATTTCACTGATCTTTGCTATTTTTTTGGTAAAACCAAGCCCGTTCTGTTTTCTGGACGAAGTTGACGCACCTTTGGATGATGTGAATGTGGTGCGTTTCAACCGTTTAATCACAAGTTTGTCTTATGATTCCCAATTCATTCTTATTACCCACAATAAAAAAACAATGGAAATTGGAGACCTTTTGTATGGAGTTACCATGGAAGAGCCAGGTATTTCCAAAACTGTTTCTGTAGAATTCAATGAAGCATCCCGCTTAATTGCCTAATTTATTGCTCATAAATCAATTCCATTACCAATGTTCAGTTATTGAACATTGGTAATTAAAGCGCATCAGACAAAAAATAAATATTTATATAAACCTAATTAATTCAAGACGACAAAATGCAAATAAAAATATTTGAAGGATTCGAAGATTTTGCCAAAGCCTTTAAAGAAGAAGAAACTAAAGACGTCTCAGGTACAGTTCAGGAAATACTCGCTAGTGTCCGTAAAAATGGAGATGCAGCCCTGCGTGAATATACTGAACGTTTTGATCAAGTGATTCCGGAATCCTGGCTGGTGCCAAAGTCGGCACTGGAAGATGCACTTGAAGGACTGGATCATGATCTTTTTCACATATTGGAAGAAGCCGCCGATAATATCATGTTTTTTCATGACCGTCAGAAAACTGACAGCCAACTTGATTTTAGTCCGGATGGAACAGTGCTGGGCTGGAAAGTTACACCTGTGGATAGTGTCGGAATATATATTCCGGGCGGCAGAGCGGTTTATCCTTCAACATTGTTGATGAACGTTATTCCGGCTCAAGTTGCAGGAGTATCCCGAATAGCAATGGTCTCTCCTCCCGGACCGTCCGGATTACCGCACCAATTAGTGATGGCAAGCGCAGCTTTGATGGGACTTGAAGAACTTTATGCAGTTGGCGGTGTGCAGGCAATCGGTGCATTGGCTTATGGTACAGAATCGATTCAGCAAGTTGTCAAAATTACAGGACCCGGAAATGTTTTTGTTGCTGAAGCAAAGAGACAGGTTTACGGAACCGTCGGTATCGATTCATTTGCAGGGCCGAGCGAAATTATGGTTGTTTGTGACCGTGACGACATTCCTGTGGAATACCTTGTTCGTGACATGTTATCACAAGCTGAGCATGATCCTGACGCAGGAGCTATACTTGTTACAACTTCCTCAAAACAGGCTGAAGAAGTGGCAAAACGTCTTAAAAATCTGATTCCAACTTTACCACGACGTGAAATAATTGAGGCTTCTTTCGCAAACCGTTCAGCCATCATTGTGGCACATGATCTGGAAGAAATTTTTGAGGCAGTTAATGAAATTGCGCCGGAGCATTTGGAAGTCCTGACAGAATATCCTTTTGAAGACCTGCACCGTATTCGTAATGCAGGAGCAATATTTTTAGGTCCAAACTCTCCAGAACCTGTTGGAGATTATTTTGCAGGACCAAATCACACCTTACCTACTTCAGGCTGTGCCAAATTTTCTTCACCACTTGGAGTACAGGATTTTGTTAAAACAAGTTCTGTCATCAGTTATTCTGCAGAGCGGTTACAGCGTCAGGGTGAGCAAATCATCCGCTTTGCTGAGGAAGAAGGATTATTTGCCCACGCAGAGGCAATTCGTGTACGTTTGGAAAATAAATAAGATTCGGAATTTTTTTCAGGGCCTATTGGGATTCTATTTTAGGCGGGTCTTCTTTTTTTGTTTTAAGCTCCTGCTCTCTGCGGGCAATACGCAGGCCGTCTTTTTTACCCAGAGAAAAAGCAAAATGCGCCGTTATACCAATTACTGTTCCAATGGCGACTACATGTAATGTGAAGAGCATATCACGTTAATAAATGCAGATAGAGACAGGGAAAGACAGCGTGCTGCCGTAAAATGCTATTGGAGTAATTATAGCTGAGCTGATCAAATAAAATAAAATAACTCCAACCAAAGGTGACCAGTCTGTACGTGTTCGGGGAAGATAACGCTGTATTGGAGTAATCAGAGGATCGGCAAGAACATGAATGATCCGCACCAGTGGATTATTTAATGACGGATTCACTAATCCCAGGATAAACCAGGCAATCAGCACGAACATACAAAAAAACAACAAGCTTTGTACTACAATACTTGTTCCCTGCAGCAAGTGACCTCCGCTCTGGAGCAGTAAACCTGCTACATCTGACTGCCCCTGTAAAATCAGGTTCAGTGAGCGTATCTCCGCCGGAATGACTATCTGGGCAAAGATCACAACCAGAATTGAGGCATAGGCGCTGAAATGTGCCATCATGACGGGCATCCGCTGTTCGCACCAGACCCATAATGGACGTGTTACCCTCCCTATCCACTGGACAATCTGATTATGCGGATCAGCGCTGACCCATGTCGTAACCACTGCGGCGATGATAATCCACTTGTAAACAAACAGTCCGAAGCAGGTTGCACCAGCCAGCCATTCAAGAAATTGGACCATTATATTTGTCGCTTTTCAAATCTTTTACGGGAGTGAAAGATTCCCCGCAACCACACTGATGACCGGTTTTCAACTGTTCAAAGACAAATCCCTGTTCAACTAAATTTTTGTCTGAGAAATCAATTTTTAACGGTCCTAAAATATCTGTGAGTGCTTCACGGTCAACGACGACAGAAACTGTCCTCGAGAGAATTTGTACGTCATTTGGACCAACTTCTTCTGGAGTACTAGATTCTAGTTCATATTTCCATCCGGAACATCCTCCAGGACGTGCGCCGATACGTAAAAAAGTATCTTCCAAACTTGAACCTTCTGCTTCACATGCTTCTTTAAAAACCTGTGCTGCCCGTTCAGTAAGAATGACTTCAGGAAGTGGATTTTCTGTTTCCGTAATCATATTGTTCTCTCAGAATAATAATTAAGCAGACTGATAAAGAGGGATAGAAGAGTCAACACTACTTGACCAACCATGTATCCCGTCAGAAATATTATACACTTGTTGGAAGCCCTGAGCAGCAAAATACTGTGCTGCCTGCCGGCTGCGTTCACCAAGATGGCAAATAAACATCAGCGCTGTGTCTTGATCCAATGTGTCAAGCATTTCCTCCACGAGTTCCTGATCAAGCAAGACAGAATTTTCCAAGCACGCAGCTTCCCGCTCTTGAGGTGTACGTACATCCAAAAGGCGAATATCAGGATTTTCTTTCAAAATCACAGAAGCTTCCAGAGCCGCTACTTCCCGCACTTCTGCAGGAGGAGCTGGAGGTGTGATTTTCATCTCCGGAAATGCTTCATTCAACAATTCACCGAGTTCACCGTTATTCGACATTTCTTCAACGACATCGGAACCACCCACAAATTCTTTGTTGATGTAAAGTTGAGGGATAGTCTGCCAGTTTGCGTAATCCTTGATTCCCTGCCGAATACTTTCATCCGCAAGCACGTTAAATGATTTAAATGGGACTTTCCATGAATTTAGAATATTTGTGATTTTTCCAGAAAAACCGCACTGAGGTGATTCCGGGGTGCCCTTCATAAATAAAAAAACAGAGTTGCCGCTGAGCATTTGTTCAATCTGAGCCTGTGTATCAGTTCCAGAGTTCCCGGAACTTTCCACATTGGGAGAAATTACTTTGAATTGCATAACTTTACACCGATTGATCGTTTAAAAAATTTTAGCTTATCTGAAACGTGAGTGAAAACAAAAATTATTAAATTCAGTAAGCATCTGTACAGCTTATAAAGAAACCGCACCAAATTAGTACTGATTGAATTATATTACGTTAAATGAGTGTTTAAGTCAAACATAACTTGCCCGCGGCACAGTTCCAGCTTTGCTTGTGGGTTAAAATAAAACACGAGATTTACAAAGCTCTAGTTTAATCTTCTCTAGCTAGTTTTTCGCTTTTTACATTCATGGACACAACCAGTATCATTCCGATTTCGGGAGACCATTTTGAGGATTTTATGCTGCTCACTAATAAGGAGCACAAATCCTTAAGAACGAAACAGGCCTGGCAAGTTTTACGGCAGCAGATTCATGCTCATGTTCCCAGTTCACTCAGTGTAGATCTGAACAGAATTTGTGTTGACGCGATTAGGATGGAATTACTCATATTTCC
>Ga0115002_10010320_pt1 | contig 10064 bp, 5 predicted proteins | sample ArcticOcean_MG_C_8_FD_89576 | JGI IMG/M metagenome (GOLD analysis project Ga0115002, IMG submission 89576) | Marine microbial communities from western Arctic Ocean - ArcticOcean_MG_CB11_86 | ecosystem: Environmental > Aquatic > Marine > Oceanic | place: Arctic Ocean: Canada Basin | collected...
CGGTTTTGCGGTCGTGGTGATTGGCTCTATTGGCCTGCTTTTTGGCCGTTTGATCAAAGCCTCGCTTTCGAGACAGCGTGAATATCTTGCGGACGCATCTGCTGTCCAGTTTACCCGCAATCCAGGTGGCATCGCTGGGGCATTAAAAAAGATTGCTCAGCTGACTTACGGTTCGCGTATCCAAAGCCCTGAAGCCGAATCCGTTAGCCATATGTTTTTTGGAAACGGGCGACGCGCCAGTTTCGTGAACCTTCTCTCGACGCACCCCCCACTCAACGAAAGGATCAAACGCCTCGACCCTTTATTCATAGAACAACATCAGCACAACGTAAACCAAAAGGGTATCCGTGCTGATAGCGGACGCGATTCAGTAGTGCAGTCGCTTGCTGACGCCAATGTCCCCACGAAAGGAGCAGCAGAGAATGAAGCACCACTCACCCAGGCTGCAGGCAATATTGCTCCACCGGCGACTACGACCACATCAGCTGCCGTTGCCCAGTCATCGATTGAGTCTTCAAGTACACAATTACCAGCAGCCATTCTGACTGCCGCACATGAACCGTATTCTGCAAGGAGTGTTGTCTTTTCAGTCCTCTTGTCGCCTGACGCATCAGTTCGCGCTTCTCAGCTCGCCATTATCAAAAAACTACACGGAGCTGCCGTCTATAAATCAACACGGGGATTCTATCCTGAAATATCCACGACGGACCGATACACCAGATTATGTACACTCGACGTGTGTCATCCGGCACTTTCCGAACTTTCTCGATCGCAGCGTGACGAACTTTCCGCGACGGTCAAATTGTTAATCGAGGCAGACCAGCAGATTGATCTTTTTGAATTCATGGCCCAACGGGTTATCACCACCCGCGTGGACCATTCATCTGCTGAAGTTTCATCGGCAAATAAACGTCACGGATCATACCGTCCATACAAGGATTCGATCTCTATTATCTTGGCTGCAATATCCTACGCATCTGGATTAGAAATTCAATTATGTTTGCAGCAGTATCATCAGACCATGTTCTCGTTTTTTCCAAATGGATCGAAGGTAAAGATGCCTGCACGCGCAGATTTATCATTGAACGAGGTAAGCGGTGCTATGGATCACGTTGCAAAAAGCTCGTTGAAGGTTAAGCACCAATTAATTACTGCTGCAATCAGTTGCGTGTCGATAGATAATAAAACCACAATCAACGAGCTACAACTCATTCGCGCGTTGAGCGCGACGCTCAACGTGGCGCCCCCTGCCCTGCCACCACTCTCTAAGCAAAGTGATTGATAATATTATGAAGCCCGATGTGTTACGGGTCGCACATCGCCTGCTAGCATCGATCTTCGGTCTGTCAGTCCCGACATTTCTTTGTCGACTCATTCCATGCCATAAATAACCTGCCGAACTATATCTCGCTGTAATTCTGTATCTCGCGTGAGTCGGCCGAGCGTGAGCGCAACGAGCACCGATTCATTGGCTTCTTGCATTCGTCCAATCGCATGCGCCAGCCGACTTGTATTTAATGCAAATTTGCATAGATCACCTTTGTCCTTTTGGTTTAATGCTTCGTGGCGAACAAGGATTCGGATAGAACGCATCCGCTCATCCAGGCCATCTACCTCATAATGGGCAGAAATTCGGTGCATCGCTCCAGCGGTGATTGCTACATTGCCTGCATGTGCTGCTTCATTAATTATCAGCATAAGAATGAGATAGAGCTCCGCGGCTTCTTTCTTGTTCGCCAACCTGACCAATCCATTCAGATCAGATTGTAACAACGGCCCTAAACTACTCCGAGCATCTTCAAGCTCCACCTTGGTCGGGACACTCCACTTGGTGAGATGCGTATTATGTTTTTGTGTTATTGAACCGCTTGTCTTTTTTTTATTTGAGTTGTGGTTGTCCCTATTTACTTTCGGGCCACTTTTTATGGTCCTTCCGTCTGGCCCGACTTGTTCCTCCGTTCCATCAACCCGTTGCCGGAAAATGCCGATTATTTTTCCATCGTTCCATTGGAAAGTGTCACGAAACGCCATTCCAACGGAAAGTCTAGGATCAACGTACCTTCCCGTACCGTAGTCGATCGACTGTATCGTTCCGTCCTCCGTATAAGTGCGTTCTTCGTTGTCGAGGCCCACCCATGTTATAAATGCGGGAGCCGAAATACCTTTTTTAGTCTCGGCAAACACGCCAAGCTCCAATCGGTTCGACCACATTCCATCAATCCATCTCGATTCGGATCGATAAGGGTATGAAAATGTGATTTCTACCTCAGATCCGTCAGTTTGAAACCATCGAATCTCGGCGTTTTTGGCAGGCCCTCGTAGCACCACCCAATGGTATTTAAGCGGAAGTGCCGAGGGGTTTATTGTGCCTCCTGCAGAAATACGCATCTTCCGCGATCGTGAGTATCCTCGCCATATACGGGCAATCAATTCAGGGGATTCGTAAAGCTTTTCTGACAACCGATTCGGTCCAATAAAGTCCCGTCCGGCAACCATCGTATCCTCGGAAAGTACCTTGAGCTGCACCAGAGGAGGAATATCCTTAAGAGTCATCCTATGCGCAGCATCCATCATATTGATAACGTCAATATTTTTCCCATCAAAAACGACCGGATGGGCGAGGCCGGTCAAATATTCACTACTATTACCGATGTTAGTTTGATTGCCACGCAGCAGCATCTGAACCGTTGGCATGAGGAGTCCATGCTCTTCAAGAAACATTCGCACATCCCTTTGGAAAGATCCAATCGTCCAAGATATGGCGCGAATAAACGGCTTATCTGTCCCAGAGGATCCCTGCGAAACAATGACGAATGGTGTATTTGTCGGGTACATATCCCCGCGACCTGAGCCCCACTCTTTCGTCTGACCTTTCCCCTCTCGCTGGTTACCCGCAATATGGTCCATGTGGGATGGGTAAATGTAGATATTGTTTGCACGATATTGTTTCCGAAGTGCTGAAAGTCCAATCGGGGAACTATAGGCACATCGAGGCTGACTACCCTTGTCGATATATTTATGTGCGGTCGATGAATTTCCGACCGTCGTTTCATCCATCACCCCTGTTTGTAATCCCCAGCCTTTTGACTTTACCTCCGATGGACTGTATTGAAACTTGATCATCCCTGGCAGTTGATCGAGGTTTATTTTTGAGTGCCCATCATCACGATTATCCCAGACAGTGCCTGACAATCCCGAAGCTGTCCCTTCAGAGGTCCATTTTTCAAGAAGGGCGTGCGCTTGTTTGGCCACCTGATATTCTTTTTGCTTCTGCTTCTGTGCGTCACTGGGCTTTGCAACGACTTGGCTTACTGTGCACACGGGTAGCAATAAAAGTGAGTAAAGAAAAAACTTTATTGAATGCATACGGGTGACATGTTCCTGTAATACCTAGATTGCAAATTACAAATCTCTATTCCTTTGGCTTTACTGCCTCATTATTTGACACCAACTGAATTTATATAATATAAATCGCCTCAACCCCAACACGTTGTTATTTTATCATTAGATGCTCTATGCTACGGTAATGCCGATTATAAGATAATGACAGCATAGAGGCGTTCCCTCTATCCAGTAACACACTCTCACTTACTTTCCCATGCCAACAGACCGTTCTGAAATATCTGATTCGGCAACGGATATGACTATCACCTATCAGTCTTCTATGTCTGACAATTCTGTACTGGAGGGATCGCAGGCGGAATCCTACAAAGACCGAATCATTGACGTTGAGCGAGAAGATGTACGTTTGGTCGATCTCCCCAAGAAATTAATTGATGTTGGCGAGGTTATCGGACAAGGCGGTATGGGTGTGGTCCGGATCGCTCACCAACATCTACCGGAAAGAGATGTTGCCGTGAAACGGTTGCACTTCGCTAAAGCGCGACTAGCAAAGGCATTATTAGACGAAGCGATGATCATGGGGGGACTTGAACATCCAAATATTGTTCCAGTTCACCTTGTTCGTCTTACCGAAGACAACAGCCCCGAAGTTGTAATGAAATACATTCAGGGGAGTTCATGGAATGACCTCCTTGATAAAACGCCCCAGACAGGAAATGGTCTATTAGAAGCGATCGATGTCCTCCGCTCCGTATGCCGTGCTGTTGAGTTTGCCCACTCTCGCGGTGTCATTCACCGAGACATCAAGCCTCATAATATCATGCTCGGACGATTCGGTGAGGTTTACCTCATGGATTGGGGAATAGCAATCCGAACGGCAAATATCGAAAGTGTACCAAACGGACTAGTGGGCACACCTGGTTATCTAGCTCCCGAAATGCTTAGTGGTATTGCAAGCGATGTTACATTCCAAACTGATATTTTTCTATTGGGCGCTACGCTCCATGCCATACTCACGGGCCAGCGGAGACACAAAGCAAACAATGTTGTTGCAGCATTAGATGCCGCCGTAAAAGCTAAACCCTATTCCTATCTTCCGGAGGTGCCGCCTGCCCTCGCTGATTTAGCTAACCGCGCGTGTGCAAAGAACCCTGACGATCGCTTTTCCTCCGCTGCCGATTTCAGAACGGCATTAGAAAAATATTTGTCACTCCGCGAAGCATATATGGTGCGTGACCGCGGCATCGACTACGCCAATGAATTTAAATCGCTCGTTCATTCCACACTGAAACATAAACCGGATGGGATTCGAATACGCCAAAGATTTGCTGAGGCCAGATTTGGACTTGAACAAGCCCTTCAAATGTCCCCTGACTGCGACGGCGTTCTTCCCGAACTTCAGCAATTACTACATTCAATGATCATCTGGCTACTTTCTAATAGCCATATTGACGAAGCGGAGCATCTCATCCTGTCGATGCCTGAACTCGACGCAAATCTAGTCACCTTAGTGGACGATCGAAGGAAACAAGCTACTCGAAATGCTGCTGAATTTAACTACTTGAAACAAGTCGCACCGGCATTCGATCCGAACATGAATAAACTCGGGCGAATTATCTTCGGTGTATCCATTATTGCTATTGTGACTGCATCCGTTATTTCTGTCCTTATTCATGATGCATTGAATCCATCTGAAATTTCTCCGTTGCGATTATTATTTACGACCGGTACGGTCGCGTTACTTATTTGCACCGCATTAATATTAAGCAAACGGTTGCTCTTTACAACAAATCTAGGAAGTCGCTTAGGGCATACTATCGTATTAGGATTTTGCGCCGCTCCAATGTTCGCTTTAGCTTCACTCAAAGCAGGTTATTCTGGGAACGCCATCATGATTGGGGACACGTTGTTCGTGGCCCTCGCAATGGCGTCAGCCTATCCTGTTATCCGAAGCGGCCGAATTGCAGCGATAATCGCCGTTGGAAATGTCGGAGTTGCTACGTTCATCCCCGACTGGGCACACTCTGGATTTATGCTGAGCACGGCCTTTTCGGCGGTCTGTATCGCCTACGATTGGACGATCCGCGATCAGTCGAGTAAGTAGCATTTCCACCATCGAGATGGTAGGCGGAACGACCTAATCTGTAGCTACTAAACGGAGCGGACAGGATTCGAACCTGCGGATCCCTTGCGAGATCACGGATTTAGCAAACCCGCGCTTTCGACCACTCAGCCACCGCTCCATACATTGCGTATACCTTAAACGGTATCCGTAAACCGAATCACCGCGTAATTCGATTGTAACGATTCTAGACAATCTTTCGGCACCCGCAAGCCAGATCTAAATTACCGCCACCCAAACAACATTATTAATGGAAAACTCCATCGACGTGACCTATGATTTCAGGCTAGCCGATTTTCTCCGTGAAAATAATGAATGAACGACACATTCACCGCCTAACAATAACAGGAGTTATCACGATGCGATTTATGCTTCCCCTTGTCATTTGTATGTCATGTGGATTTCATCTCCAATTTTCGTATGAATGCAGGGCGGAAACGACTTTTGTAAAGCCACGTTTATCCAACGCAATTTCTGCGATAGGTGATGATGATTTAAAGCGACATGTCGACATACTGGCAGACGATACATTCGAAGGCCGCGGAGCAGGTACACGCGGCGGGCGGGCCGCAGCAGGCTATCTACGGGAACAACTCATTTCTATGGGCCTGAAACCAGCTGGTAACAAAGGACAATACAGTCAACCATTTCGTAACGATTGCCAAAACCTCCTGGCCGTTGTTCCTGGAAGTGATTCCCAATTGCGCGATGAATACATCCTAATAGGCGCTCATTATGACCACGTCGGCTATGGATCCAAAAGGAACAGCTATGGACCCACTGGGTATATACATAATGGAGCGGATGATAATGCGAGCGGCACATCGGCCCTTCTTGAAATAGCGGAAGCCCTAACAATCAATCCGTGTCGCCGAAATATTATCATTGCATTCTGGGATGGCGAGGAACAAGGCTTATGGGGATCGAAACACTTCATTACAAAACCGACCATTCCTATCGACCAGATCAAATTAGCCGTAAATATGGATATGGTCGGACGCTTACGCAACAACGAGCTCACAATTTACGGAACAAGAACATGGAACGGCGCCCGATCAGTTATCGCCAGCGTAAATTCTGCTCCGATAAACCATCAACCGTTCAAAATTGTTTTTGATTGGGAAATAAAAGCCAACAGCGATCACCACCCGTTTTATAACAATCGAATCCCCTATTTAATGCCGCACACAGGTCTCCATGACGACTATCACCGACCGCGAGATGATGCGCACAAAATTAATGCACAAGGTATCGAAAGTGTCGCAAAGTTCACTTATCGAATGTTATTGGAAATAGATACACAAGATTCCATCCCCTCATTCCGAGATTCTGCAAAACGGGAGTCGCCCCGCACGAAAAAGAGATTTGAAGTACCACTTCCACCCACGCCGAAAAGGCTTGGAGTTGCATGGAAACCCGCCACTTCGATGACTAATGGACTGCTGATTACGAGCGTCGCAAGAAGGTCACCTGCTATGCAGGCGGGCATAAAATCAGGCGATGTGATTTTGGCATTCAACGGAATAACCGTAGACAATGATGAAGCGATGCGTAACGCCGTTTTCAGCGCCCCTGTTATTTCTCAAATAACGATCTTGTCCCGAGGTGGGGAAGCGGCGGAGATAAAAGACATCACCCTTCGCGGACAGCCTATGCGGATTGGTATTTCCTGGCGGAATGACGCTGCCGAACCAAGCACTTCGATGATCAGTCGCGTGGTCCCGGGATCACCGGCAGACGTTGCTGGGCTAAAGTTTGCTGACCGGATTCATGCCGTGAACGGAATCCCGTGGTCCGACACGGCAGCGGAACCCCATCCCCTAAATAATATTGCGTTACCGTTCACGATAGATTACGAACGAAATGGTCGCATCTATTCCACTAAATTGATTGCACCGCACAATCGTCGACTACTGGATCTATCTGGAATAGACCGCGATAAATAATCATAGCATTACAGCGTTCTCTGCATCCACACAAGTACGTATCTCAACATCCCCACGGACGCCATTGCACTCCGTAATCGCAGACGCCTTCTCCTCTGCGTGACGAGCAATCTGCAGCATTAGTCCGCCCGCAAACTGTAAGGCATGCTCGGATAATGGGCCAACGATGATGATTGACGGACTGAGAATTCTCGGAGCATCATCAACGACGATTCAACGCGATCATCACGATGATCCAAATATTCAATGATCGTGTTTTCCTGCGCGTCGCGACCTACAACTACTTTCGTTTTGATGAGCGTCTAAAATGCCGTTCAACTTTTAATAATTCATATTCCCAATCATTATTGGTGCGAAGGTACTTTGCTGAGAGGGATTGTAATAATCGACCCTGGGGGCCACTGCGGTGTTCAATTATTTATAGATCTCTACGGCCTTGGCTATGAGGTCGCTGCCCAAGGATATCGCCACTTACGACAATATCAGTATCTATCTGGTCCATCCGATAACGGGCAAGGTCGAGCATGAATAATCGACAGTCAACACAGGGATTTGCACCCCGTCCGTAACCAAATTCAGGATTGCTTATAACGTCCAGGTATTTTTCATCCGTGGCGAAAACCGTAAGGGACATATTCAAATAAGCTGCCATTTCCGCAGCAGACTTACCACAACATAAGAATTGTGTTCGGATGTTGACGCCCTCGACCTCAAGGCCCTGCATCTGCATTATCAGGACCGATAGCATGCTATCCAATCCGCCCAACAATAAAACAACAGCACGCCTATTCACGTCAACCGACTCGGACCAATAAAGGTTGTATTATGCTGATAGACCCTTAATCCAAGACTCAATTGCTCTCACACGGCATCACCCATCAAATACTATCGTCGCCCAGCTCTGCTAATGCGTTACTCGCTGCCCTCTGCTCTGCTTCTTTTTTATTGTGACCCCAGGCAGGGGTATATGCTTTGTCGTTAACTTGGGCCGATACTAAAAACTGTTTACTGTGATCCGGCCCTTTTTCTTCCAGCACAATGTATGTAGGGGTCATACCTAGCTGTCGCTGAATTGTTTGTTGCAGCATAGATTTATAGTCGAGTTCACCCTTCCCCGTGTAGGCAATTTCAATTTCTGGGCCAACAAGCCGCTCGATAAATCCACGCGCGGCATCTGTACCACCGTCTAAATAAATAGCAGCGACTAGAGACTCAAAGGTGTTCGAAAGAAGCGACGATGGAAATCCCGAACCGCATGCGATGCCTCTACCGACGATTATGAACTCGTCTAATTCAAGACCGGCGCTTAACTTAGCGCAGGTCTGCCTACTGACAACCGCAGACTTAATTTGAGTGAGATCACCTTCCAATAACTGTGGGAACATTAAGTATAACATTTCGCAAACAATCGCCCCAAGGATCGCATCCCCTAAAAACTCCAACCTTTCATTTGAGACTAGTCGATGATCGGCTCCAGAGGCGTGCGTGAGTGCACATTCCAATAAGCCCTTGTCTTTAAATACGTACCCAATGCGTTCTTCACATCGCAACAGGTCGGTTACCATTTTTTCGCTCATTAAACATGCACCAGGATATGTGAGCCCTGTGTCATCGCATTGAGCGCGACTCTAGCAAGCGAGCATATGCTTGTCAACAAAGGACCGTAGTTCGCTAACGAGCTCCGTTGAAAACAGTGTGAGTTGGCTGATTTCACCACCTTGTTTTTTTGTTATAATGCAACGGAACGCATCGATCAAATTTTCGACGCTACCGACGATTTCGCCGACTATCGCAATGCTGCCGCGACCCAATCAATCACGACGCTATCCATGTGCCCGAACACGCTTTTTATTCCTGAATTGCGAGAGATGCTGGCTACGGGTGACCACGCCGGCTTAAAAGAATTCTGTGCTGCAGTCCACCCGGCCGCAGCCGCGGACTTCACGGACATGCTTGATTGGAATGAGGCGTGGAATGTACTCAGTTACACGGACTCGCAGACTCGTGCTGAGATTTTTAGTTTTTATGAATTATCGCAACAGGTTTCATTTATTGAAAACTTATCGCCTAATGATGCAGCTCAATTAATTGGCGAATTATCTCCTGACGATCGCGTCGACCTACTCGATGAAACGGGGGCCGCAGTTGTCGCAGAGATTCTACCAATAATCCCTGAGATTATTCGCAAGAATATTTTCCATCTACAGCGTTATCCAGAAGATACCGCAGGATCGATGATGACCACCGACTTTGCCCGCCTTGAGGAAAAGACCACCGTCCGCGATGCAATTAGTTCGATCGCAACTCAAGCGGCTAATTTAGAAACCGTTTATTATCTTTACGTCGTTGATCAGCAAGAGCGATTATCCGGCGTACTTTCCGCTCGCGCCCTAGTGTCCTCAATTGGCCGACCCGAGGCTGTCATTGGTGACTTAATGGACACACACGTTATTTCTGTGGACGCTGACGAAGATACCGAAGAAGTTGCAGAGCAAGTTGCTAAATATGATTTACTCGCAATACCTGTTGTCGATAAACAGCATCGCATGCTTGGAATTATCACGCACGATGACGTTATTGATTTCATCCGCGAGCAAGCCATCGAGGAAACGCAAAGAATTGGCGGTGTTGCACCGCTCGACGAATCCTATTTA
>Ga0115002_10010323_pt1 | contig 10063 bp, 10 predicted proteins | sample ArcticOcean_MG_C_8_FD_89576 | JGI IMG/M metagenome (GOLD analysis project Ga0115002, IMG submission 89576) | Marine microbial communities from western Arctic Ocean - ArcticOcean_MG_CB11_86 | ecosystem: Environmental > Aquatic > Marine > Oceanic | place: Arctic Ocean: Canada Basin | collected...
CGTAAGCAAAGGATTCAAGGAAATCGGCGCGGATCGAGGACTCGTCCTCCATCGGGAAAACGCGCCCTTCGGCATATTCGGTGCTGGAAACGTCAGCAGGCATGAGTCGTGATTGTCGAAAATAACTGTATGATGATGGTGGCGATGCAAAATGCACTGCTTGTCTTCGTCTATCCTTCGACAAGCTCAGGACGAACGGAGTAGGGAACCGCCCTTCCGGGGCAGAGACACAATGACTGACCAAGAACTCGAACAGGCGCTCGAAGCCCTGCTGTTTTCCTCCTCCAAGCCGCTCTCACCCAAGCTGCTCAGCGAGTGGCTTCCGGAAACAACTCCGGCCCGAGTGCGGGATGTCGCAGTGCGGCTCAATCGCTTTTATGAGGAATCCTCGCGAGCCTTCCGCCTTGAGCAAGTCGCGGACGGTCTGCAACTCCGCACGCTTCCGGAACTGCGCCCGTGGGTGCAGAAGCTGGAGACGGTGAAAACCATCCGGCTCTCGATGCCGATGATGGAAACGCTGGCGATCGTAGCCTACAAGCAACCAGTCACCCGTGCAAGCGTTGAGTTCATTCGGGGAGTGGATTGCTCACACATCTTGCGCACCCTACTGCAACGTAAGCTCGTCCGTGTGATTGGGCGTGAGCTGCTGCCCGGACGCCCCAGTCTTTACGGGACGAGCAAGACCTTCCTCGAAGTCTTTGGGCTCACCCACCTCAAGAACCTGCCTCTGCTCGCAGAACTCGATCTTGACAAGGACGAGGACGGCAATCAACTCGAATTACCACTGGACTCGGACTCCTCTGCCGAGGCCTCGTCCGCTCCGGATTGAATCTGGTTCCACCAGTTTGCCACCCACGCCAAAGCGACGTAATACGCGCAAAGCAGGGCGAGGTAAACGTAGGTGTCGTATGGAATGGCAACGCCCGCGATTTGCTGGTGGAGGCGGTGCTGGTGTTGGGCGTACTCCGCTTCCGGAATTCGTTTCCTGATCGCGTCAATGAGGCTGCTGCGGAGGTAGAACGGTTGCTTCCGCAACTCGTGCAAGGGGCCGATCACCGTCTCAGGAAGCTCCTGTCTGTGCAGGTTCCAGAGTCCGGGGCCGGTGAGTTCGTAACGCCCAAACAGTGTGCCCATGCTCTCATTGAGCAGAATCGTGGGCAGGATCACCAGAAACAACGCGACTGCCGCATTCCGAATGTCGTCCCAACTTAGCCACTGCTTTGAATCCATCATGCAAATAGCTTAGCAGATCTGGGGCAATCTTCAATCCGGGAGCCACTACTCGCCAGTTTTTTTGCTGGCACATTCCCGTCAGACCAGCAAGAGTGTGCAGATGATCAACTGGATTCGCTAGCGAAACATTCCCATGTCCAAGCACAGACCGTCCCGTGATGCCGTGAAGGCCGCCCAGCGTCGGCAACAAACCCGTTGGTTGATTTCCATCACCAGCGTCCTCATCCTGCTGGTCGCCGGTTGGCTGTGGTGGGACACGGAAGTCGAAGACACCAATCTTGCCGCCATCGGTCAGGGTGAAAACGTCATCGTACAGGTTCACGACCCCGGCTGAGCGACCTGCCGCACACTCAAGCGAGTGGTCCACTCGCTCCAGCCCGAATTCACGGGCAAGATTCGGTTTCTGATCGCCGACATCACCTCTCGGGAAGGCCGAGCTTTCACCCAAGTTCACAACGTGAGTAACGTCACCCTGCTCTTCTTTAGTCCGGATGGCACTCGCCTCGCCACCCTCACTGGACTTCAGGAGCCAGACTACCTGCGCCGCGCCTTCACCCGCGCCTTCAAGCTTTAGCTTATTGCCGGTGGAAGGCCGTCACGCCGTGAATCTGCTCAAAATCACGGTCGCAGATTTCATTGTCCGCACCGGGTATCAGATGGGCAAAACGCCGCTGCTGCCGCTCTTTGCCGCAAGCTTGGGGGCGGGAGATGCCTTGCTTGGCGTGATTGTTTCGGTGTCCACCCTGACCGGGATGCTCCTCAAACCGCTGGTCGGGGTGCTTTCTGATCGCTGGGGACGCCGGGTTTGGTTGCTGGGAGGTGCGGGGCTTTTCGCAGGAATCCCGTTTCTTTATCAATTCATCCAGTCTCCGGAATCCCTGCTTGCTCTGCGGTTGGTGCATGGGCTCGCGACGGCGATCTTCGGTCCTGTCACGCTGGCACTTGTTGCAGAACAAGCCACACAAGGATCCGCCGAAAAGCTCGGCTGGTTTGGCATGGCCCGCATCGGCGGTTACTTGCTTGGCCCTTTGCTCGCAGCAGGCTTGCTCACACTCATGCCACCCGTGGAGGTTTTCACCCTGATCGGCGCACTGAGTTGCCTCGCCTTTGCCCCTCTGTTGCTGCTTAATTTCCAAAAAACGCAACCCAGCAAACACTCGCCGATTCATACGCAAATCGTGCAGGCGCTTCAGGCCGGAATGCGCTGTCCTGAACTCTGGGTGGCGGGGGGCTTGGAAACGGTGGTGTACCTCGCACTCTACGCACTCAAGGCATTCCTGCCGCTTTACGCGCTTGCGAAGGGTGTTGATATTGTGACGGTTGGGGCGTTCTTCTCGCTTCAGGAACTGACCCATCTGCTCTGCCGTCCACTCGGAGGGCGTTTGGGCGACCGTTGGGGCTACCTCCCTGTCATTGCCTGCGGGATGCTGCTGGGGGCACTCGCTCTGGCCCTGCTGCCCGGTAGCGAAGGCGCAGTGGGTTTACTTGCCTTGGCCGTTCTCATCGGCCTCGCCCAAGCCCTGATCTTCCCCACAACGCTGGCACTATTCGGTTCGCGCATCCCCCCTCAGCACCTCGGTGCGGGCATGGGTCTGATTGGGACGATGAAAAACACAGGCAAGGTCATCGGACCTGTGTTGGGTGGACTGCTGGTCCACTGGCAAGATTTCTCGTGGATGCTCTGGACGATGGCGGGCCTGCTTGTGCTGGGAGCGGTTGGCATCTGGCAGTTTGTCCCGCGCCACGCCCTGCTCAGCCAAGATCTGTTCCCGGAAGGTTCCGGGGATTGAGAATGTGAGGCAGGGAATCACAATTGCATCAGTGAACAGGATACGCCGTGTACCGCACTGGAACGGACACCATGCCCTGCCCACACCTACTGAAGTTTTTCCAAAAAAATCACCACCGATCCCACGTCTGGTGTATGCTTTCCCGTTGGCAACTCTGGGGGGTGTCCGCAATGGTTGCCGGACTGCTGGGAATCGCGCCGGTGTCCGCAGAACCAGCACGGAGCGACGACGCGGCGGTGAATCCGGACATGGTCAGCCGCTACCGCATCCTCCAGCAGCGCGAGCATTTCACCTGTCGGCTCAAAACCGTCGAGTTTGTCTCACGGCGCGGAGCGATCTTCATGCGGCTCCAGATTGACAACCCCAACCGTCGTATTCAACACTGCACGCCTCCGGGCAAGGACATCCCCTTGGTGTACGACCGTGGGGATTTCACGCACCGCGAGGGCATGCTTTCCCGGCACCTTTTCCTCGTGGGCGGCGTGCGGGTGGAGCCAGAACTGGGGAGTCCTTGGCGCAAGGTCCGGCTACAGTTGTACTTCTCCTACTTCCAGTACACCAACACTTACATGCTTGAGTTGGAGGGAGAGATTGCCAGCGTCCTGCATCGGCACCTGCGGACACGCCCCGTTTTACCCGCAAACATCACGGAGGTGTCCGAGCCGCGTCTGAACACCAGCAAGTTTCAGGGCTATCGGGGTTTACTCTGGGGCATGCAGCGTCCGCAACTGGAGCCAGTGCTGAACCACATCTGCGACACCTATCTTGCAGAAACGGAGGTGATTGTCGCCGATGGCTGCTACCGCATCGCCGGTATCAAGCGCAGCCTGCTGCTGCATTTGGATGAGGACACCGCAGGACTTGCGGCGGTGGCGGTGCGCATGGGCAGCTTCAGCCCGGATTTCTTCCAGAGCATCGACGACACACTTTCCGGCAAGTACGGGTTCACGGCGGGGTTTGGCCGCGAGGAGGTGGACCACTTGGAACGCTATGCCGGACGGGAACTCTACCGCATCTACGGCGAGGGGACGGTCACACTGGTGCTGCACTCCGAAGGCGTCCACTCCCAAATGAGCGTGGTCTATCGCAACCTGCACCGCGCCCAAGCCTTCCTCGCCGATCAGATCCGTCCCCGCGTTTCTCCCAACGATCTCTGAACGAGGTCAGTTCACGCCAAAATGCTGGGCCGCATCGTCGAGCGCCTTGCCAAGGCGGTCCATGAACTGATCAATCTCGGCCTCGCTGATGATGAGTGGCGGGCAGCAGCCCACAATGTCGCCGGTCAGGGGCCGCACGATGAGGCCGTGTTCCTGCGCACGTTTGGCGACAAAGGCCGCGACTTTCTTGGACGCTTCAAAGGGTTGCTTGGAGGCTTTGTCCTCAACAATTTCCAAGCCGCCAATCAGCCCCACGCAACGGTGGTGCCCCACCAGCGGATGATTGCCCAATTCCGACAAGCCTGCCTTCAACTTCGGATGGAGTTCTCGGACTCGTGCGACGATGTCCCGTTCCTCATAAATCTTCAGCGTCTCCAAAGCAACCGCCGCAGGAACGGGGTGTCCGGAATAGGTGTACCCGTGCCCAAACAGTCCCAGTTTGCCACTCTGCTCACTGAGCGCCTCAAACACCTGTTCGGACACCATCAACCCGGAAATCGGCAGATACGCGGCTGAAAGCTGTTTAGCGACGGTCATCATGTCCGGAGTGATATTGTAGGTCTGCGAGCCGAACATGTTGCCCGTGCGGCCAAAACCGCAGATCACCTCGTCCGCGATGAACAACACGTCGTGCTTCTTGAGGACAGACTGGATTTTCTCGAAGTAGGTTGCGGGCGGTACGATCACGCCCCCGGCCCCCTGAATGGGTTCGGCGATGAAGGCGGCGACGGTTTCCGGGCCTTCTGCGATGATGAGTTGGTCGAGATTGTCCGCCATCCGTGTGGCAAAGTCCTCCTCGCTCTCACCCGGATTTGCGTAGCGGTAGTGATGGGGGCAGTCCGTGTGCCGGAAGCGGTCCACAGGCAAGTCAAAGCCGTCCTGCGCGTAACTGAGTCCGGTCAGCGATCCTGCAACCACCGTCACGCCGTGGTAGCCGCGTTGGCGGGCGATGATCTTCTTCTTCTCCGGACGCCCCAGTGTATTGTTGTAGTACCAGACGATCTTGACCGCAGTGTCGTTCGATTCCGAACCGGAGTTCGCGAAAATGACCCGGCTCAGGGGTGACGGGGCCAGTTTGACGAGTCGTTCTGCCAGTTCTACCGTGACCGCCGGAATCTTGCCCGTGAAGCTGTGGTAGTAGGGCAGATCCTGCATCTGCTGGTACGCGACCTTCGCCAAACGTTCCTCGCTGAAACCAAGGGAGCAGCACCAAAGTCCAGACAACCCTTCCAGGTACTCGCGTCCGTCCTCGTCATAGACATAGACGCCTTTGCCACGCTTGATGACGAGCGAGGGATTGGCTTCGCGTTGGGGCAGGTTGGTGAAGGGATTGAGGTAGTACTGGCGTTCGCGTTCGCGTGAACTGAGACCTGAGTCCATTGGATCCTCCAAAAGTTAGGGTAGTAAAAAACACACACAAACTCTCCCATACCGCTCTTGGAAGCGCAAGCCTGTAAATGCGGAAGGGGTCGAGAGGTCGAGAATGCTTCTCTTGCCCCTTCGTGAGGCGGGTGAAAATCCGGGCTTGCAGTCGTGGAGAATCCCTGCTAGAACCAAGCTTGCTAACCCAAGCTGAAGGAAACAATGCGCCGTAAAATCTGTCTCGTTGAAATGAAGCAGGTCGTCCTCCTCAAGAAGGAATTGTATGTGGAGGGCGAGCCGGAGGAAATCGAACGCTGGGTGCGTTCCAAGCAGTTTGACGAGGCCGCGCTGCAATGGCGCGAGACCATCGAGCATGTGGAGACGAGTCCTGCGGAAGCCGATGTGCTGGAACTCCCGGAGGATGATGGATTCAACACTCTACGCTTCATCCAAAAACCCAACATCTATCGTCTCCAACCCTCCAAGGAAGGACACGTCAAAAATCAGCGTTAGTCGTCACTCGCCGGGAAACACCAGTTCCCGCAAATCGAGGTGTCGCCGGGACCACGCTGCAAGCGACTGGCACAACCCCAGTCGGTTCTGCCGGATTTCCGGATGCTCGTCCATCACCAGAATCTCTGTGAAAAAACGAGTGATCGGCGCGGCAAGCTGCGCGAGCGCTGCCGTGAAACTTTCTGGCGTGGTGACGTGATCCGGAAGTGCAGCGACCACTGTGTGCAGGGCGTGTTCGGCTGCGCCCGTGAACCGTGCAGGGTTGACTGCAAACTCCGGAGGCAGCGGGTTTTTCTGGGATAAATTCACGGCCCGCAGCACCGCCTCCACCTGCAATTTGAACGACGGCTGACCCTGCACGGACTCCAAATGCTGCGCCATCCGCAAATGCCCCAGCGGTTGCGTTTGCTCTCCTTTCAGCACGGCCTCCACCACATCGTGCGCCAAGCCTTGTTCCCGCAGTTGCCAGCGTTCTCGTTGCCGTAAAAACTCCGCAAGTTGCTGGTGCAGCTTGGCAGTGTCGAGATCGAGCGTCTGCTGTTCGGTCAGCACCTCCACGGCAGCGGTGGCCAAATCCTGCGAACAAAGTTCAAGCTGGAGTCCGAGCAGCAGCTGCATCACCCCCTGTGCGGCTCGCCGCAGCGCGAACGGATCGGCGGACCCGGAAGGGATCATGCCGAGCGAGAAAGCAACCACAAGCTGATCGAGACGGTCCGCCAGCGCGACTGGTGCGGTTTCCGGATTTTGGGGAAGCGCGTCCCCGGCGTAACCCGGCAGGTAATGCTCCTGGATGCCCCGACAGACCACCTCCGGTTCCTCCAGCAAACGAGCGTAATGCCCGCCCATCACGCCCTGCAATTCCGGAAATTCATAGACTAGCTGGGTTTGCAGGTCGAACTTGCAGAGTTCTGCGATGCGCGAGGTGTGCTGGCGTTGTGCTGGAGAAAAATTCAGTTGCTCGGCAATCCGTTCCGCGAGTTGTTGGATGCGAACCCCGCGATCCTGCTGCGATCCCCGTCCTTGGAAAAAAACGGCCTGTCCGCCTTTCGCCAAAAAATGCTCCGGAGTGTGTTTACGGTCCTCGTTGAAGAAAAATTGCGCATCGCCCAAACGCGCCCGCAACACGCGCTCGTTGCCCTGCTGCACGGTTGCCAGTGAACGCTCGTCGCCGTTGCGCACCGTGACAAAACGGTTCAGGAGTCGTGCTTGCTGGTTTGTGTCATAAACCGGAAAATAGCGTTGATGCACGGCCATTGACGTGACCAAGGCTTCCGGAGGCAGTTCAAGGAAGCGTTCGTCAAACTCGCCAACGAGCGCGGTGGGCCACTCGACCAGATTCGTGACCTCGTTCAGCAGGTCCTCCTCGGTTTCCACGCGGAAGCCTTGTACGCCTTCCAATCCCCGGATTTGGTCAAGGATGCGCTGCTTGCGCTTCTCCGGATCCGCGACCACCTGCGCTTGCTCCAGTGCAGCTTCGTACTCCTTGGCGTGATTGAGGGTCACTGGAGTTTCGCAGAGGAAGCGGTGCCCCCGTGTTTCTCTGTCTGAATTCACATTCTCAACGGAAAGCGGCAACACGGTTTCGTTCCACAAAAAAACCAGCCAGCGCAACGGACGGATGAGGCGAGTTCGGTAACTGCCCCAGCGCATGTTTTTCGGAAAACTGAGTTGCTGAAGCCAGTTGGCGGCGACGTCCTGGAGCAAGGCTTCCGTGGGTTTTCCCGGCATCTTGCGTGACACGAACAGGTACGCCTTGCCGCCGATTTCACGGATTTCCGCCGTGCTGAGGTCAATGTCGTTTTTGCGAGCGAAGCCTTCCGCAGCCTTGGTCCATCCTCCCTCCGGGCTTTGTGCAATCGTCAAGGGTGGTCCTTTGAGGTCTTCCCTGCGATCAGGTTGCTGGTCCGGAAGGTTTTCCAGCAAGAGGGCCAGCCGCCGGGGTGTGGAAAAGCTCCGGACTTCCACCTTGCCCAGCGCGTGGTCCTCACAAAACCGCAGAGCACCTTGGCGCAGTTGCTCGGCGGCGGGTTGGATCATCTGGGCCGGCATTTCCTCCAGCCCCATCTCAAGCAGACAGGTGTTCATGAATCAGGTCAAAGTCAGAAATCCGAAATCAACAAGGGGTGCCAGACATGATGACCACTCTAGCGCACCTTGCCTTGCCAACACAAGTCGGCACGAAGCTCCCCGCGCCCTAAACTTTCCCGTCAAACTGCCGATAAGGAAGCCGTGCGGTTGGGGGGGTGACGTGCGTCCACCGCATTTTTCCCTTCACCAGGCGGTGAGTTGCACTTCGAGTTGAATCCGCGCCTTGAGCAAAGAGCCGTCACATACTCCAATCCTCTTGGCTCTTCCTACAGAGAAATATCGTCTTCTGGAACGTTTCCCTTTTTCTTGTTCGCTATTAGGGATTTGGAGTTCAACGGGATTGACGAGCCGCGAGAAAAACGATTCGGCCCCACAACAGGGGCTATACCGTCTCATTCAACACCGACTTGCTCACGGGTGCCTGACAGTGTGACTGAGCCGCGAGTCGTTTGCCGGGAGAGTGCGGCTTCTTCCAGCATGGGTTTAGCGTTCGATTTGAGAGCGCCAACGGCGCGTTGTCATACCAACATGGGGCAACGCCCCATGAAAAGAGGGCTCACCGCCGGAGAGGGCTGAAGGCCCGGACCAGTTTGCATGAACCCTGATGGGACGGGCTTTCGCCCTTTGCTGCGTGGCTCATCCGGTCATAGGGCGTTGCCCCATACTGGTATCGTCCGGGCCGTTGGCCCTTAGGCACACATGCTCAACCTCTGCTTGCTGAATGTGTGGGGCCAAAGAGCGGTTGAGGTACTTGTGGACGATGCTGGCAATCAGGGTTTGGTAGGGCATGCCTTCCTCAATGGCCTTGATCTGGATTTGATGGTAGTCCCTTTGAGAGCCGGAGGTTGATGCGTTTGTCTTTTTTGAGGGTGTTTCGTGCTGCCTGCACTGCCTTCTGCTGCTCGGTCTTGAAATCCTTACCGGAACCCATTCGTCGCGCTCAATGGATTCCATCAGTTCCCGTTCTTCCTCGTCCAAAGGCACAAAGGCCGTTTTCTCGAATCTTTGCATCATGCTCCTTTCAGTCCGTAACGCTTCGAGTGTTTCCGGCTTGGAAAAGCCGTCTTCAAGAAGATCTCATCATTTGATTCAAGCCGCCTTCGCCTTGGGCGCCAGCGATTCCGTCCAGCGGGCGGCAGCGTCGCGGTCTTGCATGAGGGGGAATCCGAGGAGGCGGCGGCTTTCGAGAAAGAGTTTGGCGGCTTGCAGGGCAAGGGTCCGGACCCGACCAATGTAGGACGCTCGTGCAGAAACGCTGATCACCCCGGAAGCGTCCAGTTGGTTGAAGGTGTGCGAACATTTGAGAATGTAATCGTAGGCGGGAAAGACCAGTTCGGCATCGAGGGCACGTCCGGCTTCGGTTTCATAGTCGTTGAACCAGCGCACAAGTTGATCGGTGTCGGCGACCTCAAAGGTGTACTTGGAGTGTTCAAACTCCGATTGCTGGAAAACTGCACCATAGCTGACGCCGGGGGCGAATTCGAGATCGAACACGTTTTCGACACCTTGCAGGTACATCGCCAGCCGCTCCAGTCCGTAGGTGAGTTCGGCTGAAACGGGGTGGCACTCGATGCCGCCGACCTGCTGGAAGTAGGTGAACTGCGTCACCTCCATGCCGTCCAGCCAGACCTCCCAGCCCAAGCCCCACGCCCCGATCGTCGGAGCTTCCCAGTTGTCCTCCACAAAGCGGATGTCGTGATCGAGCGGGTTGATGCCCAGCGTCCGCAGGGAGTTGAGGTAAAGCTCCTGAACGTCATCTGGAGACGGCTTGAGGATCACCTGATATTGATGATGTTGGTACAAGCGGTTGGGGTTCTCGCCATAACGTCCATCCACGGGTCTCCGTGAGGGTTCCACATAAGCGACCTTCCACTCCTCCGGGCCCAGCGTCCGCAGGGTGGTCATGGGATTCATGGTGCC
>Ga0115002_10010325_pt1 | contig 10062 bp, 9 predicted proteins | sample ArcticOcean_MG_C_8_FD_89576 | JGI IMG/M metagenome (GOLD analysis project Ga0115002, IMG submission 89576) | Marine microbial communities from western Arctic Ocean - ArcticOcean_MG_CB11_86 | ecosystem: Environmental > Aquatic > Marine > Oceanic | place: Arctic Ocean: Canada Basin | collected...
GACGTTCACCTGCCTGTTTTTGCGAACGGGAAAGAAGGACTTTGCGCATGAGCAAATGATCGAGCGGGGGGAGAAGCTGCTTTTTGGGTAGGAGAGGCGGGGGTAATTTGTCATTAGTTATTTGTCATATGTCATATGTCATTGAAGAGCACCACTCGCAACGCGCAAACGATGGACGGCCGTGGTCTCGCAAGTTGTGAGTTGATTCAATTCCGCAGTTCGATTCTTTACGCCGAAGGCGTTACCGCAAGAGCCTGGGGTCAGTTCGCCGAGCCCCAGCGAGGTAGAACGCCACCCTAGGTAATGCGGCCAAGAACTGCACAAGGGCGCGGCGTCTTCCCGACCCTGGCAAAAATGGGAGGGTGACTCGCGTTGCGAGTTGATTGGTGGATCGACGCTGCAGCTCACCTTCAAAGAACGTTAGATATGAGTAACTTTGCGTTGCTCTTCGATCTGATCCAACTGATAGAGTTTCCCTTTTCCGCTGCCGGGGCAAACTTCACAGGTCTCCTGCCAGGTTTCGGGAGACTTGAGATTGGAATCCCAGAAGGGCCACGTCTTGCATTGTCGCGGACGCGATTCGTACACAGTACATTTGCGACTTTCGGTATCGAATAAATAGCAGTCGCCGTTGGGGAATTCCTTGAGACTTTTGCGGATGCCGACTTTGCGGACATACTGCTCTTCGAAAACTTCGACATCCAATTCCAATTCTGCCGCGATGCCTTCGATTTCGGCCTTATTCACCCAAACGAAACCGGGAGCGCCCGTGCAGCAGTCGCCGCACTGCGAGCAATTGAATTTGAGGCCGTCCTTGTACCACGCTTGTCCACTTTTCTTGGTGTCGCTTTTCTTGGTCATCTCGTTATCCGCTTAATTCCGTCATTGAATATATTGATTGCGATTCGAATGGTCGTTTTGGTAGCCCGTTTCGATTCCTAGCTGGCGCCGGCGATCTCTTTGACCGCGTCTACTGCGCGATCGATTTGATCGGTCGTGTTAAAGCAGCCGACGCTGAAGCGAACGGTTCCGCCGTTTGGCGTTGTCCCCAACTGCTGATGCATCAGTGGCGCACAGTGCAGACCAGCTCGAACTTGCACGCCGAAAGCCGAGTCCAAGAGCGACGCCAGCTCACGGGGATCATAATCCGCACAGTTCATGCCGACCACTCCCGCTCGGCGATTTCCATCCGTTGGTCCATAAATCGTTACGCCAGGAACCTCATTCAAACCGGCAACCAATCGATCTGTAAGCCCACGATGATGATCGCGAACCGCTGGAATGCCCTCTCCTTGTTGCAGAAACTTCAATCCTTCGTTGAGCCCCAATATCGCGGGCACATTATGATTTCCCGATTCGTATCGCGACGGCAACTCGGTGGGCTGAATGTCCAGTTCACTCTCCGTTCCCGTGCCGCCCTGACGTGTGGGCTGCATGTGCGACTCGACGCCTTCGGCAACGTACAGCACACCAAGGCCCAACGGAGACATCAGCCCTTTATGAGCGGGTGCCGCCAACAGGCTGGCTTGGATCTCGTTAACGTCGATAGGCAACTGTCCGAGCGACTGGGCAGCGTCGACCAAATAGCGAATACCATTTTGTTTCGCGATCTCACCAATCTCGCAAATCGGCTGAATCGTTCCGGTCACATTGGACACATGCACGACGGCGATCATGGAAGTGTTGGGGCGAATGGCGGCGGCGACGTCGGCCGGATTCACTTGGCCCTCTCCGTCGACGGGCAGCCGAGTGACTTCGCAGCCTCCATCTTTCTCCCACTGCCGCAGGGGACGGAGCACGGAATTGTGTTCTGCGACGGTGGTAATAATGTGATCGCCAGTCCGCAGAGTTCCGTGGAGCGAGAGGTTTAGCGAGTCGGTTCCGTTTTGAGTGAATACGATGCGACGGCTATCGGCACAGCCAATTAACTGAGCCATCCGATTCCGAGCCTGGCCAATCAACCGCTCCACTTCCTCCGCTTCGCCGTAACTGGCTCGACCGGCTGGGGCACCGAGCTCGCGCATCCAACGATCCACGATGGCGTAGACCGGCTCCGGCTTCGGCCAACTCGTGGCAGCATTATCGAGGTAAATACGATCGGTTTCATTCGTCATAGACGTAGCATAAACCTTGATTTCTCCGAGCCACAGTGGGCAGGAAATGGGAGACATGTATGCGGACGAATCCGAAGTGGGGACGAAGGGAAGGAATGATGTTGACAGGTGGACCCAAATGGGTATGCTTGGGTCCATGTGGGGAAGAATGGAGAAAAGTGGTGGCACATGCTTCTGACCGGGACATTCACTAGAGCACTCGACGAAAAGCAGCGTTTAGCTATTCCAAAGCGATTCCGCGCAGCCATCGGCCACCCCAAAGAAGATTTACTGTACATAACTCCAGGCACCGACGGATCACTTGCGCTGTATAGCGAAAAAGAGTTTGAGAAGCTGATCGGACAAATCCAAGGATCGGATGCCGAGCAGGACATGCGAGCGTTCAATCGGCTGTTTTACGCCCAGGCACAGTGTGCCGAAATCGACAACCAAGGAAGGGTACGAATTCCGCCCGAGCTTTGCGAACTGGCGGGACTCTCCAAAGAAATCATTCTGTTGGGCGTCCGAGATCACATGGAGCTGTGGGACAAAGGACGCTGGGATTCCTACCTCGACGACAAACAGCCGCATTTCGACAATTTGGTCGAACACGCGTTTGGCGCCGATGTGTCCGATCCGGACGGTTCGAATCCCAACAGTCGCAGCGAAGTTTCATCGCTGAAAAATCCGAGCCCCAGCGATCCGCGGGACGAGGCGGCAAAGAAGCATCCAAAGTAAAAAACTCAATGTTCAGAACCTGAATAGGCAATGGAAGCCGGAGCTATGAACTCAAAGAATCACTGATCGTCCGTCCGTGAGTTCGCCTCGCATGCTAACTCGTTTTGCAGTCAACGGCCACAGACTGCTAGCGAGATCGCATGAGTTACGGGAAGGAATCTGTAACTGCGAATGTGACCGCTGCTGTTAACCGTGGCGGCGGTCGCCAGCAAACGCCCCAGATAGGTACATGGAGGTGCCTGGGGCGTTCGCTGTTTCTTGGGGGTAGTTTTTTGCTCCCACTCGAAGTACAACCGATTTTCCGCCGAAGTATTGATCTCTGCCAAAAATCGATCTAACCAAATCTCACTTGCTTCAAACGGCATATATCGGTACATCCTGTCTTCCCGTAATCCCGTTCCTCGCCCCAGGTAAGATCAAGTTGAACCATCAAGACCGCATCCACGTTCCCGTTCTCATGGACGAAGTACTCGATGGGCTCCAATTGGCTCCTGGAAAGATAATTGTCGACGGGACTTTGGGAGCGGGCGGACACACTCGTGCGATTGCCGAACGAGTGGGACCGGAGGGAACGGTACTGTCTCTAGACCGGGACCCAGAAGCAATTGCTGCTGCAACGGAAAACCTTCGCGGGCTTCCCGTTCAGTTGGCCGAGTACAATTTCTGCGATTTACCCGAGGTTTTGACCGAAACATCGTACGACAAAGTCGACGGAATCCTCCTCGACCTCGGTCTTTCTAGCGATCAACTTGCCGACGACGACCGCGGTTTCAGCTTTGATTCCGAAGGGCCGTTGGATTTACGATTCAATAAAGACGAAGGCCAACCGGCGTCGGGACTTGTGAATCGGCTCAGCCAAGAGCACTTGGCGGACCTGATTTACCAATATGGAGAAGAGAGGTTGAGTCGCCGGATTGCTCGAAAGATTATCGAGCGGCGAAAGGAACGTCCGATCAAGACTGCGAAGGATCTGTCCGATCTATTACGTAAGTGCGTTCCGGTGAGTAAGAATCATCGAATCCACCCGGCGACTCGCACGTTTCAAGCGTTGCGGATTGCGGTTAACGACGAACTGAAGTCACTCGACATCGCCCTTCGACGTATGCCGGATTGCCTGGCCCCCAACGGGCGAATCGTGATCATCAGTTTTCATTCCTTGGAAGACCGCCGAGTAAAAGAGGCTTTTCGCGACGACGATCGACTGCAGGTCGTCAGCAAAAAGCCGATTCGGCCGACCGAGGAAGAAGTCGAGCGAAATCCTCGCAGCCGCAGCGCCAAACTACGAGTTGCCCAACGAATTTAGATTTGTAAATTCCTGAGAGTTGAGAGCAAGGAAGCGATCATGACTCAGCACAACAACAATGAACAGCCGGAAAATGAACAGCCACTCGAGTCGGACGGAATTGAGTCCGCCGATAGTGCTTTAACTTCCGACCAGCTTAATTCCGAACCCGCGAGTCCGGAATTGGCCGACGAAGGCAATGGCCGAGGGTTTCGGTTTACTGGCATCGTGATTTTCTTGCTTTGTGTGCTGCTGGGCATTTCGACGATTCAACACGTTCGCAGCTACATGGCCGAACGCGTGAAACTTCCAGCGGCGAACGACAAAGCGCCGATCCGACGTCCGCCATTGATGATCGCCGAACCAGCGCACTCTCCTGCATTCCCGCCATCCAACGCTACCCAATCGGCGAGCAACCCGGCCACTACTTCGTATACATCTCCTGGTGCCGAAGCTGCCAACGGCCCTGCCAACTCGCCGCAAGAGAGTTTGGCTCATGGACCAGCGAGCCCAGCTCCGACAGTTCCAAATCCAGAATCGACAATTCACCAACCCGTTGCTGTCGATTCGAGTCGCACCCCTTCATTGCTCGACAACAACACCCATCAGCTTCAAGCTTCTCCAAATGCACTTCCCACCGCGATTGTAGAGAACAACGAACCGAGTACATTGCTGCCAACCCAAGACACCGTGGGTCTACCGGAATCGATCATCGTGCAGCGGACAGATCCGGAAGCAGCGACCTTAGTCGGTCCCATTGCCGCGTCCCCAGATGTTGAGCGACCAGCGGACGACAACGTGGCAGTTGCGAATGCTAGTGACGATTTGCTGGGTGTTAGTTCGCTGGGTGTGAATTCCGGTGTTAGTTCGCTGGGTGGTAATTCATTGCAAACTGAACAGACGACTATCGATGACCCGAATGTTGCCAAGCCGCACAGCGAAGGGTTGGCGGAGAACTCAAGTGACGGGTTGATTAGCGCTGTTGCTACCAAGGGGCCATCCGTGGCAACTCCCCTGCCCTCCCCTGCACCTAACGTGATTCCAAGCAGCAGCGATGACGCCAGCGTCGGTTACTCCAAGCTCGTCAAATCCAACGTCGATAACCCAAATATCGATGAACCGTCCACGGTCAAAGTCCTCAGCGGCGACACCTTCGTGACACTATCGCGAAAGTTTTATCACACCGAAAAACTGGCACAAGCATTGTTTCACTACAATCGCAAACAGGTCGTCCATCCCGACGGGTTGTTTGCTGGCCAAGTCGTGGAGATTCCGAGCCGCAAGGTTTTGGAGACCTATTTTAGAAAAGCCCAACTGGCTGAATCTCAGCCCACGCAGGAGTCGACCCAAGATACGCTCGCGGGATCACCGATTGAAGCTGCTCCCATCGAAGCCGCGCCTTATAAAACCGCCCGCAACGAGGTCGCCAAGAAAACGCACAAAATTCGCGAGGGCGAATCGCTAATCGACATTGCTAGAGTGCGATTGGGAAATGCGAATCGATGGCCGGAAATCTATCGACTGAACCGAAAATTATTGGGAGACACCTTCGACTCATTGCCCGCAGGCCATAAACTTGAACTGCCAACCGACAGCATTATGACTCGCCGCGACAATTCCGAACTCAAATGACCAAACATCTACCGCCACTTCCAAACGGATTCAAAATCGTCTCGGGCGGTCAAACGGGCGTAGATCGGGCTGCTTTAGATGCGGCGATTGAAGCGGGCATCGCACACGGCGGCTGGTGCCCTCGAGGTCGATTGGCGGAAGACGGGGCGCTCGACGACAGTTACGCACTGGTAGAAACGGCTTCTTCCAAATACCCAGTGCGCACCGAGCAAAACGTCGTCGATTCAGACGGAACGTTGATTCTATTTGTCGCTCGTCTGCAAGGTGGAACGTTACTTACTCTACGCCTCACCAAAAAGCACAGTAAGCCAATTTTGCTTTGCGACTTCGAAGAACAGACCAGCATTGACGAAATGCGACAATGGATCGCCGAGCACGACATTCGAGTTTTGAACGTGGCTGGCCCGCGGGAAAGCACGTCACCGGGGATCTACACAAAGGCGAAATCGTTGATAAAGCGAATTATCGAGTAGAGTGGTACCTGTAGAGTGGTACCTGCAGAGCGGTTTGCTCAGTCGACGTTAATCGTCATCCACAAATTCCACTTTTCGCCCGGCTGCAAAAGTTGCCACCCAGTGGGCGTTTTCGACTCATCCAGCTGATAGGCATTGGGCGCACAGCTATACGGTTCGATGCAAACAGCTTCTCGATGGTCTGGATTGTAGACAACGCAATGTGGAAAGGCGTCGTTAAATTGAATGGTCACCCGACGCCCGCTATTGGGATCGGCGATCGACGCTTCCGCCACACCCTCGTGCCAAACCAAATCGGTAAAGACGTCGTCGTACTGCAGCTCTCCGGCCTGCACGCCCGTTTGCAGATCAATCGCGTTCTCGACGTCCAGCACTTGTCCCGATGGCAACATGTCGATCAGTTCCCAAACTCGCTGCACGGGCAATCGCACCACGCACTGTTCGGCATTGTCCAAACTCGGCTCGCCACCCAACGGTAAACGAAAATAGGGATGAGTTCCCAGGCCACAGGGCAAAACGGTGTCGCTTGGGTTCTCTATTTCTACCTCGAGTTTCAATCGCGTTCCCACTAAGCGGTAAGTTGCCGTGATTTTGAAATCGGCGGGCCAACGTTCCAGCAGACTCGGATCGTCGACCGAAGCTTGAAACTGTCCAGTAACGTGGGATTGCGATTGATCGATCAGGCGCCAGGGGCGATTGTGAACGAACCCATGAATGCCATTTCCCAGCGCATCGGTTGATTCCATGGGATACGTTTTGCCATCCCACGAGAAGGTATCACCAGCCAAACGTCCCGGGAAGGGAAAGAGTAATGGTATGCCGCTACCCGAAGGTCGGTCGTTGCCACTGTCAAACTCGGCTGACGACCAGATGACCTCAACTGCGTCGGAATCAGTTCCTGAATTGTGGCCGACAGTAAACTGGTAACAGTTGAATCCAAAGTCGACAAAGATCTTGGCCGATGTGCTGGCGTCGTGGTCAACCAGTTGTACTATCCGCATTTTCGACGGGCTCCTCGATAACAGGTGGTGTGGAGTCAATTTTTTTGGAAAGCACCAACGTGCCCGTCATGGCTAGGATGACGGCGTACAGCATGATAACGGTACGAAGAATAGCGGACGGTCGCTTATCCTTTCCCTTTACCATGGCAAGGTGATGCATCAGCCCAAATGCCAAAAGGATGGAAACGAGGAACAGAATGGTGCAAGCAATGTCTTGTCCCATGAATTGTTTCATCTGAATACGCGGCAGCTTCAACATGACCCAAAAACCAACGGGCAGCTGAAGCAAGGTCGGCGTGAGCGCGATTCTAGCTCCCCAAGTCGCAACGCGTTCCCCCTCTTGAACGCTGCCAGCTTTAATGCGCTGGTATCCCCGCCACATTAGGTAAGCGCCGCAAACCGCAAAAGAGGCCAGCACAAAGTGAGTTGACCTTGCCAAGACATTTTGATCGACCAAGGCAAGGAATGCGGAGCTTCCTTTGATTTCTTCACCTTGATGTTCGCCAACCACTTGTAGATTGGAGAACATGACGAAGAGCAAGGGAAAGTGATAGATCAGGTTGGTGGCGGAGAGCAGCATCACGATCGTTCGACCGATTCGGTGGCCTTTGCCCGATCCGGCCGCGTTTTCGTTGCCCAGGTCTTCTTTGTCTGCGTTCTGGTTGTCGGTGTTTTCGTTATCCGCGTTTTCTTTATCGGGAGAGGACTTCGGGGCGGTTTTACTCCACCAGACGGCGAAAATCAGCATCAGGACGAATGAAAAAATCAGCTCCATTCCGCCGTAGATAAAGCGAGATTTCAAGCGGTGCCCGGCGTCGTGCATTTCCGGACTCCAGTCCAGTGCAGCGACAATAATCCCCATAATTGAGCCGATGAGGATCGCAGCCAGGCTGACCCAGACCATTCGGCGGCCGACTTTGCCCGCCAAACTGTCTCCGCGACCCTCCATCCAATCGAATCCGATACAAACGATCGGTCCAGCAAGGGCTAGATTCATCAAAGCGAGGTGAATCGCCAGTGCAAAAATTAGGGCTATTACGGCCATTTCCAGTTATTCCTACTCTCGGCAAATTTCAGGGGTAAAACGTGGCATTATACTGCCTCCCAGGATTGACAGCATCCCACCCTTGAAAGTACTATTTGGCCTGTCGGGCGCTTAGCTCAGTTGGTTAGAGCACCGCCCTTACAAGGCGGGGGTCACAGGTTCGAGTCCTGTAGCGCCCACTTTTTTCGCTTCTCCCCGACAAACCCCTTTCCATGGGGCTTCTAGAAGCACTCCCAGTAATTCCATTCTCGGCATTCCTGTGCACTGGTCGACACACGGCAGTGATCGCGATACGTGCGAGTTCCGATATGCGATGCGCGACATCAAGAAAGCGGCGGAATAAATCGCTAGAGTAGTTTGATCTGGCCCAATCATGCCGCGCAATCAGTTGCGATTCGCAACTCGCGTCGGCATACTAGAAGCAACATTACTCGCCAACAATGCTAGCCCGCGTTGGGTAGTCGGGTCTTTACGACAGATTAAAGAGCGACCAGCGGGAGGTTGCATTGATTCAAGGGCGAAGGTCTTGTTAGGCCCAAGCATCACAGTTGGAGAGCAAGCATGCAGTCATCACGCGTTTTCCGAATCGTTCCTGTGACGGTCGCAGGCGTGGCTGTGGCCTTGTCTTTGATTTCGCCCTGCCGGGCAGCGCCCGATGATAATAGCGCGGACGAGGCGGCGCTCCGGGCCGACGCCGAGAAGACATTCAAAGAGAAGGTCGGGCCCTTCGTCAATAAGTATTGCATCAGTTGTCACGGCCCCCGACCCGAGGCAGGCATCAATCTCCGGTCGGCGCTCAGGAACCCCGGCGCCACGTCCTCGTTCCTGCATTGGAAGAAGGCGGTCGCGAACGTGAAGGTGCACGATATGCCGCCCGACCACGCGGACAAGATCCCGAGCGATGATGAGCGCCGCCAATTCATCGAGTGGATCGGCAAGCTCAAGTACTTGGCACCCCGCGACCCAGGTCACTTCGTGATTCGTCGCCTGAGCAGGGTGGAGTACGGCAACACGCTGCACGACCTGTATGGCGTGGCCCCTTCGATCGCCGACAGCCTGCCCGAGGAGGTCGTCGGGGAAGGTTATCTCAACTCAATCTCCCCGCTGCAGTCGGAGCTGTTCCTCGACATCGCCAACGAGGTGATCGATCAGGTCGTGTCACCGAAAGGCAAGGCGCCCACCGAAGTACAGAAACGCCTGTTCGGCGAGACGCCATCCAACAGCGCCGATCTCCGCAAGGCGGCCCGCCAAGTCGCACGCTCCCTGGCTCGCGATGCTTACCGTCGTCCTCCCGCCGAGGCGGAGCTGGATGTCCTGGTGAGCATCTTCGACCTCGGCCGCGAGAACAAGCTGGGTTACACGGCTTCGCTGGGCCTGATGTGGAAGGCGGTGCTCGTCTCTCCGCAGTTCCTCTTCATCACGCCTGCGGGGGAAGTCGACTCGAAGGATCACGTCGTGCCGCTGGACGACTATCAATTGGCCTCGCGTCTTTCCTATCTGCTTTGGTCGGCGCCGCCCGACGCCGAGCTGTCCGCCCTTGCCAACAAGGGCGAACTCCACAAGCCCGAAGTGCTGCGGGCTCAGGTGGAGCGGCTGTTGATGCACGCCCGCTCGCGGGCCCTGTTCGACGGCTTCGGCGCTCAGTGGCTGGGCGTGGGTGGGCTAGAAAACCAGACGTTTGATCCGGACTTGTTCCCGCAGATGACCGCCGCGTTGCGCAAGGCTATGATGGAAGAAGCACGCCTGTTTTTCCTAAGCATCGTGCGTGAGAACCAGAGTGTATTCCGGTTCGTGGACA
>Ga0115002_10010326_pt1 | contig 10061 bp, 12 predicted proteins | sample ArcticOcean_MG_C_8_FD_89576 | JGI IMG/M metagenome (GOLD analysis project Ga0115002, IMG submission 89576) | Marine microbial communities from western Arctic Ocean - ArcticOcean_MG_CB11_86 | ecosystem: Environmental > Aquatic > Marine > Oceanic | place: Arctic Ocean: Canada Basin | collected...
ATTCTCAGAGAACTCAAAATATTTACCATATTCCTTCTCATCGAAGCACCCAACGATAGAACCATCGCCGTAAGGGGGAAAACTAATTTCATTAGGGGCAAATGCCATGTCAATGACCTCTCTTGTTTCTCACTATACTTAATAGTACCATACGAAATAGGGTTTGTCAACTAAAATCGACTAGGAATCCAAGAAAAATTAGCATCATCTAGCCATCGCTCTTCACCTGTCTTGACTGATTTGATAGGGGGGAATGGGGGTTTATGTGTCATAGACAACACACCTGTAGGCACCTCTAGGACTTCCCAGAGGTCACCATGCTCACGAACACGGTTCTTGCCGTGGTTCGTCTTACCTGTAAGTTTTATCATCATTGTTATAGTATGACATGTATATAGAGGTTTGTCAAGTTATTTTTTTGCGTATCTACCAGTTTTAGGTCTTTTTCTACCCATCTTCACTTTGAAGCCAGCAGAACCCGGCAATTTGATTGGTTCTTTTAAACCTTGACCACCACCGCCACCAACATTTCTTGCAGATGGTCTTTTGGTAATGCCCCTAAGTTGCATTTGATCAGCAATCCAGCTGTTTGCAATGGGATTTTTGACCTTATTTTTGACAAGCTTCTTGATTACCTTATGAATGTCCATTTCAATGTTTTGGTCTGGCTTATTATTGTCAACGAAGACAAACCCCTGACGAAATAAGTTCTGAAACTTACCTACATTTGCTTGCACATCCTTCCAAGATTGGATTGCAACAGATTCTGGCACATTACGATCTCGTTTTGCATTGCGTTCTAGCGCAACATCAAGAGAGGTATTGACGAATACCATGTAGCAGTCATATCCCAGTTTTTGCATTTTTGCCTTGTACCTATGGATTTTATCATAATCATCACCAGTGCCATCAATGACAACACCAAGCCGCCCCTCAACATAGTTGTCTCGCATCTTAGTGGTGGTTGCCTTTGCACGACCACGAACAACCTCTCTTCTCTCTGTCTCACGCTCACCCCGTTCTGTGTTCATCTTTAGGGTGAGCCCAGCCTTATCCATCATAGTCTCAAATGCTGCATCAGAATTGACTACTCTTAGACCAGTTCCCCCTACGGAGTACCGAACAACGTATGACTTACCGCTGCCCGGTCCTCCAGCAAGGAAGAAACATTTAAATATGTGAGGGTCTTGAAGACCTTCTTGCAGTTCTTGAAATGTTTTCATGTTGTCGTCCTATTAATTTTTGATATCCTGCCATCTCTATAACATATTTATCATCATCTGAAAGTGGAGCTAATTCTTCTACTCGGCGCTCTTGAATTTGAAAGTTCATTTGTTTAATACGATTTTTTCTGGATAACATCTTATCCTCCTTTTTTTTATGATATGTTGTTGGCATGATAATTAAGTTAATATTACTCCTTTCGTAAATAAAGTGTCAGGATTGAGAAGCGTCAATTCTTGATCCAAATTCTCTTTGAACTGTGCCTGCCTCTTCCGGTTGAGTGTTTATAGCTTTATCTAGTTTTGATAAACTTGATGGTAGAGAGTCTTTGACTATATCCAGCACCATTTCGTGTCTGCTAGTTTCAACACTGAAATCGTGCCTAATACCTTTTACTAAAAATCTTCCTCTAAAGAATTTATCTATCCTATCCTCATTACCCTTGATTTCAACCCACGATGCCAATGGAAGATTAAATTGAATGATTGAACCACACTGAACCATAACATTCCCATGTACTTCTATTTTTGCAGAGATGCCATTTTCTAATTGAACAATTTGAGATTGTCTTCTCTGCAACCAAGTTTCTGGTCTGGTGGAATTGAATGTATAGCGGCCATCATTTGTGTGTTGAATGCTTATGCCGGGATCAGATTCACCCAATTCATCTCCACCAATTTTATTTGCAGTAGAACGTAGAAATGTTTTTGCTGGAAAATCACTGATGCGAGAAGTGTTCTCTACTGGTGTTTCACTGATCAATGGAAAATCATCCTCTCCTGATGCATTCGTAACTTTATTTCTTGATGATATATGCTGTTCAGTTTTAAAACTGTCTAGATAATTATATGTGTACTCTTTAAATCTTCTAGCGTATGTATCATATACTGTAAGTTTCGACGCATAAGCTCCAGTAAAGGAACCCAACAAAGTATCACCGTTTCCAGTTATTTGCATACCAAGTATAGAACGCATGTCGTTGAAAGAGTCTTCTGGTCTAACTCCTCCCTTTGACCCAACAACAGATGGATTGTATTTTTGGGATACATCTTTTTCATACATGCTGGATAAACTTCTAAAATGATATCCTCGTAAATCTTCATAAAACATAAAAGTTGGCGCACCGTCAAAAATAGTGACAGCTTCTCTTTTGATCATATTGATAGCAGTGAATGGATCAAAATTAGGAAAAACATATTTCTTTATGCCATCACTAGGTTCTATAAACAAGTCCTTTTTAGTTTTTAACTCGTTCCTTAAAATAGTTTCAACTATATCAGAACATGTACCCGTAAAACTTTTATTTAATTTAACTCTCTGATTTTTTACCAATTCGTGAGTTGTGAATTCTAACAGTAAAGCTTGTGTGTTTGGTTGGCCTGTCGGCGCTCTGACAGATAGAGAAGTTATGTGGAATAACTCTTGTGTAAAATCTATCGCAAGAGAAGTATTATTAACACCAGCTGTGTGTATTCTTAAAGATAAATACTCTTGACCAAGAATTGGCCCAACAGATGCTATATCAATTGTATCTGATAAAAATAAATTACCAGTGACAGAGTTCAATTGAATATTTTCATTTATTTCAATATGCAATATCTGCGGTAAAATACTTAATATTATCCCTTGCGAGGTAACAATTTTTGCATCTTCAATAAAAAAATTACCTGCTCTCTTCAAGTTATTTGTTTGAGGAACTGCCATTTATATAACACTTTCTTTCATAATACTTTCAAACTCCGATATAAATTGAGTTAAATACGATGGGTCTAACAAGCGAATATGTCCAAGATCATCTTGTCTATCTTGCTCATGTTCATAATTGGTTACAGCTGTTGCACTAAAATCAGATGTAGTGTCAACAGTTCCAATGTTAATTTTTACAGTAGTGTCACCAGAGGTTTGAGTTATCTCAAAATGATGAGTTTGGTCTACCAGTTGTGTTGAAAGGCTACTGTCAAATGGATATTTTTCTGCTAAAAAAGATAAAAATTGTGAGTATGATAGTGGCCATTGAGAATATCTATCAGTAATATTATTCAATATAAGAACAATCCAATGCAATTCTGAATCACCGTACAATTTATGAGCAATGATTTCTGGTGTTTCTCCCCCTCTAACATCATATCTATCAAACAATAAAGCATCTTCTCTAATCTTTGTCCGTAGAGAAACCCTCCTAAGAAGATTTGTTACTATCTTGAAGTCATTATTTCCTACAGAATCATATAAAATGCTAGGAAAACTTGAAAAATACATAAATTAAGTCCTTAAAATAAATTTTGATCCGCCCCTTGTGGCACATGATCGGTGATATTAAGCTTTCTAGCTGCAGGCACTGCTGCACTTGCTGTAACGCCAGGTAAACTAGAAATACTTTGTTCAATCATCTCTCTTGTTTGAATCTCAAGCTCTCTAAAACTTAGTGTTAGTTGAATTCTAGCTGGAGGTGAACCCTTAATATCTGGGTAATGAGCGATATATTTATCGCCACCATAAACTACGGTTACTTGTTCTAAAAAGCATTCTCCAATACTAGTCAAGTATCCATTTGGTTTAGGGGCCCCATCCTTGCCGGGTGCAGTGCTATAATATTCTATGTGAAATCTATCTGGTATTGTCATCTCCATACCAAGTCTATCATCTTTAGCATAATTTGGAGCAGCATGTGTTTTAAAAGTACGAATAATTTTTTCTATTTCTACTGCTTCATCGTGTGAAGTTGGCATCATAATAAAACTATAACTAAAACCTCTTCGATTTACTCCTTCAAACATTAATTCCATTTTTGGAGTGAAAACTACTCCTCTCTCAATGCCAATTGCGGCTGCTCCTCCTTTTGAAATTGCGTCTGCAATATTTACCGCTGTTTTATTTGCAGCCGACTGAATTCCTGCCAGAAATTCACTTCCGGGCTTTAACAAAGACTGGAAAGCGGCGCCGCTTTCCTGCGTATTTTTAAAACTTTGATATGCTGCATGAGCAATGTTAGCCAGCGAACTTATTTCTGTATCGTTATATCGTAAGGAATATACTTCTTGAACTGAAGGTGGCATATATAGCGCAATGTATGGGCCGCTTTTAGTAGCAGCCCGTGAGGTTAATTGAAGAGAGCCTCGACCTCTTGTCGAGTTTTTGACTACATTCGATGCAGCATCACCTAATGCTTTATCAAGATTTTTGGTTGCTGTACCAGTGGTCGTGGTGTCTGTTTTATTCTTACCTTCAAATGTTTTGACAGTAAACAAAACAAAATGACTATTGGACTCGTGTGATAAGTCTGCTGGATATTGCATGTAATCTGCATTAGCGGAGTTCCTAGATTTTGGTCCAGCGTCAGCTGACGATCCAAGTGCGCCAGGTGCCCGGTTTAATCCTAATGTTGATTTAATTGCTGAACCAGCGAGACCAGCTGCAACCTGTCCTGCCTTGTTTCTTAATGCGGTGAATACTGCCATGTCTAAATAGTCCTTATTTAGAAGTATTTATACATCATGGCATACAAAGGAACATACAAACCAACCAACCCCTCAAAATATAGAGGGAATGTTCACAATGTAACCTACCGTTCTCTGTGGGAACGAAAGTTCATGGTCTATTGTGACAACACTGAATCTGTGATTGAGTGGGGCAGTGAAGAGATAGTTATACCATACAAATCTCCTTGGGATGGCAGAATGCATCGTTATTTTCCAGACTTCTACTGTAAAATAAAACAACACAACGGCACCATCAAAAATCTTGTCATTGAGGTCAAACCCAAGAAGCAGACAAAACCACCAAAAGAACCACAGAGAAAAAATAAACGATATATAAATGAGGTGAAGACTTGGGGCGTGAATAGTTCCAAATGGAAGTATGCAACAGAATGGTGTGACAACAATGGTATGGAATTTAAAATACTGACAGAAGATGATTTGGGTATTCGTTATAAATAATTAAATGGCAACACCTAATTTTACATCTGCTGTTCGTGCAGCTGCTGGAGACACACAAAGATCAATTGGCTGGTATCGTCAAAAAATAGCAAACTTTGGTAAACCTGGCGCCATGGACTTAATAAGAGATGGAAGACGGTCTGGTGGACCATCTTTTGGAACTCTCAACATGTTTTTCTATGATCCAAAACATAAAAAGACACTACCTTATTATGATACATTTCCACTGATACTTCCTATTGGTGGCGCTGCTGGTGGGTTTTTGGGTTTGAATCTTCATTACCTACCAATTCCAATGAGAGTAAGATTACTAGATAGAATAACAGAAGACAAAACATCAAGAAGTTCTAGAATGTATGATTCAAATACAAGTATAATTACAGATTATTCAAAGTTAAAAGATATTCCAATAATAAAACCAACAATAAAGCACTATTTGTATGGTCATGTTAAATCTGAATTTAGAATTGTGATTCCAGAAGAATGGGTTATTGCTGCATTATTGCCTGTTCAGAGGTTTAAGAAATCATCTGCTTCCCGTGCTTATAATGATTCAAAAAGGAAAATGATATAATGCCAACAGCATTAAATAATTTTACAGATGCACTTGCATTTGGGGCATTAAATGATGTTCTATCAATATTTCGTAGTGACAATGCATATGGAAGACCAAATCTTTATGAGGTTCAAATCTTTCCACCAAACCATTTAGGTGGCGGCAACTCACAACTCAATCCGAAAGATAGAGCAGAACTTGGTCATAACACCAGAGAAATATCATTAAGAGCAGATAGTCTCATATTACCCGGCAGAGGATTAACAACTCAACAACTATCAGGCGGCGCTCAATATGGTCCAATGAGAGAAATTGTGGTTGAAGCAACATACGCAGAAGATATTACTATGTCATTTCAGGCATCAAATGGTTTGGATGAAAGAACCTTTTTTGAGAACTGGCAAGAACAAGCATTTAATATTCTCACACACGATGTTGGTTACTACTACAATTATGTTGGGACAATTGATATATTTTTATTGAATAGAGATTTTAGAAAAGCATATGGTCTTAGGCTTCACGAATGTTTTCCCAAAACAATTGGCGGAACTAACTTAGCAGCTGGCCCAAGCTCTGAAATTATAAAAACACCTATAAGCTGGGCTTTTAGAAATTGGACAAATATTGGTGGAGAACCACCAAAAAGTTTAGCAGATAGACTATTTGATACAGCATTAGGGACAGTTGAAAGAAGTATTACTGCAAATTTACCAGCGACATTGCGAAAATTATTTTAAAGGATTACAAATTATGGCATTACCAAAAATTGAAACACCAACATTTGAATTGGAATTACCCTCTACAGGAGAAAAAATAAAAGCTAGACCATTTCTTGTTAAAGAACAAAAACATTTATTGATTGCACAAGAATCAGAGAATAGTGCAGATATTTCATCTGCAATATCAAAAGTTATATATGATTGTACATTTGAAAAAATTTCTACAGATACGGTCCCTATGTTTGATATTGAATATTTGTTCATCAAAATTCGTGGTAAATCAGTTGGAGAAAAAGTAGAATTAAATGTTCTTTGTCCAGATGATCAAGAAACTAGAGTAGATGTAACAGTTAATTTAAATGAAGTAGAGGTTCAAATACAAGAAGATCATACAAATGAAATTGATGTAGCAAAAGATGTTAAACTTTATATGCGATATCCACATTTAAATGATATGGATGACATTGATGAGTTATCAGAAATGGATATAATTTTTACATTATTAAAAAGATGTATTAGTGAAATTCATTATGGCGAAGATGTATATTATAAAGCTGACATAACAGAACAAGAATTAGATGAATTTCTTGATAGTTTGACAACTGAATCATTTGAGAATATTGCAAAATTCTTTGACACGATGCCTCGACTGACTCATATTATAAATGTTACTAACCCAAAGACTAAAAAGACAGGAGAAGTTATTCTACAGGGAATGGAGAGTTTTTTCGGGTAACCCTCTCTCATATAACACTGTATTCTTACTATGAATTGAATTTTGCACTTATGCAACATCACAAATATAGTTTAACAGAGTTAGAAAATATGCTGCCGTGGGAGAGGGATATATACGTTGGATTATTAACAAATTTTTTGAAAGAGGAAAAGGAACGAATAGAAAGAGAAAATCAAAGGAGCCGCTACTGATGAACGAAAAAACGCTTGAACCAGAAAGTAGATTCTCAAAATATGATTTAGATGGTGATGGTGTTGTGACTGATGAAGAACTTGAAATGGATGCTAAAATGATGAGGTTAGATAATGAAGATAAGAAAGAGGATGCCCAAAGATTTATGGCGTGGTTTGCTCTTTTCGGTATGCTACTATATCCTTCTTTGGTTGTTCTTTCCACTTTTGTTGGACTTGACAAAGCTGCTTCAATCTTAGGAGATATGGCAGCTACATACTTTGTTTCTGTAGCAGCGATTGTGGCAGCTTTCTTTGGTAAGGAAGCATATGTTAAAAGTAAAAATGCTGAAATAAGCATAAAAAAATAGGATAAAGATATGTCTGAAATGCAAATTGGATCGGGAAATGTACTATCACAAGGCTTTGCTGATGTTGTCACGGCAGTGCGATCAAGTGGAAATAGGGTGGTAAACGAGCTTACGACAAATACTACAACACTTGCAAACATATCCAGTAGCATAAACCAATTGAGTTCTGCTGGCAGTTCTAGCTCACAAATGGATTTATCTCCTGTAACAAGTGTCCTACGTCGTATTTCGGCCGATTTAACAAATTTAATCAGACTAACAGATTCGAGTTCCAGGCGGATTGCAAATGCTATTTCTAACGCAGGAGGGGGATCAGGTCAACCAGCAGCAGCGCCACAGGAAACAGACGACGAGAAATCGGCACGATTGCTCGCAGAAGCAGAAGCGAAGAGACAGGAGAGAATACAAAGAAGACGATCCATGCTCAAACGGGTCGGGCAAGGGGCCTTGAAGTATTCTGGGGCAAACGCTGCGGGTAGAGGACTTAAAAATGTCGCACGTAGAATTAGAAGTGCGGCGGGCAGTGTATTGACTTGGGGAACAGTCATTTCAGCTGCATTCGCATATTTTGTTAATAGTCCTTACTGGGATAAATTTACAGAATTATTAGCAGACTCCACTAAAGAGGGTGGATGGCTTAATACCTTTATAAAATTTGTACAGAATATATTTAAACCCTTGGAAGGCATACAGGAAGACCTTTTAAAAGGTGAATTTGGTAAAGCCGCAGATAAACTTGCTGACTTTTTTATTAGCCTAATGAATAGGCTGATAGTTCATATAAACGATGCTCTAGGACCATTCGGAAATATCGACTTAATTAAAACAAACAAAGTGGAGGAAGAGGAAAAGAAACTGAAGAAATCAGCAAACGAATTATCGCCGGAAACGAAAATGCCGGGGGTGGGGGGCTTGGTGGATACTTCTAAAGAGTTCGCCAAGAATAATCCAATCACTCCAGAGATGAGTGAACTTGAAGCGGGTCTCATAAAAAATGCCACAGAAACACGTGAGAGCTTGGAAGCAGTTGCTGGATTTGTAGCCGATAGTTTCATTGGAGACCAATTTGCTTATTTTGGTGATTATTTAAATACTCAGGCTAGCAAAGCAACTGGAACAATGCTGAAACTTAAAACAATGAGTGACGATCAAATAGCTGATCGTCAAAGAGAACTTGCTAATATGACAGATGAAGACTATGGAGAGGCAGGGGCCATGAGACTTCAAATGGAAGTCGAAGATTTAAACAAGCTTGGAAAGTCTAGGATGGAGGTGTTAGCCGCGTTTGATAAAGAATCTCAACGGCGGAATGATGGTGGTAAACGACCGGCCGGTGACGAGTTGACTCCGGCCAAGACCGGTGGCAACGGTGATGCGGTTGGCGGTGGTAGCGGTGATGACCAGATGACGGGCGCCAACGGCGGTGGCACCGTGCCCCCCGGCATCAAACAAGCAGGAGCAAATGCGAATAGCGGCAATGTAAGACCAGTGGCGCCACCAGTAGCACCCGTAGCAGCACCACAACGAGAAATGCCGATAAACCCAGCAGATAATAATAATAACAAAGGTCCGGCACAGGGACCATCTATCCACGCACCAAAAGCCTTCCCTGACACTGGAATGCTGTCAAAATTGACCCAACAGGCTTGGGGTTGATCAAACAGCTATTCAACTAAAAGAAAACCCCTCACCAATTTCTCAGTGAGGGGTTCTTGTTAAGGATATACTATTCTATCCTTTATCCTTCTGCCAACTTCTCAAAGTATGACATAGAGTCATCAGCATCATTTGTCGAAACAGTAGGTGCTGGTGCTGGTTTAGTGTTCACCTTAACAGGTGCAGTAGGTTCATCCTCCATGAGAGTTTCCACTGTGCCTGTCTTAGTTACACCAGACAGAACCATATCAAGACGAGTCTTCAACTCATCATAGGTCTTGAAGTTAGATGGTGCAGTGAACTCTGAAAGAGAATATTCTTCTCCCCAAAAACTCTCCAACTTGTCTTCATCGTCAGACAATGTAGTTACACCATCAAAGGATGAAAGATCATAGTTCCAGTATCCATCTACCTTACGAAGCTTCAACTTGAAGTTCGCACCTTCCCAAAAATCAAATGGGTTGATAGGGTCTGTATCAGGAAACGGAGGCTGCATTGCTTCCATCACCTTATCGAAAATCTTCTTACCATAACGATAGAGGAAGACCTTACCCTCGTTTTGAGGATTTGCAGCATCACTCACCACATAGATGTTTGAGTAATACGACAACTTACGCTTCTGCTTACGAGCAATCTCCTTATCTGACTCAATACCAGAGTTCCAGAGTTTAGAGTTATACTCCGACACAGG
>Ga0115002_10010331_pt1 | contig 10058 bp, 6 predicted proteins | sample ArcticOcean_MG_C_8_FD_89576 | JGI IMG/M metagenome (GOLD analysis project Ga0115002, IMG submission 89576) | Marine microbial communities from western Arctic Ocean - ArcticOcean_MG_CB11_86 | ecosystem: Environmental > Aquatic > Marine > Oceanic | place: Arctic Ocean: Canada Basin | collected...
GCTTTGGATCTGCTGCTGCTGGCTTTGGATCTGCTGCTGCTGGCGTTGGATCTGCTGCTGCTGGCGTTGGAGCTGGTGCTGGCCCTGGTGTGGATGCTGGCGTTGGATCTGCTACTGGCGCTGGTGTGTATGTTTGCCCCAGCGATAATGATGAAGCAATTGTTAGGACAAAAGCTAGTAAGGAGCGGACAATTGTTTTAGCATTTTTCATTCTGGCATTCCATGGTCGTTTAAGATTAAAAGATTCAATTAGGTTTTAAATCTAATATCCCTATCATTGTAAAGGATTTTCACTTGCACACAACCTAAGATTAATTATCTATTGCCACAAATACATCCTAAAAATTAAAAATTTATTTATTTATTTATTTATTTATTTTCAATAATCACACAACGGTTTTATAATTAATCCAGAGTAAGCATCTGTGGGTAGAATAAAAAATAGATGTCAGGGGCACCTTATAGAATTATTGTGGGCGAACGGTTGATTATTTTTGAGAGTTTTTATTAAACCCCTTACCCTCACAACCTTATGCCTACTGCTTATTTCACTGTCAGGTGTGTCCTATTCTCTGGTTCTAGAAATTGAACGTGATAGTTTAATAGCTTTATATAACTCTACAGATGGAGCTAACTGGAAAGATAATACGGGTTGGTTGGGAGCTGCTGGGACTGAATGTGGCTGGCATGGGGTCACTTGCTCTTCAGGTTCTATTTCTAGCATTAATCTGGTTAGCAACTCCCTAAATGGCAGTATTCCTTCTGAGCTGGGTAATCTGAAAAAGCTACATACTCTATGGTTAGCGGGCAATTCCCTCAGCCAGAGTATTCCTTCTGAACTGGGTAATCTGACAAAGTTAACTAACCTTACTTTAAATAATAATAAGTTCAGTCGGCCTAAGCCAGCATGGCTAAATTCCTTTACTATTAACGACAATGCATTTGACGCCGATGCGGACAAAGACGGCATTGATGATGCAATAGATACTAATTTAAATTCTGTCGCAATGATCAAAAGAATTATTGACCCTGACTATTCCCTATCAATTCTTGGCAGTGGCAGAGTGGTTAATCTTGTTTCTGGCCCCCTGTTCAACGAAACATCTGGCGCGCTTTCTTACTCCATGACAGTTCAGATCACTAAAATACTTTACTCTCATTTAAAAGATGAATTCGACTTTATAATGATTGCTGCAAACAATAAGGAATGTTGTTCTGATGCTGAGTTTTATGGTCGGTTCAGAGGGGCTCAAAAGAATACTAAAGGGCTTGGAGAATCAATGTTTGATTCGACAGGGTTTTATGGATCCGCAGGTAAATTACAAGCCGTAATTCATTTTCCTTACCTTTATGGCCTTCCCGAAGGTCCTAGCCTTCATGAAATTGCTCACAACTGGGGAAATGACTTAATTAAGACTGAAGTCAAAGGTCATTGGGGATACAGTAATGTCGGGGGCCAACTAGGTGGATGGCAGCCAGGTAGTCTTGCGAAACGCGACGATGGAACCTATCAAGCTAGAGGGCCTCTTGATACTGAGCCTAGTGATTGGGGTTCGTTTGCTAACGGCTTGAACTCTGTACCATACAGTAATTTAGAGCTTTACGTTATGGGCATGATCGGAGCAGAGGAAGTTGGCCATGACATCAAAATAGCCGAAGATTTTGAGTGGACCGATGATTACTCCAAAGGAATATTCAATGCGTCTAGTATCACAACCCTAACAATGGACCAGATTATTGCTGAGAGAGGCCCAAGGGAGCCTAACCATTTAGACTCACAAAAGAATTTTCGGGCAATATATGTTGTTGTATCGGAACTCCCTCTGACAAGGGAAGAGTGGAGAGTGGCCGACAAATTGGTTTATGACTTTCAGCTAGAAGGGGATGATGGTTATTCGACCTATAATTTTTGGGAAGCGACACGGGGTAAAGGAACCATGGCGTTTGATCAGCTTCATAGCTCCCTTACTACAACTGCAACCACTTTTGACCCAAGTAATGATGCTCCGATAGTAAGTATCTTTGGTGGCAACCGAATAATTGCAGATACTGACAATGCTGCTGGTGAGTCAGTCAGTGTTACCGGTACTGGGACAGATAGCGATGGCACAATAGCAACGACCCAATGGTTAGTCCATGGTCATACAGTAGCCATTGGTTTAAGCGCTACTCTTGAACTACCTAATGGCTCAACTGTTGTCACTTTTAAAGCTACGGATAACGATGGTGAAAGTTCAACAACAACGGCAACGATTACTGTAAAGACTCCCTCTTATGAGCCAACACAAGAATGGCCCTCACCCTACAATGGCGTAACCCCCGACTCATCTTTTGGACTAGAATTTAATAACGTTGGTGTCTTTAGTTCGAGTGATGCAACAATCTATGTTTGTTTAAGAATATTTACCGATGGACTGCCTAGTTCATACAATCGCGTTAGTCAGTTTGATATGGGGTTAAAAGTAGTGTCTCTACCTGAAGCAACAGTACAGATAACTAAGTCGAAAGAGTTCAATACTATTGGAGCGCTTAATGAGAGCGCCCAAACACCTGATTGCAGCGGTAAATACGAAACGACGACTGGTTTATATACAGATATTATTCAGACAGACACTAGCGTCCTTGAAACCACATGGAGCTTAGTAGATGCCAACAATTTGATTCTGAAGTTGGACAGTTTTAAGGAGCTGACTGCTAATTAGTTACACCCCCCCCCATCTTTTTATTTAGGCTACCGAGCAGCCCCAGGGTACAACTCATTAAGTCAAAATGGCTCCATCCGCACCATATACATACTATTCTGGACGAATAATCAACAACATGAAAATAAGAAAATAAAAGGTTATTGGAGTGCCATTTAATAAAGTTGATAAAGATAGACGGCTTGGTAGAGAAACCTCGTATAAGAATGGAGCTTTAACGAATAAGGATAAGTCATGACATTTTTATCAAAGCTGATCGTGCAATACCTGCTATCTAGTTGTTGGTTTTTAGGATTTTTTTTAGCTGCTCCATTTGCTTTTTCTCAAGGTCCGCAGTTACCCCCTTGTGGGGTTATTAACGTTTATTAGAGTGTAGAAATTGATTCTCGATTTTTCGAGGACGGAATATATCAGGTTCACGCGTTCGGATTGGGTTGCGACGAGGTTATAGGCTCCTCAGGTTTATTTGAAAAATTTCTTGGTCTATCGACTTATGAATCTCTTCCGAGTCCTTGGGTTTCATTAATGAACGCAGTAGGAGCGCCTAAGTTTTCTGCCGGGGGAGGAGTTGGTTTCAGAGTCCAACGGATGTCAGGTTTATCTTATAGCAAGTTAGAGCGGGAGTGTTTTTTTGATTGGGCAGAGGGGTATGCTGCGAATTCACTTCAATCCGATCGCTTCAATCCAACAAAGGTGTATAACAGTTTTGAGTACCAGTATTATGACGTTTCTGATTCATACATAGCATTAGACAATGATAATGGTGGTCAGAAACAGACATTGGACAGTGTAAATCAGGCCATAGAAATAGAGCATTCTCCAGATGTAAGAGTTATTTATGTTGATGCTAAAGCTTCGTCCGATTTAATAGATGTTGGGTCGGTCGCCGACTGGTTGCTGACTTCAAGATGCAAGTTGTAGTAGACATGCTTATTATCTTAGATTCAACATTATGGATTTCAAGTTAACGAAGCTAGAATGAATATAGTTGTTGTCCAAAAATCTGACCCTGAACTTCTAAGCTAATTTAGCCCAACTCACATGGGAATATTTGAGGCCAGCACTCTATCTAGCAAACTTGCTCAATTGGACATAGCTCGTGAATTAGATATATTGCTAAAATTTTATGAGGTAGATGAAAAAGGTCTAATGCACATCGCAATATCAGTAGCTTATCGATCCTCTTAGCCGGATGTGTCACCGGCCCAATCGTATTGGGTGATATCTCAGGTGAATAGCGTAATCGACAAAGTTTGCTCAATGAAATATTTGAATGTTTGCAGGACGCTTCGGCAGTAAGGTGTAAAGTCCGCGGTAAAGCAAATTTCGCAGGCGCAGATACAAGCGGATCAAGTGGCCTACTATACAACGGCTCCGTTTTCAGCGCTTGCCTAGCTGCCAGAGGTAGGTAGTTTGATAGATGCGCTGCTCTAGATTCGCGGACTCCTATAACTATCCCAACCGAGGCGATCGTACAATGCGTTCCGTGGCGCCATATTTACTTTAGCTTTTTTTCTTGTTTTGGTATGGGTTTTGTGAGAAAAAAGCGTAACGGCCCAAAGCTCTAAGGGAGTCTTCTAGACAGATGAATAAAAAGTATTATTTCTTTATAGCTTTATTTTTTTGCCCTGCATTATTTGCTCAATCCGCTGTCCTTTGGCCAAGTCAATACAGTGGCATGAGCCCAGATTCTAAGCTTGGTTTACCTGTAAATAACATTGGCTTTCTGTCGGAAGCTGATGGACTTATTTATGGCTGTTTAAAAGTGATATCAGGAGGTAGGAGATTTAGTATAAATAATGCTTATGAATATGACATAGGATTCGCTATTGAGTCTGCAGTAGAGGGTAAGATTAAAATAGTAAAAAGCAGGCCTTTCAGGGGCTATGCATTGTTAAATAAAAGACTTGAGTCTCCGGATTGCAGTGGTAGCTATGATATCACTACAAACCTATATAATGACTACCTGTTTGTTGATCCAGAAACATATTATGTTTCATTTAGATTAGCCGATTCAGTTAACCTCGAGCTAACTTTAGAAAGCAGTTCACTTCTGTCATCGCAAGAAATACAAAAGCCTTTAGCTGCCGCTGGAATCGATCAAAGTTTGTGTAGTCAGCCGGCAGGGTTTTATTATGATGAATTTTCAAATGTTGCGTCGTTAAGTGGCGACCGAATAAAAACTATAAAAGATATATTTGAGAGAGTAAAAGCTGAATCAGAAGATATTCTTCTACCGATTTATATGATTCTTTATCCCAATACTGGGTTAAGTTCTGAGTTGGCCGCAGTTGCTGCAGAAAATATTGCCTCAAGGCAGTACCCAGGAAATACACCTGATCAGCGGGAGCGCTATGCATTTACATATAATGACTTGTACGATAAGTTGCAAAAAGAAGCTTTTACAGGAGATCTTCCAGACGATTCTTGCGGCGGGAGTATTACCCTTTCTCTTCCTCCAGATGATTACCAGCCCGATTTTGCTAAATATTACGGCAAAGTTGCCCTACATGAGTATCATCACATAGTTCAAAATTCTTTTTTCTTTAGCAGTAATGATGGAATTAGGCCATATATATATACATGGATGACTGAAGGTATGGCGGAATACTGGGCATTAAAGAGTTTTCAGGTGTTAGGGTTTGAAATACCAAAAAACTATATTTCTTCCCAGGTTTCGCAAACTTTGGAAAAACTCAAAAAGCCAGAAAACAAGCGCTACAGGAATATTCGAGAGTATGATGATGAATTTGGGGATTTCTGGCCAATAAATTCCATTGATATAGGTTTCTTGATGGTTCATTACTTGATTAATAAACGACAGCATTCTTTGAGTTCTATTATATCCTTATATAAAATTGGGGTAGACGAAGGTCGCTTAAAAGCATTAGAAGGTCTTGTAGGTATTAGTTACGAAGAATTGGCTATTGATTTTCAAAATTGGATAGCTGAGAACTGATACAGCTATGGTCGAGACATTGGCAGCGCAACTACTAACGAATTGCTCGAATACTATCAAGAGATGACATCGCCAGAGCAAGACGAACGGTTGATGGGCAGAACTATGAGCTACTACTTCAGGAAACGCTATGTTATTCAAAACTTTTCTCACGTCCGTCAATCGCACAAGTTTAATTTTGGCTTTGAGCTCTCTCTGTTCTTTTTCAATAAACGCTCAGGATCACTTCAACCCTAAGGGTGCTAGCCCCAGCGAATTCACTTCTGCACTGCAAGCCCAGCTGCGCCAATCTTTACCTTTCGATGATAATCGAGACTTTGAAGAATCTCGCCGCGGCTTTATTGCCGAACCTGATTCGAGGCAAATTCTGGGAGCGCGTGGCAACGTGGTTTGGGACATGACCCGTTATGACTTTCTACTCAATGGTCAGGACTACGATAGCATACACCCGTCATTGCAAAGGCAGGCCACACTGAATATGAACTTTGGTTTGTACGAAGTAGTGCCGGGCTTCATCTATCAGGTGCGCGGATTTGACTTGGCTAATATGACGTTGGTTAGGGGAGATAGTGGCTGGATTCTTTTTGATGTATTGCTCACCAGTGAGACCGCTGCCGCAGCGCTTGCTCTAGCAAATGAGCAGTTAGGTGAACTGCCGGTTAAGGCGGTAGTTTATTCCCATTCTCACATCGATCACTTCGGTGGCGTGCGAGGCGTGGTGAACGAAGAAGATGTTGATGCAGGAAATATCCAAATTATTGCGCCGTCCGGTTTTATGCAGGAAGCAATTGCAGAAAATGTCTATGCGGGTAATGCAATGTCACGCCGTGCAGGATTTCAATATGGCAGAGGTATCCCTTCCGGGCCATTTGGTCAGGTAGATTCCGCCATTGGGAAAGCGTTGGCAGCTGGCACCACAGGATTAATCGCACCTTCCTTAGTAATCGAAGGCGCTTATGAAGAACATGTAATCGATGGTGTCCGTATCGTCTTTCAAAATACACCTGGTACAGAAGCGCCAGCAGAGATGAATGCCTGGTTCCCTGATCAGAAAGCTTTCTGGGCAGCCGAAAATATCACCGCTACTATTCACAATATTTATACACTACGGGGAGCATTAGTGCGCGATGCATTGCTGTGGTCGAAACAGATCAATGAAGCACTGTATCGCTATGGGCAAGAGGCAGAAGTCCTTGTCTCATCGCACAACTGGCCGCGCTGGGGCAATGATCGAATTCAAGAGATCATGCGAAACCAAAGAGATGCCTATGCGAATTTGAATAATCAGGTTCTCAATCTTGCTAACCAAGGGGTGACGATTAACGAGATTCACAATGAATACAAAGTTCCTGAAAGTTTGCAGCAACATTGGAGCGTGCGGCAATATCACGGTTCGGAATTTCACAACTCACGGGCCGTATTAAATCGCTATTTGGGTTACTGGGATGGCAATCCTGCAACCCTGGCGCCCTTGTCCCCTGATGACTCTGCTCCTTTGTATGTAGAGATGATGGGCGGCAGCGTGGCGATAATCGAGCGGGCCGAAGCTCTGCATGAGAAAGGACAATACAAGCTGGCTATGGAGATTTTGAATAAGCTGGTGTATGCCGAGCCACAAAACGAAATCGCTAAAGATTTGCTGGCTACAGTCTTCGAGCAATTGGGATATCAGTATGAAAGCGCCAGTATGCGTCATGTATTTTTATCTGCGGCCCAGGAGCTGAGGAATGGTGCTCCACCTGCAAGAGTGGCAAGAGGAACCAGCCCTAGTCTGGCAAGGGCCATGACTACCTCACAGTGGTGGGATGCCCTAGCTACTCGCGTAGATAGCAGTCTCGCAGATGGAAATAACTACACTATTAATTTCATTTCTCCGGACACCGAACAGGATTTTGTAGTTGAAATGAGTGGAGGTACACTTTCACACATCGAAGGATATTTAGCAGAAAATCCCGATGCTACTATTACTATGGATCGCAGCGATCTTGAAACCGTAATCATGGGACAGGGAACTCTTGCCTCACAGTTGCAATCTGGCATTGGAAGTGTAGAAGGAAATCGAGCTGTATTAGCACAGTTAGCAGCCGTTTTAATCGATTTTAACCCCGGCTTTGAAGTAATGTCTGGTACAACTAATTAGTTTTCGAATAGACTGTTCGATAGGTAATTTTAACACTAAGCAATATTACATATAGAGAGCTTACCAACCATGTTTCATAGATTACTTATTTTTTTTATAAGTTCTTTCTCCATTCTTATTATTCCGAAATCCAGTAAGTAACAAATAGTCTGGATTATGAGCTGATATAGATTCAATAATCTGCGTTACTCTGGCTCTTCAGCCCTAGATAGTTCTATGTGGCTCTTCTCAGTCCATCCAGCTTGTGTCTTTAAGTAGAACTGTACCGCTGGTTGTATAGGCAAGTCTTTGATACCTCCCACTGAAAGCTATTGAAGGTGGCCCTTATATAGCAACGGGGATGTTAGCAAGCAAGTCGCTGCTGTCGGACGAGTCCTCCCATTATTTCCTCTAGGCGCGATTGTGATTGGCAATTAACTTTTTGCTTCAAAAGTGCTTCAAAAGCGAAAGAAGTTATTTCCACCGTTTAAAAAAATAACTGTAACTTATTCATTTATATGGTGCCCGGACCCGGACTTGAACCGGGACGGTGTTTCCACCGAGGGATTTTAAGTCCCTTGCGTCTACCAATTTCGCCATCCGGGCATTTAAAGGATGAGCGTTCGTGCTATATGGAGGCTGGGGTCGGAATCGAACCGGCGTAAACGGAGTTGCAGTCCGCTGCATGGCCACTCTGCCACCCAGCCAAATCACTTCGGTTTTCACCCTTCCAGACTGCAGCAGAGCACGGTGATGAGTCTGTATTCGTCTTGAATGAAAGGTGTGATTTGTGCCTGAAAATATGGAGCGGGAAACGAGATTCGAACTCGCGACCCCGACCTTGGCAAGGTCGTGCTCTACCAACTGAGCTATTCCCGCTAAATCCTGATACCTTTTTCCTTTTTTGCTTCCTAATCAGGCCGTACTCAAAAGAGGCGCTTATTCTAATGACTAAGTGCATCAAGTCAAGTAGAAACCTCGCAGCATCACCGGCTTTAGCTACTCTTGGCTTTAGTCCTTAATCAGTGCAGCCCAAGCATTTCTAAAATACTGAATCATCGACCACAAACTTACCAGCGCAGCCAGGTTCAGTAGAATATAACCACCTTGCCAGATGAACTCTGGGGTAGCTGGACTACCTAGCAATAACAGGGCGATTGCGACCATTTGAATCGTGGTTTTGACCTTCCCTGAAAAAGCTACCTCAACTGAGTCACGTTTATTCCGCGTTGCCATCCACTCCCGCAGTGCTGAGACCAGTATCTCGCGCCCTACGATGATCGATGTGGCGATCCAGAGTGACGGGTAGGCAGCCAGTAAAACGATTAAGACCACCGCGACCAGGAGCTTGTCTGCAACCGGGTCGATAAACGCACCGTAATCTGAAGTCAAATTAAGCTTTCTGGCAAGATAGCCATCCAACCAGTCGCTAATGCTGGCCAGGGTAAAAACAATGGCCGCCAACAGATTGCCCAATTCCCAGTCGGAGAAGAAAAAACCAACAACTACTGGTATCAGTGCGATTCGGGAATAGGTTACTAAATTAGCCCAGTTCATCGTAAAAGTACTTTATCAATATTTTGTTATTATCATTAAATTCATTTGGTTATGGATGTTATATAATGTTTTAAATTATGTATTATTCGGATTGCCACTGAAATGCCCTGTTAGTGTAACAGGCGCCCTATCCATTATGTAAATGGGCATATATGTTTTCGGCCAATTTCTTACTGATACCAGTAACTTTGGCAATTTCGGCTTCACTGGCCTTCACTATTTCTTGGCGACCGCCAAAATAACGTAACAACTCCTTCCTGCGTTTAGGGCCCAGCCCGGGTATCTCCTCCAACGTCGATTGCTTGCGCTTTTTGCTCCTCTGCTGGCGATGCCCGGTGATAGCGAAGCGGTGTGCCTCGTCTCGTACCTGTTGCAGCAGATGCAATGCTGGGGAATCGCTAACTAGAGCAATCTCTTTAAAGCGGCCACCTGTGAGCAAAAACAAGGTCTCTTGCCCTGCCCGCCTGCTAATACCCTTGGCGATACCAAGTAGTTGGATCTCTGGCAGTTGAAACTCCTCCAACAACTCGCGAGCCTGAGTCAACTGCCCCTTGCCCCCATCAATCAACAGGATATCCGGTATCTTTGCCTCACCCTTAGCCAGTCGCGTGAAGCGCCTGTTAAGGGCCTGGCTCATGGCGGCGTAATCATCTCCACCGATAATACCTTCTATATTAAACCTCCGGTAATCGCTTTTTACCGTGCCTCCCATATCGAAGAC
>Ga0115002_10010332_pt1 | contig 10058 bp, 11 predicted proteins | sample ArcticOcean_MG_C_8_FD_89576 | JGI IMG/M metagenome (GOLD analysis project Ga0115002, IMG submission 89576) | Marine microbial communities from western Arctic Ocean - ArcticOcean_MG_CB11_86 | ecosystem: Environmental > Aquatic > Marine > Oceanic | place: Arctic Ocean: Canada Basin | collected...
ATGTGCCAGTTGTTGCTGACATGCAATCGCAACGGTGACTTGCCTCCGGTGCGAGGGTCGACATGATCCCAGGCAAAGGCGACCTGTTTTTTTTGCTCGGGCGTCAGCGAAGCATGTAACGTTTTGACCAACGACTCGGGCTTGGTCTTCGTCTCCCCTTTGGCGAGCGCGACGGTGGGCAGTGAAGCAGCGGGCAAGGAAACGGCAGCCGCCCCTACACCCACGGTTTGCACGAATTGACGACGAGTCACCGGAGCGAAGCTGCTCGGGTTGTTATCGGAACAATCGAAACGTAGTTCCATCGTCGTCTCCTTGTCGCTAAGAGAGGGCTGAGGGGCGACGCGACATCCGAATCGGAAGCCGGTCGAAGAATGATGACTACAGTATGCGCGTGGCACACTCAAAAACGCAAATGGTTTTATTGAAACCGAAAAAGACGATTGTCGGGTAAGCGTTTCTGGCTATGAGATTCGTTGCAACAGGACGACGAATCACTACGGGAGACACGGGAAGCACGAGGAGTCATAATGGAAGACGAGACGAAATAGGCGACTCTCGAAATCGACGAATCGATACCAGCCCGTGATGGCGGAACCAACACCGTGACCGAATCCGACCGACAACGCTGGGACGCGAAGTATGCGCTTCGAGATGCACCGACAGAGATTGTCGCCGATGATTGGTTGGTCGAATGTGCCACACCGCTGCCGGCCGGCCGCGCGCTCGATTTGGCTTGCGGGCTAGGACATAACGCGATTTGGCTGGCCGAACACGGGTGGACGGTCGATGCCGTCGACATTTCACCGGTCGGACTGGAGCTTGCCGACAAACGAGCAAAACAAGCCCATGTCAGCGGTATCCGTTGGATCGAGGCCGACCTCGATACGTTCCAGCCGGAATCGGCGGCCTACGACCTGGTGCTCGTCTTTCGTTTTCTCGACCGACGATCGATCGCATCGGTGGTACAAGCCGCGTTAAAACCGGGCGGGCGGCTGGTCTACGAAACCTTCACGACCGCACAACTGGAACGCGACGACGATCACATCCAGAACCAGAACTATGTGTTGTACCCCGGCGAATTGCCCGAGATGTTTCCGGGGTCTGAGACTGTTGTCTACCGCGAAGAAACGCTCGGGGATCGCACGGTGGCGAGATTGTTGGCGTCCCAGGGCGAGCCGGATGCGTAAGCTTCCGGATACGTCCAACCGCTTTGTGCGTACCAACCGTTTTGTGTACCAACGCCGTTGTGTGTATCAGCCGGCTTACGCCGGGCCGCTCGCCTTTAACTACTCGGCGTCGCTGCGTCGTAGGACGAGCACCGAGCAGGCGGCGTGGCGGATGATGCGTTCGGCGACCGATCCCAGCACGAACCGCTTTACGCCGTGATATCCGTGTGACGGAACGACGATCAACTCGGCTCCGGAATCCTCGGCTGCTTCGGCCACTTCAAGGCCCGGGTTCCCGAAGCGGACCTCGACGGTCACGCCCTCTAATCCGTTTGTGGCGATCAGTTTGTCGAATTCCTCGCGAACAGCCGCCTCGCGCTTTTCATCGGTGACCTCACCCCAAACCACCCCAGGGGAGACGGCGTCGAGCGGAAACAGGACATGCACGAGTTGCACGTCGGCCGGTTGCCCGGCCATTTCGATCGCAACGGAAATCGCATGCACCGATTCGCCAGAGAAATCGACGGGAACCACGATCTTCTTCCTGGGTAGCCAACTCATCGCCAAGTCCTCGCAGGGAGCCCGAACCAATTTGGAGTTTACGCCATCGTTGCGATCGTTATCGGACAGAATTATTTCGTGCGTTTGATCTCGCCGTTTTTCAGCTTGGCCCAGTATTCGTCGAGATCGCGTTTTACTTTTCCGGAAAGTAGCAACACGCCGAGGATGTTGGGGAAGGCCATACCAAGAATCATCAGGTCGCCGAAGTCCAGCACCTTGGTGGCCGAGACGATTGAACCAAGAAAGACGAAGACGAGGAAGATGATGCGATACGACATCGACGCACGATCGCCGAACAGATAGGCCCAGCAGCGTTCCCCGTAATAGCTCCAGGAGATCATCGTCGAGTAGGCAAAGAGAAAGACCGCCAATGCCAAGACGTATTTGAATCCGTTGAGCTGGGAATCCATTGCACGCGATGTCAACGCGGCCCCTTGCTTGAACTTGACCAGGCTGGCATATTCGGGGTTGTCGTAGGCACCGGTGATCACGATGACCAGTGCCGTCATTGTGCAAATGACGATGGTGTCAATGAATGGCCCCAACAGGGCGACCATTCCCTCGCGGACCGGGTAATCGGTTTTCGCCGCCGAATGCGCGATGGCAGCCGAACCGACCCCCGCCTCGTTCGAGAAGGCGGCCCGCTGGAAACCGATGATCAGCACGCCGAGCACGCCGCCTTTGATGGCGTTGGGATTGAATGCTCCGTTGATGATTGCTGCGAAGGCGTTGGGGATCTCGCTGAAATTCATTACCAGAATGACGATCGCTGCGAGGACATAGACGCCGCACATCGCGGGCACAACCTTTTCTGCAATCGCCGCGATGCGACGGATTCCGCCAATAATGACGACCCCCACCATCACCGTCATCACCAAACCGTAGACCCAGCCATTGTCCGCCAGGAAGGGGATCGTTTCCTGAATGGCGTTGAGCGACTGATTGACTTGAAAGGCGTTGCCACCCGCAAACGATCCGCCGATACAAAGCACAGCGAAGAAAACGGCGAGCACCGATCCGAGCTTCCCGGCTCCCATCTCGCCCAGCCCCTTCGACAGGTAATACATGGCTCCGCCCATCACCCGGCCGTCGGGGCGGACTTCCCGATATTTCTGGCCGAGCGTACATTCCACGAATTTCGCCGACATGCCCAGCATCCCGGCGACAATCATCCAGAACGTCGCACCGGGGCCACCGGTCGAGACGGCGATTGCCACGCCGGCGATATTTCCCAGCCCAACCGTTGCCGAAAGTGCCGCAGTGAGTGCCTGGAAGTGGGTGACTTCGCCTTCGTCATGCCCTCCTGGATTGTCGAACTTCCCGGCTGTCACCAGAATCGCATGCTTGAAGCCACGAATGTTGATAAACCCCATGCGCACGGTGAAGAACACTGCACCGAACACCAGCCACAACACGGCGGCGGGCACCGTTTGTCCTGGGGCAACCGGAATCGGGTAGAACATGACCGATCCCAGTTTCTCGTTGACCTTTTCGAAGGCGTCATCAACCTGTTTCTCGATTCGCCGCATAGCGCTCGGAGAATCGCCTGCGGCGGCTTGTTTGGCCTCCCCCTCTTGGGCAGCGACTGTCTGGGGAGCAAACGTACCCAGCATGCAAGACAGCACGAGCAATGCAGCAATCCGACGGTGGGGCATAAGACGCTCGATTTTGGAAGTAGTCGCTCGGATAGCCTCATTGGCCTATTCGGCTAGCGAATCAGCAACTGGGCCAGTTTAGAATCGCCATCAATATAGCAGGCAAAGAGTTAGGGCAACACAGAAATCTCAAATTCGAGCAAATGCCGAGTGAAATTCGTATCCCTAACTCCGAGGGGACTCTTTTTGACAATCGTTGTTGTGGAAATCACTGGGCAAGCCTAAGATTCTAGTAGAAGCTGGCGATACGGTGGTCTCCATCCACGTATTGCCGGTCTGTTCTAGGGACTGAGTCATTTAACGGCCATCCGAGAGCAACGGTTTTCCCCGACCGACGCCTTCGACTTGCCGTTAATCAAGTGGAAACCGTTAGTTATGAGAACCGTACTCGATACTAATGATCGCCAATTCCTGGGGCAGCTCCACCGATTGGAGACTGCGACGGTTCAGACGCTCTGCAAAGACCAAGGGGTTACGGCAACTGCGGTTCGTCAACGGTTAACGCGGCTGCAAGCGCTTGATCTCATTGAGCGAGACGTGGTCCGCAACGGCCGAGGACGCCCATCGCACGCCTATCGGCTCACGCAAGCCGGCCGGAAAGAACTGGGGGACAACTACTCCGATTTGGCCCTGACGCTATGGCAAGAGCTGCGACATATCAAAGACGAGGGCATTCGCGAGCAGGTCTTCGGACGGGTTCGCGATTCCTTTGTCGCGCAGTATCAGCATGTGGTCCAAGGCGAAACAATCACTGACCGCATGCAACAACTGCAGGGAGCAATGGCTGAACGAGGGTTCGCGGTGGAAGTCGACACAAGCGGCAGTCTCCCCATACTACGTGAAACCAGTTGCCCTTACGGCGAATTGGCCGAGTCAGACTCATGGATTTGTGAACTGGAAGAAGATGTCATGCGCACGCTGTTGGGGTCGGAAGTTCAACTGGTGCGCTGTTGTCGCGATGGCGATGCATGCTGCGAATTTCAACCGACATAATCAGCAGTCTTTCGATTCGATTTTGTCCATGTGACGAGGCATGACGGGCGGATCGATTGCAACCCCGATCGATCTTGGTAGGGTGAAGCGTTTGCGGCCGGAACGGTAAGGCAGAGGACTCGCAGGCAGTCCAACGTCCGGCAGGCAAACAACTGTGGAATCAGACGGAATCTGTTCGATGACTTGGATCGACGACCGCTACGAAGAGAACGTGCTCATCACAACGATCGAGCAAGGGATGAACTGGGCCAAGCAGTCCAGTATCTGGCCGATGACGTTCGGCTTGGCCTGTTGTGCGATCGAAATGATGGCCACCGGTGCCAGCCGCTACGACCTCGACCGCTTCGGTGCCGGAGCGTTCCGCGCCAGTCCACGACAAGCCGACCTCATGATCGTCGCCGGAACCGTCACCTACAAAATGGCCAGCCGGGTGCGACGACTTTACGAGCAAATGCCCGACCCTAAATACGTGATCGCCATGGGCGCTTGCACGGTTGGTGGCGGGCCGTATTTCAAATGGGGCTATCACGTTGTGAAAGGTGTCGATCTGGTCGTGCCGGTCGACGTGTATGTTCCCGGTTGCCCTCCGCGCCCTGAATCGCTTCTCGAAGGCATCATGCGCGTGCAAGACAAAATCAAAGCTCGCCGCATCGCACGCGGTGCTGACGAAATCATCCCCGTCCCGCATCACAGCGGATTCACCAACGCGGGCGAAGAACTCCTCGAAGTCTAATTCCTACCCAACCCCACCTTCCTTGAACAATCGGCATCCCCTTCCGATTCAAAGGGAAGTCAACTGACGATACCGAAACTATGACCAGCTGCTTAAAAATCGAAAACCTGCATGTCTCCGTCGGTGGAACGCCCATTCTGCGTGGCGTGAACCTGGAAATCCGACAGGGCGAAATCCACGCGCTCATGGGCCCCAACGGCTCTGGCAAAAGCACGCTGGCCTACGCCCTGGCAGGTCACCCCAAATACGAAGTCACCGAAGGCCGCATTCTGATCGACGACGTTGATCTGCTTGCACTCGATGCCAACGAACGAGCACGGCTCGGCATGTTTCTGGCGTTCCAATACCCGGTCACAATTCCCGGCGTCAAGGTGGCCGACTTCCTCCGGCATTCGATCTCCAACGTCCGCAACCCCGACCGCAAAGAAGGGGAAGCGTTGATCTCGATGCGTGACTTCCGCAAGGAATTGAAATCGCGCATGAAGGAACTCGATATGGATGTTGAATTCGCCCGCCGGTACTTGAACGACGGCTTCTCCGGTGGTGAGAAGAAGCGGATGGAAATCCTGCAACTGGCCATGCTGCAACCCCGCTTCGCCATTCTCGACGAAACCGACAGCGGATTAGACAGCGACGCCGTCAAGGTCGTCAGCGAAGGCATTAATCGTCTCGCCGGGCCGGAGATGGGCGTCCTCATTATCACACACCACGAACGGTTGCTCGAATTCAATCGGCCGCAGTTCACACACGTGATTCTCGCCGGGCGGATCGTCGAAACCGGCGACGCCGATCTCGCGTACGAACTGCACGCCAACGGATACACGGCTGTCAGAGAACGGCATCCTGAAGCAGCGAAGGAAGAAGAACAGCAGACAGAAGTCGCCGCAGGCACATAACGACCACCAACCCAAATCGCACGCCGGAAGGCGTCGAGGAGAATAAACCACAGTGGCAACCGACCTGAAAAATGACGTGGGTGTCGGCGACTATCAATACGGGTTTCACGATCCGACCGATAAGTACGTCTTCAAAAGTCGCAAAGGACTGGACACTGATATCGTGCGCCAGATCTCGGCCTTGAAAGAAGAGCCCGAGTGGATGCTCGAGTTCCGACTCGATGCCCTCGAAACGTTCTTCAACAAGCCCATGCCGACGTGGGGTGGCGACCTCAGCCAACTCGATTTCCAGGATATCTTCTACTACGTACGCGCCTCGGACAAACAGGAAACTGACTGGGAAGACGTCCCCGAAGACATTCGCCGCACCTACGACAAGCTCGGCATCCCCGAAGCCGAGAAGAAATTCCTCTCCGGCGTCAAAGCGCAGTACGAATCCGAAGTCGTCTACGGCAGCCTGCAGGAAGACTTGGCAAAGCAGGGTGTCATTTTCACCGACACCGACTCGGCTCTCCGCGACCATCCCGAATTGTTGCGCGAATACTTCGGCAAGATCATCCCTCCTTCCGATAACAAATTCGCCGCACTCAACTCGGCGGTCTGGTCGGGCGGATCGTTCATCTACATACCCCCCGGCGTGCATATCGAATTTCCGATGCAAGCCTACTTCCGCATCAACTCGGAAAACATGGGCCAGTTCGAACGCACGCTGATCATCGTCGATGAAGGGGCCAGCGTACATTACGTCGAAGGCTGCACCGCTCCGACCTACGCCACCGAAAGTTTGCACTCCGCCGTCGTGGAAGTCATCGTCAAACGGGGTGCTCGCTTTCGCTACACCACCATCCAAAACTGGTCGAACAACGTCTACAACCTCGTCACCAAACGGGCGATGGCCTACGGCGACTCGCTCATGGAATGGGTCGACGGCAACCTCGGTTCGCGACTGACCATGAAGTACCCGGCCATCTATCTCATGGAACCCGGTGCCCGCGCGGAAACACTTTCGATCGCCTTTGCCAACGAAGGCCAACACCAGGACGCGGGTGCGAAAGTCGTTCACTGCGCCCCGAACACATCCAGCCGCATCATCTCAAAAAGCATTTCCAAAGGTGGTGGCCGGGCCGGTTATCGTGGGCTAGTGAAGGTCAACAAGAACGCAACCGGCTGCAAAAGCAACGTCGTTTGCGACGCACTCATTCTCGACCCCGAAAGTCGCAGCGATACCTACCCATATATCGAGATCGACGAAGACGACGTCGCCATCGAACACGAAGCCAGCGTGTCCCGCATCGGCGAAGAGCAACTCTTCTACCTCATGAGCCGTGGCATGACCGAAGCGGAAGCCTCTTCGATGATCGTCACCGGTTTCATCGAGCCGCTGGTGAAAGAACTCCCGATGGAATACGCCGTCGAGATGAACCGGCTCATCGAACTCCAAATGGAAGGCTCGGTCGGTTGAGATTTTCGCTCAGCCACTGAATCTCCTTCGTTATCAAATCGCACGATTCGTCGGCGATCGCTTCCTGGAAACACGCGACCGATGCCATCCACACTGACCGACACCGCCCCGTTACCATTATCCTTCGACGAAACCGCGTTCGAGGCGTTTCTCGAAACGAGAATCGAACCCCACGCGGTCACCGAAAACCGGCGGCAAGCTTTCGCAACATTTCGCGAATTGCAGGCCGAAGAACTCGACCCCGAGGAATGGAAGCGGATCGACCTGCGAGCGTTTCGGCCGGAAGCCTACGCCATCACCCCAACCGAAACCGACGAAGCCGGTTTTGAATCGTTAATGGCCGACAACGGAGATTTCGGCGGGTCCGTCGCGTTCGTTGACGGTCGCTGCACCCGCTCAACGCTCGACGACGATCTCACAGCCCAAGGCGTACTCTTCGGTGATCTGGCCGAGTTGCTCCGCTCGCATAGCGACGTCCTCGCACCACATTTCCTCACCCGAGCCGTGAAACCCGACACCGACCGCTTCACCGCCTGGCACGCCGCCTTCTGGACAGGCGGAACCGTCCTCTATGTCCCACGTGGTGTGGAGATCAAAAAACCGTTACACAGCCTGATCGGCTTGGCATCCGACGGGGCGGCCGATTGCAGTCATACCCTGGTGATTCTCGAAGACGGAGCCTCCGCCACACTGCTGGAAGAAACGGCATCGGCTAACGATTCCGCCGCTGGGTTGCATGTGGGCGCGGTCGAACTACTCGTCGGCCCCGGTGCCAACCTGTGCTACGTGCAGCTACAGAATTGGAACCACCAAGTCCGGCATTTCGCACACCAGGTCGGTCGCATCGAGCGAGACGGATTCCTGCAATGGACCGTCGGCGGACTCGGGGCCAAGCTCGCTCACATCCATCAAGACGTGCATCTTGATGGCCGAGGTTCCAACGCCGAGGTCAACGGCGTCACGTTCGCTCTCGGTCGCCAACTCCTCTCCTACTACACCAAACAATCCCACAATGCCGAAGACACACATAGCGACTTGCTCTACAAAGACGTGCTTCGTGATCGCGCCCGCGTTGTGTGGCGGGGCATGATTCGCGTCGAGCCGGAAGCCCAACGGACCGATGGCTACCAACGCTGCGATTCGCTCGTACTCAACTCCGACTGTCGAGCCGACTCCATTCCCGGCCTGGAAATCGAAGCCGACGACGTAAAGTGTTCGCACGGCGCAACGGTGGGGCGCGTCGACGAGGAACAACTCTTCTACTGCATGTGTCGCGGGCTGTCGAAAACCGAAGCCATGCACCTGCTAGTGGAAGGCTTCTTCCAGGAAGTCGTCGATCGCATCCCGGTCGAAGTCGTCCGCGAAACCCTCAGCCGGACCGTCGAAAGAAAACTCGGCATCGGCGACTGAATAATACCAACCCGCAGCGCCACCAACCCGCAGCGCAAGCAAGGGACACAATCCTTCATCAACGCCCCTCGCTCGCGAGTCCGGCTGGTATTCAACGAGACCAACAAACATGCCCGAGTTCGAGAAAGTCGCCGAGATCAACGAAGTCCCCCCCGGCGGACGGAAGCCGATCCTCGTCGACGATCTGCCCGCGTTACTCATTCGCGTCGACGACGCCTACTACGCTTTGGAAGATATCTGCACCCACGACGGCCAACCTCTAGCCGACGGCCCGATCGCCGGCTGTGAGATCACCTGCCCGCGTCACGGTGCGCGGTTCGATGTCCGTACCGGAGCCGCGTTGTGCATGCCGGCCACCGAACCAATCACCACCTTTGAAACCGAAACCCGCACCGACGGCATCTACGCCCGCCCACAACCCGACTAACCGCTTTCGGATTTCCACTTTCCGCTTTACCTGAAGCGAGCCCTTGCCATGTCCGACGAAGCCACACTCCTCGAAGCCCTGCGTGAAGTGATCGATCCCGAGTTGATGATCAACATCGTCGACTTAGGTCTCATCTATTCCGTCGAACAGGACGAAGCGAAAGCCACCGTCGAAATGACCCTCACCAGCCCCGCCTGCCCGGCTGGTCCGCAACTGGTCCAGCAAGCGAAGATGGCGATGGAACGGCTGGAAGACATCGACGAAGCCGAAATCCAACTCGTCATGACCCCCCCCTGGACCCCCGACCGCATGACAGACGACGCCCGCGATCAGCTGGGGATTTTTTAGGCGGGTGTGGGCGATGAAGCCGGTTGGACATGCTTGTGCTGGATGGGACAATTTACGACTCCACCGGTCAAATGGCAGCTTGATTCCCCAGCTGGCTTGCCAATCGAGCTGCCATGCTCCCTTTACAAGATAGGGGGCGGGTCTAAAGGCTTTGAGCTACTCATGAGATTCTTCAACGTAGTACCAATCTGCGATTCACTTGCTGGTTGTACGAACCAAGTCCAGGTAGCCCTGAAGAATGTCTGCCTGTCGCTCAAACTGGGTGAACACCGCGACTTCACCATCAGGGCCAGCGCGCACTCTAGGTAATCTTAGTGACTTGGGTTGCTTGCGCGCTGCGTTGGTTTCGTGTAGAGAGTCTTCATGTCGTTCGAGTCGGAACGGGTCATGGAGAATGAAAGATGGCG
>Ga0115002_10010336_pt1 | contig 10057 bp, 7 predicted proteins | sample ArcticOcean_MG_C_8_FD_89576 | JGI IMG/M metagenome (GOLD analysis project Ga0115002, IMG submission 89576) | Marine microbial communities from western Arctic Ocean - ArcticOcean_MG_CB11_86 | ecosystem: Environmental > Aquatic > Marine > Oceanic | place: Arctic Ocean: Canada Basin | collected...
GGGAAAGTAATCGGTGAGAATTTCCATCACCATTACCGATGCGTCCTCCTGTCGGTCATACGTTCGGTACACCGACTCGCGCGATCGCGTGGGTGGGCTATTGAAATCCGAGTCTACGAATTCGATACGCGGATCCACGCCACGGGTCACGAAACACCGTCGAGTAATGGAGTTGAAGAAGGTCTCAGCTAGCTCCCAATCATCACGTTCCGCAATTAGTCCGCTGTAGACCGCCTTGATGCTTGCCCAAAGAAAGGTGTCGTCGATCCGATCTCCCATTAGGCCTCGGATCTTCTCCTCGAGTGTATCAACAACAACGCTGTAGAGCTTAAGTCGCTCAACCGAATCATTGGAGTGAGCCGCCCACTCCCTTTCTGCGAATCTGAGCGCAGCTCGGCGGGTAATGATACGAAATCGATTTCGGTAAGCATTAAAGGCATCCGCAATCGCGGTTGCGCCCATGTTCGAGAGTCGGGAGTCGGAAATCTGCATGGCAAGAGGATAAACAGATATGAGCTGTGCGCCGTGCGTTATGCGACCAACTACGTGCCCGGTTGCGCTATATCAGACACTGCGAACAGTAAGCAAAAGTGTCGAGGAGCGGCCAACGTTTGGAGCTCTAGGCTCCAGCCAGGGAGCACGCCAGCCACCCCTCTAGGTGGACAAGACTACGCCTCCGTCCGTCACGGGGGAGCGACGGATAGTTGTACGAGAGACTCGGATCGCCACCTACAGTGACGATAGCATACACAAAATGAAGTCCAGGCGTCGTGGCTAATCTCCACAATCAGAGCGGCAAGATATCGACGAACAAGTCTCTCAGCCGCGCCGGTTCCATAAGGGCGTAGGGCCCTAGCGGCCACTAGAAATAGAGTTTGCGAGTATTGCCAGACAGAGCCAACCGGATGCGCACCCTGCTTTCGTATGCTTGGTGAGCCACAGGCTTATCTCTGGTCATATTGTGACCAAATGCAATAGATTCTCCTTCAAGAATACACAAAAAGAAGACCCAGTACCCCGGGTGGGATTTGAACCCACACGTCTGTTAGGACAGCGGATTTTAAGTCCACCGCGTCTGCCGATTCCGCCACCGGGGCTGGTGGTTGTAGCGTTTATCTTAGGAGTGATTAATCGATCAAGAGTTCTTATTTGGGCTCCGCCCACTTCCGATTGCGAACGGGCCCAGCCGGTGAGCCCACAACGCACGGTTCGGTACAATCGAGTGGCTCAATCCATGGTTGTACAAGTGTTCCGATAGGATTCTGGTTGCCGGCTGCAGTATCTGCATAGTGGGCATGAAGACATTTCGCCCCTCGCTCGATGCCAGCAACCCCCCCTCGCGGTGTTGGCGAGGCGCCTTCAGGAACTGCGGCGGCTCGCTCTTGCGCATATCGGTTATGAGCCTCGCTCATCTCCGTCGCGAATGCGGAATCGTTGCGGATCTTTCGGTCCATCGCCTTTACTCCCGCAGACGACTCCAGTCGGGCTACTCGACGTTGAGCCAACGGACAACTCAGCCAATACCTGGTCGGCATCGGGGTTCCATCATCAAGAATCGGAGGTAACCGTGTCACGACCGGAAGACCGAGAGGACACCGAGCAATAACGTCGGCCTGGGAGCGAAGCGGTCGACCGATTTGGATAACTAATATCTGATCGTCTGTCACGGCGGCAGCTAGAACTGTGTCCCTACGAAATCCTGGCCGCTGAGGAAATTCCAGACTGATTTGTACCAGGGCACCTCTTCTGGCAGCGCTACCTCGACACTTTCAACCACGACCGGATTGGCCGGATTGGTGATCACATACGTAATTTCGCCTTGCTGTACATATCCTAAGTCTTCGCGGGCCAGCCGCTCAACTTCGCCCTCAGTCGCTAGCGCCTCGACCTGCAACGTGAGTCTGGCGTTTTCTTCGTGGAGTTCTTCGAGCCGATCGATACCTAGATCAATCGTGCGATCGTTAGCTATCATCTGTCGGAACGGAAATACGTTGGTCACGACAATGGCCAGAACCACCAAAAGAAAGATTGGGACGGCCGTTTGGACGCGCTGGATCACAGGGTGCCGCCGAATGCTGACCAACCCGCGAAAACAGCTTGACTCCCCAGCCGCTCTTCGATACGAAGAAGTTGGTTGTATTTGGCTGTTCGCTCCGAGCGAGTCGGTGCGCCAGTCTTGATTTGGCCACAGTTAGTCGCGACAGCCAGATGAGCTATGAAGGTGTCCTCGGTCTCGCCAGATCGGTGACTGACCATACGTCCATAGCTAGCCCGCTCGGCAATCTCCATGGTGTGCAATGTCTCCGACAAGGACCCGATTTGGTTAACCTTAATCAGAATTGCATTGGCAACACCTTCGGAAATGCCTCGTTTGAGAATCTCTCCGTTGGTGACGAATAGATCATCTCCCACCAACTGGATGCGATCACCGAGTCGCTGAGTCAACAGGCTCCATCCTTCCCAATCTGCCTCGTCTAAGCCGTCTTCTATAGATACCAAGGGGAAGGTGTCGACGAGTTCAACCAAATAGTCCACCATTTCGGCAGACGTCTTCGTTCCTCTGTCGATGTGGTAGGCCCCGTCACGGTAGAACTCCGAAGCCGCCACGTCCATCGCCAATGCCACATCTGTTTCCGGGATATAGCCAGCGGCCTGGATCGCTTCAGACAAGAGCTCTAAAGCAACGTGATTAGCTGGAAGATTGGGAGCGAATCCTCCCTCATCGCCTACATTGGTGGAAAGGCCTTGATCCGCGAGAATCGCCCTAAGGGCGTGATGCACCTCTACGCCCATACGCAAAGATTCTGCAAAAGTCGGCGCTCCCGCAGGAACAAGCATGAATTCTTGAATATCAACTGAGTTGGCTGCGTGGGAACCACCGTTTAGCACGTTGAGCATCGGTACGGGTAGAACCCGAGCGGCGGGACCGCCGAGGTAGCGAAATAGCGGCATACCAAGTTGTCCAGCCACGGCGCGCGCTACCGCCAGGGATACACCAAGAATGGCATTGGCACCTAGATTTGCCTTGTTGTGGGTGCCATCGAGATCGAGCATCACCTGATCGATCAGCTCTTGATCGGTGGCGTCGAGACCAAGCAACGCAGGCGCAATAGTTTTTTTGATGTTCGTAACAGCCCGCGTCACGCCCTTGCCGCCATAGCGGTCTCCGCCATCTCGAAGCTCAATCGCTTCAAGCGCCCCCGTCGACGCTCCAGATGGCACCGCCGCTTGACCAAAGCCACCGCCAGCAAGTCGGACTTCAGCCTCCACGGTGGGGTTTCCACGGCTGTCGAGGACTTCGCGGGCCCAGATTTCGCTGATACGCGTCATGAGGACCCTTCTTGTGGATTAAAAACTACCATGGGCGGTGCTCCTAATGGGGTCTTTCTCGCGAAGGCACCGGGCGGGGAACCAACCGGAACAGACAAATATCAGTGTTACTCATCCGTTGCTTGCTTAGCAAGTTGCCAGCGCAGCTCTTGTTCCAAAGGTGTTAGGCCATCGAGAGGGCCTTGTGCCTCCACATGGCGGAAGCGACGCTCGAATTTGTCCGACGCCCGCCGCAAAGCTACTTCTGGACTGATATCGAGGTGCCGAGCGAGGTTCACCAAGGCCAACAAAAGGTCACCAAATTCGTCAAGGGACTCGTCCGTGGTCGTAGCTGACTCCAGCTCGCCGACCTCCTCTCGGACCTTGTCCAGGACCGCGGAGGGACCCGCCCAGTCGAACCCAAATTGCGCGGCCCGACGGCTCAGCTTCATGGCGCGCTCGCCAGCTGGCAGCCCGGTCGGCACTCCGTCCATGATCGAATCGCGAGGACCCTTCTCGGCAGCCTTGGCCTGCTCCCATGCGGCGAGCGCATCGTCTGGTGTAGCGGCCTCGACCTCGCCGAACACATGCGGATGCCGGCGCACGAGCTTCCTGCGAAGGGTCTCAGCTACCTCATCGATATGCATCGTTCCGTTCTCTTCACCAATCGTCGCGTGAAACAACACCTGCAGCAGGACGTCGCCGAGTTCTTCTTCCACGTCGCCGTACGCTCCAGAAAGCTCTCCTGGTCTTTCATCGGTCGGTAAGGCAGACAGCGCATCGGCCAACTCGAAGGATTCCTCAATCAAGTGCGGTATTAGGGAATGGTGCGTCTGGCTTTGGTCCCACAGACACTCCTGCCGTAGCTGTCGCATGACATCGATTGCTCCGACTATCCCACCGGGTTTGGTATACACGAATAGTGAAGTGCGTAACCCTGCCAGCGAAGAATCAAGGTCGTCAGGGTGCCCCGACCACTGCATAACGCTACTGGATCCAGCGTCAACCATCACCGTAACGACTGCGTCTGGCGGAAGGATTGCGCTCAACCGATCGGCTACATCCGCCAATACAACCGGAAGATCTGTTTGGGCAATGATGGTCGGCAGGGCCAGAATCAGAGGATCGGGAAGATCTCTTGCGTCCAGTATCTGCAGCCCAGATTCGAGGGGGTCGATCGCTAGCACATCACACATAGCGTCAATGAATGAAAGGCCATCGATAACTTCTACTTCGAGACCAGCTTCGCCCGCCAAGCGTTTGATGACAGGTACGGTGAATTCACCAACGAAGGGACTCCCGGGAACTGCGAACACGATGTCCTCATTGGTCGCAGCCTCGACTACTCGAGTCGCCAACGCTTCATAAACCTCCTCGAAGTTCACGCTGGAGGCGTATAAGTCGTCACCGGTCTCGACGACACGCGTTGCCGTCAACTCCTCTACTGCCGGATGACGGACGGTCCTAGCGAAGAGGCGGGCATCAGAATGCAGGAGCCTTTGCACCTGTTCTGATGCTCCTTCTAGACCCCCTGGCCCCAGCCCCACAATTGTGATTGCTCCGGGTGTCATCGCCTATGGAGCGGGTTCAGTGGCCGGAGGTGGAGTCACGAAGGGCAAGGATGCGGCGTCATCGGGCACGGTCCACGTTCCGAATTGCTCTGATACGGTGACTTCAGCACCGCGGACCGCGGCTGTAAACCAACTCTGGAACGCATCGGCATAGGCATTCTGCGTCAGATTGGCCAAGATTTGAGGTTGCGCTTCCTCAAAGGGTGGGAATCGCGGGATGTCTGGCGCCACCGGAGGTTCTACGGTTTCGTCAACCTCACGAGAGGCAATCAAGATGACGTGAAACCCAAACTCCGTTTCAACCGGGCCGAGCGGAACGCCAATTTCACCATCGCTAACGGCTTCAGCGAACTCGGGCACAAATCCAGCGGGCGAAGAACAGCCTAAGTCACCGCCAGTTGGCCCGGAGGGACCGGTTGATAGCTCAACTGCCAGGTCTGCGAAAGCCTCACCGTCCTCTAGTCGTTCTAACGCCACATTCGCGTCCGCCTCGGCGGCGAGAAGAATATGACTCGTGCAAGCTTCCATCCCCAAAAATTTCAGCTGCAGTTCATAGGCCTCCTCCTGGGCCACTACCTGATTTTCATACGTGGCTACTTCGGTGTCGTAGGTCTCTTGCACCTCTTCGTCTGTCGGTAGGGCTATTTCGCTGGTGAGTTCCTCGGAAACCTTTGATGTCAATGCTTCTCGGTTTGCGAACACCTCCAAGAAAACCATAGTGAATCCGATTCCTTCCAACGTTGCGTCGAGCGTGGATCCGCCGGCCTCGATTTGTGCCGTGACGAGATCGATCTGCGCTTGGCGGTCCCCATCGGTCAACTTAACGCCAAACTGCTCTCTGGCCGTCGCGGTAATTACCTGATTGATAATCAAATTGCTCAGATCTGTCGCGAAATCAGCCTCAGTAGGCGCCGCCATTATCCGCAAACTGCCGACATCCGACACAGATATGTTTGCACCGTCCACGGTTGCAGCCGTTCCGCCACCACAGGCAGAAAGTATCAACCCGAAAAGGGCGAGGGATCCAATGACATGCTTCACGACTTCCACCTCAAAGAAAATAGAACTACGGCATGGTAGGACGTTGTAGGCCCTCATACCATTCCATAATCGACCACGTTAGTTGGTTGCGTTGGCTACTTCGAGGCTCTCATCAGTTTAGCTAATCGATTCCGTAAGGGGCCACATCGCCCGAGTGAAATCCGATACACTTTCTATCAAATTATCCGCAGATGGGGCCGGGAAAAACAGGACATTTTCGCCAGCTCGGAGTACACCTTTCGGGGCTAACCGTCTGAGCCTGACCTCTTGCGAGGCGCTCAAATCTACGGGTCCCATCCGAATTTCATCTTTCAGCTTTAGAATCTCTTTCAACCCGACCCTCAGTGCCTCACTCCGCAGCCGGGCCACCGAAATCAACGTCTGAGCCGACTCGGGTAAATCGCCGTATCGATCCACCCATTCTGCCGCAACATCTTCAACCTCCTCCAGCGAAGCCGCAGAGGCCAACCTCCGGTATGCCTCAATACGAGCAAGCTGATCATCGATATAGAAGTCCGGCAAATGGGCATCAACGGGTAGGTCGATGCGAATGTCAGAAATTTGAGGCGGGTCCGGCACTTCGAGGCCCTCTAGCTCTCCGACCGCATCGGCCACCAGCTTGCAGTAAAGATCGAATCCAACGGCAGAAATGTGGCCAGATTGCACCTCACCCAACATAGATCCCGCACCGCGGATCTCCAGGTCTCGCGCGGCGAGGTGGAATCCTGATCCAAGCTCAGCATGCTCCCCAATTGCCTCAAGCCGTCGATAGGCCGTCTCAGACAACGTCTGATCGGTTGGGTGAAACAGGTAGGCGTAGGCACGAGTGTTGCTACGACCTACTCGTCCACGCAATTGGTAGAGCTGAGCAAGACCCAGCATGTCGGCTCGCTCAACAATGAGGGTATTGACTTGTGGAATATCTAACCCCGACTCGATAATCGTGGTGGCCACGAGGACGTCATACTCACGACTCCAGAAATCCAACATAACTTGTTCTAGCTGGCCTTCATTCATCTGTCCGTGGGCGACGGCGATCCGAGCGTCTGGCACCAGTTTCTTAAGGCGGGCCACGGCTCGGTCGATAGATTGCACTCGGTTGTGCACGAAAAAGACTTGTCCCTCTCGTAACATCTCCCGCCGAATAGCAGCCGAAATCGATGACTCATCGAAGGGGCCCACATAGGTAAGAATCGGATGTCGATCACCCGGCGGCGTGTGGATCTGACTTACGTCACGCACCCCAGTCATAGCCATCTCCAAAGTGCGAGGAATGGGTGTTGCCGTCAGCGTCAGCACGTCTACGCCGACCTTGAGCCGTTTGAGCTTGTCCTTGGCCCCGACGCCAAATCGCTGCTCTTCATCAATAATGACTAAGCCTATATTTTTGAACTCAACGGAATCGGACAAGATGCGATGAGTCCCAACCACCAAATCGACCTCTCCGTTGGCGAGCCCCTTGATCACGTGTCGCTGTTCTGCGCCTGTGAGGAATCGGCTCAGCACTTCTACGCGCATGGGGTAGCCGGCAAACCGATCCAAGAAAACCTGGAAGTGCTGTTGGGCAAGGAGCGTGGTCGGGCATAACACGGCTACTTGCTTTCCGTCGTTAACAGCTTTGAAGGCCGCCCGCACTGCCACTTCGGTCTTTCCGAAACCTACGTCGCCAAAAATCAGCCGATCCATTGGCTTAGGGTTTTGCATATCTCGTTTGGTGTCCGCGATGGCAGTCAGCTGGTCAGGGGTCTCCTCGAAAGGAAAGGCCGATTCCATCTCTGTCTGCCAGGGAGTATCAGGTCCATACGAATAACCGGGAGCGGCGGCCCGTTGTCGATGAAGCCACACGACTTCCTCGGCGACCGTCGCCACTGCCTTGCGAACCTTCCTCTTGGCTTTCTCCCAGTCGGCGCCTCCCATGCGCGAGACCCGAGGGGCTTCCCCACCGTTGTATTTCTGAACGGCAGCTAACTGATCCGTCGGCACATATAGCTTGTCGTCGCCCGCGTATGCGATCGTCAGATAGTCCCGCTCGACGCCCGAGATTGTGCGAGTGACGAGTCCTTCAAAGTGACCGATGCCATGACGGTGGTGCACGACGTAATCGCCTGGGACAAGATCGCGGTAATTGGCCGCCGATTCGGATTTTCGGCCACCCGTGGAACGTCGATGAGCCCGGCGCCTACCCGCGATCTGCTGTTCGCCGAGGACTGCCACACCGAGAGATGGGATCACAAAGCCTTTGTGAATCCCCATCGCGGAGGCGGCAGAAACAACTTCAGTCAAAGCGTCCATACGCGGCAGGTGGACGCCCTCGTCTCCCAATAATTTGGTAACCCGGTCGGCCGCGGCGGGACCGTCCATGGCGACCACCACGGTAATCGATCGTCGAATAAGTCCGGAAATTGCTCCCGAGATCGCAACGGCGTCGCCCGCAGGTGCATCAAGGGAACGCACGTCGAGCGCGTCATCTTGGGGTCCGGCCGCGAGCGGTGGCACCTCCAGCACTTCTCGACCCACGAGGCGCGCTCCCAGGTCGAGGTATAAGGTGGGATGGTCGCCAGCTTCCGGCGCTCCGGCGCCCCAGGTGGGTGCCAACGCGGCCGCCAGGTCAGACTCCTCCTTCACCAGATCTGTCGACCGGTCTTGGGATCGGACCGGATCGAACAGCACAACTTGACCACGAGCTTCCTCGATCGCGGTTCGCTCGTCCGCCAGCCAAGGCATCCAAGATTCGAAACCAGGGAATGTTACGCCTTGAGCCACTCGGTCCCAGGTGGCCGCCGCCCACCTCTCCGAATGTATCAAACCTTGGGCCATCTCCTTCACGAGAGAATTAGCCCGGAACTCCCTTGCTGGGTACGCCACCATGGTTTCGATGAGATTGTTCGACCTCTGCGTGGCCGCCGAGAACGTGCGCAGAGTCTCTATATAATCACCCCAGAATTCAATGCGTGAGGGTTCTCCCTGATCGGCCCCAAATACATCGACAATGCCCCCGCGCACCGCGAACTCACCTCTCGCTTCCACCCGATCTACCCTCGAGTAGCCCATATCAACCAAACGCGTTGCGACATCCTCGAAATCAATCGAAGACCCCACGGACAGCTCCAAGGGCTCGGTGGGAGATGGCGAGATGCGCTGCGTGGCAGCTCGCACGGAGCCAACCACGATCGTGCCTGCCTCGCCGGCAGCCAAGGCGTAACGAGCAGCCGAACGGCGGGCCATGGTGAACGTGTTGGGCGAAACATGTTCGAACGGCAGTGTCTCCCACGCCGGAAGAAAATGGACCCTTTCGGCAAAAAGCTCCAAATCGTCGGCCAGCTCTTCGGCGTCGCGCTCGCCCGACACAATCGCTAGGATCGGTCGATCCGCAAATTTGGCTAGTCCAGCGAGAAAATAGGCGCGACCAGACGCCGCCACAGCCACGCGACCCACCAAGGTAAGCTCACGAATCTTGTGCGCACTCCACTTCTGAGTTAGCACGTGAAGAGGTGCGGTCATGAATGCAACATCGTAGCGCTTACACAGTTATCAAAATCAGGACGATCCAGAGTCAAGACGGGACTCGCCTAGGGCCGCAAAGATTACCGGCGCAAAGATCGGATCATCAGTAAGAACAACAACGTGGAATTAGAGCAACTCAAGCAGTACCTGGATTACTTCAAGTGTGCTCCGTACCGCGTTCATGAGTCCGAAGGTACCAAGTGCCACTGACAAAACTTCAAGAAATGGGCGAGGCACCCAGCTCACATGGGTCATGCTGGTTCCAGCTAAACCTGGATGTATCGACCTCGAGGGGAAAGATCCATATCTACCCAGCCTTGGGCACGTAATGCCCTTCTGATTCCGCCCACGTCAGAAGCGCTCCCAGCGTGGACGCAGCGGACCGATATTCAAGGCCCAACTCGCGGCTAGCTTTAGAGCCATCGTAGGTATGACGGATCAACAGATTGTCCAATATTTCTCGACAGAGCTCTAGGCCGCCCAGAGAAAACCCGAATCTGCGAGCAGTCAAACCCACCATAGGCCCGAGTGGGCGAAGCGCCCATGCGGGCACCAGTCGGGTTTTCGACACGCGGCCGGTGAGCTCGGTGAGCAACGCCAGGGCTTCAGGAATAGTCACAGTGAAACCCGAC
>Ga0115002_10010338_pt1 | contig 10055 bp, 9 predicted proteins | sample ArcticOcean_MG_C_8_FD_89576 | JGI IMG/M metagenome (GOLD analysis project Ga0115002, IMG submission 89576) | Marine microbial communities from western Arctic Ocean - ArcticOcean_MG_CB11_86 | ecosystem: Environmental > Aquatic > Marine > Oceanic | place: Arctic Ocean: Canada Basin | collected...
AACATTGGGATAATCTGGTCAACACCATAACGTTTCTGAGGCATTTTAAAAAATCCTTTCCGGGCTTTGCCCGGGATGGATTCTCTCATAATCACTGGTACTAGTCACGGGGGTAAGGTCACATCGGCGACTGGAACGGACCGGGTTTGATCATAGTCGGCGGAAACTATCGATCAGGGATTCCGCTCGCAGAATACGGCATCACACAAGAGATGCTCACGCCGGGCAAGCATACGCTACAGGTTGTGATCGGCGAGGTTGTGTCAAATGCGTTGACGATTACCGCCGTGGCGATGCCATCATTTACGCTCGCGCAACCTTCGTCGGACGAGCAATCAGGGGAGGCCATTATCACTGATGAATTCGACGCGTCGGCAGCTATCAATGACGGTTCCTTGAAGACGCCTCACATGCAGATCCATAACATTACCTCCGTTGATGGCGCGGCCGTGTTGTCCGTGTTAGAGACCCTGTTGGGGGAACAACTGAATGTGCGTCTGGCGATTGATCCCAAGACAGAAAATCTGGTGGTGATGGCTCTCCCAGCAGACCATGCTGCGATTAAGGCGTTCTTGGATGAGTTGCAGCGTGGTGCCGATGTGGGTGGTGGTGCGAACGGCGCTACGCCGGGGAGCATCAAGACGGAATTGATGCGTCGCTTCAGCGAGTCGATGGGCGCTGTGTTAGATGCCGATAGGCAAGACAAGCACGCGGAAGAATAGCGTTCGTCAAAGCTAGAAGTCAACCTAAAGTCTTTAAATACTGGAAAAATGATGAAATCCGTCACGATAGCCTCGACCCTTGTTTTACTAACCTTCTTCACACTCACCGCATCGGCCGACGGCCTGATCTACCAAGTTCCAAAGGACGGCACATCGGTCGAATACGACATGAAGCTCTCCTTCAATAATGCTACCGTCGACGGCAATGAACTTAATGTCGATGGCTCACTAAAAATCAGCTCTGTCGGAAAAGAAATAGTCAACGGCCAGCCCTGCCGTTGGATCGAATTCGAGGTCAGGTCGAAGAAAGCCGACCGGGAACATTCGAACTGGACGAAAGTCCTCGTGCCCGAAACCGAACTTGCCGCAGGCAAGGCCCCAATCGAGCACATCCGTAGGGCCTGGTTCCAACTGAATGATCAGGCAGTACGAGAAATCTCCGATTTTACCATAAGCGACAGCGACGTCGGCGCACTCCCAGCGTTCTTGGCCGGCCCCTTCACAGACAACAAAGAACTCGTAGCGAAGACGATCGAAAGTGGTCTGGGAAAACTCGATTGCAAAGGCGTCAGCGGTAGCATTGAGTTTGCGAGTAACAAGCGAAAACACAAGTACACATATAGAAACCGCCTTCACGAAAAGGCCCCCTTCGGCGTCGTTTCATCCGACATCAAATTTGAAATCATGAATCACGGTCGACTGGAGAGCAGCGGTACGATTAGGATCACCGCGAGAAACGTCAAACAGAACGCGGTTGCGAAAATCCCCAACGGAAAATCGAAACCAATACGCAAACCAAATAAGTCGGTGCGGATTCTTCCAGGAATTGGCCTTGGGAAAGTGCGATTTGGGATGTCGTTTTCTGAAGTCAGAAAAAAGCTAGGCCCACCGGATAGAAAAACCGGGGGCATCTATGAGTACACAAGCCTTGGGTTTGCAGTCATCCCTGGGCCGAAAGGCCGTGTTGCCGCTCTGATGTGCGGAGACGGTACGTGCAGAACGAAGCCGGGGGCGTTTACTCTTGCGGATGTCTTTAAGGGCGTCACGAACGAAGGGATTAAAATGGGTTCGACTACGGAGCAAGTAGTCGAGGCCTACGGAGTTCCGAACAAGAAGGGCTCCCCGAAAGTGAATGAGGTTGCATTTGAAGAATATCATTACACGAAATTAAAGATGAACTTCCGATTCAAGGACGATAGACTAATTCATCTTATACTGAGGGCGGCGCCCATCAGATGACCTCGACTAAAAGGCATGTATGGTGCCTCTACCCGCAGGTGGCGAAGACGATGACACGTTCGTCGGACGCTCAACGCTGGCAAAGATTTTCGGCACCGGTTTCGACATCACCGCCAACAACTTCCCACGCATCGATGCCTACGCCCAAGGCGGTTCCGACAACCGGGCCTACCTGTACGACTCATCGGGCAACGATGTCTTCACCGGAGGTGCTAAGTTCAGTTACCTGTTCGGTACAGATTTTGCAAACTACGCACGCGGGTTTGAACGCGTCGATGCCTACGCAACGTCCGGCACGGACAAAACGAACTTCAACGACTCATCGGGAGACGACGACTACGTCGGTCGATCGACCAAAGGTGTGCTTTCGGGATCAGGCTTCCTGAGCGCGGCACACAACTTTGCTATGTATGACGTTTTCTTCGAACAGAACGGCACCGACTTGGCCAAACTGTTCGACTCAGTCGGCAACGACAAATATCACTCACAGGATGACATCGGCGTACTGGCTGGTTCGGGATTCAGGCATTCGATCCGAAATAACATCGAAGCCATCCAAGTCTTCGGCGGAGCCGGTGGCACCGACACGGTCGAAGCCACCGTTATTAAGGATTTAGACACAGTCTTCGGCTCTGGGAATTTGTTCCGCTTAAACCGCAACAACAGCCGCGATGAGGACATCACCGATTTCCAAACAGTCAACGCCACCGCCGAAGACGGCCACACCCCAGTCGCCAATGTGGGAGCCGTCGATTATGTCTTTAACCAGTTTGAAACCTGGACACCGTGATCAAAAGACCGTGTAGATGCTACCGATTGGGTGATTATCTCGTTTACCCATACCTATTATGAGATGCCCCGTAAAACGACCGTTTTACGGTTTTCGGTAAGTTCACAAGGTCATACCTGGGACTCAGCAATTTGGGTCTCTTAGTATTCTTATTTCCAACTCTCCGTGATGATACCGACCAACTGCTTTCGCATCGCTCCCGAAAGCCCCGGCCAAGCTCTGAGAACCAATTCCAAATCGGGGTCGATCTGACCGTTTTCTGCCCCAACTGCACCGGATTTTGCAGCGCCTTCGGTGGGAACCCCAGTTTCTCCCTTAACATTGTGAAGCTGTTCAAATCCCTCATCCGCTACCTTGGCGAGTTGCACAGATTCGCAATTCGTCGCAAACCCCGGCATTTTCGGGGTTTTTTCATGCGCGGCGTGTTCGGTCTGCGGCTCTGTACGACGCCATTCGTGGGTGTGCTGCATCGCTTTTTGCAATGACTCGATAATGGACCGTGACAACCGACAGGTAGTGGTTCAGTTTGATTTTTGACACAAACATCAAACCTTTGAGAATCGTTCTGTTGTATGATAGAATCCTAATCTGAGGAGCGCTGCTCAAATATCAAAGATACCTTGGGACGACAAAGCGTGTTTTGAGATGTCGCCTATTAAACACGGTATAAATTACAAACCTTATCCCTCTAGGGGGTGTTTTTATTAATTTGGCAGGTGCTTCTATTGTAGCCTGCTGGCTTCGGGATTTACTCATCTGCGGTCTGGAGAAGGTGCTTCCTTGCTAACCGCTGAATGTTCCCGAATTAGTTCAGCGGAACTCGCCGGAGACAACCATGCCTCGAATTGTTATTGCGGAATGTAAACAGGAAGTTTCCACGTTTAATCCGGTACCAAGCCGGTACGAGGATTTTCGCGTGGCCCGGGGGGCAGCCGTATCTAAGTACCATCTTGCAACGCGTGAAGAAGTTGGCGGCGCACTGAGTGTGTTTCATGCGGCCGATAATATCGATTTGGTGCCAACCTACGCGACCAGTTCCAACACTTCTGGTGGTGTTTTGTCCGCTGAGAGTTTTGACCGGCTAAGCAACGATTTCCTTACAGGTTTGGTAGAAGCAGGCACTGTTGACGCGGCTTATTTTTCGCTACACGGGGCAATGCAGGCCGAGAACGAGAACGATCCGGAAGGCTTCCTGTTGCAAGAAGCCCGCCGCATACTGGGGGAAGATATTCCGATTGTCATTTCGCTCGATATTCATGGAATTCTCACCGACCGTATGCTGAAACACAGCGATGCTGTCGTCGCGTATCACACTTACCCACACATTGATTTTTTCGAAACGGGGCAGCGTGCGGCTACTTTGCTTTTGAGAATTCTCGCAGGAGAAGTTCATCCCGTCACGGCCCGCGTTAAAGTACCCGTACTTGCACGCGGTGATGAGATGATCACAGAAACGGGGGCGGTTTCAGAATGCATTCGGCTAGCAAAAGACATTGAAGCAAGTCACACAGGGCTTTCAGCAGCAGTGATGTGGGGCAACCCCTTTACCGATGTTCCCGAACTTCGCACCAATAGTTTTGTCGTCATGGATGGAGACGAAAACGCAGCGAAAGAACACGCGATTGAAATTGCCAATTGCTTCTGGAAACATCACGACAAAATGCACGTGCCGCTCACCAGCCTGGAAGACGCCGTCCGTCTGGCGGCAACCGTGAAATCGGGCACTGTTGCAATGATTGATGCCGCCGATGCAACAAGCTCTGGCGCATCGGGTGATAGCAACGCGATTCTGTGCGAATCAATTCGTCAGGGCTATCGCGGAAAAATCTTAACTCCCGTCGTTGATTCTGCTGCCGTAGAAAAAGCATTTGCAGCGGGCGTCGGTGCAACAATTCGTATCAGTATTGGCGGAGCACTCGACCCTGCTCGTTATCCGCCACTCGAATTGGAAGCACGCGTTCGGTCGCTTTCCGATGGGAAATTCTTAAGCGAATCATTCGGTTGGAAGTGGGATTCGGGAAACACGGCTGTGCTAGAAGCGGACAATGTCACCCTGGTGGTCGGCACGAAACCTGTCAGCCTGTTTGATCGTTCTTGGTTCTACGCCAACGGCCAAAATCCACGGCACTTCAACATGGTGGTGGTTAAGTCGCCTCATTGCGAGCCGCAGATGTTCGCAGACTGGTGCGAAAAGCAGATCAACGTGGATGCCCCCGGAGCAACGAGTGCCAATTTACGCAGCCTAGGACACACAATTTGCGAACGGCCTCTCTTTCCTCTTGACCAGGGCGTTGAATTCCAGCCCGTTGCGGATATTTTTAGAAGACTGTAAAAGCAACAGGTGTTTTTTGCGGGCCATCTTGTTACTTTTAAAAATGGTAACAGAGATTCTGAAAAGCAGACGGAATTCGAAGAGGATGGAGTGAAATGACGGCTGGAGAAAAATTTCGAAAAGCCATCGATACAGAGCAACCCTTGCAGTGTGTGGGAGCAATAAACGCGTACCACGCGCGCTTGGCAGAGGCTTCTGGTTTTCGGGCGTTGTATCTTTCCGGTGGTGGCGTGTCCGCCGGATCATGTGGTGTTCCCGATTTGGGCATCACCACGATGGACGATGTTCTGATTGATCTCAGGCGAATCGTAGATGTCACCGAATTACCGACGTTGGTCGATATCGACACCGGTTGGGGAGGGGCAATGAATATCGCCCGAGCCGTTCGGGCAATGAACAAGTCTGGAGCCGCAGGCGTTCATATTGAAGACCAAGTTCAACAAAAACGCTGTGGTCATCGTCCTAACAAGTCTATTGTTTCACAGTCTGAAATGGTTGATCGTATTAAAGCTGCCGTCGATGCAAAGCTCGACTGCGATTTTGTGATCATGGCTAGAATTGATGCACTGCCCGTGGAAGGTATGCAGTCAGCTATCGATCGCGCATGTGCCTGTGTGGAAGCAGGTGCGGACATGGTTTTTCCTGAAGCGATGACACAGCTTGAGCAATATCAAGAATTCGCCGATGCGGTTCAGGTTCCAATTCTAGCCAATATCACCGAATTTGGTTCCACTCCACTTTTCACCACAGAACAATTGTCGGATGCAGGTGTCGCAATCGCCCTTTATCCGCTTTCCGCTTTTCGCGCTGCAAACAAAGCGGCACTCAACGTATATAAAACTCTCCGCAAGGAAGGGACTCAGCAAAGTGTTCTTGATACGATGCAGACGCGAGAAGAACTTTACGAATTTCTCGGCTACCACGAATACGAAACCAAACTCGATCAACTGTTCGCTGAGAACAGACCAGAGGACAACCAATAATGAACGAACCTAAAACGGATGTCAGAAAACCCAAAAAATCGGTCGCGCTGTCCGGAGTTGTAGCAGGCAACACGGCAATCTGTACGGTCGGTCGCACGGGAAACGATCTGCATTACCGCGGCTACGACATACTCGATTTCGCCGAGACGGCAGAATTTGAGGAAATCGCCTACCTGCTAATTCACGGCTCTCTACCGAATGCAGCGGAACTGATTGCCTACAAGGCCAAATTGAAATCGCTGAGGAATTTACCCGGTCCGCTCAAACAAACGTTGGAAGCCATCCCGGCATCGGCCCATCCGATGGATGTTCTACGGACAGGTTGCTCAATGTTGGGAAGTTGCGAACCGGAACCCAATGAGCATTCTCCCGAAGTCACTCGTGAGTTCATTGATCGGTTAATGGCCTGCTTTGGGTCGATGTTGCTGTATTGGTATCATTTCGCCAAAAATGGCACACGCATTGAAGTGGAAACGGACGCTGATTCTATTGGAGAGCATTTCCTACAACTTTTGAATCAAGAACAACCTAGTGAGTCCTGGATTCGGGCCATGCATACGTCGTTGATTTTGTATGCTGAGCACGAATTCAATGCGTCCACTTTCACGGCACGCGTGGTGGCTGGCACTGCGTCCGATTTTTACTCGTCAATCACGGGGGCTATCGGGGCACTGCGGGGGCCTAAGCACGGCGGCGCCAATGAAGTCGCCTTCGACATTCAGAACCGCTACGCTGACCCCGACTCTGCCGAGGCTGACATCCGTGAGCGGGTGAGCCGCAGGGAAATTATCATCGGTTTTGGCCATCCGGTTTACACAACTGGCGATCCACGGAATACGGTGATTAAGTCGGTTGCCAAACAATTGTCGGAAGAAGTAGGAGACACCGGCCTGTTCGATATCGCCGAGCGATTGGAATCGGTGATGTGGGAAGTTAAGAAAATGTTCCCAAATCTCGATTGGTTCTCTGCAGTTTCCTACAACAAGATAAACGTTCCGACGGCCATGTTCACGCCTTTGTTTGTGATGTCTCGAATCGCGGGCTGGGGCGCACACGTGATCGAACAACGTGAAGACGGCAAGATCATTCGCCCCGGGGCGAATTACACCGGCCCTGAAAATCTCACATGGACAGAATTGGAGAACCGTTAAGCGATGAGTGAAACCGATGTCAACAGCGCCGCACGCCCAGAATTTGACAGGGTAATACAGGACATCGCTGACTACGTTCTGGATTTCGACGCCGGACAATCTACCGAGGCCTTGGAAACGGCCCGTTATTGCTGGATGGATACCATTGGTTGTGGGCTGTACGCCCTGAAATATCCCGCTTGCACAAAGCTGCTTGGACCCATCGTACCAGGGGCAGAATTGCCCGGCGGAGCGCGGGTTCCCGGTACAGACTTTGAACTCGATCCCGTTCGAGCCGCGTGGAATATTGGTGCTGCGATTCGCTGGCTCGATTACAATGACACCTGGTTGGCAGCAGAATGGGGCCACCCGTCCGATAACCTGGGCGCCATCCTGGCATTGGCCGATTACCAATCTCGAACTGGCGCAGCAGACTTGTCGATGAAGGATGTCATCGTCGCGATGATTAAAGCACACGAAATCCAAGGCGTTATCGCCTTGGAGAACGCGTTCAATCGTGTAGGCTTAGACCACGTGATGCTCGTTCGCATTGCCTCGACAGCCATCTCGGCGCAGATGCTAGGCTGTAATCGCGAACAAACTCTCAATGCAATCTCCCATGCTTGGCTCGATGGTTCTGCACTGCGAACCTATCGGCATTCCCCAAATACGGGGTCGCGAAAATCGTGGGCCGCCGGTGATGCGACATCTCGCGGCTTGCTCCTAGCCATGATGGCTCAGCGAGGTGAAATGGGTTATCCCACTGCCATCACTGCAAAAGGTTGGGGGTTTCAAGATGTTTCATTCGGAGGCCATGAACTGTCGTTTGGCCAAGGGTTTGAAACTTACGTGATGGAAAATATCTTGTTTAAAATATCGTTCCCAGCCGAGTTCCATGCTCAAACGGCGGTCGAAGCTTCACTGACTCTGCACTCGGAAGTGAAAGATCGTCTTGATGAAATTGAACGAATAGAAATTGAAACGACTGAATCGGGAAATCGCATTATCAACAAGACTGGTCCGCTTGATAACCCTGCAGATCGCGACCATTGCATTCAATACATGGTCGCTGTGCCCTTAATTTTTGGTCGGTTAACTGCAGACGATTATGAAGACTCAGTTGCCACCGATCCACGAATCGATGCTCTCAGAGGCAAAATGCAGTGCAAGGAAAATGAACGATTTACCCGCGAATACCTAGAACCCGATAAACGGGCCATCGGCAACGCCGTGCAGGTGTTTTTCAATGACGGAACCCAGACAGAAAAAATCGTTGTTGACTACCCGGTCGGACACCGTAGGCGTCGGGAGGAAGGGATTCCGTTGTTGCGGGAAAAGTTTGAACGCTATTTACGGGGAGGCATTTCTGAAACAAACTCAAATCGAGTTTTGGAAATCTGTTCGGACCAGAAAACTTTCGAATCGACGCCCGTCGGTGAAATGATGTCTTTATTGACCGTCCAGACTTCGGTGTAGGAAAAGCCTAATGTAGAGTTGGCGTACCGAGCTTTTTTTAAGTTTCGCTTGGTTTAACTCTCGCCTCCCCCAGAAGAAAAAGAAATGTGGTGAGTACCGACCAGATTGAAACCGCCAGTAATACTGCCAGGAAAGCTCCCCATCCCTGAGAATCAGCCAGTTCACCGCCAAAGTATGAAAATACCATTGATGCCGAGAATGCGAGAGCATCGAGCAAGGCAATGAGAAAACCAGAATGGATTCCGCCGAATTCGATCGAGAAAACACTCATCGGCAGGTAGTAACAGGGGGAGACACAGAGGCCAAAAACCAATAAGAGGGCAATGGAAATGTAAATTCGAGTGCCATTTTCGAATCCCCAACTGGGCATGAGGTAAAATGCCCAGATGCATCCGGTGGCGACTGATAACAAGGCTGCCATTAAGTAAGCCATCTTGGCTCGGTCCAATTTGTCAAAGATGTATCCGCCTACAAGGACGGACAGAAAACTACCCATCGGAAATGCGGATGCCATCATGGAAGATTGCGATGATGGAATCTCTAGCGTCTCTTTAAAGTAAATCGGGATAAAGTTCAGGAAGTCCAACAAAATTGTCAGTCCCATTAAGCTGCCAGTAATAAGCCAAAAACGTCGGCTGATCAGAAAGCATCGGATAGCCTGTGGCAAGGTCGTGCCATCAAGGGGATGAGGCGGGGTTTGATTGACCTCGGTTATTTCCGTGGAGTCGTCATCCATCAAACTCTTGGGCGGATGCTCTTTCAGAGTCCAAATGACAAATAGGACCACCAGTCCACCAAGGCTTGCAGCCACCAGCAACATCCAGCGCCAGGGTAGCAATGCAAGAAGGGCGCCCAAGCACAAAGTTGCGATGATGGTTCCCACGCGGGAACTGGTCGAAATAATTCCCCACACGCGGCCATACTGATTGGGTTGAAACCAATGTCCGATAATTTTTGCCATGGAAGGCCAGCCTGCAGATTTTGCCATTAGAGCCAAGGAAAAAGTAAACCCAAGCAACCAGACATTCGAGCTGACAGCAAATAAAGCAATCGCGATTGCAGTCAGAAAAAGTCCCAGGGTGAATGTGAACTTGCCGCCAAGATTATCGGCCATCCATCCAGAGATGAATTTCCCCAAGATTGCCCCGAAGGTGCCTACCGCCAGAATTCTTCCCCATTCGGTCGTCGTTAAATTGAGTGAGGGGTCATCCAGCAGTGCAGACGAAGCGGCAATCGGGGCTGTTTTTAAGATCATGAAACAGGCATAGCCCACGTACATCGAGAAAACCGTCAGAATTTGGCGGTTTAGCTTCTCGGATCGTTGGATCATCGGGAATCTTTCGTTTTCTCGACCGACGTTTTACCGGCTTTCGGATAACAACA
>Ga0115002_10010339_pt1 | contig 10054 bp, 8 predicted proteins | sample ArcticOcean_MG_C_8_FD_89576 | JGI IMG/M metagenome (GOLD analysis project Ga0115002, IMG submission 89576) | Marine microbial communities from western Arctic Ocean - ArcticOcean_MG_CB11_86 | ecosystem: Environmental > Aquatic > Marine > Oceanic | place: Arctic Ocean: Canada Basin | collected...
CGGGCTTAACTTGGGTAAACCGATTGCGTTATCGTTGCGGCTGCGACCAAATGCCGAGCTGGAGCATATTAGTAGGATGGCCGGATTTCGTAACATCCAGCTGACACCAGCGGCTAGTCAGAGCTTACCTCACGGTGAGCGCGGTGCCCTGGGCGAGGTTTACCGGCAATTGGCAAGCGCCGTCATGGGTTTGGCAATGCGCATTTTGCAGGACCGCGGTTTGGCCGAAGAGGATGGACAAACATAACTGGACGGTATCGGATCTTCTAGCGCGCCGTGATGGCAAACCGCTCGATGTGGCGCGTGCACGGGCAATCGCGGACGATGCGACCGCGCAACGCGATTTGCATCGCCTAGTGGCGTTGCAAAGTGAGCTCAACGCGCTACCTGATGTAGCGGTGGACGATGCGGTATGGCGGACAGCGATAGCAGATGCAAGCGCCACAGATTTGCACAGGGTGGGTTTGGCCTGCGATATCCCGTAGCGACAGCCGCCAGTGTTTTCGTGGCAACCGCTATGTTTATTGTCTATGTACCCAGCGGCACGAATCAGGTCGAGATCCAACCGGCCGCAGCCGACATCCAGATCGACGCGGCGCAAATACGATGGGTGGGTTTGATGAGCCGGTCTAGAGACCTGGAAATGTGTTTGAACGGGGCTTTGAATACCGTGGCTACCGAATCGTCCGGTACCCGGGCTGCACAGAACCGCGAAGCGCGTCAACTTTTTTATCGAAAGGCTGACGTCGATGCGGAAATCGCGCAACTCTGCGACAGTCAAGTCATGGATGTGGATGCTCGCGAACGATTGTGGACCCAGCGCGTTCGGCTGTTAGAAAACCTGGTGCTCTTGCGTGGTTCTGCGGGCGGCAAATTCTTGTAAGAAGGTCCATGTAGCCTGGCCCAGAGTGAGGAGTAATGAAAATGATGAAGAAGGTAGGTTTAAGTGTTCTGCTGGCAAGTGCCGATGGGTTTGCAAGTGAATTAGAAGATCAAATCAGCCAAGCACGCCAGCAACTCGACGAGGCTGCCCGCAAGTTGGCTGAATTGCATAAACACAAGTTCAGCTTCCGCGCCCGAGAGGGCAGTGCAAAGTTGGGCATCATGCTCGGCAATATTTCGCGTGGCAATCTTTCGCGTCACGTCCCTCTTCTAGCGCAGGAGGGCCTAGCGCAGGAGCCAGGTACCAGTGAATCGCGCAATGGCGTTGAGCTCTATGGCGTTACACCTGGAGGTGGTGCTGAGGCCGCGGGTTTGCAAGCTGGCGATCTCATAACCTCCATTGGCGCAACGTCGCTAGTGGATGTCGATGAACCGATGCAAGCGCTAGTGTCCCACATGAACGGTGTGGAGCTGGGCGAAGAGGTCATGGTGAACTACCTTCGGGAGGGCGTCTCGGCCAGTGCGGCGATCACGACGCAGGAGCGATCAGCCCACATGGCGACCTTCTTTAGCGACTCAGACTTTGACCTTGATTTCGACTTCGATTTCGACGTCAACTTGGATGAGTTTGCCAATGGTGCAGATTTCTCTGCCATGATCCCATCCGTTCGCTCCTCGGTTGAGCACAGCAGTCGTTTAATGTCAGTAGAGGGAGAGCTTGCAGGATATTTCGCAGTCGACAAGGGCGTACTGGTTGTGTCCGCGCCACAGCAAGACTCGCAACTGAAAGGTGGGGATATCATCCTGTCGGTTGGTGGCGAAGAGATAGCCGATGTACAGCAAGCACAGCGACATCTCGCCGCCATAGTCAACGTTGCCGATGTCGACGTAATGCGATCCGGCCAACGGCACACAATTAGTGTCGCTGCGGGGGGGTTCGATGCGCACGAGGTCAACGCGATCAGAATCCAACGCAGGGTGAAGGATTAGGCACTTTTTCCCGCTCCGCTGCGTTCCGCACCATGCGCTCATTCGGCCACTTGGGCCAGACCAGAGAGGCGGTTTTACTCTAGTCGTTGCGCAGCCTCGAGCCAGGCTTCTTCGGTGCTTTCTAGCATGCGCCGAAGCTTCGCAGCCGATGCCAAGAGCTCGTTCAGCTCGTTGGCCTCAAGGGTGGCATACACTTGTGGATCGGCGAGTCTGGTTTCGACCTCACGCAGCTTGACGGTGCAGGAGTCAACGCTCCGCTCAAGGGCGCGGGCGTTTTTTTTGAGCTCACGAAGTGATTCACGGGACTGTGCCCGTTGTTTGCGCAGCTCACGGTTTGTAAAGTCGGCGTTCGCGGAGTTAGATTTCGCGCCACCCGGGCGTTGGGTCTGTTGTGCTGTGTAATCGTCCATGTCGCCGTGGTAGACCATCAACGATCCGTTGTCCAAGACCCAAAATTCATCAACGGTTTTCTCGAGTAAGGTACGGTCGTGCGCGACGATGACCACCGCACCTTCGTATTCGCCTAAGGCGATTGCCAATGCATCGCGCATGTCGAGATCCAAATGGTTGGTCGGTTCGTCTAAAACCAACAAAGCCGGTCTGGTCGCCGCGATGAGGGCTAGCACGAGCCGCGCCTTTTCACCTCCCGAGAGGCTGCCCGTGACGCGCTCGGTCATGGGTGCCGAAAAACCCCAACCACCCAGATAGTCACGACATTGCTGTAGCGACTTGGATGGCTGCTGTTTGGCGATGGTCGCCAACGCAGTTGTGGTGAGGTCCAAAGCTTCGAGTTGGTGTTGCGCAAAATACCCTACGTCGGCGTGTTGACCCTTGTGGAGTTCGCCGGCCAGTGGCGCAAGATCACCGACGATGGCTTTCAACAGCGTCGATTTGCCGGCGCCGTTGGCACCGAGCACGCCGATGCGGGCGCCGGGCAAAATCGACTGGCTGATGTCTTGCAGTACCGCTTGGTCGCCGTAGCCAAGCGTTAGCTTACGGAAGCTGAATAGTGGGTTAGATGTTTTCACGGGATTTTGAAAACCCACGTCGTAGTCAGAATCGACGTGGATGGCAGCGTGATCTTGAAGTTTTGCGAGGGCTTTGATGCGGCTTTGTACCTGTTTTGCCTTGCTTGCTTTTGCACGGAAACGATCGACGAATACTTGTATTCTCGCGCGCTCCCGTTGGCGCTTGTCCTGTATTGAGAGCTCGCGCTCTAAAGCCTCTGTGCGTTGGCGCTCGAAGGATGTGTAGTTGCCGCGGTACAGACGCCCGCTACGGCCTGAAAGGTGCAGAACCCCACTTACGCAAGTATCCAAGAAGCCGCGGTCGTGTGCGATGACCAGCAACGTTCCTGGGAAACGTTTGAGCCAGTTTTCAAGCCACAGGATAGCTTCCAAATCCAAGTGGTTGGTCGGTTCATCTAGTAGAAGTAAGTCGGCCGGCGTCATGAGCGCGCGGGCAAGGTTTAGGCGGATTCGCCAGCCACCGGAAAAGTCATTGTACGGCTGGTCGAAATCGTCGCTGGAAAACCCCAAACCGTGCAATATTTCTCCGGCGCGCGCGGTCGCTGTATAACCGTCGAGATCGTCATATCGACTGTGCAGCTCCGCCAAGTGCTCTGGGTTGTGCTCGCGGTCGAGCTGCGCTTCGACTTTGCGCAAAGCATGGTCACCGTCGATCACATGATCTAAGGCGCAACGCTGAGTGCTAGCGACTTCTTGTTCCATGTAGCCGATACGCCAACCCGCAGGAATGTTGATCTCACCCTCGTCGCTCGTGATTCGTCCGAGCAAGAGATTGAACAGGGTCGACTTGCCGACGCCGTTGCGGCCGATGACCGCGACCGAATGTCCGGGGTGGACCACAAAGCCGAGCTTTTCAAAAAGCAGATCATCGCCACGTTTCAGTGTGACATCAGAGACATTCAGCATACTGCCGGCCTGTTGCAGAACCTGGGTTCGAAGTGCAGAGGTGAGCTACGCGAGTTTTTCGGCGATCCCCTCGCGCCGTTTGGCGGCCACAGGTTGCTTCGCCTTGCGCAAGCTTGGATTAATGCGTTGCCGGGCCGGTACTTGTTCGTCGATCCATGACATCAATTGTTTCCAAGCGGCAGTTTCTTTGCGCGCGGCGCGAACGTCTTTCATGTCAACGACGCCCTGGCCCATTTCAGCAGCATCCGTATAAATCGGCGAGTCGCGGAACTGCGCGACGCAAGGTACGTCGAGGCAGCCGAGAAAGTGCATGAGCTTATCGTGAGTACGGGTGTTGAGCTGGATGCGATTGGCCACGACACCCACCGGTCGAGGTGATGAGCGGTAGATACGGTGGGTAAGCAGGTCTGCGATGAAACTACCGCCGGCCCGAATATCGATCGATGATGGCAACATTGGGACAAGAATCACGTCGGTTTGCCGCAGTAGCGATTCGAGATCGCGGCCACTTGCGTTGCTGTGCCCATCCACGACGACCATATCGGTTCCAATTGGAAGGCGGTGGTGAAATGACGACGTTTGGTACATGTTTGGTCGCTGATGAGTTGCGACTATGTTGACCAACGGTAAGTGTTGTGGCCGTAAGTCTGCCCAATACGTGCTGCTCGCTTGCGGGTCATTGTCCATCAAGGCAACCGTTGAGCCACGGTTGGCATAGGCCACGGCTAGATTGGTCGCAATGGTGGTTTTACCACAACCGCCTTTGCCGTTGATCACGAGAATTCGCCGAACAAATGGCTCCATTGTCCCACCCTCTGCGATGTGGTGCGAAATCCGTAACGCCCACCGTCAAAACTACATCCAAGCCCTAGCAAACTCTGTGGATCGGCATCCTAGCCGAGGCCCAATGTGCACTGGAGCTTAGTCCCTTTTGCAGTGCCCGCGTTGTTGCAGGCCCATTGAAGTGATCTGTGGGTTAGCCGGTAGTTAGGCTTATTGTTTTTATGGCCTGTTTATCTTTGTTATTTGTAGTCGTCTGTTTGTAGCTATCTACCCGTCGTTCCGGCGCAACCTAGCGCATCTAACCGATGCGGTCACTCCTTCCCCAGTTAGTCAACCTGTGACTAAGCTGTGGACAACTATAACAGGCATTTTTCCATTTGTACTAGTCTCTTAGCGCCGAATCATGAAGGAGCTTGGTAAGATTGACGAGCAAATTAAAGGGATAGCCGTAGGCCGATCCAGGCGCCGCGCGGCGCGCCGGGCGATTCGAAGCGATAGTCCGCAAACGACTCGCCCAGCACCTCTGCGCTGTCGCCAAGCAAGCCAAATGTCTCGTAATCTTCATCGAATAGATTATCCACCGTCAGAAATAGCAGCAGATTAGGGGCCAATTGGTAGTCGCAACGCAGATTGGCGACGAAATAGCCGTCAATTGGCTTCAGCGTATTGCCCTCATCGCCGCGTAAATACGATTGCGAGGCCAAGGTCGCATTGAGCGACATCAAGAGCTTGGACGTGACGGCGAAGGAAATGCCCGATTTCAGCACCTGTTTTGGGAGCGAAGGCAGGCGGTCGCCTTTAGATACTTGAATTTCACCGTTTATCGCCTGGGGGTTGTTGGGGCTCGGTAGGCTAAGATTTTCTAAGAAAGTTGCTTGCAAGTAGGTGTAGCTCGCGCCCCACTCGATGCTCGAACCAATGTTGCCGCTAAGAGCGAGTTCTGCCCCTTGGCGACGTGTTCGTCCCACATTGTCGAAAAATCCTTGGTTTGTTAACTCGCCGGCGCTAATGAATAGGATGTCGTCTTCGTTTGAGGTTTGGAACAGGGCTGCCTGCCACGTAAGCCGGTTGCCGGAAGAAGAATCGAACTTGCCGCGCATGCCGGTCTCGAAGGTCCGGGCGACAACGGCATCGAGCGGCGGATCGGCAAGGAAGGCGTTTGGCAGGCGGCAAGGGTCGTCGGGGTCGGCACAGGTGAGCTCGACCGGCGAAGGCACCCGGCTCGATTCGGCAATGCTCGCAAAAACCCCCATTCGATCGGTGAGTGCAACGGTTACCCCGAGGGCCGGGTTAACCCGGCTGAATTCATGGTCGCCGGTCAAAGCGGTGCCGAGTTGGTCGCGTAATTTGACTCGGGTTCTGTTGGAGCGAGCCGCTAGGTTGAGGCTGGTACGTTTGGACAAATCGAAGTTGCTGGCAATGTAGACGCTTGCGTTGTCCACCGACGCTTTGAGATCGATGAACGAGTCCGGCAAGTAGACGCCGCCGGGGATGGCGAGCCGGGTTTCGTCTAGCGCCCCCAGTTGGGTACCTGCAGCAAAGTCGATGTCGCTGTCGTCGAATGACAAGCCTATCGTGAGACTATTGTCGCGGCCAAAGACCCGGTGTCGCGATGTCACTTCGGCCGTCAAACCTTGGCTTGCTTGCTCGGTGCGAGAACGGTTAACGGTCGCAGTCGAAAGTGAGTCGCTCGCGGGGATTGGATTGCCCCGTCTATCAAGTAGGGCCTCTTCGCCCCCTTCATTACTACAAAGCAAGCCTGGATCGTCCTCGCACTCGTCGAAATCTGATTCGTCGCCGTTATGTGTGTCGATATCGCTATTGCGAATGTAAACACTGCCGGTCACAGAGATGTTGTCCGATATGCTGAACGACGCCGTGAGATTGACCATACCGAGCGCGTTTTGAGTACGATCAGGACGTGTGAAAACCGCCTTTTTGTCTTGTTCCAGCAACGTGACCGGCGCAGCTCCATTGCCGACAAGATCCGTATCCGCAAATGTCAGGTCCAGGTCTAGCGAAGCTCTGCCGGTCTCCCAACCGAGATTGGCGAATGCTTGCAATGCCTCGGTGGGCGAAAAATCGCGCCAACCGTCTCCTTCTAGATTAGACACCGACACGAAATAGCTCAGATGTTCGCTGAGCGTACCGCCCGACTCGACGTCGATACTTGTGCGGCCGAACGAGCCGCTGAATATCTCTGCCTGAGTGCCGGGATGCGTCGAGCCGCTCTTGGTTTGAATCGACAGCGCGCCGCCGAGGGCATTCTGCCCATAAACCGGGTTTGATCCAGGCACGAGATAAACTGCTGCGATGGCTGTGTCCGGGATCAAGGCCCAATTCACCGTATCACCAAATGGTTCGTTCAGACGGACACTGTTTTGGTAAACCGCAATGCCCTGAGGCAGCCCGAGAAGCGGTGAGCCGACGAATCCGCGGTACTGCACATCAGGCTGAAGGGGGTTACTTTGTGCGGCGTTTACGAATACGTTTGCGAATCGGTCATTCATGAAATCCGCGAGACTAATGGCGCGATGCGCACGGATCTCCTCGGCGAGGGCTACTTGAACGTTAGCTGAAGCTTTGCTGGCATCGAGCTCGGCGCCGGCGGGAGTTACCGCAATCACTTCGATGGTTTCGATGAAGTCTTGAGCGGCCACGGACGATCCGACGAAACTCGCCAAACAGAGTAAACACAGCCCGATCAAGAACTTAGTTAGTGCGTGTCCCAAATACGCAGTATTTGGCGGCGGGCACTTCGAGCGGCATGATTGCGACGGGAAGTCGCGAGCCCGAGTCAATTTCCGTAGGCCTCTTGTTGCATGAAGAGGGGAGGTTTGCGGAGCAAACCGTCGGAGCAAAAGCGCCTGCGGCCGCGTTGCCACAATGGCAATTTTGGGACAGCAACTAGTGATGCGGCTAACGGCTGGCAGCGCGCAACTGCAGAACCGAACCGGCCAGCAACGCAACAAACCCTAAAAGAGCCCAACCAGGGATGGAGATGCCGATTAAACTCCAGGTGATCTTGGCACAATCGCCGGTGGCTTGGGTCATAGCTACGATTATGTCGGCCAATGGAAATGCATCGATCATATAGTCGAGATTTGGCCCGCAAGAGGGAACCTGGTCAGCGGGGAGGCTTTGCAGCCACAGCTGCTTCGCCGAGAAGTAGCCGCCGATAGTCGCAGTGGTGCCGGACAAGACCGGATATATCCCCCAGCGTGGATTATGCAGAAGGCTCCCATACGCAATGGCGCCGGTCAGCAGGAACCAAACGCGTTGCATCATGCATAGCGGGCACGGATCAAGTCCTACGACATATTCCAGGTATATGCCGGTTGCGAGCATCGCTCCGCAGACCAGGCAAAGGGTCAGCGCCCAATCGTTTGCGTGCCATTTGGTAAAAGGGTTATTCATTTCATTGTGACCACTACTTTGCCAATCGCTTGGCGTTCTAAAAGGCAATTCATCGCATCTGCATATTGTTCCAACGGATAGGACCGTCCCACGAGGGGGTCGATTTTGCCGTCTTCGAAAAGTTTTAGCATCTCCGAAAAATTGTTACTGTTTTCTGCACGGTTGCGCTCTGACCACGCGCCGTAAAATACACCAATGACCTGACAGCTTTTCAGTAGGATCAAGTTGGTTGGTACTTTGGGTATGTCGCCGACAAATCCGATGACGAGGACTCGACCGTACCAGCCGATGCTGCGCATGCACTGGTCGAAGAGTTCGCCGCCGACCGGGTCATAAATGACGTCCACACCCTTACCGCAGGTGAGTGATTTTACCTGCTCTTTGAGGCTGCCGTCGCTGTAATTGATGAGGTCGTCAGCTCCAGCGCGCTGAGCCACTTGTAGCTTAGCAGCACTGCTTGCGGCGGCAATGACATGCGCGCCCATTGCTTTGCCCAGATCTACTGCAGCAAGCCCGACGCCGCCTGCGGCGCCGGTGACAAGCAACGTTTCACCAGGTTGGAGATTGGCTCTTTGCTTTAGTGCGTAGTACGAAGTTCCGTAGGTAGTGTTTATGCCGCTGGCTTGAGCAAAGCTCATACGTTGCGGCTTTTGCCGTAGGTTGGCAGCGTTAACACAAATTTGTTCAACAAAGCAGCCATGACCATGCGCGCCAAATACAGTATCCCCGACGGCCCAGTCAGAAACGTCGTCGGCAATTGCGCTGATCACGCCGGAAAACTCACCGCCGGGTGGGAAAGGAAAATCGGGCTGGGATTGATATTTACCTTCGATCGTGAGGACGTCCGGAAAATTCAACGCGGCAGCAGCGACGTCGACGATGACACACCCTTCGCGTAAGTCGGGCGCCGGGACTTCCTCTAGACTCAATGATTCCGGCGGACCGTATGCCCTACACAATACTGCTTTCAACCAGCCCTCCGCTTGACAGAAAAATACTCACGAATTCGTCGCGATCGCATCAAACGCGTTCCATGAAAGGAAAGCGCCACTCAATTGCGGATAGTAAGTCTCAAAGTCCGCATAACCCGGGCGCACGAGCGAACGCATTGCCGCGTTGGCTTGATCGAAGTCATCTGTTTTGTCCAACCGTCGCAGGACTGATCGTAAAGCTTGCTCGACATGCACCCACTGATGAAACTGTGAAAGCAGATTCTCCTGCACCATGTAGGCCACGAATCGTTGGCCTCGCGGATCCAGGTACTCGCGGTATTCATCCAACGCGTGATAGCACTCCTGTGCGAAATCGCCTAAGTCGTAGGGATGATGCTGCGGCCAGCTTAGTGATAACCAATGGTCGGCGAGAATGTCGACGAAAATCGGCGCAAAGCGCCGCAGCGGTTGCGGAAAACGACTGCAGGTTTCGCTGATCGCGTCATTGCGGTTCGATAGTGCATCGATCTTGCGATGTAGACGTACGCCAGCGCGAAGCGCGGTGGGCCAATCCGCGGCGATCGTTCCCTTGACAAAATCGCCGATGACAGCCCCGGCCAACAAACCATCGCGTTGGTGCGGCGTAGCCGCCCACGCTGTAGCCGCATCATCCGCCAAGTCGCAGTGAGCAAGGAAATTCATGGTTACGGAGGGGCCAAATAACCTTCAAGGAATTCCTCAAAGGACTGGGTATCGCTGCGTTCGATTTCTTGTTGCTGAGACAACGAATTGGTGGCGACATCGCGGTACTCAACAAGCTCGTGTTGTTGCAAAGGGTGGTCGAAGAAATAATCTCTGTGTTCGATAGCCTGACTCATTGAGAAGCGGAAGAAGGGAATGCCTTGGTCCCGCATGATGCTCAATACCTGGGCTGAGGGTGTCAGACTTGGATCCGAGATTTTGCTTTTCTGATGATCGACGCTGAGATGGTAGTGGTCGCCTCCGTTTGCATCATCCAAAAGGTGCGCTATGGCTCCACAATCTTGCAAAAGCGCGCTGGCCCAATCGGCCAACGGGACGGGGTTCGGTTGTTCCAAGACCAAGTCTGGTTCGCGC
>Ga0115002_10010341_pt1 | contig 10053 bp, 7 predicted proteins | sample ArcticOcean_MG_C_8_FD_89576 | JGI IMG/M metagenome (GOLD analysis project Ga0115002, IMG submission 89576) | Marine microbial communities from western Arctic Ocean - ArcticOcean_MG_CB11_86 | ecosystem: Environmental > Aquatic > Marine > Oceanic | place: Arctic Ocean: Canada Basin | collected...
AACGGCTGGCGATGGGCTACACGCTCGAATCGATGAGCAAAACACCTCCCACGTCGCAGATGCTCAGCCTACTTAACCGCACCAAGGATCCCAAGGCGATTCCACCACTGCTGAAGTACCTCGACGACCCCAAAGCGGCGAGCGTGAAGTCGTCCATCATCAGCACCCTGACCCAGATCGGCGACCAATCGGTGGCTGCGGAATTCGTTCGGCGATATCCCTCGCTCAACACCAATGAGAAATCAACCATTCTCAACGCACTGCGACAGTTACGGTCTCCCGAATTCATGAAGCTCGTCGCCCAGGCGTTGAATTCTTCGAACAGTTCACTCATCAGTATTGCCTGCCAAGGGTTGCAAGCCGAAGCAAGCGACGAAGCGGTCAAACTGCTCGTTGGTGCGCTCGCCAAGTCGGGTTCCACCTCCACCTGGAGTTACACCTGCAATGCGTTGGGGGTCATCGCCACCGAAGAGGCACGCAAGGCACTCATCCTGGCCCGTAATTCCGACAACACCAACAAACAAAGCTACGCCCGCAACGCGTTGAGCAATCTTTGGCAGCGTTCGCCCGGCATGCAATACACGTACCAAGCCCGCTCGTACGCTCAGCAGAAAGATTGGGCCAAGGCCGAGAAGCAATACACCATTGCCCTCAACGCCGACGCCAGATTGCCCGTCGCCTATTCCGGACGAGCGAACGCACTGCTCAAACAGAACAAAGTCAAAGAGTCCCGTGCCGATTTCGCCAAGGCGGTCGCGCTCGACCCTTGGGATCGGCAAGCAATCACCGGGCTGGGCATCACAATGGCCATCCAGGGAGAGTACGAAAAAGGGATCAAGCTCAGCGAAGAAGGGCGTCGCAAGTACCCCACCGATTACGTCTTCGCCTACAACCTCGCCTGCGTTTACGGGCGTGCTCTGGAATACGTCAAGAAAGACACCAAGGCCGTCGATCGACCGAAGAAAATGGCCGAGTACCAGAAAAAAGCGTTAGCCGAACTCAAACGCGCCGTCAGCCGCGGCTTCAAGGACTACAAACTGATCAAAGACGACCCCGATCTAAATTCGCTCGCCAGCCTGCCCGAGTTCAAAGCGATTCACACACCGCTAAAGAAAAAGCCCGACGCCAAAAAAGTCGTCCCCGGCGACGCCCCCAAAGCGGTTCCACGCGCAACCCCGCCAGCAAACGCCGCAGCGACCGACGAAGCGGCCGTCGAAGAAGGGTAGGCGAGCGGCCAGCGTAAGCTGGCTGTTACGTAATCGAAACGGAAACGGAGTTCCCGTGGTTTACCTCAACCGCATCTACACGCGCAGCGGCGACACCGGCGAAACGTCGCTTGGCAGTGGTGACCGCGTCTGTAAAACCCATCCCCGCATCGCGGCCTACGGTGGGGTCGACGAGTTGAACTCGGTGATCGGGCTGGCTCTGACCGCGCCGCTACCCGAAGAATTCGCAACCTGGTTACGCGGCGTGCAGAACGATTTGTTCGATGTCGGAGCCGATCTGTGTGTTCCCGTCGATCCCTCAGCGGACTCCACCGACGCTTCCCCGCTCCGCGTCCGCGCCGATCAGGTGTCGGCTTTGGAAACCAAGATCGACAAGGTCAACGAACGTCTCGAACCGTTAACCAGCTTCATTCTGCCCGGCGGCAGCCCGGCGGCCGCACACCTGCATCTCGCCCGCAGTGTCTGTCGGCGCATCGAGATCGGCGTCGTTGCCCTGCTGAACAGCGAGCCGGATGCTGTGAACTCACTCACGGCCACCTACCTGAACCGCCTCTCCGACCTGCTTTTCGTCCTAGCTCGTGCGTGTAACGAGGATGGAACGTCGGACATCCTCTGGACGCCCGGCGGACCGCAGAACTCCACAGAATCGGCTGAATAACGGGCACAAACTGGCCTTTTGTCGTATATCCGATTCTGCTACCGTCCGCTCCTGTCGTCCTCGGACCGCCCGATGACCGCTGCGCGAAGTCGGCTGCATTCCGTGATCATTGTTGCGGAATGTTCCTCTCTAGATCTTCGGAATCGATGCCGCAGGAGTCTGTTATGCGTTCTCGTTTGCAAGTCCTCGCCGCAGTGTTTCTCCCCTGCCTGTGCCTCGTCATCGCGCTCGTGGCGATCAACCGAAACTCCACGCCGCCGAAACGCCTCGATGCCGCTCCGCAAGGAACCGTCGACGCGAACGAATGGTTGACGCGTTGGCAGCAGGCGACCACCCAACGCAAACCGGTGACCGTTGCCCAAATGGAACGGGCCTTTCAAGACCATCACGAAACTCGCTCCGCGCACGAACTCGCGTTGATGCTCGAATTCCGCGGACCCGTCCAGGCCGACACACTGGCGAAACGGTTTCAGTGGTCGGTCAATCAAGAGGAACAATCAGATAAACAACCGAACGTGCGATTGGTCGGTTCAACAACCGACGACGTCGAACGACTGTTCTACAAGTCGTTCGAGGTCACTCTCGATGCAAAAACGCATCGCCCGCTTTCACTGCGGTTCTCCGACCGCAACGGCAAGTGGAGCGATCAACACATCACGTTGCAAAGTCGACTGGAAACGAACGTCGCCGATTCATCCAGCGGATCGGTCACAACGGCCGACTTCAAAGACGACACCAAGCGTTCCGCCAATCAGTCGGATGTGCTCCCCGTACAATTCCTCGAACGCGCTCCGAACGAGCAACCGCCAACAGAAACCGACGACGACGAACCAACGAATATCACGCCGAAACTCAAGAACATCCTCACTCGCTGGGCAGCCGCTTCGTCGGGAATTTCCAGTGCCACGTTCCATCGGTTTCGTTACGACGACAACTCAAAAACCGAACGTCGTGCCACGGGCGTGTTCTACTACGAGTCGTCCACACGAGGCCGGTACGATATCAAATCGGTCGCAAATGCCGGCGGTGAGAAAAGTTCAAAGGAAGATTCCGCAGGCAAGCCGTATCAGCTCAAGCAAGAACGATCATCGAAATTCGTCTGGACCGGACGCAGCCTGATGCTGGTCGACGACGATGAAAAAAACTACCGCTCGCTCGCTACCCCGCGGCCGAGCAATACCGACGGACCTGTGCAAGCCGGTTTCTCCAACGCGGTACTCGATTGGCTGTCGACCCCGGTGAACTTTCTGCCGTTCTCTGCCGGGTTCGATCTCGACGTCGCCGCCAGCCAATACGACTGGGAACTGCTCAAGGAAAACGAATCGCGAATCTGGATGAAAGCGACCCCGCGTGAGGGGAAACAGGCACGCGGATTTCGCGAGGTCAACGTCATTCTCAACCGCAAGACGTTCCGCACACAGGCGACGCGCATTCGCGACGCCAACGGTAGCCACGAAACGGTTCACGTCTTTCTCGAATGGAAACCGGGGCCACGTGATTCGCTTGGCATCGATCCGCTTAAACCCGATATCGCCAAGTACCGCCACAATGACTGAACGGCGACGCGGAAGATGACTCAGTCAACTCTCGATCTCAGCGCGTCCTCAAAGGGTATTGTCATCGATTACGTCCAACCTCGTTGTTCGATGAATCAAACCACTAAGGCGCCAAGACACAAAGAATTGCCCGCAGGCCTGTCGGCACGCTGACTTCGTACGCGGACCATCGCAGATCAGGTCTGTATTGTGTCCCCTTTCATCTGCGTCATCTGCGGCCCATTCGTTTCTTCTCGAATTCCACTGGCCCTCCGCTGTACATTCTCTAAGACTCATCGTGTTTTGGAGGCTTAGTGGTTTTTTCCTGATCGTCCCACATTCACAATCACTCCTGACGACACCCTCCTCAAAAGCCCCAGTCGTATTGGTCAATGTTCTCTTTCGTGAACCGGATCGGGTCCGAGAGAATCACCACTGAGTCGTTCTTGGGGCTGAACGTCAGCTTACCATGCTTGCCGACCGTCACACCTGGCTCGATCGGTTCCCCCTTCACCGCGCGAACCGCCAAGCGAATTGTCAGGTCGCCCAGTTCGCGAGGATCCCACAGGTAGAAGCTTTCCAGCACGCCCTCTCTAAGGTAGTCGACCATCGGCTTCGGCGAGGTATTCCCCGTCAGAGCAATCTTGCCCGCCAGTCCCTTCTGTTTGATCGCTGCTGCTGCACCGGGAACCGAGTTCGAGTCGAACGCAATGATCCCCTTGAGATCGGGGTGTACGTTCAGCAGTGTTGCGACTTTCGACTGCGCGATGTTCGTGTTCTCTTCGGTGACCACCGTGTCGACAAGCTTCATGTTCGGATATTTTTCCTTGGCCCTCGCTTCCGCGTGACGACGCCAATTGTTGAGATTGGCTGCGTCAAGACTGGCAATGGCGATCGCCCACTCGCCCTCTTCGTTCATCTGCCGGGCGATGTCGTCGATGAGCAAGTGCGCCAGCTTTTCATCGTCAACCTGATTGACCATCACCAATCGACCACTGTCGACCGCGTCGGTATCCCACGTCAACACCTTGATGCCCCGCGCCTTGGCTCGTTCGATCGACTTGGCAATCGCCTTCGGCTGGTTGGGCGCGATACAGATTGCATCGACCCCTTGGCGAATCCAAGTCTCGATGAACTTAACCTGCTCCGACCCGCTCGGCTCGGTCGGCCCGTCATAGATCAATTTGACCCCCAACTCCTTCGCCGCCGCCTCGGCTCCCCGATGGCAAGCGTCGAAATACGCAATGTTCGTCAGCTTGGGCAACATGGCAATGGTAATCATGCCGTCGTCGGATTTCTCAGGTGTGGTCTCACCGCATCCAAACAGGCAGGCTGCGAACAGGCAGGCGATGCAGGACATCGATTTTAGAAACAGTGATTTTAGAAAGGGCGTCATAGCGATTGATCCATTAATGGCGTGATCATCATGCGGCACGTTCCTTGGAAAGCCACAAGATCACACAGTGTGACCACCCGCCGCATAACGGGCAACCGCACGGGATGCCCCTGACGGTTCCTCATCAATGTCTCGCTGGCAAATCGACATGGTGTTATTCCCCCATCTCGGCGATAATGCAGGTTCGTCGCTCGATTTCGATTGGCCGTGGATTGCTCGTGGCTTCGAGGGCTTGCCGATGCGGATTATGGTATTTCTGCTTGTTGCCGTCGCTGCGAATATCACAGTGGTCGGCCTCTGCCTCGGGCAATCTCCGTCCGATCCCTACATCAATCTGTTACGGAAGCATGCCATCGAGCCGACGACCGAGTCGTTGGGTGCGTATTTTCGATCGCTCGGACCAGACACTGAATCTTCCCAGCGTGCGGCTGATCTCCTCCGTCAACTTGGCGATGACAATTTCTTTCGCCGTGAGACGGCGATGGCCAATTTGATGCGTCGGCCCACGATTCCCCCCGGTCTGCTCGAAGCGGCCATTGCAGGGAACGATCCCGAAATTCGCTGGCGAGCGAAGCAGATTTCCAAGCAACTGGGAAACCGGGGTGCCAGATTGCTTTATGCCGCGCTCTCAGTGATTCGTCGAAATCGCATCGAGGGACTCACGGACTCCATTCTCGAAAATGTTCCGCTGGAAGGCGAAACGTATTTGCGAATTGCCGCCGGAAAAGCCCTCGCCGAAACTGTCCGACCGGCTGACGCAAACTACCTGCGCACGAGAATTCACACCGGTGACGTCTTCGTTCGCATTGTGGCGATCGGTGCGTATTCCGCGTTACGAGGCGACAAGTCACATGCCGACATCCTGCCTTTACTGAAGGATGCCGACGATCGGATTCAAGCCGCCGTGGCGGAGTCGTTGGCCGATCGTGGTCATCGAGCGTCGCTTCCGGTTCTCGATACGCTCCTCGACTCGCCGCGTCTTGAGGTTCGCGTGGTCGCCGCGCGCGTGCTGCGAGACCTTAGCGGGAAGACCTTCAACTATACGGCTTACGAATCGTCGGCAGATCGTGCCGTGGCGCGGACGCAGTGGCGAAAATGGATCAACGAAGACGCGCCGCTAACCACATTGAAGTTTCCCTTGCAAGCCGTCCGCCACGAACGGGGTCTCACACTGGCCTGTGCCTATTCCAGCAATCGGCTGTATGAACTCGACGGGGCGGGGAACGTGGTCTGGGAGATCTCGCCGGGACGATATCCGTGGGGCTGCCAAGGCTTGGCGAATGGCCACCGCTTGGTCGCTGCGCACAGCTCGCGCGAGGTGATCGAGTACGACGGGGAAGGGAAAGTCGTCTGGCGAAAGAACGGCTTGCCGGGAGGTCCGTCGAGCGTCAGCCGTCTGGAAAATGGAAACACCCTCATTGCCTGCACCGACAGCCAACACATCATTGAATTGAACCGGGAGGGAAAAACTGTCTGGGACGTCACGCTGTCCGGGCGCCCAACCGACGCGCGGCGTCTCGATGACGGCCGCACGCTGGTGTCGCTGCAATCGGGTCGGCGTGTTGTCGAGATCGACCCCACCGGCCGCGTTGTGTGGGAGATCACCGGCGTGCAAAGCCCGCTGTCGGCTGAGCGTTTGAACAACGGAAATACGCTGGTCGCCAGCAGCGGAAACGGTGGACGCGTGGGAGAGTACGATCGGTCGGGCAAGCTCATATGGAGCAACGACAGCTTCAAATCGCCTTGGTGTGCTCAGCGATTGGCCAACGGCAATACGATGGTGACCGACCAGATCGGCATCACCGAAGTCACCACGACTGGCCGCCGCGTGTGGTTCAAGGCATTGGCCGGAGTCGGGAAGATCCACCGCTACTAAGGCCCAAAACCGCTTATTTCAGGCCGCCATCCCTAGATTTCCTTGGTGAACCACTCCGCCGACGGTGGCCGTTTCCCGGTGGAATTGTTATTCTGTCTCTTCGTTTGATTGCGCGGCCGGTTCGTTCAGACCGGCGTTTTCTGAATCGTTCGTGTAGAGAGAGTGCCCCGCATGGCTCGCAAGACCCCGAGTCGCTTGGATAAGCGGAAAGAATTCGAAGCCGCCGAGGCGATGGAAGCCACGACCGGTAAGAAAAAAGCCAAGAAAAAGGCCGCCAAGAAAAAGGCCGCGCCCCGCAAGCGTGCCAAGGAAAAGGCTCCCGAACGTCGCCAACTGATTTGGGCGATTTTCAGCGGTAACATGAAAGAGGAAGCGCGCTTTCCGTACGATCAACGCGCCGAGGCCGACGAGAAGGTCGAAAAGTTGCGCGCCAAGTCGAAAAAACTCTACTTCGTGCAACCGATCAAAGAAGCAGTCCCAGACGCACCGGCCGAAGACAAGTAGTCAACGGCAAATTGGTTCCACTGTTCGACAACCTCACATGGTTGCCCGACCGGAAACTCAGCCGAATCGGATGCGTGTTCGTGGAACGAGTTTCAAAACTCCGTCGTGACGCCGAGTCCATTTGGCAGGCCGGTGTGGACGCCGTCGATTCCGAACGCCTTGTTGCGAGCGTTGCCGGCATCGATGCGGGATCGTTGACGATCTGCGATCACGACTTCCCGTTAATCGATATCGATCGCATCGTCGTTGTCGGCACAGGAAAAGCCGGAGCCGGGATGGCCGCTGGCTTTGAAAGGGCCGTCGGCGAAGACGTATTGCGAGAGAAGGTGACCGGCTGGATTAACGTGCCCGCAGATTGCCTGCGGCCGCTTGAGAAAATCCATCTGCATCCCGCGCGACCGGCCGGCCACAACGAACCGACGGCTGCCGGCGTTGAAGGGGCCTTGCAGATTCTCGAACTCGTCTCGACTCTCGGTCCGCGCGATCTGTGCGTCGTGCTGATTTCCGGCGGTGGAAGTGCTTTGTTACCGGCTCCTGCCGAAGGAATCTCGCTGGAAGACAAACAGGCCGTCACCCGTTTGCTGATGCACTCCGGCGCAACGATCGACGAACTCAACTGCGTGCGCAAGCAACTGTCGCGCATCAAAGGCGGACAACTGGCGCGCGCGACAGCCGCGGGACATGTCATCTCGTTGATTATCTCTGATGTCATCGGCGACCCTCTGGATGTGATTGCCTCCGGCCCGACGGTTGCCGACCCCTCAACCCCCGCCGACGCACTGGCTGTACTGCGAAAGCACGCAACCGACGCCGACGTTCCGCGTTCGGTCTTCGACTACCTCAACCGTTCCGGCAACTCTCCGAACGATACCCATTGCAGCGAGTCGACGGTGTCCAACAATGTGATCGGCAATAACGCAACGGCCCTGGAAGCCGCCGCGCGGCGGGCAACGGAACTTGGCTATCACGTTCACTCACAGGGTTCGGAGAACGCGGGCGAAGCTCGCGAAACAGGGCGGCAGCTCGCTGTGAGTTGCGTTGCCATTCGCGATGAAGGGCAGCCGCTTTCACCGCCAGCCTGTGTGATCAGTGGCGGTGAGCCGATCGTGCATCTGGTGACGACGGACCAACCGCGCAAAGGAGGCCGCAACCAGGAAGTGGCGGCCGCCGCGTTAGAGCAGTTGTGGGACGACGGTTTACGAGAGATCGTCGTGCTCGCGGGCGGAACCGACGGTGAAGACGGCCCGACCGATGCAGCCGGCGGAGTCGTCGATGCCGATGTTCTGGCGAGCGCTCGCCGACAAGATTTGCATCCGGCCGAATTCCTGGCAGTCAACAACACGTACCCGTTCCTCGAACGCACGGGCGGGCTACTGATCACCGGGCCGACGCATACCAATGTCATGGATCTGCGCGTCGCGCTCGTCGGCGAACCGCGTTCATCGAGCTGACAGCTCGAGAGGCGGACGCGGCTACTCCCAATTGTCCTCTTCAAAGGACGTATCCGATTGGGCACAGGAGGGGAGTTCCAACTCGGGAACAGCCTTGACGATATTCAGCCCTTGTTCGACCTTGAGATTCACGATTTCGGTTCGACGTTGTACCGCATCGGGCGTCCAGATCTCTACGACGGGCGATGTGTAAGAATCATAATTCGACCGTACCACCTTGCCCACGCGACCGTCGCTGACTTCGACGAACGAGCCGATTGGGAACAGCGACACCGTTTGCAACAACCCACGGACAACCTCCGGGTCGTACAGGCCTCTGTGGGTATCACAGATCATTTGTTCCATCGCGCGGTACGGCAGCATGCCGGGCCGATGTGGCCGAGGCGAAACAAGGGCGATGAATGTGTCAGCCACCGAGGCGATCTTCGCCAGCGGGTGAATTTGGGTGCCCTGTCGCTGCCGCGGATACCCCGAGCCGTTGCAACGCTCGTGCATCTGATAGGCAACCATCCGTGACCCATTCGGAATGTCGGCCACGTCGCGCATCAGGTCATAACTGATAATCGGATGCTTGGTGATTTCAGAGAATTCAATCGCAGAGAGTCTTTTGTTTGCCGAAAAAACGTTGTGGTCGACATGCAGTATGCCCGCATCATGGATGAGACAGCCGATCCCCAGTTCGACCAATTCATCAGGCGTGAGTCCCAGAATCGTCCCGATCGACATGGCCAGCATGCCGGTTTGTAAGCTGTGTTTGCACGGGTACTTGTCGGTCGCCGGCTTAAGGCCCATCGCTACGAACAAGTCGAGATTTTCGCTGATCTTGACGAGTGATTCACTGGAGACTGCGGCCACCTTGCCGGCGTCTGCCACATCTCCAACCAACAAGCTGTCGAATAGAGACTCGACCTGCGTGACCGACGACTTGAAGTTCTTGGAGAATTCTCCGGTCGTCTGTTTATCAAATATCATCGTGCCGTGAGATGCCACCCGATTGACGAACGAATCGGACTTGTAACCAAACCGACGATTCGACTGCCGTTCTTCCTGCATCCCGGCTCGTCGCACCGCTTCTTCGGCAGGTGAGCTGCCTTCTCCGGCACCGGTCAGACGCGAAACTTCACTGGGATGCACGCGGACTCGAGAAACACCCCGACTTCTGAGAAGGACAAGTACCTTGTCGGTAATGCGGGTTCCCGCTGCCAGTAACAGCACATCACGATCACCGCCGTCTTCGAGAATCGGAGTCCGCAACATCGTGCCGGGCTTCAGACTCGAGACGTCGATCGTCGCGAATTGACTAGAGTTTGTGGCGATTGCAACCATCGGTTTAAAAACCCTGTCTATCGGGACACGTGGAGATGAATGCGTCAAGCACATTGCCCAACGCAATCAGCCAACGAAATT